>R15__coassemble_514_pt1 | contig 32197 bp, 30 predicted proteins | sample R15__metabat2_low_PE_004 | metagenome-assembled genome bin R15 | reverse complement strand
CCCCCCCACCCCCCCCCCCCCCCCCCCCCCCCCCCCCCCCCCCCCCCCCCCCCCTGCCCAACCCGCGAACTCTGCCTATCCACAGGCTGTGGAGCTGGACTTATCCACTTATCCACAGGATGTGGGGCAATTTATCCACAGTGGTGCACAAGCTGTGCGACAACGGCAGCGCTCCCACCAAAAAAAATCACGCAGCTTTTCGGCGTGTCTGCCCTACAGCGTGTTGCGCAGTGCCTACACACCCAGCACAATATATGCATGGCGAATTTCGAAGACCTCCTGCGCGGAGCGCAACTGCGCGTCACCAAGCCTCGCCTAGCTGTGCTCGAAGCGCTCCGGCACGCTCCACACCAAACTGCCGATATGCTGCGCTCCGCCGTCAAAGCCGAGCTCGGATCAGTCTCCACCCAAGCGATATACGACGTGCTCCACACCCTCACGGCCAAAGGAATCCTGCGCGCCACCGCTCCAGCTGGCTCAGTGCCCCGCTACGAAATTTCCCGCCACGACAACCACCACCACCTCATTTGCCGCTGCTGCCACGCAATAATAGATATTCCCTGCGTCACAGGCGCCGCGCCTTGCCTTGAACCCTGCGAAGATCACGGATTCACCATCGACGAAGCCGAAATATTCTTCTGGGGCTACTGCCCTAAATGCTAGGAGGCCTCTCATGCCTGATTCTTTTTCACCATCCATTCAAGCCGCCAGCGCCATTGACGCAGCCAGCGCCCCCGAAATTCCCGTGCCCGCCTGCGTCATCTCCGCAATGCCCGAAGAAATGGCGCCCTTCCACGCCAAACTTCTCGCCGCCGGCTATACAGCACAAGCAATAGCGAGCCCTGCGGCCACGATCAGCCTTTTTTCGCGTGACGCCGAGCCAGCAGATCCCGGCGAGCCACACCCAAACCACGTGCTCACCGCCGTCACAGGAATCGGATTTGCCGCCACCGCGAGCAGCCTCGGCTGGTTGCTCGCACATTTCGCTCCCGCTGCGCTGATCTCTATCGGCTCAGCCGGGGGCTTAGGCCATGACGCCGCTGTGCGCGAGGTGGTGCTCGGGCTCAGCTATCGTAACGGCGGCGCAGACGGCACTGCATTTGGCTACGTGCGCGGGCAAGTGCCTGGCCAGCCCGAATATTTCAGCGCCGATCCGGCCCTCCTCGCCGCTGCCACAGTGGCCGCTCTTGATGCTCTAGAGCTCAATGATGTGGCGGTGCGCCCGGGCGATATGATCTCTTCGGATACCTTCGTCACCGAAGCTACCGTGGGCGATATGCGCGAAGCCTTCCCCAGCGCCGTCACCGCAGACATGGAATCCTATGCGGCAGCGCACGTGGCGCATCAATGGGGAATTCCTTTTCTTTCTATGCGCGCAATCTCAGACCTCTGCGCACCCCCGGAAGAAGAGGCTACGCAATTCCACGCCGAGCTTGCCGAGGTGGCTGAACTTTCAGCGCGCACAGCTTGGGCCACGCTCCGCCAGCTCTAGCCCTGCGTTCCGCCAGCTCTAGTCCTGCGTTTTTCGCGCCCGAGATTTCGATTTTTACAAACCGAGCACTCTAATTAGCTCCAGCGCCATTATCCAACGCACAGTCATATACGGCCGAGCTCAGCGCAGCGTAATCAGCCTTAGAAAGCTCCTGCTCATATTTCCCCACAATCAGCGCCTCGAGCGATTCAGAAGAAAAATCCTCCACTATTTTCGCCGCCGCGCAATCAGCCGCAGCCTGCACTTGCGCATCCGAAAGCCCCAGCGAATGCAGCGCATCAAAATCAGCTAGCCGCACCAGCGCACTAGCCACCTGGGCTTCTTTATTCGTGACGGCGGAGCAGCCAGCCAGCCCAGCCATGCCCGCAAGCGCAGTGGCAGCCACCAGCGCTATACCCGCTATTGATCGTGCGCGTACCAGCGCTTTACCCAGCCCGCCCGCCGTCATTGCTACCGCTACGCCAGCCATCGCTCACCGCCCAAACTTCTTGCTCTGCGCCACCGCCAGCTTATCTACGAGCTCATTTGCCGCGTCACCGGCGTGGCCTTTCACCCATTCTATATCGGTGCGCCCAATGCGAGCCTCATAGAGCTTGAGGAGCTCTTCAATGAGCTCCCGGTTCAGCACTGGCTTGCCGTCAGCCTTGCGCCAGCCGCGAGCGCGCCAGCCTTTAGCCCACTTAGTGAGCGAATTAATCACGTAGGAAGAATCGGCGCGAATCAGCAAACTGGCCTGCGGCGGCACGAATTGCAGCGCTCGGATTAGCGCGATTAGCTCCATACGATTGTTGGTGGTGGATCGCTCCCCGCCGCTCTGATGCGTGCCGGTGCGCTGCTCTACCCAGGCCCAACCGCCTGGCCCAGGGTTGCCTGAGCAAGCGCCGTCAGTGGCGATCACAAAATCGAAACTCTCGTGCGCTCGCCCCACTGGCCCGGTGCCCACCTTCACTGCCGCGCTTGCGCTAGCGCCGTCACCAAAAATGCTATTCGTCTCAGTAATATGCACATGGCCACCTTACCCGCAGCGCTTTGAGGGCCACAATCAGGCCAGATACCGGTGCGCTTAGCTTGCCATCGGCCCACCCGCAGCCCCTCCCCGGCACTCCACAGTAGCCTCCGGCACGCCGTTCCGCCATCGCCACCAAAATCACATCTGCAAGCCCAATTCGCTAGGCTTGGGGGAGCAACAACAAGGAGGCTCTATGCTCGCGCTCGCCGAATACCAGGATCTGATTCACCTAAATGACCCATTTCCGCTACCCGTGGATGATACCCGCAAGTGGCATGACGTGCTGATGACGGCGCTCACTGGGCTGCCAAATAAGCACTATACGGGCACTAGTTCGGTGCTACATTTGGCCACAGACGAGGCGCTGCTACGCTGGCTGCAAGCTGAGCTCACGCAGCTTGATCCAGGCCCACTCGATCCGATCACGGAGCGGGCGATCAATTCGGCGCTGCTGCGTGTGAGCGGCGCGCATGGGCGGGTAGAAGGCGCTCATTTGCGGCGGGTGGCGGAGATATTCCCGCGCTGCGATTATCCGCAGGCCACGCATACTGCGCTGTATCTTGGCGATATTCGCCAGCTTGTGGTGGATGCGGTGGTGAATTCGGCGCTGCCGAATCTCACTGGCTGCCGGATTCCGCTGCATGGCTGCCTCGATTCGGAGATTCATCTGCAAGCTGGCCCCTGGCTGCGCAATGATTGCGCAGCGATTATGGAGTTGCTGGCACAGAAAGCTGCGGCTAGCAATCCGGCGGTGCTGGCCGCGGGCGTGACGGCGCGAGTGGACATGGGGGTCGAGTCCCAGTGTCCACTTGGCGTCACTGCGGAGCAAGGCGTGACGGCGGCGAGTTCTGTGCCGCAGAAGCACGATTTGCCTGAGCTTCCCGGTGGTGGGGCAACACTAAACTCAGAGCACGAACCACCCAGTGGTATAGTGGCTCGCACTGGCACCGCGTATATTACGCGTGGCTACCGAATGCCGGCGCGCTACCTGATCCACACCGTGCCGCCAGAGTTGAATGGCGCGGAGCCAATGCAGCGCCAGCGCGAGTTTTTGCGCGACTGCTACTGGAATTCGCTCGAACTAGCCCGCGCCAAAGGCGACGTGCGCACGATCGCATTCCCAGCTCTTTCCACGGGCATGAATGGCTTTCCCTTTGAGGAAGCCGCCCGGATCGCGCTGCGCACAGTGGACGATTGGCTGCGCGTGCATGAGGCGGCCCTCGATCTGGTGCTTTTCTCGGTGCATAACGACGAAGACCTCGCCACCATGGAGCGCGTGCTCACCAGCTGGATCTAGGAATATATACGTGATGGATCCAGATCTGCTTTTTCGCATCGTTGACGTGACGGGGGTGATAGCGAACGGCTTGCTCGGAGCAGCCGTGGCTCGCCGTCATCAATTCGATATTATTGGCTTTCTTGCTCTCGGCGCTGCCTCGGCGCTTGCCGGCGGACTGCTGCGCGATATGATGCTTGGCCAGGGATTTCCGGTGGCGCTCACTGATCCGTGGTATTTGAGTGGCGCTTTTGGGGCTGCCGCTGTGGGCTATTTTTTCTCTTTTGAAGGCAAATGGAGCCGGCGTATGATTGTGCTTGCCGACGTGCTGGTGCTGGGCTGCTGGAGCGCCACTGGAGCATCGAAAGGCCTGGCTTGTGGGCTGGGCGTGATTCCTTCAGTGTTTTTAGGCGTGGTGACGGCGGTGTTTGGTGGCGTGGTGCGCGACGTGCTGGTGGGTGAGCAGCCCTCTATTTTTGGCGGCAAACCGGTGTATGCAACTTTTTCGGTGATCGCCGCGGCACAGATGGTGGCGTGGCAGCAAGCTGGTTTTTATGAGATCGGCATGGCGTGCGCGATTGCGATGTGCGCAGTGCTGGGAATTTTGGCGCGCAAATTTAATTGGGTGCTGCCCACGCGCGCTTACAATCTCAGTGTGAAATCCAGCATAATACGCAGAGACAAAACTGACTAACCAGCGGCTTTCTGGCTGTAAAGGAGCCTCAGCGGCTGGTTGGGGGCTGTTCGGATGGACATGGGGGTCGAGTCCGGGTGTCCACTTTTTCCTACAAAATCCCTCCCCCATCACGAATCCACAATGTGGACGCGATTCCCATCTACTGAGAAGCCCGATTAGTTTTGGCTTCAACCTTTGAAAACTAGATGGAGGTAATTGTGGCTGAAAATTCCACGCAGCCCACTGCCGCTGCATCCGCCGCGCCAGCGCGCGAAGAATGGACTGGGCAGTTTGGCTTTATCATGGCGGCCATTGGCTCAGCTATTGGCCTTGGCAATATTTGGCGCTTCCCCGGCGTGGCCTACACCAACGGCGGCGGCGCATTTATGATCCCCTACGTGGTGGCACTACTCACTGCCGGCATTCCGATGCTGCTGCTCGACTATTCGCTCGGGCACCGCTATCGCGGCTCCGCCCCGGCCGTCTTCCGCCGCATTAACAAGAAATTTGAGGCGCTCGGCTGGGCCAAAGTGCTCGTATGCTTCGTGATCACGGCCTACTACGCCGTGATTCTCGCCTGGGCCGTGCGCTACATGGGCTTCTCGGCCACTCTCGCCTGGGGCGACGATCCCTCCAGCTTCTTCGTGGGCGACTTCCTAAATTTGAGTGACGCCGGCGTGAATGGCGGTATTGTGCCTGGCATTTTCTGGCCACTCATTGGCGTGTGGGTAGCTGCAGCTATCGTGATGGGCCTGGGCGTGGCTAAAGGTATTGAGCGTGCCAACAAAGTGTTTATCCCACTGCTTGTGGTGATTTTCGTGCTGCTCGTGATTCGCGCTCTCACTCTTCCGGGCGCTGGCGCGGGCCTCGATGCGCTCTTCACCCCAAACTGGGCTGCGCTCGCTGATCCAAACGTGTGGATCGCCGCATACTCCCAGATCTTCTTCTCGCTCTCAGTGGGCTTCGGCATTATGGTCACCTACTCGAGCTATTTGAAGAAGAAGAGCAACGTGGTGCCCACCGGCCTCGTCACCGGCTTTGCCAACTCCTCCTTCGAGCTGCTCGCAGGCCTCGGCGTCTTCGCCACCATCGGTTTTATGGCCTATGAGCAGGGCGTGGGTGTGAGCGAGCTGGAGGGCCTGAGCGGCGTGGGCTTGAGCTTCATGACCTTCCCGAAGATCATCTCGATGATGCCCGGGGGCCCAATCTTCGGTGTGGTGTTCTTCGCTTCACTGCTGATCGCTGGCTTCACCTCGATGCTTTCACTCACCCAGGTAATTTCGGCTGCTATCCAAGAGAAATTCAACATCGGCCGCCGCCTGGCCTCGATGATTGTGGTGCTCTTTGACGGTGCTGCCTCGGTGCTCGTCTTCACCACCACCGATGGTTTGAACGTGCTCGATACGGTGGATAAGTTCATCAACGAGATCGGCGTGGTGGGCTGCGCTGTGCTCACCTGCGTGCTGGTGGCTTTCGTCGTCAAGCGCCTGCCGCTGCTACGCGCGCACCTGAGCAACAACTCGCGCCTCAGCCTCGGCAAGTGGTGGTACGTATGCATGGCCGTGATTGTGCCGATCGTGCTCGGCGTCATCATGGTGATCACGATTGTGGGCTTGCTGCGTGACGGCTATGGCAGCTACCCCACCGGCTTCCTGTACAAGTATGGCTGGGTGATGATCCTGCTCGTGGCGATCTGCTCTTTCGTGCTGGCTGTGATTCCATGGAAGACACCGGTGGACGAGTATGACGCAGTGGCCTTCCACGGCGAGGATGTGACCCCAGGGATGAGCGATTCGCCTGCCGTTACCGGCAACACCGGGCCATACACCCACGAGCTCATGGGCTCGAGCGATAAACATCAGCCAGGCACCTACAACCCAGCAAAGGAGATCTGAGATGACAGGATCAGCTATAGCATTGATGGCTGTGGCTATGGTGGTGATTTGGGGCGGCCTCGGCGCTTCGATTGCTTACCTGGTGACGCATCCAATGAATGGAGAAGAATAATCTAGCAAACCGGGGGTGGGGTGCCATGCTTTTCCCGGTACCCCCCCGGTACTAGTTGGGCGGAGTATTTGAATACTCCGCCCAACTTTTTATTCCCGCCACCAATTATCCATTGGCGTCACCGGCATAGTGCGCTTGTGGCGGGTGCGTAGATAATATGCCTCAATCTTTTCAGCCATAGCTTCCGGCACTTCTTTGCCTTCAAGGAAATCGTCAATATCGGCGTAGCGCAGCCCGAGCTCATCCTCATCTGCCCGCCCTGGGGTGCCGTCGAGTAAATCGGCTGTGGGCACCTTACCAGCCAGCTCGTCGCTGCCACCTAGATGCGTGACCAGGGAGCGCACTTGGCGTTTGTTGAGGCCAGAAAGCGGGGTGAGATCCGCGCCGCCGTCACCAAACTTCGTATAAAAGCCCGTCACCGCCTCGGCAGCGTGATCGGTGCCTATCACTAGTAGCCCGCGCTCACCAGCGATCGCATACTGCGCAATCATGCGCATGCGGGCTTTCATATTGCCTTTGTTGAAATCAGAGATGGGGGAGCCGGTGGCTGCAGTAAAATCAGCTTCAAAAGCATCCACGCCCGAGCCGATATTAAAGGTGACGGTGCGGTCTGGTTGGATGAAATCGAGGGCGCGTTGGGCATCGACTTCGTCAGCCTGCACGTGATAAGGAAGGCGCACGGCGATAAACTCTGCTTCGCGGCCAAGAGAGCGGGCGCGCTCAGCGGCAAGCTGGGCGAGGCGGCCTCCGAGGGTGGAATCCACCCCGCCGGAGATGCCAAGCACAAAGCCTTTGGCGTGGGCAACCTCGAGATAATCCACAAGGAATTGCACTCGGCGTTCCACCTCTGGGGCTGGATCGATCTCGGGGCGCACGCCGAGTGCTTCGATAATTTCTGATTGAATCTTTCGCATGGCTCAAGCCTAGCGGGTTGCTCCAGCATCTGGCGCGCTATTAGCTGCGCTATCTGAAGCTCAGCATCGCAGTCACCTATCTTCCAAGAGTGCTCTATCAGGCTTTCTTGCTTTTCACAGCCGCACCAGCCACGAAAAGCAGCACACCTACCACCGCGAGCGCCACACCTGCGATCTTTGCGATGGTGCCGATCAGACCCCAGCCGTAAGCCGAAAGGAGAGTGCCGCGGATCATGTTGCCCTGGAAGAAAGTGGTGCTCTTGAGGTTGTTGAGCTGTGAAACCTGCTGTGCTTCAGCGTAGGTAGTCTGCGGGTTATTTACCTCTGCAGCCACGATGGCCTTGATTTCATCCTCGCTCTTGGCGGGGTTCTCAGCCTTCACCTTTTCATTGAGAGCAGCCTCGATTTCTTGCGCGTAATCGCCTATGCCGTTGAAGGTGGCCATATCATCTGGCACGCCTGCGCCTTTAGCTGCTGCGCGCATGTGGGCTGCGATGTAGTTATCTGCCCACACCTTGGCTTGATCACCGGTGGTGAGCTGCTGGCCAGCATACTTGCTCATGGCTGCCAAATCTTCAGCGGTGAGCGAGCCGCCGTTATCTACGCTTTGCGCCTCAATGGCTTCAATTGAAGGGAAAGTGATTCCCTGATCCTTGAGCTGGCTGCTCACGAAACCGCTAGCGAACTGGCCACCAGCGAAGACGCCAATGCCAAGAAGTAGCAATACAATGCCCACCACTTTGGCGAGCGTTTTATATACTTTAGTCTCCATTTCAAGAATCCTTTCGAGTTGCAAAATATGAAGGCTCACTAAGAACGGGTTGAAGCTTAAACTATATTTCGTGATGTGCGTTACTTCGGCGATCCCGCCCTATATGCATGAAAACGTTTTACTGTTCGTGCAATGTTTAAGTATTGCAAACTTGCTACTCAATGCTTGTTTTATAGCGTTTTGAGTTGGGGACTGTGGGCGTGTATGCTTGCATTCGCTAAGTTATTGCGTTCGTGACGGCGGAGGCAATAATAGTTCACTTGCCCAAGTGGCGGAATTGGCAGACGCGCACGGTTCAGGTCCGTGTGCCCGTGAGGGCGTGGGGGTTCAACTCCCCCCTTGGGCACGTATATGAATGGAACCGCTCTGAGAGTTCACTCTCAAGAGCGGTTCCATTCATATACGTGCCCAGGACGTGGAGCGCAGCTCCGAGGCCGCAGGGCACAATCCATTGAGAGACCCCAAAACCGTATACAATCGCGAAGCGATTGCCAATACGGGCACCTTTTCGCAGAGCGGTGGTTCAAGCGCGGAGCGCTTGAACGCGGGCGAAGCCCGAGCCCAAGGGCACAATCCCATTAAAGGGACCCAAACCGTATGCAATCGCACAGCGATTGCATACTGCCACCCTCCGCCGTCACCACCGTCACTACTTATTTGAGCAAAAACTTAGTAACCTTAGAGAAGTGAAACTTTAATAAATGCAATACATCCGCGCCGCTCACACTCGGCGCATATTTGGCAGATGTGGCTGCAGGCATAGAAAGGCAGATCGTGAAGGCTTTCGATAGGATCGAGCGTGGCGTGGAAAATGCGGTAGACAACGTGTTTTCGCGCGCTTTCCGCTCTGATCTCAAACCGGTAGAGCTAGCTTCCGGGATTAAGAAATCTATGGACGATCGCGCTGCCGCGCTTAGCCGGGATCGGGTGATAGCACCCAATGATTTCACGATTAATCTTTCGCAATCCGATTTCGAGAAGATCGCCGAGTGGGGCGAAGATGAGCTGCGCAGCGAGCTTGCCACTGTGGCCACGAATTATGCTCGCGAACAGCGATACACTTTCATGGGGCCAATCTCGATTAAGTTCGTGCCACTTAGCAGCCTCACTCGCGGCAAGATCACAGTGCGTGGCGTCTCGAAGCGAGGGGCTGTGGCTCCCGCCACCACAGAAGATGCTTCTGAGCATAATCCGATTATCGATATTGATGGCGATCGTTACATTCTCACGGGGGCAGTGACTGTGATTGGCCGCGGCTCAGCTAGCGATATTGTGCTTAGCGATCCTGGGATATCGCGGCGACATCTGGAATTGCAGGTGACGCCGAACGGCGTGATTGCGCGCGATCTGGGCACCACGAATGGCACATATGTGGAGGGGCATAAAGTGGATGCTGCCACGCTAGTGGATGGCAATACGATCACTATTGGCAACACTACAATAATGTTTTGGACGAGCCCGGAGCCTGCATGAGCGCACTTTTAATTACTCTTTTGCGCTTTGGCTTTTTGGCGCTGCTATGGATTTTTGTGCTGGTAGTGATCCTCACTATTCGGCATGACGTATTTGGTACGCAGGTGCGCCCTCGCTCGGCTACGGCGAAAAAACGCAAGCGTAAAAAGTATCAAAAACCTACGAACGCTAAAGTACAGGCTAGCGCGCCGCCGCAGCCACACAATTTTTCACTAGTGGTGGTGCAAGGGCAGCTTGCTGGCACCAGGCTGCACATCTCTTCTGCACCTTTGATGATTGGCCGCTCTCCGGATTCGGCCCTGGTGCTTGATGATGGCTATGCTTCGTCTCGCCATGCTCGCATATATTGCGAGGGTGATCGCGTGATCCTGGAGGATCTCAATTCCACTAATGGCACTTGGCTGGGCAGTGTGCAAATCCATGAGCCTACAGTGGTGCCTGCTGGCGCCCAGATCACGATCGGCAAGACAGTGCTGGAGGTGCATGAATGAGCATCTCCTTGAACTATGTGGCGCGCTCTGATGTGGGGCTTGTGCGCAAAAGCAACCAAGATGCGGGCTATGCTTCACCGCATCTCATTGCTCTCGCTGACGGTATGGGTGGAGCTGCCGCAGGCGACATCGCATCCTCCGTCACTATTGCTCATTTAGCTGAGGCGGATGATGCCCACGCGCTTGACGAGCTGCTTCCTACACTGCGCGAAGCTCTAGTGGCTGCGCAACATGAGCTAGCTGAATATGTGGCTGAGCATCCTGAAATGGCCGGGCTTGGCACCACGTGTATTGCACTAATGAGAGCCAACAACAAACTGGCCATGATCCACATTGGCGATTCGAGGGCTTACTTGCTGCGCGGCGAGAAGCTCTCACAGGTCACTCACGATCACACTCTGGTGCAATATCTTGTGGATCACGGGGAGCTCACCGAAGAAGAAGCAGCTCACCACCCTAAACGCAATGTGATTATGCGGGCGATCAGCGCTGAGCCTGAGAGTGTGGATTTGGATGAGTCAATCCGGGAAGCGATTCCAGGAGACCGCTGGCTGCTTTGCTCCGATGGACTTTCTGGCGTGGTATCCAAAGATACAATTCAAGCCGCGCTCTTCGCTTATCACGATCTCAATGAGTGTGCGGATGTGCTGATCAGCCTCGCTTTAGCTTCCGGAGCTCCAGATAACGTAACAGTGGTGCTCGCTGATGTGCTTGATGATTCCCAGATCCCAGCTTCGATGCGGCTTCCGAGCGAACCTATAGTGGTGGGCTCAGCGGCAGAGAATTATTCTGCTCCGAGCCGTGGTGGAAGCTCCTCAGCTGGCAAAGCTGCGCAGCTTGTGCATGGAGACTCAACTAGGGCTGATGGCGAAGCCGGTTTAGATGATCGTGCCACCAACGCGAAACACTCTAGGAGCGGTAAGAAGATTGCTGCTTCGATCGCCATAGTGGGGCTGGTACTGGGCATTATTGGTGCAGCACTTTGGGGTGGATATTTGTGGACTCAAACTCAATATTTTGTGGCTCCTATCGGCTTCAGCGAGCCGAGTGATCCGGATTCTCCTCATGATTTTGCTGGCGAGGCTGTGGCGGTATATCAAGGCATCCCGCAAAAAATTGGGCCGCTGGCGCTTTTCCATGAAGAGCAAGTCACAGGTCTGCAAATTGCCGATCTGAGCTCTAATGCGCAAAAGCGCTTAAGGGATCCTATCACCACTGCTTCGCTTGATGAGGCACTCAAGGTGGTGGATAATCTTCGCGCTCAACGAGTGGTGGAGTTAGGAGGCACACAGTGAGCACTGTGAGCACCAAACCGGCTCGCCTAGGGAGGTTGCCTGAGTTACTGTTACTGATTCTCGCATTAGGGATTGGCCTTTTTGCGTGGGTGTTGATCACCGCAAACATTCAGGGGGATGGCAGCTTGATGCTGCCTGAGAGTTTTATACCGGCAGCATTGGGAGCTGCAGTTGTGGTTTTTGGCGCACATATTGCGGTGCGGGTGGTGGCTCCTTGGGCTGATCCGGTGCTTTTTCCTATTGCGGTGCTGCTGAATTTGTTGGGCTTAGCTATGATCCATCGTATTGATTATTCGCTGGTGGCTCGCGGCGAAGGGGCTCAAGTGGGCGGGCAGCTGGCTTTGAGTGCGGTGGGTTTGGTGCTAATGGCTGGCACTGTGATTGTGCTGAAGGATCATCGGCGGCTGCGTCGTTTTACCTATATCTCGCTTATTTTTGGAATTGTACTGCTGTTGCTTCCGATGATTCCGGGGCTGGGAGTGCAGATTTATGGTGCCCAGTTGTGGATTCGGGTGGCTGGCCATTCCTATCAGCCTGCGGAGCTTGCGAAGATTTGTTTTGCTGTATTTTTCGCTGGCTATCTTGTGGCACAGCGCGATAATCTGGCGCTTGCTGGCCCGAAACTGCTTGGCATTCAGTTTCCGCAATTGCGCCATTTTGCGCCTATTTTAGTGGCGTGGCTGGCTTGTCTTGGCATTCTCGCGGTGGAGCGCGATTTCGGCACTGCTTTGCTATTTTTTGGCCTTTTTGTGGCAATGCTATATGTGGCAACTGAGCGGGTCTCTTGGATTGTGATTGGTATTGCGCTTTCAGCTTTGGGTGTGATCCCTATTGTGAAAACTATGGGCCATATTCAAAACCGCATCAATATTTGGCTGCATGCTCTGGAGCCTGCCGTTTACGATGGCAGTCCAGGCTCGTATCAGCTGGTGCAGGGCATGTTTGGCATGGCTTCTGGAGGCTTATTTGGCACTGGTTGGGGCAAGGGCTATCCCGCTAATGCGTTCGCGGCTAATTCTGATTTTATTATCCCTTCAATTGGTGAAGAACTTGGCCTCACTGCCACGATTGCCGTCTTGTGTCTATTTTTACTGCTGGTGGCCCGTGCTTTTATGATCGGGCTGCGTTTGCATGATGGTTTCGGTAAGCTTCTTGCTACTGGTCTTGGTTTTACGATTGCGATTCAATGCTTCGTGACGGTGGGTGGCGTGGCTCGCGTGATGCCGCTTACGGGTTTGGCTATGCCGTTTATGGCTCTTGGTGGTTCAGCCTTGCTCACTAACTGGATTATTATCGGTATTTTGTTGCGAATGAGTGACGATGCCAGGCGTCCGCTGCAAGCGCCGATGACTCCACTTTCAGCTGTGGACACTGGCGAGCTGAATAGGATTCTGGGACAGGCTGAAGATGAAGATCTGGATCTTTCGGCTAATGATGCTAGTGCTGATTCGAATCCTACGGAGGTGGTTAAGCTGTGAATCCACCGCTTCGAAAACTCACGGTGATTGTGATCATAATGTTTTTGGCGCTGATTGTGGCGCTCACGTATATTCATTTCTTCCAAGCGCCGCAGCTTAATGCAGATGCTAGAAATGTGCGCACGATTTACCGTGAATACGATACGGATCGGGGCAGTATTGTGGTGGCTGGAGTCCCGATTGCCCAATCAGATCCAGTTGATGATCAATACAACTTTCAGCGAGTCTATGCGCAAGGCCAGCTCTATGCGCATCTCACGGGTTATTTTTCGGTGGTTCACTCTTCGAAAACTGGTTTAGAGGCAAGCCAAGATTCCGTGTTGAGCGGTGGCGATGATTCGCTTTTTTCGCAGCGGCTTCAAGATCTCATTACGGGCAAGCAGCCACAAGGTGGCTCAGTGAGCCTCACTATTGATCCTAAGGTGCAAACGGCGGCAGCCGAAGCTCTTGGGGATAATGTAGGCGCGGTGGCGGCTATTGAACCTACTACTGGAAGGATTTTAGCGCTCTATTCTTCGCCGTCATTTGATCCTAATCTGATCGCGAGCCACGATTCTGCCACGGCTCAAGAAGCCTGGAATAGCTACAATTCAGATAGCCGCCAGCCGCTTCTTGATCGCGCCGTAGGAGACGATCTTTATGCTCCGGGTTCTACTTTTAAAATAATCACCGCTGCAGCGATGCTTGAAGCTGGAGCAACTCCGGATACAGTGATTAATGCGGCCACTAAATATAAGCTGCCGGGCACGGAAACTGAAGTGACTAATCTTGTGGGCGATTGTGGCGATGGTTCTGGGCAAGCCACGCTACGCACTGCTTTGGTGCTTTCTTGCAATACTGCTTTTGCTGAGGCTGGTATCGGGCTAGGTGCGGATACGCTTATGGCTCAAGCGCAAGCTTTTGGTTTTGATCAAGATCTTGAAATTGGTATTCCTGTGCGCCCTTCTCGTTTTCCACGACCAGCTGATGATGCTTCGCTAGGGCTGGATTCGTTTGGGCAGAAAGATATTCAAGCGAGCCCGCTGCAAATGGCTATGGTAGGGGCTGCTGTGGCTAATCATGGCTCACTGATGCAGCCTTATATTGTGGAGCAGACGCTTACCTCCGATCTGGAAGTGGTTAGCACTACGAAGGATCGAGTGATGAGCACGCCGATTTCGCGCACTACGGCTGATGCGCTCACCTCGATGATGCAAGACATTGTCCAGAAGAATCAGGATGCTCAAGTGGATGGGGTGGTGACGGCGGGAAAGACTGGCACTGCAGAAAACTCTGGTGATCCGCACGCCTGGTATGTGGGTTTTGAGGTGGCGGAGAATTCGCGAGTGGCAGTGGCGGTGTTTGTGCAAAACGGCGGTAGTGGCGCCACAGTGGCGGCTCCGATAGCGGCAGCGGTAATCTATGCTGCCACTCATTAGTGTGGAGCGTGAGGCTTTGTAACCCAATCGCAACGTTCCAAAGATGCTTTTTCCCAGCTTTATAGTGCAGTATTAACGAAGGTAGTGCGCAAATTTCAGCGCAGCAGTAAAGGAGAGTAGAAATATGCCAGACATCCCTCATATTCTTGGCGGCCGCTACGAAGTGGGTGATCTCATTGGGCGCGGTGGAATGGCTCAGGTGCATCTTGGATATGACACTCGGCTTTCGCGCACAGTGGCAATTAAAGTGCTCCGCAGCGATCTTGCATCTGATCCCACTTTCCTCGCTCGTTTCCGCCGTGAGGCTCAATCTGCTGCCGCCCTCAATCATCCGGCGATTGTCGCCGTGTATGACACTGGTGAAGAAAAGGTGCTCACTAGCTCTGGGCGCACTTTGGCGCTGCCTTATATAGTGATGGAATATGTAAAAGGCCGCACTGTTTCTCGGCTATTGAGTCGAGGCCAAGCGTTGCCTATTGACGAAGCGGCACAGATCGTGGTGGGGGTGCTTTCAGCTCTAGAGTATTCGCACTATGAGGGGATCGTGCATCGGGATATTAAGCCCGGCAATATTATGATCACTCAAGATGGCAACGTGAAAGTAATGGATTTTGGCATTGCTCGGGCAATTGCTGATTCTTCTGCCACAATGACTTCCACTAATTCTGTGGTGGGCACTGCCCAGTATCTTTCTCCTGAGCAAGCTCGCGGCGAGGTAGTGGATGCCCGCTCCGATATCTATTCCACCGGATGCCTGCTCTACGAGCTGCTCACTGGCAAACCGCCATTCCAGGGCGATTCTGCTGTGGCAGTGGCGTATCAGCACGTCTCTGAGACGCCGAAGCCTCCATCTGCAGTGGCTTCGGACGTGCCAGATCCTATCGACCGTGTGGTGATGAAAGCACTCGCCAAGAAGCGCGAAGATCGCTATCAGAATGCGGCTCAGATGCGCACGGATCTGCTTGCCGCGGTGCGCGGCGAAGCCGTGACTGCGCCAGCTATTGGCTCTTGGCACACGCGCGTGACGCCAGCAGCTGCGGGCGCCGCGGCTGGTGCAGCTACCACCCAAATGGCTACGATTATTCCGCCGCAAGTTTCGGCTATCGACAGCTTTTCTTCCACTGCCACCGATATCACTCCAGTTATGGATGAGGAGGAAGAGGAATCTTCGCATAAGCGCGCGTGGATTATTCTCGCTGTCGTAGTAGGAATTTTGGCTATTGCTGGAATTGTCTTTGGGCTCACCAAAGCTGGCATTATCGGCGGCGATAAAAACGCTGCGATAGTGGAGGTGCCTGATCTTTCAGGTATGGACGAGAAAGCAGCTACGGCAGCTTTGGAAGGCGTAAAGCTTGAGATCAAGGTGGGTGATCCTGTAGAGGATCCGAAGATTCCAGAGGGTATTTTTGTCTCCTCGCAGCCTGGAGCTGGGGAATCTGTGGAAGAAGGTTCCGTGGTCACGGTTCACTTCTCCGCCGGCACCGGTGAGGTGACAGTGCCAGACGTCACTGGCGGTAAGCTCACTCAAGAAGCAGCGAGAAAGCAGCTCGAAGAGGCTGGGCTCACCGTGGGTAACGTAGAAACCACTGATGAGCCAGGAGTGGCTGAAGGATTGGTGGTGAGCACTGATCCAGCTCCTGGCACTGAAGTGGCTAAAGGCACGCCGGTGACGCTGTTTGTGGCATCGGGTGAAGTGAATCTCGACTCACTAGTGGGTATGAATCTCAGCGAGGCTGAAAACGCACTTAATGCACTGAAACTTTCATTCGACACTAACCGAGTGGACTCTAGTGAACCTGAAGGCACGGTGCTAGATCAAAGCCCTGGCGCTGGAAAGCAATCAATCGATACTCGGGTAAAGCTCACGATTTCGAATGGGCAGCCAAACGAGCCTGTGACCCCACCGGCCACACCCTCAGGAGGAAATACTCAGCCCCCCACTGATCAAGGCACTGAAAGTGGCCAAAATGAAGGAACAGAAGGCGGCAACTAAACCTGGGATACTAGCTTGGTAGAATTCTCTACGGCTTAACGAAGTTGGGGACGAAGCAATGCTTCGTCCCCAACTTCGTATCATCTCGCCTAAGCCAAACTACTCCGTCACCACTGAATCCACTATGCGCGTATTTTCAGCTAGCCACGGAAAGCCAATCTCGAACAGAAAAGCCACGATAGCTGCAATAATCACTAGCACTTCAATAGCCCGCAGCCAACGTGGGCCCGGTAAATGATTCCATATTGCTTCAAACATCAGCCATCCTCTCCATCCTTCAGTGCGAGCGTTTCACGCAGCTTGGTAAGGGCATCATTCACAGAATCACTAATAGTGGTGCCAGTGGCTTCCACTTTAGTGGCTTGTTTTTGCTCGGCGAGCTCCTGCGGAATGCCATCAGCGCGAGCCACCCAATGATCGTACCGGGCGTGCACAATCCATCGTTTGTTACTCACCATTGGCGGATGGCAAGTGGTGATGGTCAAATATCTTTCTGAAGGCTCCACAGCAGCAGAGTTTGGATCAGGGCTAGCTTTCGCAGCGTAGGGATCAGCAGCCACCACATACACATCAGTGGGGTTCACTATCTCATAATCGGTGAATTTGTAGACGATCCAAGCATCGGGCGTCTCCACCACAATAGGATCCCCCACCCGTAATTGGTCGATATGTAGCACGCGGGATCCATAGCTATCGCGGTGAATTGCCGTAGAAAAATTGCCTATCTGCCCAGGTAAAGCAGTGTCACTGTAATGGCCGTAGCCACCCATATTGATCACGTTTAGCCCTTCACCTTCGCGGATCACTGTGGTTTGTTTGCCGTCGAGAGCCGGAATGTGCATCAGGCCAATAGTGTCGCCTGCAGAGAGCTGCCCAAACGAAGATGGTGGGTCTCCCTCCTGAGGCTGGCCAATTTTCTCTTGTGGCACTTCGCCAAATTGCTCTTGAGTGGCAGTCACTTCTTGGTCTTGTTTGCCTGACATTTCAAGGTTGGTCCACCACACTTGCCATAGCACAAATAACCCAAGCAGCGAGCCAGCGCAAATCATGAGCTCCCCAATCACGCCGATAATCGCAAGTGGAAGGCTCACTTTTTTCTTACGCTTGGTGGCATTGCTATGGTTTGGCGCGGCAGCTTCGCTCTCAGTGGCAAACTCATCAAATAGCTTATCAACGTGCCCTTGCTGCGCCACTGCTCTCACCTCTATCCAATCTTGCGCGCGATACTTTACTGTGCGAAAGCTCGCATCAATGCATGCTTATTCTTTGTTGATTCTAGCTCAGCTGCCTAATATTTGCGTGATCAGAATTTTCGCTTTAAGCATCTAAACAGCTACCCTTACATATAGAAAAGATTCGCAATGAATCACGGATTACACACAGCACTATCGGAGGGTAGCTATGCCGGAATCAAAAAAACGCAAGAAGGTGGTAGAGCAACGCAAGGCTGAAGCTCGCCGCTCAGCTCGCCGGCCCGCTGCCATACAAGATTTGCGCTCACCCAAATGGTGGGCTCCGCTTATGGTGGCTCTCATGGTAGTGGGTTTGCTTATCGTGGTAGTGGCTTATGTGACGGCTGGATCGTTGCCTATTCCAGGCGGTGGCAACTGGAACATTCTCGTTGGCGTAGTGTTTATGATCGCCGGCTTTTTGATGACGATGGGCTGGAAGTAGCGCTTTACGCTAGCGCAGGCTTATTATCGGTGCTTTAGTTTTCCCAGCTTCTGGCCAAACCACGTCACCAGATATCCCCCAATAAATCCGGCCATATGCGATTGCCACGAAATTCCTGGATTAAGCAGACCGTAGCCTAGGTTTACGGCTGCTATCACAGCAATGCTTTTGAAATTATCGGAGCCAAATCCGGCGCGGGCCAGCCATGCACCAAAGAGGCCAAACACTGCCCCGGATGCGCCCACTACGGCAACTTGCCAACCTCCAGTGAGCGCCGCCCAACCCCACACGCCAAGGTTGCCGGCCACGGCACTCGCTAGATAAAGCAACAGATATCGCCCGCGGCCCATAGCCCGCTCCAAGTGCACGCCCACCATATAGAGCGTGACCATATTGAAAACAAAATGCCATAAGCCGCTGTGCAAGAAAGCGGAAGTGACGAGCCGCCAGGGCTGGTGTAGCGCTAACGGCGGATAGAAGAGCAGCGCGTTTTGCACTGGTGGGATCACAAAGCCTGCCACCGCCATCACCAAGCAGATGCCGATGATAGCGTCCGTCGCTCCTACGTCACGCCACTTCCCGTTCGCTCCAGATTTTCGGGTTATCTGCAATATATTGCTCCATAACCGCTATTTCGTAGCGATAGGCTACACCTTCCCGCAATCACCGCCGTCTGCTCACTCTTCCACAGAAATAGAGCTGATCACCACATCTTCTAGCGGCCGATCACGCATATCCGTGGCCACACCAGCGATAGCATCCACCACTACCTTAGATTCGGCGTCTTCCACGCGCCCAAAAATGGTGTGCATACCATGCAGCCAAGTGGTGGGAGCCACGGTGATGAAGAACTGGGAGCCGTTGGTGCCATGCCCCATGTGCTTGCCGGCATTAGCCATGGCCAGCACGTATGGCTCATCGAAATTCACTTCGGCCGATATTTCATCGTCAAAGTTGTATCCTGGCCCGCCGGTGCCAGTGCCGAGCGGGTCGCCGCCTTGAATCATGAAGCCCGAGATCACGCGATGGAAAATCACGCCATCATATAGTGGAGCCTTTGTGATCTCGCCGGTGCGTGGATCGCGCCATTCGCGCTTACCTTGGGCGAGCTCAATAAAGTTGGCCACCGTCTGCGGGGCATATTCTGGATAAAGCTGCACGGCGATATCGCCTAGAGAAGTATGTAAAGTTGCTTTCATAGTGCCCATTTTCGCATATCTGCGCCCCCACCGCTAATGCTCCTGCCCTTCTTGAAGGGTTGGACAGGGGGGCGAGTACGGGTGTCCACTTTTCCCTGGAAATGTGGACACCCGTACTCGCCCCCCTGTCCAACCCAAGCACCGACTTCTGATCCATCTTTACCTCAAAGCTCAGCCAATATCTAATTTGGGGTGAAAAATAAGGCGAGCCGTGGAAAAATAGAAACCACATGAGTTCGCATCGAACAGGAGGTAAACGATGGGAATTTGTAAACACCAAAAATTGAAGCAAGAAGCCGCAGGCGTGATTGATAGCGCAGGCGAGATGGTGACGGCGCTGGCGCATAAAGCTTCCGATGCCGCTAATGACGCCAAAGCCTGGGTGGCTCCTAAGCTCGAAGAAGCAGCTGAGAAGATTGCCCCCCTAGCCGAAGACGCCAAAGAGGCAGCTCAAAGCGCATTTGCCGACGTGAAAGAGAAAGCCAGCGCAGCCTCGTCTCAAGCGCTTGCACTCGCTGAAGAAAAGAAGGTAGAAGTAGTGAAACTCTCCAAGCGTGCCCAAAAGAAAGCCGCTAAGAAGGCTGCCGTGCTGGAAAAGAAGGCTTCAAAAGAATTGGCCCGGTTGCAAAAGGAGCTTGCGAAAGCCGCTGGAGCCAAGAAAGAGCATAAATCTCGCAAAGGTTTGATTACGCTGCTGCTTGCTGGCGCTGCCAGCGCTGCGGGGTACGTGTTGTGGAAGCGTTCGCAGCCAGTTGAAGATCCATGGGCTGAGGCTTATTGGGAAGACTTTGCTGATGAAGCCATGCTATCAGCTGAGACGGCGGACCATGCGGCTGATGCAGCGCAAGAGATTAGCGAAGAAGAAGCTGAAGCCTGATATTCACGGGTTTTAGCCCACACCATAATGTAAAGAGAAGCGTAGTGGGCAAAAGTCTGCTACCAGAATTTGGGACGGGGTATAGTGGGCGCCAGCCCGCTATACCCCGTCCCTATTCCCTATCAACGGAGCATCTATGACCACCAGCACCATCCCTTCTTCTGCGGATGCGTCCGCCGTCACGCCCCTTCGCGGTCTGTGCGGCGCCGAGGTGAACGAGCGCAAAGAACGCGGCGAAGTGAATTCGCTCCCGCCTAGTAGCGGCAAATCTGTGGCCGATATTTTGCGCAGCAACGTGTTCACCCGCATTAACGCAATCTTGGGGGTGCTGCTCGCGCTGGTGATCACCACTGGCTCTTGGATCAACTGCGCTTTTGGCCTGCTTATCGTGGTGAACTCGGCTATCGGCATTATCCAAGAGCTGCGCGCCAAGCACACTCTCGATTCATTGAGCGTGATTGGCGAGGAGCATCCGCGGGTGCTGCGTGACGGCGAGGTGCGTGAGCTGGAGCAGCGTGAGATTGTGCTGGGGGATGTGATCGCCATCGGCAGTGGCCGCCAGATTGTGGTGGACGGCGAGGTGCTGGAGAGTAGCTATCTGTCGGTGGATGAATCGCTACTCACTGGCGAATCAGATTCGGTGCAGAAAAAGCCGGGCGATAAGTTGCTTTCGGGATCATTCGTGGTGGCAGGGAGCGGCTATTATCGGGTGACGGCGGTGGGGGCCGATTCTTATGCGGCGCAGCTCACTGCTCAGGCCAGTCGCTATACGCTAGCAAAATCGCATTTGCAGGCTAGCATTGATGCAATATTGAAAGTAATCACTTGGATTCTGGTGCCGGTGGCGGCAGCGAGCGTGATCTCGCAGCTGCTGCACGGCGTCACCGATTACCGCACCACAGTGCTGGAGATTACGGGCGCACTGGTGCCGATGGTGCCTGAAGGGCTGGTGCTTATCACCTCCACTGCTTTTGCACTGGGCGTGATTCGCCTCGGCAAACGCAAATGCTTGGTGCAAGAACTGCCTGCTATTGAGGGCTTGGCCAGGGTGGATGTGGTGTGCGCCGACAAGACCGGCACGCTCACAGAAGATTCGCTTGAGTTTTCGCGCCTAGTGGCGCTAGGTGACGTGGCAGATACGGCTAGTGTGGCGCTCGCTGCTATGGTGCACAGCGACCCTGATCCCAATGCCACGGCGGCAGCTATTGCCACCGGCCTGGAGGCGCCTACCAATATGGCTGAGCAGTGGCCAGTGGCGAGCCGGGTGCCTTTCACTTCGGCGAATAAGTGGGCTGCCATCACCTTTGGGGCAGCTGGTGGATACTCATCAGCCACTAGCGGCGCGGGTGGCAGCACCTGGCTGTTGGGTGCTGCCGATGTGCTTGCCGATCCCGAAAGTGATGCCGGCAAGCAGGCTGTTGAGCTGGCCAATACTGGCTTGCGGGTGCTGCTTTTTGCTCAATACACAGCAAAAGCTGGAATCGCTTGCGCTGGGGGCGAAGCCCAGCAGGGTGGCGCGCTAAGCCTCGATCATGAGGCTATCGAGCCAGCCGCGCTGGTGGTGCTAGAGCAAAAGATCCGCCCAGATGCCCGCGAAGCGCTCGATTATTTCCGCAGTCAAGATGTGGCACTGAAGGTGATCTCTGGCGACGCCGCGCAATCGGTGGCGGCAGTGACGCAGCGGCTCAACTTGCCTGATTTGCAGGCGTTGGATGCGCGTGAGCTTGATGGGCTGAGTGAGGCAGAGTTTGCTGAAAAGATGGAGAGCCACGCTGTGTTTGGCCGGGTGCGCCCGGAGCAAAAGCAGCAGATGGTGAAGGCGCTGCAGGCAGGTGGGCATACAGTGGCGATGACCGGTGACGGCGTGAATGACGTGCTGGCTTTGAAGAGCGCCAATATTGGGGTGGCGATGGGCAGTGGCTCATCGGCAGCTCGGGCGGTTGCAAAAATCGTGCTGCTCGATAATCGCTTTGCCACGCTTCCGCATGTGGTGGGCGAAGGCCGGCGTGTGATCGGCAATATTGAGCGGGTGGCGAATCTTTTCCTTACTAAGACCACCTATTCTGCCCTGCTCGCATTTTTGGTGATAGTAGCGGCAGTGCCATTCCCCTTCCAACCCATTCACGTAACGATCACAGGCTGGTTCACTATCGGCCTACCGGCATTCATTTTGGCTCTGCCTCCCAATAATGCGCGGGCTCGCTCTGGTTTCACTAAGCGGGTGCTGGGCTTTGCGATTCCTTCGGGGGTGATTGTGGCTGCCAGTAGTTTCGCCACGTATCTGGTGACGGCAGGTGGGCTTGTGCCCGACCAGCACGTGCAAGAATCCACTGCGGCCTTGCTGGCCTTGATTATTCCTTCGGTGTGGGTGCTCGCTTGCGTGGCCCGCCCTTGGAAGCCGTGGAAAATTGCGCTGTTTATGACCCCGCTCGTGGGCTATGGCCTCATTTTTAATTTGCCGATCACGCAGCACTATTTCATGCTTGATTCTTCCAATACGCAGATGATGCTCACTGCCACAGTGATTGGCCTTATTGCCGCAGCCGCCGTGGAGCTGGTGTGGCATCTCATCGGCAAGCGGATGCACAGCAAGGAATAATTAGTCGGCCTGAGAGTGAGCGCGCACCAGCTCCATCGCCCGTTCCGGATCAAGCACAGCCACGTAAGGCATTGGGTTCAGGCCAGCAAGCTCCACATAATCAGTGAGCGCCGTGCGCACCACGGCCTGCAGCTCTTCTGGCTTCCACGGCTTAGCAATATAGTGATCAAGCTGCGCCTCATTCACAGCCTTTATGGTGTCAGCCAAATCTGCCTGCCCCGTCACCAGCACCTTGCGCGCCAGCATAGTACGCTCATCTGCCGTCATCTCCACCATGAAATCCACGCCGGTGGTGCCCGGGAGCCGATGGTCGCACAAAGCGAGTGCCAGCACATCGCCGTCACTATCAATCTCATCCACCACAGCCCAGGCGTCTTCCACGTCTTCTGCTGGCTCCACTCGCACCACACTCGCAAACTCGAGCAGGTCGCGTTCCACACCGCTGCGCACTTCTGGCTCATCTTCAAGAATCAAAATCGATAATTTCATCTGCCTCAGCTCCTCATTTCGCACTTTACTCATATCGCTTATTTCTCACTATATGTAAGGTTTGGGGCTGCAGCCCATTCTGGCGCAGCCATCGGTCCCGTCACCGGCATCCGCACAGTGGCCACAGCTCCATTTGGCGTGGAGCGCAAATCAATAGTGCCATTGTGTTGGGTGATGATCGAACGGCAGACACTGAGCCCAATCCCCATACCAAACCGCACCTGCCCACCTTTGGTGGTGAAGCGAGGCTCGAAAATATGATGCAGCACATGATCGGGAATACCGGGCCCAGTGTCACGCACTTCCACCTGCACCTCGCCGGGCACCGGCACACTCGTAGTGATAGTGAGCGTGCCATAATTAGTGCCACACTCCGGCTTTGCATCGCACATCGCCTCAGCAGCATTTGTGATCACGTTTGTCCAAACCTGAGCCAACTGCCCTGGATGGCACGCCACATGCGGCAAATCCCCATACTCGCGCACCACCCTCACGCCGCGCAGCTTATGACTCAAAAGCCGCAGCGTATCTTCAATTCCTTCATGCAGATCCACATCCACCACGGGATCGCCATCTGGGCGCGCATAGGAACGCAGCGAAGCCACCAGATCCACGATTCGGCGTGACGCCGTGGCGAGATTGCGTAAATTAGTGCCAATAGCGGCAGCTTGCTCCACCACCGCATAGTTGGAGGTGTCGCCAGCAGCGAGCTTGCGCGCCAAATCCACATCTAGAATTCCGGCCACCACCAGCCGTTGAGCTAAGGCGGGATCGCCAGTGATCTGCTGTAGCTCGCGCTTTATAGCCCGCACTTCTTTAGTGGATAGCACGCTAGCTGTGCGCGCATAATCAAGGGCGCCCTGAGCTGCTTCGGCCCAGGATCTATCAGTGGAGGTGAGCAGCAAATCTCCCATATCGGTATTCAGATAATCGGCGGTGCGCATAATCGCGGCCATTGGATTATTTAGCTCATGGGCCACGCCTGCCGCTAGCTCGCCTAGCGAAGCATAGCGAGCTTGCGCCATTAGCTCCGTGCGGGCCCCTTCCAGATCGCGCAGCGCTTTCGCCAAATTGGCGCGCTCTCGGGCGAGCTCATCCATGAGCTCCACTTTTTCAATCTGGATATTTTCAGACCTGCGCAGCCGCCTATCCAGCGAGCGAATCATCATCGCCGTGAGGTATTCAGCCATACGCCTATCATTCTGCGTCACCCAATTCACTTGATCGAAGGTGAGTTGAATGCCAGTGACGGGGGTGGTGGCGATGGCGGTGAAGAAACCTTCCCGCCAATCCATGAGCGAAAGCAAGCCAATAATGCGGCCTGTGGAGGCGTGATGCATCACGATATCGCCAGCTTCAGAGGAGCGCTCCAGCGCGATCTGACCTTCGAGCACGAGCGTGATCAAATCAGAGCGTTGGCCCTCCACCACAAATCGCGTACCTTCAGGAAATTTGGTGCGCGGCAAAGGCCCAAGCTGCTCTTCACTGAGCTTTATGATCTCAGCGATTATTTCCTCATCGCTAAGCGGCATATTGAAAATGAAATACCCAAGGTGCTGCTCTGGCTCTCTACCTTGCTTAGGGCCTATTGGTTCGGCGTGGCCAATCATCGCTATACCAATCCAAGAGCAGCCCATGCTGTGGGCAGCACCAGTACAAGTACCAGCGTGGCAATCACGCCCACCACCACGCCGAGCAGCGCCATTTCTTTTACGTTGATCTCGCCAGTGGCGTACGCGATAGCGTTGGGCGGAGTAGAAATCGGCATACTCATGCCCAGCGAGCAGGCCACCGCCACTGTTACTGCTACTGCCATCGTATTCACACTATCGAGGCTGGCGGCTAGGCTCACAGCCAACGGCACTAGCAGGTTTGCAGCAGCCGAGTGCGAAATCACGTTGGCCATGCCAAATCCGATAGCGCCCAACAGTGCGATAATCACGAGCGAGCCATAGCTTTCCCAAGGCACGGAACCTACGAGCCAAGCATCCAAACCGGTGGCACCCACGCCAGTGCCTAGCGCGATACCGCCCGCCACGAGCCACAGCACAGGCCAGTCGATCTTTTTCACGTCTTCACCATTCATCACTTTCAGGCAAAGCAATGCCACCACCGGGATGAAGCCCACAATATTCGAGGAGATACCGTGCAGCGGCTCCGTCATCCACAACGCAATCGTGGCGCCAGCAATTGCGTAAAAAAGCTTAGCGTTGCGGGAGGTATTCCAATGTGAATTCATTTCAATGTGTATCGTGGCATCTTTCGGGATGAACACGGCGCAGAGGAAGAACCAACTGAAGATCAGTACCACTAGCATGAAGGGCACAGCCATGATCATCCAGTGCACAAAACTCAGCGAGATACCTTTTTCGGCGAGCGCACCAACTGCGATAGCATTCGGCGGGGTGCCCACGGGAGTGCCGATGCCGCCCACGTTTGCCGCTAGCGGGATCGCGAGTGCCACACCGGCGCGAGCCTTGCCTTTGGGTAGGGCGCCCAGAATTGGGATTACCACGGCAAACATGGTGGCGGTGGTTGCGGTGTTGCTCATAAACATCGAGAGCATGGCTGTGATGAGCATGAGGCCGAGCGTGGTGCTGCGGGCTTTTTCGGAGAAAGGTTTGAGCATTACGGCCGCAAGATTGCGATCGAGCCCATATTTTTCTGCGCCGTCAGCGATCATAAAGCCACCTAGGAAGAGAATAATTGTGGGGTTTGCTAGGTTGGCGAAATAATCCGCGTAGGGGATCACGTATTCTTTGAGTGTTTCATCGCCACCGGTGGGATCCACGAGCGCCCCGGTGGATACCATTAGCACTTCGAGAATAATCACTAGCACGCCAGTGGCTGTGAGTGGAATCGGCTCAGTGATCCAGAAAACGATCGCAAGTAGGAAGATTGCCAGCATTCGCTCGCCTGGCTCGGAAAGATTGGGCACATCAATAATTAGGGCTCCCACGAAAAGTGCAAAGCCAAGCACTAGACCAATAATCTCTTTGAGGCCCATCGAGCGGCGTGACGCCGCAGCCGGAGTGTGAGTGGATGTAGCTGTAGTTTTCGCATTTCGTGGCTTCTTTGCCACGTGAGTATGAGGCGCATTCACTCAATTAATGTATGACGTAGATCTCACTAAAGCTTGTGGCTTTAGCCCCAAAGTGGACATGGGGGTCGAGTCCGGGTGTCCACCACAGCGCATTTGAAGGGCAATCGAAACTCTCAGGAAACGTTCAGGCTGGGCGGGTGGTTATTTAAGGTTGGATCGGCATACTAATTACATCAGCTCGAATGAAGTGCTTTTCCCCTGACACTTCTTCTTGATTCCTTGAATCCTTGCTGAGAGTATGAGTGCAAAAGTGAATATCTGCGATGAAGGAGCGGAAGTAGTGCCCCGCAATGATTTCATCGCTCCCCTGAGAAGCGGGTAGCCAAGTGCGTGGATGGCTACCCGCTTCGCCATGATTCGCAGGAGCACTTAAAGATCTCGCGAAGTGAATCAAAAATTGATTCAGCTATGCAGGTTCAAAAAGTAGGGGCCGCGCGCCGCAAGCTCTGCCTTATATTGAGAATCCCACTGGCTCCATGGCTCTTTCGAGAGGTAATCATTGGTAAAACGCAGATCTCCCGTGAGCTCAGTGGCGCAAAAATCGGGCACATCGAGATCCACTACTGGCCCGAGACGCTCGCACTCAGCAATAATGAGCCCGCGGTTTTTACCTTCAAAAACGTCAAATTCCCAGCCATCTTCGCCATACCATATGGAATAGCGGGTCTTGAGCACTAGCCGCTCGCTGCGGCGCAAAATCTGCACCGCCACATCTGGATCCAGCTCCACTTCCAGCTCGTAGCGCTCTGAGCTCACCGGCGGGCTCTTCACCGCAATCGTGCACGCCATCCGCACGCTCACATCGCCGTCACCGCCGTCACTGCCCGCGGCGCCGTTCGTGAGCTTCGCATGCTCCAGCTCATCAAGCAGCTTCGCAAGCACCGCACGCTCATAGGCGCCCATATAGCCCGTAGCTTCATCAAACTGCGGCCACTGGGTATTGGCCTCCAAGCCATGAAAAGCCACGCGCACCCGAATCGCATAGCCAGCTTCGGCAAATACGTAAGCCTGCACGATCACCGTACTTGAGCCATGCTGGCGCACTTCAGGCGGAAGCTCGCGCACAAAAAACTTGCGCTCAAACTCAAAAGGAATATCTTGATCACTATCGCTAGGAAATACCACGCCCATACCTTTACTCTACCCACTCTCAGTGGTTTTCAGGCAGTGGCTACGCAGAGCTAGCCAGCACTATTTACCAACAGGCTTGAGATAGTAGAGCACCCCATCGGCATACTCGAATATGTGTGCGTGAGCTGCATCAGTATCCACATATCCGATCGCGCCCGCAGCCGTGAGTGCCGTGCCTGAAAAAGCATTTGCGATAGTACCCGAAGGAAGTTGATAGAAAGGAGCCTGCCCTAGCAAAGCCCGCGCGCCGTCAAGCTTTTGCGATTCGGGGGCAACCCACTGCGAATGCAGCGCCACCTGCTCGCCATACACTATAGCCGGCACCCGCTCATCGCCGCTCGCTTCAACATAAGCAGCAGCCAGCGCATCGCCCAGCTCTCGAGTGCTGGCACTGGCAAGCATCCCCAATGGCGTGACGTTGGCAGCCAGGCTTTCAGGCCCCACCACAGTTTCACGCACCGAATGCCCAGCCGCATCGTATTCCGTCACTACTGCAGCGCGCACAGCGAGATCAGATGCTTGCACCGATTCTTGATTAGCAACCGCACTATCCTGCTCCTTCTTTTGAGCTGCGGTAGCCGCATTATCACTTTCCATCGTGCCCAGAGCCACACACACGAAGCCATCGCTAGCGCTATAGCATTCGCTGGCTTCGAGAGTGTTCAAACTAGGAAAAGCCACAAACACCGCGCCATCTTCATTGAATTGCACGCCGCTATCGCCACTGTCCAAACGGGCCAGCGCGCCCGTATTCACTACGCTCTGTCCGCCGAGCACCTCTGCACTCTCTTGAGCAGCTTCCGCATCGCCGTCACGCACAAACTCCCGGCTATCCACCACGGCACCGGCTGGGCTGAGCAGCGCAGCAGTGAGCCGGGTTGAAGCGCGCTTAGTGACGCCCACATTCTCGCCATAAGCGCCCACTATCTGCGGCACGTCGGAATCGAGATGGTTCAGATTGCTCCAGCGCATCCGCTCCTGGCCTGTGCGCGCATCGATAGCCAGCAAGTCGGCAGCGCCAGCTGCGGAAAGGGTGTTTACGTAAATAGTTTGGGATGCCACTGCCAGCGCCGTTATGCTCTTCGCATCAGCAATATCCACGCTCCACTCGTCAAGCACTTTGGTATCGCCCACCACAGAATAGCTCGCCAACTGTGCCCCGCGCAGCGAACCAATGCCATCGAAAGCAGCCACTAGAGTATGCGTGCTTTGCGAATACTGCACAAAGCTCGGGGCGCTAGGCATTTTCACGCTCCAAGAGCGCAACGCGCCAGCCTCGTATGGGTTGGGGCCTAGCGGGGTGACGGCGGCGGCGGAGCCTTCGCCAGCTTTGGCGGGGCTTGCTGCCTTAGCTGAAGAATCATCTGGAGCAGCTGGTTCTAGCGGTGAGAGCGCAGCCGTGCAACCCGATAGAAGCATCGCGAGCGCGGCACAGCTCACCATGCTTCGCCATATTATTCCGCGTCTTTGCCGCATCTGCGTCACCTCCCTCTCACTTCTGCGCCTGTATTTGCTTCGTGTCGGCGCTGATAGCTGCCTAGCTTTTTTCTAGCTTAGCTTAGCTTTCATCTTGAGGCTGTAAGCGCGGATGCGAAGTGGGGCACTCGATATTAGCGGTGACGGCGGGAGAGTGCGGTAGCCTTAAGGGGAAGTAAAGCCAAATTCCAATAAAGAATCGAGAGCGTGCTTATGAAAAAGCTTGTGGCTAGCCTATTTCGCCGCCTTTATCCGATGAAGATGCAGACGCCGCCACTGCCGCCGAAGGCCGTGGTGATTGGGGGGCCGCACACTTCGGTGATGGATGCGGTGCTGATGATTATGGCTTTTTGGTATGTGGGCCGGCCGCTGCGGTTTATGGTGAAAAATCAAGCTGGGGATGCTCCGGTGCTGGGCTGGCTGGTGCGCGCGCTGGGTGGCATTTCGATTGAGCGCTCGCGCAATCACGGTGTGGTGGAGCAGGTAATTGAGCAAGCGAACCAGCATGATGATTTTCTGCTTGTGATTGCCCCGAAAGGCACTCGCGCTGTGCGTAAATATGTGAAGTCTGGCTTCTACCATATTGCGTTGGGCGCAAATATTCCGGTGGTTTATGGCTTTATTGATACGAAGACTAAGCGCTACGGCTGGGATGGGACGCCGCATTTGCTCACTGGCGATGTGAAAGCGGATATGGATGATATTCGTGCTTTTTATGCGGGCATGGATGGGATTCATCCTGAGCTTTCATGTGTGCCTCGGCTTAAAGCGGAAGATGAGTGAGCGTGAAGAGTTACGGGAAGTATGCTGATTTTCTTTCGCTGCGGGCGGCGCTGGAAAAGCAGCTGCATAAGCATCTTTTTGCCGGGAAGAAGAGCGAGGCTACGAAGCGCTATCGTTTCGAGCATTGCTTGCGTGTGGCAGCGATTGGCAAGCAGGTGGCGGAGCATTCAGGGCTTGACCCCGAACTGCTTGAGCTGGGGTGTTTGCTGCATGATATTGGCAAGTGGGATGCGCAAAAGCCGGTGGATCATGGCCGCGCTGGAGCTCTAGCTGTGCGGGAATTGCTGCTGGCGGCTGGGCTGGATAAAAGTGATGTGCGCGAGATTGCTCAGGGTATTGCGATGCATACCGATGGGTATTGGAATCCGCGCCCAGATGGCGAGGGCACGAAGAAGGATGCTCAGCGCCGGTCTTATCTAGTTTTTGATCAGGCGCCTTCTGTGCTCGCTCAATCTATTGGCGACTGCGATAATATCGACCGTTATTCGGTGTATCGCATAGTGGATACTGTGGCCCATTTCGATTTTTTGAAGCTTTCGAGCGGCGAGCAGAAAGTTTGGCTTAGTGATTATTTGGTGACGTTGAAGGAGTTGCGCCGTTACCGCTGCGCTACGGAGGCTGCGCAGTCACTATGGATCAGCAATCTGGCGTTTCAAGAGCAGTGCTTTAAGAAGCTACTTTCGGAGGTGGAAGCGGGCACTCAGCGCGGGTGACGCTGAGCCTACAGCTCGCCGCCAAAGTTGGCGAAACGAGCCCTGCTGCCTTGGAACATCAGCTCTACTGATCCAGTGGGGCCAGAGCGATGCTTGCCGATAATGATTTCTGAAGGCGGCTGGTCTGGCCCTTGGCTTTCAAAATGTTTGCGGTGAATGAGCAAGATTACATCAGCATCTTGTTCTAGGGAGCCAGATTCGCGAAGGTCAGCTACTTGCGGCTTCTTGTCGGCACGTGCTTCAGGGTTACGGTTGAGCTGAGCGATTGCAATGATTGGAATATCTAGCTCTTTGGCAAGAAGCTTGATTGACCGCGAGAAATCGGAGACTTCTTGCTGGCGTGATTCTGCGGCGCGCCCTCCTGAGGTGAGCAACTGCAAATAGTCGATCACAATCATTTGGATGTTTTCTTGCTGGCGTAGCCGCCTGGCTTTGGCTCGAATTTCTGTCATGGTGAGATTCGGGGAATCGTCTACGATAAGTGGCGCATCGCCAATGCGGTTGATCGTTTGGGCGATGCGTTCAAATTGATCTTGCTTTAATCCGCCCTTAATCAAGTTGTTGAGGAATACTCCTGATTCTGCTGCTAGCACGCGCATCACTAATTCAGTACGGTTCATTTCCAGGGAGAAGAATGCCACTGGAATGTGTTTTTTAATGGCTACGTGCCGGCAAAAATCCATGGCAAGCGTGGATTTGCCCATACCTGGCCGCGCGGCCACAATAATCATTTGGCCTGCGCGCAAGCCGCTTAGCATATCGTCAAGCTCGGTAAAACCGGTGGGAAGGCCAGCGAGTTTACCATCGCGAGCATTGTTTTTCTGAATCTCTTCAAGCACTTCATCTAGTACCGAGTTGAGCTGCTGATAATCGTGGCTGATGTGGGATTCTGCGATCGCAAACATTTCTTCTTGCGCAGTCTCCATTAGGGCATTCACGTCGGAACCATCCGTGTTGTATCCCAACTGCACAATTTTTGTGCCTGCTTCCACGAGTGCGCGGAGCTTGGCTTGATCGAGCACTATATTGGCGTAGTAGGCAGCGTTTGCAGAGGTGGGCACAGATGAGACGAGGGTGTGCAGATATGGCAAGCCGCCTACTTGCTCTAGCTTTCCTTGGCGCGTGAGCTCTGCTCCTACAGTCACCGCATCGGCCGGTTGGCCCTGTGCAAATAGATCTAGAATCGTATGGAAAATGAGGGCGTGTTGGGGCCGATAAAAATCTGCTTCGTGGAGGATTTCCACCACATCGGCGATTGCATCTTTATTGATAAGCATGCCGCCGAGCACGGAGATTTCAGCTTCAATATCTTGCGGCGGGGTGCGATCAAAAGCGGAATTGAAATTTCCTTGAGCCATAGCTGCTCCCCTTATCTTTATGCTGCTGCCATTCATGGGCGCCGGCGCCTATGCATCCATCTATTGATATTTATATGCCAAGTATGCCCCACATACTGGACTAGGAGCGAACTGCCTGCTGTGGATTCTTTAAGAATATTTGTGGTTAACACACCTATTAGCTGGGGATAATAATGGGGAAAAGTAGCAATTTATCCACAGTTTCATCATTTTCTTTCCACACCAGTGGAAAATGGCTAGAAACTGGCGGAATTTCGTCCCCAACCTAATCCACAACTGTGGAATTTTAGCGCCAAAGAAATCCATACTTATTCTCAACTTCAAAGCAATACCTCAAGGGCGACACGCCAACCATTAGGGGGCGGTGGGGGGGGGGGGGGGGGGGGGGGGGGGGGGGGGGGGGGTGGGTTTATTATATAAAAAAATATAAAAAAAAAAACAACCAAAACCACACAACCAAAACAAGAACCAAAAACAAAGAAAGAAAAAATAAAAAAAAAA
>R15__coassemble_511_pt1 | contig 32468 bp, 18 predicted proteins | sample R15__metabat2_low_PE_004 | metagenome-assembled genome bin R15 | reverse complement strand
CACCCCCCCTCCGCCCCCCCCCACCCCCCCCCCACCCCCCCCAATCACCCCCCCCCCCCCGCCCCCGCCCCCCCCCCCGCCCCCCCGCCCCCCCCCCCCACCCCCACCCCGCCCCCGAGTACGGGTGTTCATGGCGCGCATTGAACACCCGTACTCGACCCCAGCCGCCTCAGCTATGCTCAGCTCACTATGGCAAAATAGGCACGTGGATTCAGGCAAACATGCGGGGGCAGCAGATCGCGCAGCCGCTACCAGTAGCGCGAAGCACGAGAGTAGCGCGAAGCGCTCGCGCCAACATGCGCGCTATGGCAAGAAACGCCAGTGGCGCGGCTTCAGCGCCGCCCAGCTTGCGGCCCGGCGGGCCGCGACGCCGAAAATCGGCTACCCCGCCGAGCTGCCCGTCTCCGCGCGCCGCGAAGATATCATGCTAGCCATCAAATACTCCCAGGTGGTGATCATCGCTGGAGAAACCGGTTCAGGCAAAACCACCCAGATCCCAAAAATGTGCCTTGAGCTGGGCCTTGGCATTGAGGGCATGATTGGCCACACCCAGCCTCGGCGCATCGCGGCGCGCTCGGTGGCGGAGCGAATCAGCCAGGAGCTCGGCGTGGAGCTGGGCGACGCTATCGGCTATCAAGTGCGCTTCACCGACCGAGTCTCGCCTACCACTCTGGTAAAACTAATGACCGACGGCATCTTGCTCGCCGAAATCCAACATGATCCAGAGCTGCGCCGTTACTCGGCGATCATCATTGACGAAGCGCACGAGCGCAGCCTCAACATCGACTTCCTGCTCGGCTATCTCGCCCAGCTGCTGCCGCGCCGCCCGGATCTGAAGCTCATCATCACTTCGGCCACGATCGATTCGGAGCGCTTCGCCGCGCATTTCGGCGAGCTTATGCATGGCGGCTTCCCCGGCAATCGCGCGCCGATCATCGAAGTATCTGGCCGCACCTACCCTGTGGAGATCCGCTACCGCCCGCTGATTGAACAGGGGGGTCGAGTCCCGGTGTCCAGTGGACAGGGGGGTCGAGTGCGGGTGTCCACTTTCGGGAGTGACGGCGGTGACGACGAGAAGCCCGAGCGCCTCACCGCGATAGACCAAATCACTGGCATTCTTGGTGCCACCGAAGAGCTAGCCGCTGAAGGCCCTGGCGATATCCTGGTGTTTCTCTCTGGCGAGGGCGAAATCCATGAAATGCAGCGCGCTTTCCAAGAGGAGCTAGGCAAACGCTACATCGAGCCAGGCAGCTGCAGCTCGGTGCCAGGCGCAATCGAGGTGCTACCGCTCTTCGCCCGCCTCACCGCCGCCGAGCAGCATAGGATTTTTGAGCCGCACCAGCATCGGCGCATTATTCTCGCCACCAACATTGCCGAAACCTCGCTCACCGTGCCCGGCATCCGCTACGTGATTGACGCCGGCACCGCGCGGATATCGCGCTATTCCAACAAAACCAAAGTGCAGCGCCTCCCGATCGAGCCAATCTCGCAGGCGAGCGCGAATCAGCGTTCCGGCCGCTGCGGCCGTGTGGCTGACGGCATCGCGATCCGCCTCTACTCCGAGGAGAATTTCGCGGCCCGCCCCGAATTCACCGAGCCGGAAATTCAGCGCACCTCGCTCGCCGCCGTGATTTTGCAAATGGCTGCGCTTGGCCTGGGGGCGGTGGAAAACTTCCCTTTTATCGACCCGCCGGATATCCGCGCGATCCGCGCTGGCGTGCAGCTCCTGGAAGAGATCGGGGCGCTGATGCCGCGTGACGGAGAAAGCGAGCATGGGGGTCCCACCGAGTCGGCGCCTTCAGTTGGACATGAGGGTCGAGTGCAGGTATCCAACGCACCCGAAAAAACTCCACCCCCCTACCGCCTCACCAAGATTGGCCGCGAGCTGGCCCGGCTTCCGATCGACCCGCGCTTGGGCCGGATGCTGCTGGCTGCCGCCGATAATGGCTGCGCGGCGGAGGTGCTGGTGCTGGTGGCGGCAATGAGCGTGCAGGATGTGCGCGAACGCCCGGCTGAGTTCAAGGCGCAAGCCGACCAACTGCACGCGCGCTTCACGGAGCCTACCAGCGATTTCTTAGCCTACCTCAATCTTTGGCGCTATCTGCGCACCCAGCAGCGCGAGCTCTCAGGCTCGGCATTCCGCCGTTTGTGTCGCGCGGAATACATCAACTGGCTGCGCTGGCGTGAGTGGCAAGATGTGGTGGCTCAGTTGCGCGAGTTGGCCAAGCCGCTCGGCCTCACGCTGCGCCCAATAGCTATCCCGAGTGGAGCTCAGCTCAGCGCTGCTGCCACCGCCGTCACTACCGAAAGTGGACACCGGGACTCGACCCCCATGTCCAATCCGCTTCCCAGCCAAGCCGAAGCCCTCTCCCCCATCACGCCCTCCGCCGTCACGCCTGCCGCCGTGGTGAGTGCCGTGAAGGCGGTGGGATCCAGCTCGGATGCGCCAGCGAGCAGCGCGATTCACCGCAGCTTGCTGGTGGGGCTGCTCTCGAATCTGGGCTCGCGGGATGAGCGCAAACGCGATTATGCTGGCGCGCGTGGCACCCATTTTGTGGTGTGGCCCGGCAGCGGGCTGAGCCGCAAGCGCTATGATTGGGTGATGGCGGCAGAGCTGGTGGAGACGAGCCGGCTTTTTGCCCGCTCGGTGGCGCGCGTGGACCCAGCCTGGATCGAGCCAATCGCCCGCCACCTGGTGAAACGCAGCTATTCGGAGCCATTTTGGAGCACGAAGAATGGCGCGGCGATGGTGCATGAGAAAGTGACGCTCTATGGCATCACAGTCTCAGCGGATCGCCCGGTGTTGCTCGCGAATATTACTGGATCTCAGGCTGTGCGGGCGCAGGCCCACGAAGAAGCGCGCGAGATTTTTATTCGCTCAGCGCTGGTGGAGGGGCAGTGGCGTGGCCAGCATGAATTCATCAAACACAATGCCGCCGAACTGGAGCGGGCGCGCGAGGTCGAGAAGCGGCGGCGCACCTATGGGCTGGTAGCCGATGACGATGAGCTCTTCACGTTTTTTGAGGAGCGCATCCCCGGCGGGATCGTGAGTGCGCGGCACTTCGAGAAATGGTGGAAGGGCGAGCGGGCGCGCCGGCCAGAATTGCTGAATTTCTCGCAAGAGCTGCTGCTGGGCGGTGGCATTGGCAGCCGTGACGGCGGTGCCGGCGGAGCAAAAGGCAGCGCAGCTGAGATTGCGGCGGCCACCGAGGCGGATTTCCCCAGCGTGTGGCGCCAGGGCGAGATTGAGCTGCCGATTTCTTACGAGTTTAATCCAGGCGGGCATGCCGATGGGCTCACGGTGACGGTGCCTGTGACGTTGCTGCCGCAACTGCGCGATGAGGGCTTCGATTGGTTGGTGCCGGGGATGCTGCCCGAACTGGTGACAGCCACTATTCGGGCATTGCCGAAGCGGGTGCGCCGAAGCTTGGTGCCGGCGCCGGATGTGGCGAAAGAGATTTTGGCGCTTTTGGATGAGGCCACGAGTGGACAGGGGGGTCGATTCCCAGTGTCCACTCTTCCGGGAAAGAGTGGACACACGCACTCGACCCCCATGTCCACCCCACCCGCTCTTCCAAGCGCAAGCTTCCGCGAAGCGTTTTGTGCAGCGGTGGCGCAGCTGCGCGGCGTCACTATTGACGATACAGCCTGGGCGGAGGCGGAGACGGCACTGCCGGCACATTTGCGGATCACTTTTATTGTGCGCTCCGAGCGCGGGGCTGTGCTCGATGAGGGCAGCTCACTCCCGGCACTGCAGCGCAGCCTTGCCCCGAAAGCCAGCAAAGCGGTGCAAAGCGTGATGAGCGACGCCGTGGCGCAGGCGCTTGATGAGGCGGCTGGGCGAATCGTGACGGCGCAGCGAGCGAACGAGCGGGTCGCAGCCGAGCAGGCGCGCGCGGCGGCGGCGAGCCGTGCCAGCGCGGCGAAGTTAGCAGCGAGCCCAGCTGCAGCCGCTGATTTAGAAAATTTGCACACTTGGCCGGCGCTGGCTGGCGGCGAGCTGCCCGAAATTGTAGCAACCGAAGGCCCAGGCGGCGCACCCATTAAAGGCTATCCAGCACTGGTGGAAGTGGCGAATAATGCAGTGGCTCTGCGGGTGCTTACCAGCGCCGCTGAGCAGCGCGCCGCCCACGAGCGCGGCGTGATCCGGCTGCTCGCGGGCGAGCTGGCGTTGCCCGAAGCGCGCATCACCTCCCGGTGGAATGCGCGCGAGGCGCTCGCGCTCGCCGCGAGCCCTTACCCTTCCACCGCCGCGCTCGTGGCAGATCTGCAGCTCGCCGCCGCGCGAAATATTGCTATGCGCTGGGCCAAGAGTGCGCCCGAAGCCAAAGCTGCCAAACTCAAGCTCGGCACCCTGCGCTGCGGCGCCAACTACGAATCCCTGAAAGCCTTCGCCCGCGAGCGCACCGAAGATGAAACCTACCGGATCGCGCAAATCGCGGCGCGAGCCCTGGAGGCGTGGGGCGAAGCTGAGAGTGCGATGCGCACGCACCCGCAGGTGAGCCTAGTGGCCACAATAATGGACGTGCGCGCCGCCGTCACGCGCCTCATTTTCGATGGTTTCATTTCCGCCACTCCCGAAGAGTATCTCGCCGAGCTGCCGCGCTACCTCAAGGCTGCCACGCTACGCATCGAGAAAGCGGAGCGTAATCCGAGCGGTGACGATGAGCTCGCTTGGCAGGTGCGTGACGCCGAAGCGCTGCTGACACGCGAACAGGCTATTGCTCACGGCGCTAGTTACAATCCTGAGCGCACCGCCCTACTCACCAAAGCCCGCTGGATGATTGAGGAGCTGCGGGTGAGCTTGTTTGCGCAGCAGCTCGGCACGAAGGGCAAGGTTTCGCTGCAGCGGATCCAGAAGCTATTGGGGTAGCCAAAATTCGGGCATAGAGTAGCTAGGGTGGAGAAGGCACAAATCCCGTTGCTATCACCATATAGAGGAGATCGAGAAGGCTTTTGCCTTCTCGATCTCCTCTAGTCGGGGTGGCGGGATTTGCGCATCCACGCTCCGCGCGTCTGCCCCGCTCGCGCTATCGCGCTCACGCCTGAGCCGGGAAAATGCTCGCTCGCTCGCATTTTCTCATTCCGGCTCAGCCCTCTCGGGTTCAAATCCCGCCGCCAATCCCAAATAGAGAAGTAGAGAAGGCACAAGCCTTCTCTACTTCTCTTGTCGGGGTGGCGGGATTTGAACCCACGGCCTCTTCGTCCCGAACGAAGCGCGCTACCAAGCTGCGCCACACCCCGATGGCTATCGCCACTGCCTAATACTAGCCAACTCTTCCAAAATCAGGAAATCAAAGAATCACGGGGTCTAGCCCCGCGATTCACTATGCATCACGCAGAAAGCTCCGCCAACTCCCGCAGCAGCGCCACCCGCTCAGCGTTCGCGCCGCTACCAATCGAGATCTTCGCCCCAATATAGGCCGGCCCCCCAGCCAGCGCCGCCGCGAAAGCCGCGCGCGCCCCGTCACGGCTCAGCACCGAAGCCGGCTGATGCTCACGCAGCCCAATATGCGCATCCACCCACGGCCCCCACTGCCCGTCGTCACTATCCTGCGCACCAGAAAGAATAAACCCTCCCAGTAGCCCACTCGCCACCACCTGCTCAATGTGCCGCTGCGGCAGCTCGGCACCCTCGCCCTCAATCGCGCAACGCCCCCAATTAAGCGAAGCAGCCACGTTCGGCGCACCTACCTTCTTAATCACGGCAAGCTCATCTTCCAGCTTCAAAAATCCCTTTTCCACGTGATGCCCAGGCACGCCAGTCCAAGCATCGCAATGCTCCACCACCAGCTGCGCACCATCAATATCCCAACTCGAAATCTCCGCCAGCGAACGCTCAAAGGCCTCCGGGCTCGCCTCCGCCTGCGGCGAAGTATGCAGCGCCAAATACGCGAACGCCTGCCGCCCGGCTAGATCGTTCACCCGCCGCATCGCATCAGCCGCGCCGCGCAAAAACTCTAGCGCACCCGCCCGCCCATCGGCGTCACCCGAAGCAATCCCCCAGCTGCGATCCTCAATGTGGCTCATCACCCCACCAATCGGGGTGAGCACATTCGTTCCATACGCCGGGTATTTCACCAGCTGGCCCGCGAGCCACTCGGCTGGTTCGCGCAGCCCGCCCGCAAGGTACGGTATCTCAAGGCCGCCCACCCAGGGCTCCGCCGCGAGCAGCTCGTAAAACTCCTCCTGCCATTCGAGCTCGCCCGCCGTGGCGGCGTAGGCGCCGATCAGAAACGGCGGGGCGCTCAGGTTTTGCGGGCCGGCCGGCACCTCTTGGCGTGACGGCGAGGCTGGGCTTTGCATAGTGGCTGCAGGGGCGGGCCTTTCGGGAGCGAAAGCAGGGCTAGCGGCGGCGGGATTGGTCACGGGATCTCCTTTGATCGAGCTTTAGCGGGTTTCGCCACTATTGTATTTGGGCTGCGCCGCCGGCACGTAGGGCGAAAGGCGCTGGGGGGGGTAAAGCACGCAACCGCCCGCGCCGCCTATACAATTGCGGTATGCAACAATTCGGCGTGAATGCGCTCCACCCCAGCGCCCCAGAATTTCTCTCGGCGGCGGCGCTCTTCTCCGCGCCCATCGATCTTGAGGCAGCCATCGGCCGGCTCAACTCCCGCTGGAAAGTGGGCGCCGCGCCCCAGTGGGCAGAAATCCCAGCTAGTGAAGCTAGCGGCGCCGAAGATGGCAGTGCCGGCGAAACACCTGGCGCTGCAAACCAACCTGACACCGCCGCCCCCGCACCCACCGCGCTAATGCACTTCACCATCGGCACCACGCAAGTGATGCTCTCCGAAGTGCATGAGCCGCTACAGCCGGAGCGCGGTATTCTCCCAGCTCATAGCTATTACGTGGCTATTACGCTCTTCACTCCGGCGCCGCCAGATCCTGAGCTCGATCCAGATCTAGCCGCCACTCTTGCAAGTAAAGACCCCAGTAAGTACACCCCTGAAGAAGCCGCGGCTGCCGCGGCGCGCTCCACCGCCGCAGCCGTGGCTCGGCGGCGCTGCTCTGTTACCGCCCACATTTTGCTCACTCAGCTCGCCGAGGCGCTGCTGTGCGATCCGGCGGCTGTGGGCCTCTATCGCGCCGAGCTGGGCGTGGTGCAGCCGCCGGCGATGCTGGCCGAGCTCGCGCCGCTGCTGGAGCAGGGGCAGGTGCCTTTACCGCTGTGGGTAAATATTAGGGTGCAGCCGGAAACGAAACAGCCGGAGCCGAAGCAGGTGCAGCCTGAGCCACCAACTGCCAGCTCAGATGCCCCCGAATCCGCAGCCCCGGCGCCTACCGCCACCCCGTCACGTGACGCCGCCACGCACACCCCCCTCACTCTCGGCCGCACCCTCGGCATGCCACTCTTCGGGCATCTCGATATTGAGATCGTGCACAGCGAGCATAGCCTCGAAGAGGTGTATGCGGAATTGGCGAATGTGGTGGCATATGTGGTGACGTCGGACGCATACCTGCTCCCAGGCCAGACACTGAGCTTCGCCGCGGATGCCTCGGCCGCGCGCGCCGTCACCGAAGCACTCTCTGAACTGGATGGCACGCCGGTGATCCGTATTATGTATTAGGAGCACAGCGCCGGCGCGGGCGCCGCACAACCGCTCAGCCGCCGCCGTCACTATTAAATAAGCAACCATCCCGCAAGCGAAAAGGAGAACCCAATGCCAGAAGCAAACCAGCAAGCCCAAGCCCCCGCGTATCGCATCGTGCACAACGATCCAGCTGGCCAGTGGGAGGTGCGGCTGGTGGATACCGCGCAGCCCGATGGGCTCGGCGCGATCATCGGCTACCTTGCCTACGACTACCTCGATGAGGCGATGCTTCTCACCTCCACCGTGGTGATGAAGCAGTATCAGGGCATGGGGATCGCCGGCGATCTGGTGCGCACCGCGCTCAATGAGGTGCGTGACGCCGGAGAGCGCAAGGTGGTGCCGATTTGTCCGTACGTGAAGCAGTTTGTGCAGAAGCATCCGGAGTATAAGGCGGTGACGGTGGCCGGCAAGTAGCGGCTGGCGATTAGGCTTTGGCGGAGTGGACTAAGTGGGACTAGATGTTCGGGTGGAACATGGGGATTTCTCTCGGTAGCTATCGGGTTGGACATGGGGGTCGAGTGCAACCCACCAGATCCCCACCCATGAGAAATAAGAAAGGCACAGCATGAGTTTTGAGGTTGGCACGAGGCTCAACGAGGGCAGCTACCCTGGTGACGGCGGCGCGGGGGGCGCGCTTGGCCGCACCGGCGTGATTCACACGCCGCATGGCGATATTCGCACCCCAGCTTTCATCCCGGTGGGCACCAAGGCCACTGTGAAGGCGGTGCTCCCCGAATCGGTGCGCGCCCTCGGCGCCCAAGCCGTGCTCGCCAACGCTTATCATCTCTACCTGCAGCCCGGCTCCGAAATCCTCGACGCCGCCGGTGGCCTCGCCGCCTTTATGAACTGGCCCGGCCCCACTTTCACCGATTCAGGCGGTTTCCAAGTGATGAGCTTGGGCAGCGGCATCAAAAAGGTGCTGAGCGAGGAGTTTTCTGGCAAAGCGCTGGCCAGCGGCAGCATGAACGACAGCGCGCAGCGTGACGGCAGGAGTGGACAGGGGGGTCGAGTCCCGGTGTCCACTTCGCGTGACGGCGTTGGACTTAGTGACGCCGGCGCCCCCGCCGCGCCCGAATCCTCCGTCACGCCGCCAAAACGGCATAATGGCAGCCTCACCAAAGTGGATGATGACGGCGTGTGGTTCCGCTCGCACCTCGATGGTTCGCGGCACCGTTTTTCGCCCGAGGTTTCGATGCGGATCCAGCACGAGATTGGCGCGGATATTATTTTTGCTTTCGACGAGCTCACCACGCTGCTCGATTCGCGCCAGTATCAAGAGGAGGCGCTCGAGCGCACCCGGCGCTGGGCCGAGCGATGCCTGCGCGCGCATCGCCGGCTCACCGATGAGCGCTCCGGCAAGCCGTACCAGATGCTGATGGGCGTGATCCAAGGCGCGCAATACGAGGATTTGCGGCGCAAGGCCGCGCGGGATCTGGGCGCGATGGAGATTGATGGGCAGCGGTTTGACGGCTTTGGTATCGGCGGCGCGCTGGAGAAAGAAAACCTGGGCCGGATTGTGCGCTGGGTGAATGAGGAGCTGCCCGAACAGGCACCGAAGCATCTGTTGGGCATTTCTGAGCCTGATGATCTTTTTGCTGGCATCGAGAATGGCGCCGATACTTTCGATTGCGTGAACCCATCGCGGGTGGCGCGCAATGCCGCGATCTACACGCCTGATGGGCGTTTCAACGTGACGCGGCGGGAGTGCCGCACCGATTTTGGCCCGCTCGTGCCAGGCTGCGCTTGCTACACCTGCACGCATTATTCGCGCGCCTATCTGCATCACGCCTTCAAAGCTAAAGAAATGATTGCCGCCACGCTCGCCACGATCCACAACGAGCACTTCACGGTGCATCTCGTGGATTCGATCCGTGAGGCGATCGAGGACGGCCACTATTGGGAGTTTAAGGCCGAATATCTTGGGCGTTACTACGCCGCCGGCGGCCGGCTTGCACTCTAGGGCACGATTCCTTATGTAAATTCAAAACTCGCGGTCGGCGGCAGCTATCAGCTGCTCAAGAGTTGCAGTATCGGGAAAACTAGTGACGGCCCAGCGCGGCGGCCACGCCGCCTCATGCGCCTTGATGCCCTCGGGCCAGATTTCGCGCGCCACGTGCGAGCGGATCGTGATGCGCACTGGCCGCTCGGGCTCCCACGGATGCGGCGAGGCCGCACGCACGAAGGAAATAAAATCCGTATCCGGAATTGAGCCTGCCCGATCGAGGGCATTCCACTCGGTGGCGCTCACCCGCTCGCCGTTTCGCAGCCGCTTTGCCTCGTATGGCTTGAGTGCACCAAAATCTCCCCATCGTTCCATTGCCGCCACTTGCGCGGCATAGATCTCGGAGCGGAAACTATGCCGCAGCGCACCGAGCACTTCGGCGAGCGGCGATCCGGGCAGCGGCACCCATTCGCGCCAGCCGTCAGCCGCAATCGTGTGTGGCAGCGGATACACGGCTTCTTTTGTGCGCCGCTGGGCGAGCAGCAGCTTGAAGAAGTCCACGAGGTGCGGATCATCGCTAAAGACGGCATAAAATTTAGTGCGCCCAGCCGGCACGAAGAGCGGGATGCTCGCTGGGCCACCCGCTGGCCCTTGCGCCCACTGCGGATCCCCGCGCTGATCCCCTTGCTGCATCAAGCGCCCCGCCACTTGCTGCATCATTTCCACGTCACAAAACCACGAAAGCTCATAATTTGCTGGCTGCATAAACGTGACCACCCGCGCCCCCGCCACGGTGCCCACCGCGAGCTCCACTAGGAGTTGCTGCTGGCCCACGAGCCGCCGCAGCGCGTTCACAGCCTCGGCGAGCAGCCCGCCCACGTGCCCCGGCGCATTCTCCACCTGCGAATAGTAGATCGGCTGAATCGCGCGCGGCAGATCGAATGCGAGGCCTACGCCCACAAAATCGGTGAGTGGCACGTACACCATTGAATCATCATCGCGGTGCGAGGCGATGAAATAGTCGGCGGCACGCACGATCGGCACAATCGGCGTGCTGGGATCTTCCGGCACGGGCGCTGGGCTGAGCAGCTCGTTAGGATTGATGGGATCGCCATGACGGCCGGTGTGCTCGGCGGGGTCGGCAGCATCTGTATCACCCGCTGCCACGCTGGCACTGCCAGCTTCGCCGTCACCGCTGGGCGCGGGGTCATCAAACGATTCGGTGGCTTGCTCCACGCCGATGCTGAGCAGGCGATAGAGCACTTCGGCTCGCTCCACTTCGGGGGCATCCTCGCGGATCATGGCGCCGGGGCGGAAGCGGAATGAGCGACGGTCGGGCAGCAGCACGTCGAGCCATTCGCCGTCAGCGGCCACCATTGCACCGCTCAAATCCGGATGATTAGTGGCCTTTTCCAGCGCCCACTCCATAAACTGCATAAGGCTATTGTAGGCTACACCTCTTCTTCTAGGGCGCCCACCATTTCGTAGAGCTCGCCCACGCCAAGCTGGGCTTTCTCTGCGCCGCTGAAATCGTGCACGATCTTGCCGCGGTTCATCACCAGCATTCGATTGCCCAGCTCCAGGGCGTCTTTCAGGTGGTGCGTGATCATCAGAGCGGTGAGCCCTTTCGCGGCGATAGTAAGTTCGGTGAGATCCAGCACCACCCGCGCCGTCTTTGGATCCAGCGCCGCCGTATGCTCATCGAGTAGCAGCAGCCGAGGCGCCTTCATGCTGGCCATGAGCAACGCCACCGCCTGGCGCTGCCCGCCGGAAAGCACCCCGATCTCGGTGTCGAGCCGGCTCTCCAAGCCGAGCCCGAGCGGCGTCACGAGCTGCTCCAGCTCCTCGCGTTTCGCCACATTCATGGAGATCTTGAACCCGCGATTTTCGCCGCGTTTTTGCGCTAAAAGCAGATTCTCGGCCACCGTCATCCGCGGCGCGGTGCCCATTTTCGGGTCTTGGAATACGCGCCCGATCAGCGCGGCGCGATCTTCTTCCGCGTGGCGGGTGACGTCGGCACCATCGATGAGCACTTGCCCCGAATCTACAGGCACCTGCCCCGAAATCACGTTCAGGAGCGTGGATTTGCCAGCGCCATTGCCGCCCACGATAGTCACAAAATCGCCTTCGGCGAGCGTGAGATTCACATCCGCGAGCGCCTGAAACGCATCAGCCGTGCGTTGGAAAAACGATTTGTTCACATTCTTTAACTCGAGCACGCTCATGCTGCCGCCTCCTCTTTCTGCCGGTCTAAGCCTTGGTTGCCACCGTGCTGGTAAAATGCTGCGCATTTTTACGCACGGCTTCGTCGCCCTCAGCCACGAAAGCATGCTTTCCCGCTTCGGGCTCCTCGCCGTCAGGCACAGCGGACACCGGGACTCGACCCCCATGTCCACTCTCGCCACTGGCTCCGTTTCCACTGCCGCGCATTGCCTGCCTGCGCATCGCGAACTGCTGTAGCGCTGGAATCGAGAGGCAGCCGGCGAGCACGATCGCGGAGAAAAGCTTGAAGTGGTCGGTGTTGATGTTGAGCATCAGCACTAGGGCGAGCAGCAGCCGGTAAATCACCGAGCCGAGGAAGATCGCGAGCAGGCGCACCGGCAAGCTCACGTTTTTCACCACCACTTCGCCGATAATGATCGCGGCCAAGCCAATCACGATCGAGCCAATGCCCATTGAGATATCGGCGTAGCCATTGTCGGTGGCCACGAGGTAGCCCGAGAGGGCAATCAGGCCGTTGCCGAGCATGTAGCCGAGCATTATCATTTCGTGCGAGGGGATGCCGAGCGCGTTGGCCATGCGCGGGTTGTCGCCGGTGGCGATGAGGGCTTGGCCCATGTCGGTGCGGAAGAAGGTGCCGAGCAGCGCCACCACAACTGCTATCACCACGGCCCCGATGAGCAGGGTGTCTACGTTGCGCGGCAGCCCAAGCGGCGCCACCATCGATTTCAGCGAATACGTGCCCGAGATCGAGATATTTGCCTTGCCGAGAAACACCAGGTTCACCGAATAGAGGCCAGTCATGGTGATAATTCCAGCTAGCAGCGAGTTGATGTGCATGCGGGTGATGAGCAGGGCGGTGACGGCGCCCGCGCCGCCCCCGATGAGGAAGGCCACGAGCATCGCTAGCAGCGGGTGCATTCCTTGAAGCAGGAATTGCCCACCGATAGCTGCGCCCAGAGTAAAGCTCGCCTCAGTGGTGAGGTCGGCTTCGCCCAGCACCCGGAAAGTGATGTACACCCCGATGCCCATGATCGTCCAAATTGCGCCTTGGGATAGCGCGGAAAGTAAAACGTCCATGCGTGTAGCTCCTTTCTATCGCGTGGCTCTCAGTTGGCAGCTTGCGTTTGCTTCGAGGGCGCCATGTCGAGCGCATCCTGGGCTATTTCGGCCGGGAGCTGCAAGCCAAGCGCGGCGGCGGCGTCACTATTAATGAAATAGTTGGCGGTGGTGGTTATTTTTACTGCATAAGTGCTGGGGTCTTCGCCTTCGATCACATCCGCGAGCGCAGTGCCGGAATCCGCACCCCACATATATTGATTCACTCCCATAGTGGCGAGCCCGCCTTGCTGCACTTGCGCGTCTACAGTGGGAAATACGGGCACGCCTTTTGCGTTGGTGACGGGGATGAGCGTGTCCATTGCGCCAGCGATAGTGTTGTCTTGGGGTAAATAGATTACTTTCACTTCGCTTGCAAGCTGCTCGGCCACTTGTTTCAGATCGTTGGTGGAGGTGATGGTCATTTCTTTCAGTTCAAAGCCCACCTCGGGGGCAAGCTTGCGAATTGTGGCCACTTGCTGGGCGGCGTTCTGCTCGGAGGTGTTGTAGAGCACGCCTATGGTGGTGACGCCGGGCATGATTTGTTTGATGAGCTCGAGCGTGGCTTTGTCTTGGGCTTGCATGGTGGCGCCGGTGACTGGCTTGCCGGGGGCATTGAGCGAATTGGCCAGGCCGGCACCCACCGGATCAGAAATGCCGGCAAATATCACGGGTGTGGTGCCGGCGGAGGCGTTCATTAAGGCTTGTGCCGCTGGGGTGGCGATGCCGATGAGTAAGTCTTTCTTTTCAGCCATAAACTGATCGGCGATGGATTTCATCGAATTTTGATCGTTTTGGCCATTTTTGTAGTCAATCTCAATGTTGATGCCGTTGATGTATCCGCGCGCAGCGAGCTGATCAATCAGGCCGTAGCGGATGTCATCTAGCGAGGGGTGATCCATCATCTGGAGCATACCGATTTTGAGCACTTTGCCATCTGGAGTGGGCTTGGCGGCGGCTGGATCGTAGGCGATGCGCTGCGCGCCCGTGGGCTGATAATCAGCAGGCACCAGCGATATTTCTTCGCCTTGTGGCATTTGCGCGGCCTGCTGGCTGGCGGCTGTGGCCGCGCCGGTTTCGAGCTCGTGCAAGCGGATGAGCGATGGCATCGTGAGCAGCAGCACGAGCAGGCAGCCCACGAGGAAGCCCCCGAGAGTGGAGATCTTTTTCATGGTGAATCCTTTGTATCTGGTGTTTATTCGTGACGTTTGTATAGATTTTTGTGACGCTTGTGGGGATTTTCGTACTGCTCCCGCTTGCCAGCTTGCTGCTTGCGGCTCGCAGCTTACGGCTTGGCAAAGCAAAAGCCCTCGCGGATTATCGCAAGGGCTTCATCATTCAAGCTCAGCTTCGCTTTTGCGCTGCTGCCCGCTGCGATCTTCCGATCTGCGCGCAGCCGCTTCTTGCTGGCTCCTAGGCAGATCGCCAATAGCGCCAGCTACGCCAGAGATTCACGCACTGCGTGCGGCAAATCATGCGAGCCATGAATGATCCTTTCTGTAATTCTTGAGGTTTAAGCTAACACGGCCGCACAATGAGCGAATAATTGCGCCACATTTTGAAATTGCATGGCCGAGCGCCGCCATAGGTGGCACTGCGCCATGCCCGCTAGAATTAGCGAAGGTAAAGCAATTTCGAGAAAGCCCAAAAATGCTGCAAATTCTAGGAATATCTAAGCAATATCGCACCGGCGAGCTAATCCAGCGCGCCCTTGATAGCGTGAGCCTGGCGCTGCGCGATAGCGAATTCGTGGCAATCCTTGGCCCTAGCGGCTCAGGCAAGACCACCCTGCTCAATATTATTGGCGGCCTCGATCAATACGATTCGGGCGACCTTATAATAAGTGGCACCTCTACCAAGAATTACGGTAGCCGCGAATGGGATTCCTACCGCAACCACTCTATCGGCTTCGTTTTCCAAAGCTACAATCTGATCCCGCACCAGAGCGTGCTGGCCAACGTGGAGCTAGCTCTCACTATTGGCGGCTTAAAGAAATCGCAGCGCCGCGAGCGCGCGCAGGCCGCTCTTGAAGCGGTGGGGCTTGGCGATCAAGGCCACAAAAAGCCGAATCAGCTTTCCGGCGGCCAAATGCAGCGGGTGGCCATCGCCCGCGCGCTCGTAAACGACCCCGAAATCGTGCTTGCCGACGAGCCCACTGGCGCGCTTGATACCGAAACTTCGCTACAGGTGATGGATCTGCTCGCCGAAGTGGCAAAGGACCGGCTCGTGGTGATGGTCACCCACAACCCCGAGCTCGCCAGCCGCTACGCCAGCCGCATCGTAAAGCTGCGCGACGGCAAAATCATTAGCGATTCAATGCCGTTCAATCCGAGCATTAGCATTGCCACTCCACCAGCTCGAAAGCGCGGCAGGCATGCCGCAAAACCAGTTACAGCCGCAAAGGAGGCACCACATGAGCCCGAGCCCAGCATTCTCCCAGCTGGAGCCGAAGCTTCCGCTGCGCCTCCAGCTTCTCCCCATAAAGGCGAAACCGCCGCGGCGCCGGTTCAAAAGCGCCGCGCCAAAATGAGATTTGCAACCTCGCTGGCGCTGAGCTTCAACAATCTGCGCACCAAGAAAGCACGCACTATCCTCACCGCTTTTGCTGGCTCCATCGGAATCATCGGGATCGCCCTGATTTTAGCGCTTTCAAACGGCATCAACAGCTACATCATGGATACGCAGCGTGAAACAATGAGCTCCTATCCGCTGCAAATCAACGCCCAAACTCTTGATCTTTCGGTGATGCAGCAAACGCGAGATACCGTGATTGATGCCGAGCAAGCGGCAGATCGCAAGCAGTCAGGGCAGATTTTCTCCGACCCCACCTCTTTGCAAGCCCGCCAAGCCTTCCAAAACTCCGTGACCACCAACGATCTCACGGCTTTCAAAAAATACCTTGACGATCCGAGCAGCGAAATCCACCAGTACGTGGGGGAAAACGGCATCACTTACGCTTATGCCACCAAAATGTATGCCTACACGATGAACGCTGAGGGCACTTTTGTGGATACCGATAGCGGCAGCAAGCCCGCGCCCAGCCAGCAAGCCACTGCGGCGGAGCCAGTAGCCCAGCCGGAGCAGGGCGCTGGATTCCCCAGTGCTCTTGGCGGTGCTGGGCAGGCTAGCGGTGACGGCGCGCCAGGCGCTACACCAGCCGGCGGCACCGATTTCAACCCGTTACAGCTCCTTCTCGGGCGCACCGAAAGCGAGACTGCCACCAATTTTTCTCAGGTGACGCCAAAGCCTGACGGCACTGGGGTGAACGCCGCCGTCACTGCTGCTTATGATCTGGTGGCTGGCGATTGGGCGGGCAGCGCCGATGAGGTGATGTTGGTGCTCAGCGCCAACAACGGGGTGGATACGAAATCCCTGTTCAATCTGGGGCTTATTTCTGCTGATGATTACAATGCCACGGTGGATGCGGTGACGGCGAAGGATACGCCGCCCGAGGTGAAGCTCGATTTTGCAGCAGCGCTGGGGCATGAGTATTTCTTGCTGCCCGCTGCACTCACATATAGCGAGGAGGAGGCCAACGCTGCAGGTGACGGCGCAAGTGACGGCGAGGCTGCCGCGAACGATTCAGACGCAGCCGCTGCAAGCAGCAACGCGAGCTTTTTCCGGGACGAAAGCGGCTCCGTCACCGCCGAAAAAGCTGAGCAAGAGGGCTTCAAGGTGCATATCGCCGGCGTGATTCGGCTTAAAGATCCGGAAAATGCCGCCCAGCTGAGCACCCCGATCGTGTACACCCAGCAGCTCACCGATGAGCTGATCGCCGCCACGGATGCTAGTGCTGTGGTGCAAGCTCAGGAGGCGGCTCCCGAGCTCGATGTGCTCTCGGGGCGTACTTTTGCCGATGAGAAGCAGCAGGCCGCCGATCAGGGGCTGCCCGCCGATTCGGTGCCCACAGCGGAATCGAATCTGAAGGCGTTTGGCAAGGTGAGCTACGATGCGCCCAGCTCGATTAGTATTTACGTGGATTCGTTCGAGGCGAAGGAGAGCGTGGCGGATGCGATCGCGGCCTACAACGAGGCTTCGCCCGAGGAGCAACGCATCACTTACACCGATCTAATTGCCCTGCTCACCAGCTCGATCACGGCGATTATCAATGCAATCTCTTATGTGTTGATTGCGTTTGTGGCGGTTTCGCTCATCGTCTCGTGCATCATGATCGGGATTATCACGCATATTTCGGTGCTCGAGCGCACTAAAGAGATCGGTATTTTGCGTGCGCTCGGCGCTTCGAAGCGCAATATCGCGCAGGTGTTCAACGCAGAGACCGTGATTATCGGGCTTTTCGCGGGGTTGCTCGGGGTGGCAATCTCGGTGGCGCTCACTTTCCCGATCAACGCGCTAATTCGCAAGCTTGCCGGCGATCTGGAGATTTCGGCGACGGTGCCGCCGCTCGCTGCCGTGGTGCTGGTGGCGATTAGCGTGGTGGTGACGGTACTGGGCGGGGTGCTGCCGGCGCGCAGCGCGGCGAAGAAGGATCCAGTGTTGGCGCTGAGAGCGGAGTGACGGAGCAGAGTGACGGCGGTAACGGCGTTCGCGAGCCAAGCTCACCGCCGGCGTTGGTGAGAAAACCAGACTGACCGTATTTTTCAAGAACTGGCACTTAATAGGGGCAAAGAGCGCCACGCGCCCTTTGCCCCTAAGCCAATACTCAGCCCCGGCTGCCCCTTAACCGCGCCGGCGGCACAAAATGTACTTAACTTTATAATTCATTTGTGCGATAATTAGGAATCTAATTCCTAATTATCGCACAAAGGGATAGTCGTGTATATAAAACGAGAAGTAGAAGCTACCCTCCACGCTATGTTGAAGCAATTCAAAGTGGTGTTGGTGACGGGGGCGCGCCAAGTTGGAAAAACTACAATGATAAGAACCACTTTGGCCGATAAAGCAAACTATGTGAATCTAGATTCGCCACACGCTGCCATGCAAGCAGCCAGCGATCCCGTGCTTTTCTTCGAGTCACACACGCTACCTTTAATAGTGGATGAGATCCAGAAAGTGCCGCGCCTTTTTTCTGCAGTGAAGTTTATGGTGGATCAATCAGCGGCTTACGGCCAAATAGTGCTCACAGGTTCGCAAAGCTACCATTTGATGAAAGGCATCAGCGAATCATTAGCCGGGCGCGTGGGAATCCTAGAGATGAGCGGGCTTTCACTGCGTGAAATATTACGCGCTATGGCTCCAAACATTGCCCCAGCCGAGCCGTTAGCACCTTTCCTCACATCGGATTACGCCGTCACGACGCAATCCGAAAGCCAATCAAAAAACCCGCCTAATGCCGAAAAAATATGGCGCCTTATCCACCGGGGATCGATGCCTGAGCTCACTGCAAATTCTGGAGAATGGGAGTGGTTTTACTCTAGCTACGTGCGTTCATATTTGGAGCGAGACGTGCGCGAATTGCTGAATGTGCGCGATGAAATGAAGTTTCACGCTTTTATGACGGCATTAGCAGCTCGCACTGGCCAATTATTCAACGCTTCCGATATTGCGAGAGTGGTTGGCATAGATTTTAAAACTGCCCAAGCATGGCTTTCAGTATTGCAAGCTTCCGGGATAGTGACGGTGTTGCCGCCCTTGTGGGCAAATGCCGACAAGCGGATCACCAAGACTCCAAAAATTCATTTTATGGATGCAGGTTTGGCCTGCTATTTAGCGGGCTGGACCACTCCGGAGGCGCTGAGCCGGGGCGCTATGGCCGGGCATATCTTTGAGTCGTTTGCGGTGAGTGAGATTATGAAATCTTACATGAATGCCGGGCGCAGCTTACGCTCGATGTTTTTCTATCGCGATGCGCACAAAAACGAAATAGATCTAGTGATTCAAGAAGGGCGGGTGCTGCATCCAGTGGAAGTGAAAATCTCTGCCACGCCAAGTGCCAATAGCATTACAAACTTCAAACGCCTCGATGTTTTCAAAGATTATAAGATTGGAGCAGGAGCGGTTGTGTGCCTTACGCCGCAGCCGTATACGCTCTCTAGCAACGTGCAGGCAATCCCGGTGTGGGGCATTTGAGTGCTGGCGCTGCGATCGGAGTGACGGCGGTGACGGCGGTGACGGCGGTGACGGCGTTAGCTGGCCGAGCGCGACACGCCGGTATTCGTAATAAATCGAACTGACCGAATTTATCAAGGTCTGGCACTTAATAGGGGCAAAGAGCGCCACGCGCCCTTTGCCCCTAAGCCAATACTCAGCCCCGGCTGCCCCTTAACCGCGCCGGCGCCGCGCGGCCCAAGCGAGCAAACTTGCGCCGCCAGCTGTGGCCAGCAGCGCTGGGCCAAGCAGCGCCCCGATACCCTGCGCACCAGTGGCCGGGATTTGCCGCAGCGTGCTGTTGGTGGGCGGGGTGCTCGGATCCGGTTGAGTGCCTGGACGCACCGGATCACTTGGATTTTCCGGATCGCCGGGCTGCCCTGGTTCATCCCCGCCCGGCTCGTCTTGCTCGCCCGGCTTTTCCGGCTGCTCAGGCTCATTGCATTGCAGCGATTCCAGCGTGGGAGCCGTCCAAGTCCACTCGGTTGGAGCATCCTCGGCCAGCTCATACACGCCCGCATACCCGGCTTTCAGCGCCGCCGTCACCACCGTCTTAGCGCCGTACTCGTAGTAGTGCGTGCCCGCGGTCACCACTTTGCCATCCATCACGTAATCGAAATAGGTGGAGGCCGGGATGATCACGTGCGGCTTCACGGTGCAGCTTGCCGGATCAGTGGCGCTCGGCGCCACGGGAGTGACGGCGGCAATCGGCTCAAGCGGAGTGGCAGCTGGCGAGAAGCTCCAGGTGCCAGTCACCGTGCTATCGCCAGTGCCCACCGTCACGGAATCGGCGCTCCAGCCATCAAAGCTCCACACGCCCGCATCAGTTCGCACATCAGCGGGAGCAGCTGGGGAAGCCACCATATCGCCTTTCACCTTATCGGTGACGGCGGCGGGAGCATTCGGAAAATCGGCTGGCCAATCGGGGGCACCGGCAGCTTTCGCCCACTCGTATTTCACGCTGTGTTTATTTGGCGTGAATGCCCAGGTGCCGGTGGCGGAAGCATCAGAGTTGCCCACTGTGAGCGAAGCTGGATCCCAGCCTTGGAATGCCCAAGTGCCGTCATTTACGGCGTCGGCCACATCATCGAAGCTCGGCAGCGCTACCACATCGCCCTTGTTGCGCTTTTGCTCCGCTGGCAGCAAATTCGCCACCGCCTCGGGTAAAGCGGGCGCGCCGAGAGCCGCTGCAAACTTAAAGCTCACCGTGTGCTCGGCTTTGGTGAATTTCCAGGTGCCGGTGACTTCTTGATCCGAGGTGCCCAGCTGCACCGAGCTCTTATCCCACGAATCAAACACCCAGGTGCCGTCGTTATCAGCTTCGAGCACAGCGTTAAACGCGGTTGGGGATTCCACCACTGCGCCTTTCACGCCTTTGGCATCCGCAGGCTTCTGATTCGTGACGCCGCTGGGCAGCTCGCTCGGAGCGCCCGCAGCTGGCATAAACTTGTAGCTCACGGTGTGCTGGTTGGGAGTGAAGTTCCAGGTGCCGGTGATGGTGGCATCGCTCGTGCCCACAGTCACCGCCGCAGGGCTCCAGGAATCGAAGCTCCACACGCCATCATTTGCACTGTCGGCAAAATCTGTTGGCGCAGCGGGCGCATTTACGGTGGCGCCCTCGTAGGCCGTCTGGCTAGCTGGGGCGGCCGGGAAGTCAGCCGGCAATGCTGGCGTGCCTGCAGCCGTGCTCGGCGCGTATGCAAAGCTCACGGTGTGTTGCCCTTTCGGGGTAAACACCCACGCGCCGGTCAAGGCCACGTTAGCTTTAGCCACGGTCACAGAAGTGACGATCTTGCCAGAAGCATCTTTCCAGCCATCGAAGCTCCAAGCCCCTGGCTCGCCCGCTGCATTGGAAGTGGCTGTGCTCACCAGCTTTTCTGCCACGTTCACTTTTTGCCCATTCGTGTATTTCGCGGCATCCCAGGGAGCTGCAGGCGCATCCGCTGGCGCCTCGCCGCTCACGGCATAGCTCACCGTATAAGTGTTGGGCGTGAAATTCCAAGTGCCAGTGACGGTCTGATCTGCCGAGCCAATCTCCGTCACTGCAGGCGCCCAGCCCGCAAAAGTCCACTTGCCGTCAGCAGCCATATCAGCCACCTCAGCTCCCACTGCGGGCGTGCTTGGCGGCGTCACTGCTTCATGCTCGTAATTAGTGACGGGGGCGGGCAGCGCTGGCAGCGAGCCCGTGGGCAGCTCCGGCGTCACCCCATCAGCCTTCGCATACTGATACGTGACGGTGTGCTTGCCAGCTTCTGTAAACACCCAAGTGCCCACGAGCGCCACGTTCGCATTAGCTATCGTCACCTCCGTCACGGCTTCGCCCTCGCCATTCACCTTCCAGCCGCCGAAGCTCCAAGTGCCATGATTGGTAGCATCTGTGATCGGCGAGGCCACATTAGCAAGCTGCACGGTGTCGCCACTGTAATTTCCAGTATCAGACCCCGGAAGCGCAGCCGTGACGCCACTGGGCAATTCTTGAGTGACGCCATCGGCTTTAGTGAATTCATAAGTGACGGCGAAACTGCGCTCTCCGGTGACGGTGGTGAGCTGGATAAGTTTTCGCGCTGCCGTCTGCAGCTCCGAGGTGGGCGCCTGCTCAGGATCGGCCGCGTCTACGTCACGCCCAAAGTCGTCTTGGATCACGTTGAGCCCCACGATACCTTCGCGCACCGTGCTGCCGGATGGATCGGGCACGCCCACCTTGATGAAGCCACTAAGCTCGCCATTAATCACGTACTTGGTGCTGGGCTGAGCGCTATCTTTCAGCTTCACGCCGGGCAGATCGATGCTGATCGTGTTATCCGCTGCTCGCACGGCATTATCGAGATCGCCGAAGGTGGGGAAATCCGCCACCGAGAGCCCTTCTTTGAGGTCGAGTTCCACGGTGAGCCGCTGCCCATTCACGCTCGCTTGCTTGATTTCATAGAGGTCTTCAGCGCCGCTGAAAGTCACTTTTTCGGCCACGCTGCTGATATCGAGCGCCTCCGGGAAGGTGTACACCGCAGTGATTTCGGTATCGAGACTTTCTAGCGTGGTATCAGCCAGGATGCCGAGGCCGCCCATGGTGGCTGCCAAGCCGCGCTTGAGGTGATAGGTGGTCACGGTGCCGCGCACATCATAGGAGCCGCCGAAATCCACTTGGTGGGCAGCATCAGCAGTGGTGTCGAAATCAGTGCTGCCGGCATCGCGGATCAGCAGATCACCCAGGTCATAGCCATTAGTTTCGGCATATTGGGTCTCATCTGGATACCACTTGGCGTACAGATCCATATCGCCGGTGGGCACCAGCGTGTAAGGCGCGCGCTGGGTGAGCGCTTCGTCGTAATACCAACCCTCAAAGAGGTGCACTTTGCCGGGGGTGGCAATCCAGTTGGGCAAGCGCATACCGGTGTAGGTGACGAGCTCATCGCCAGCATTGATTTGCTCCACGTAGGTGGCCACGCCGTCACCTTCCGGATAGCTACCATGCCAGAGCAAGCGCTCACCGGGCGTCACGTTGGAATGCCAAGTGATCTTATGCATATCGCCAGTGCGCAGCGTGAGCTGAATCGCCTGCTTCTCTTCCGCCGTGCCATTGGCAAGCACGTAGTCCACCCCGGCCGCGCTTTGAATGGCAGTGATCGGCGTGACGGAGCTGGCGTTGGGGGCAAACTGCATTTCGACTGCGGCGCTCACCTTTAAGTCAGCCGCTTCAGCCAGATTCGCGGTGGCATAGATGTTCGGAATCGTGAGCTGCATTGGGGCGGTGATCTGCTGCAACTTAGTTAATAGCGCATTGTAAGTGCTCATCGCGCTATTATCCTTAAAGCCCACTTTCACGGTGAGCTGCTGCCCGGAAACTGCGGCTTCTTTTATCTCAAACAGTTCGCTGCTATCAGCGAGGGTGAGCTGCTCGGCCAGCGGAATAGTCTGTGGCTCGGCCGGGGTGCCCTTCAAGCTCAAACCATCCGGGAAGGTGAGGGTGGCGATGGCAGTGGCCTGAGGGTTCTCTATTGGCGTGTCGCCATTCAGCCCGGGGATGCCCATCTGCTCGAGCTGTGCGATTACCGCCTGCAGTTTGACTGCCAGCCCGCGGGCGTCCACATCGAGCCGGAAATTAAGCTCATCATCGATTTTCACTGGGAATTTAGCGGTGTGTTCGGTGTCGAAAGCGCTGCCGCCCACCATCTGCTTTTGCACCAGCAGGTCGCCATAAATGTTTTCATCCGGCGCCTTCACTTCATCCCACTTGGCATAGAGGGTGATATTGCCGGTGGGCTGAATGGAATTACCGGCCGCGTGCTCATCAGCCAGATCGGCATCGGTGTACCAGCCGGCGAAAGTATAAGTGGTGCCACCATCGGCGGGCTTGGTGGGCTGATAGGCATCAGCCGTGAGATCCAGCGAATCGGTGCTGAGCACCGAGGTGGGGTTAGCGGTGCCAGCGGGCAGCTCGCCGCCGTTGAGCTCGAAGGTGACGGTGTAGCCCACCGGTGGTGGCGTGTTGGACCACTTGGCATAGATGATCACCTCGTCGGCAAGGAGCTTGCCGCCGGCAAAATCCATCCTATCGGTGGGGTTGAAAGGCGCATCGCTATCAGCTGGCGCGCTGCCCGCCTGCACATACCAGCCTTGGAAGTATTCATTTGCACCGCTGGAAGTGGGAGTGCCCACTTGGGTGGGCACATCCGCTTGCCCATCCACTAGGCCGATCACCTCGCCGCGAATAGAAGTGCCTGTTTTATTAACGGTGGTGCCGTCGGCAAACTTCGCGTTGGGATTGTTGAGCTTGACGGTGTATTTCGCATCCGGCACCCACACGTATTTATTGCCATCAGAGCTGGCTTTGGCCACGGCATACTCATAAGCCGCGCCGCTGCTATTGGTGGGGTGCAACAGCGTCACCGCACCCGGGGCAGCCAGCTTGAAGCGGGTGAGCGGTTCACTGCCGTTAGCTGCGCCGTTATCGGGCACGGTCTGCACGCCAGATTGCGTACCCTCTTTAATCAGATGCGAGCCGCCAGTCACCACGTAAACGCTATTGGTGGAGGTGCGAGCGCCACCATTATCCACAGTGGCACGCGTAGCTTGAGTGTTCACCACCGAGCTGCCAGTGAAGGTGATAGCCGATCTCTCTTCTTTGCCGGCGCCGAAAGCCGGATAGCCGCTGAGATTTTCGGTTTGTAGCGTGGAGTTAGTGAAGGTGACGTCGCCGCCATAGTTCACGTTTAAGCCGCCGCCGGATGAGTTCTTAATGATGATAGTGGAACCGATCACGTCGAGCTTGGGATTGACTGTCATGCGCCCGCCGTCAACCACCAGCGTGGAGCCATTCTTGATAATGCTTGGCATATCCACCAGCGCAAAACCTTGGCCATACTCACCAAACTTGAAGCCGTATTTGTTGGTCGACCACACGCCCTTGGAACTTAAGTATGAATTATCCATGTAGAGGTTGTTGGCGGTGTTTCGGCTTTGCAGGTTGAACCGCACTTGCTCAGTTTCCAGCCTCGTATTCTCTAGCCGGAGATTGGCGCCGTTGCCCGCATAAGTCCCGTCATAGTCAGAGATCACGTCCGACTTCACCGTAATATTTGCATTCAGGAACTTCGTCGTGGAGTCCCACGCAAGACCACGCCCTTTAAGCCAGCCTTCCCCCGTCACCGAAGAATCCACATGCATAGTGAGCTTAGTGTTATCGGCTGGGTCAGAGCCCTTGATGAGCCCGTGGTTGTTGAAGCCGAGCGCATTGCCGGTGAGTTCATAGTTGCCATCATTGAGCTCGCCGCCCGCCTTGATGGTGATAGCCGTCTGGCAGCCGTGCATGGTGAGCTTCTTGCCGGGAGCCACCGTAAGATGCGAGCCTTTTTCGATGATGATGCAGCTTGATCCTGCAGCCGGAGTGGTGGCCGGCTGATAGGTGGTATCCTCGGCGATCTCGAGCGTAATGGCCTTGCCGGTATTGCCAGTGGTGCCCACTGAGGCCGGCCAATCTTTATCCAAGTTAGTGGCCACGATCTTGCCATTTGGATCCACTGATTCAAATGCACTATCCCACGTGGCGCGCGGCGCATCAGGAGTGAGCCCGTTATTGCCATCCGAGCCGTTCACCGGATCCAGATAAATCACTGGCCCAGTAGCAGTGGCCGCCTCAATTTCTACGGGATATACCGTGACGGTGGTGGCGGCATCATTGGTGGCCTGGGCGGGCACTGGGGTGGAGGAGAAATCGAAATCTTGCTCGGCGCCCTGGGCATCTTTATACACCCACTTGTAGGCTTTGGCAGTATCGAGGGATTTCATGCCCGGGTTCTTGGCGCTATTGCCGGGATAGATTGGCAACTGGGCGCCGCGAATCGCATCCAAGGTGCGCACCCCGCTCCCGCCGTCACTATAAGTGATTACCTCAGCGCCATCAATCCACACATCAGCGCTAGCCGCATAGGCGGGCGCCGCCCTCACTGCAGCGCTCAACGGCAGCAAACCAAAGGCCACCGTGATTCCCAAAATCAGCGCAGCCAATTTGCGCCGCATCGATTTCGCTTGCATCAGAATCCCCCTTGGGGCGAAGCCGCAGCCCTGCCCCAAAACATCTCTCCAACTGAAAAAAGGGGCGGAGCAATCGGCTGCGCGAACTGCCCCGTCCCCACTTGAATCAGCTCAGCTTGCGCCGGGCAGCCACAGCCACCCCGCCCGCAGCGAGCAGCAGCGCAGCCAGTGCTCCGGCGTCACCAACGCTAGCGCCGGTGTCTGCGAGTTCTTCCTCAGGCTGCTCTTCCTTAGGCTGCTCCGCCTTGAACTCTTCGTACACCCATTTGCCGCCGAAACGCACCGTGGTGGCGGTGGTGCCGTCGAAAGCTACCTCGCCCTCCGGGGTCCACTTTGTGAAGGTCCATTTGCCGGCAGCTTTAGCTTTATCGGGCACTATGTTGCCATCTTTATCCACTAGCACTTCCACTGCATAAAACTCATTAGCGAATTTAGTGGCCGGATCGGTGAGCAGGGTGGTGCCATCCACGTCGAATAGCTGCAAGGTGCGGCCATCCACGCTCAACTTCTGCTTCGCGCGCAAATCGCGCAAACGCTCCGGGGTCATATTACGAATCGATTCTGGCAAGGCTTTGCCCGAAGTGGCGCTTTCGAAAGCGAAGATTGCTTGATAGCCTTTCACCCGCACGGTGAACCAGATGCGGGATTCATTCCACTGGCCGGCAGTGCCGCCCTCAATAATCGCATCAGTGCCATCTGGCCCCGAGGGCAGGGCGGTGGTGCCATTTGGATAATCTGCGGGCACATTAGGCTTGCCCACTGCTCCGTCTTGCACAGCATCCCATTCAAGATCCGGGGTGATCTTCTGATTAGTGTTGCCGTCTGCTGCTAGCGCTGGGCTGCATGCAGTGCCTTTAAAGAAGCCATGCACTTCGCCTTTAATCGTATAGTTGGTATCCACTTTTGCATCATCAGCCAACTGCACGCCCGTGGCCTGCAGCCACAAAGTGGCAGGAATAGCTTGGTAAATATCGTTAAACGTGATGGTTTCGCTCATGCCAGCAGCTTTGCCGGGAGCTGGGCTATTATGAGTGATCTTATTTACGTCTAGTGCCATCACTACAGTGGCTTTATGCCCATCTGGATCCACTGTGATGCTCTTTAGATTAAACGGCCCCCCATCAAAGGTGTAGTTTCCTTGATCGGCGGGGAAAGTGATTTCTGGCGGAGCAGTGATGGTGGCAGTGAATTCTGATACTGCTTCAGGCACTATGAGCGCGCTTCCCCATTTATTATTGGCAAAACCATCGCCAGGCAGGCTCAACCAAGTCTGCGCGGTAAAATTCTTGGCGAGATCATACATTTGCCACTTCACGGCACTGGCATCAATAGTGGCTTTATAAGTGAGAGTGTCGCCCGCATTTACTTCAAGCGGAGCATCATTCTCAGTGGTGAGCTGGGAATTTTCAAGCGCTTCATTAAGGCCCTCAATATCGCCGAAAATCGGCATTGTGGTGGCCTTATTTTCGTGCACACCCGTCACCTGGCAGCCAGCCAAAATTTCATCTTCAGTGTGTTGCTCCCAATAATTTGGCGCCTGCTCATCCACAGCGAAAGCTGCGCTTGGCATCATTGCAGCGCCGAGGGATGCTGCTAAAGCAACGCTAAAAAGTCTCTTTTTCATGTTTTCCCCTCTGAGTAAAATGCAGCTCAGGCAACTTGCACTGAGGCGTAAAGCGGCACAAAACCGGCTTTTAACCCTGAGTATAGCTATCCCCCCCCCCGCGCGCTAATAAATGGGAAAATTGCGCTATGGCACCACTCACACCACGTAAAAATCGGGCAGCCACACTCTCTCCTAGGTGCCGTGAGAGTATGGTGCTGTTTTGGATCTATTGGGCGTACCCCTCTTCACCCACGCCGCAGCGGCGCTAAAACGCTGAATTCGAAAAGCTCAGCCGCTCGATCGGCTGGCCCGTGATCTGCGCGATGAGCTCAAAATCTTTATCTACATGCAATAGTGTGCGCCGCGTTTTTTCAGCCGTGGCGGCGATCAGCAAATCTGGAATCGAAGGCGCCCGATGATGGCCTCGCTGCGCCAAAAGCTGCTGCACCTCTAAAGCGCGCTCTTCAATCGCCGGAGTGAGATACTCTCGCGGCATCGCAGCCACAGGCGCGAGAGTGAAAATAGCGGCATAATCCTCAGCATTGCGCGCTGAATATCCCACCTCAAGGCAGGTCACGAAACTAATCGCGATAAGGCCACGCTCGAGGTGGTTGAGCCACTCATCCACGGCATCCGCAACGCTCAGCCGCACGAGTGCCGATTTATCAATAAGATACTGCCGCACCATCGCTTTCCCTACCTCTTTTCTTCGAGCCGCTTCCGCCCCCCCACGCATAACCGTCTCCACCCGCGCCTATTCCTGCAGGTGGCTCGCTCACTGCCAGGCCGCCGTCATCACTTGATCGTTGGCAAGATCGCTCGCGAGCACTGCGAAATTCTCTAGATCGCTAGCCGTGACGCCGCCTCCCTGAGCCTCGCGCGCAAGCTCTTCGAGGTGACGGCGCAGATACTCGCCGCGAGGTAACCCGGCTGTGCGCGCCGCAGCATCCAGGGCCCGCACAGTCTCGCTCGCTAACCCTCGTACTAATACGTCAGCCATCACGCCTCCTCGCTAAGCTTCACGTTTTGCGACAAATCGCCGATATCTGATGATATCACCACCCTCGCCGTGGATGCCATCGTGAACGCCGCTAATTCCATGCTGCTGGGCGGCGGCGGAGTGGATGGCGCGATTCACCGCGCGGCCGGGCCCGAGCTGCTCTCGGCGTGCAAAGAGGTGCGGCGCACGCACTATCCGCAAGGCTTGCCTGTGGGCGAAGCGGTGATCACGCCGGGATTTCGCTTGCCGGCACGCTTCGTGATCCACACCGTGGGCCCGAATCGGCATTGGGGTCAGTGCGATCCAGCAGATCTTGCCCGCTGCTTCACTTCAGCGGCTCAGCGAGCGCTCGATAAACACTGCGAGACGACAGCCTTCCCAGCGATTTCGGCCGGAGTGTATGGCTGGGATATGGCGCAGGTGGCGAATGTGGCAGTGACGGCGCTGCGCGAATGGGCTGCGAGCCACCCCGAATCGGATCGCCTCGCCGTCACCTTCGCACTCTTCAAACCCGAAGCCACCGCAATCTGGCTAGCGGCCTTGGCGTGATGCCGTAGCGCGCCGGGGCTGGGCTGAGGCGTTGCGCCTGCACTCGGTAAGAACAAGTTGTTTGAAACAACTTGCAAACAACTTGCGGAGAATAATTCGTGACGCCGGCGCCTTACGTGATGCGTTTGCCCAGCTAGCAGGGGCTGTTTTAGTTGTTGAGAAGTTGTTTCAAAGTTGTTGTAACTCGTGCCACCCACCACTATGAAGCAATCCAGCGCGTATTCGATCCTCGCTCAGGGCCGTTTGGATCAATCCGCACTTCCCCGTCACCACGCATTCGCCGCAGCACCGCCGTCACCTCAGACCTGCTAATTCCCGTCGCATCAGCAATACCCCGAGCCGTGAGAGCCTCGCCAGCTGAAAGCCTTTCTTTAATCCACTCTTCCACAGGCTGGTGCACTATACGACGATGCGATTCCCCTCCAAACGCCTTACTCGAATCCGATGAAAGCATCCACTGCTCCAGCTTGCCGCCCACACTGCGCAATATTTCAGTATTAGCGAGCAATTCCATCAGCTCACGAGCCTCAAGCACATTAGTTTCGGTGCGCTCCACCACTTCATTGAGCGTAATAAGAGGTTTGTGATGCAAATGCTTGAGCACTAGCAGCGTAGCCACCGAATACACCACCTCGTGCGAGACGCGCTTCGCAAGCTTGGCTAGCCCCTGCACGAATGCAATATCCGGCTTCCCCGCGGCCAACACCACCTTCACGTACGATTCCTCCGCTTCCACCAGCGGCACATCACGCCCAGTCTGCAGCATTGCCGCATACATTCGATCAAAACCACGTGAAGATTCTTCAGCCAAACCAAGCAAACGCAATGCGCCAATCAGTGTGGGATTGCGGGGCACAGAATGCGTGGTGAGCAGTTTTTTCACACTCACTCCCGCCGGCAAGCCTCCAGGCGAAACCACGCTCAGTGTACCTGGCGTTTGCTCCACCACAATCGGAGCCACCATGGCCCAATCCCTGTGTGCGAAAGCATTGGCGATTACTTCATCAACCGCTTGATCAGGGAAAGCCGGAATCGCAACTTCTTGCCCGCTGCCCAAATCCACTCGCGCCAACTCCTGCAACCCATGCCGCCGCACCAGGCTCGAAAGCTCCTGCAAAGCGAAAATAGCTGGATCAGAAAGCTCTGTGACAGTTGGAGTGGCTCCCGGCACGGTGCGATAAAAATATCGCACGCCAACCCTTCCGTGAGAAGCAGCGGCAAACAGCACTTCAGCTGCTTTCGTGACGCCGCCACTTGTGGTGAGCAAATTAAGCTCACGAAGTAAGGCTGTATCCGTTTGCGGAGCTGTCTCACCAGTTCCTAGAGCAGCATATCTTGCTGCGAGCAGCTTTCGTGCCTGCTCCAGAGCGCTCGCGCTTAAATCTGAGATTGCTATTGAAGCTGGAAGCGCCGAAAAATCGGGATTTAATCGGCGCATTTTGATTGCACGCCGCACGTCTTCAGTGGCGGGCATACAATTACTCCCCACCCGATACGTGGCATCTCCTTTCGGGCGAGTGTAGAAATCAAGACCAGCAGGAATGCGGATCCACACCAAGCGGGCGCCCTGAAAAATGAAATCCTGCGCTTCCACTCGTAAATTCGGCTGCGTGCCTTGGCTTATCTTGTGCTCAATCCACTGTGTGGCTCTCTCAGTGCCGGTGAAAGCAGCTGCACCAGCTATTTTGTCTGCAACGCCAAGCACTATGTGGGAATCGCCGCTAATATCCGTGAGCCAACTTGCCGCTCCTTGTAATTGAGGCTGAGCTAGAGCAGCAGTTCCTTCGCCATTCACAAGGCAGATCGCTGTATCTCGCAGAGTAGCAATAAGATCGCCATCTGGATTCCGCGCCTCTGGATGCACTGCTGGATCTTCTTTAAAATCCAGAGCTTCATTTTCGAGATCTGCGGCTATCGCTCCATCAGCGATGCGGAAAAGAGAAGCGCGTACCAGCTCGGGGAGATTATCGAATTGCATACCCCAACTATAAGTTGTTTGAAACAACTTGCAAACAACTTGCGGGGAATGATTCGTGACGCCGGCGCCTCGCATGATGCGTTTGCCCAGCTAGCAGCGGTTGTTTCAGCTGTTAGAAGTTGTTGCAAAATTGTTTACACTCGCGCAATCCAGCACTGAATGCCCTACGTGCTGTAGCCGCTTTCCGGAGTGGACATGGGGGTCGAGTACACCTGTCCACATTGTTCGCAAAATGGACAGGTGTACTCGACCCCCATGTCCACCCTGCAAACCCGTAAACATTTTGGGCAATAAAAACGACTCGGCAGGATCTAAATCAACCACCGAGCCGAATCGCGCGCCGAAAGGGACTCGAACCCCCAACCTTCTGATCCGTAGTCAGATGCTCTATCCATTGAGCTATCGGCGCACTATATTATTTTTGTTCGTACGAACGCGCTCTATCTTAGCGCGCTTGCGGGCGAAAACGCCAACTCTCAAAATGTGGCAGTAGTGACATTCGCACTATTCTTTCGTGAGTTAGCAATTCAATGCGGTTATCCGCTATTCTGGAGTGTGCCTTGATGATGCGCAATGCGCGTCACAATGCGTGGAGACGTGGCTGAGCGGCCGAAAGCGCTTTCCTGCTAAGAAAGTAGGGTGGGAAACTGCCCTCGAGGGTTCAAATCCCTCCGTCTCCGCTTGAGGGTGGGGTGTGATCTTTACGATCACACCCCACCCTCATTAAGTAACAGGAGGGATTTGACCCCCCCTGACCTCCCAATCCCTCCGCATCCGCTATATTGCGCTATGTGAATGTTTTTCTGATCGCGCTCATAGTCGTCACGCTCATCTCGGCGCGGCCATGCCTGCGCTCGTTCAATATCCCTGGCTATATTGATCGCGCAGCCACCACTCGCATCAACGGCATTTTTATTCTCATCGTGTTTTATGCGCACGCACGCACTTACATTCCGCTGAATATGCGTTGGGATGGCTGGATGTATACGGTGGCTACCTCGCTTGGCCAGCTTATGGTAGCGCTTTTCCTTTTCTACTCCGGCTACGGCGTGATGGAATCTATCAAACACAAGCCTGGCTACGTGCGTTCGATGCCCGCTAAGCGCATCGGCGTCACGCTCGCAAATTTCGCTATCGCCGTCACGCTTTTTCTTAGCGTGGATCTGGCGCTGGGAATCGAGATTGATCCTGCTCGCGCGCTGCTCGCTTTTTTTGGCTGGTCCAGCGTGGGCAATTCGAACTGGTATATTTTTGCGATTCTGGTGCTTTATGCATTGAGCTGCTTGAGTTTTTGGGTGTTGCGCCGCCATCCGAGGCTCGCTCTCGCGGCGATGTTTGCACTCACGATTCTTTTCACGGTGTTTATGTTGTTCGCCAAAGGCAGTCGGGCGGCGTATTCCTACAACACTGTGCTGTGCTACCCGGTGGGGATGTTGTATTCCATGTACAAGCCGCAGTTCGAGCGGTTCTACACCAAGAATTCCACTTATCTGCTGGCGCTGATTGTGAGCTGCTGCGCTTTTGTGGCGCTGCGGAATTACTTCAGCGCGGGATATATGGTGTATGAGCTGTACGCCGCGGTTTATTGCCTGATTGCGGTGCAGGTGACGTTGAAGCTTGAGGTGCGATCGCGGATTTTGCATTGGTGTGGGAAGAATCTTTTCTGGATTTATGTGTTGCAGCGGCTGCCGATGCTGGTAATGCGCGAGTTTGGTTTTAATGAGGCGCATCCTTATTGGTTTGTGATTATTAGTTTTGGGGTGACGGTGGCGTTGACGGCGGTGATGGCGCGAGTGAGCGCGCCTTTGGATGCGAGGATTGCTGCGCTGGGGAGCACCAAGAAATAATTAGTGGACAATAGTTATTGATGGATTTTGGGTTTTTCGTTGTTGTGGCGGGGTTTCGGG
>R15__coassemble_398_pt1 | contig 47156 bp, 42 predicted proteins | sample R15__metabat2_low_PE_004 | metagenome-assembled genome bin R15 | reverse complement strand
AAAATCTCAACACGTTCCCCACCCACAAAAAACAACTTACATCTTTTTTTCCCATTTCGCGCCTTCTCCAAATGCCCTGCGGCTATTGTTACTGGGCACTAATGGCTAATGGCACATGGCACTAATGGCTGCTGGCACTAAAATAAATGGCGCAAAAAACTGCACACCCACACCTGACCCCCCCATGCTCACCCGATCATCCGCCGGAGCAACCTGAAAAATTCAGCCAATCAGCCGCGAATCCACAAAGCGCAGCGAATTAATCCCATGCTCGAGCTGATACTGCAAATAAGCAGCCACAATCGCCCCCGCGCTACGCCGCTGTGGCAGTGCCGCCGCGTCGGCCACTGCCCAATCCCCGCTACTCAAAGCACCAAGCAAGGCCCAAGTCTCCAAATTAGGCTGCAGTGACGCCGCCGGCCGGCAATCCACGCACACCGCCCCGCCCGCACTCACATTGAGTGCCTGATGCGGTCCGGGCGCGCCGCACACCGCGCATTCAAACACCGCGAGCTGCCAACCCGAAAGCGCCATTGCCCGCAAAATATATGAGTTCACAATCAAATCCGGCTTGTGCGCGCTCACCGCGATAGCATGCAATGCCCCATGCAGTAGCGCAAACTGCCCCAAATCCGCTTCGCCCTCAGTATTCAGCGCATCTGCCGTCTCCACCAGCGCACTCGCCGCCGTATAGGAATCATAATCGGCCACAATTGCGCGGTGATATTGCGCGATGCTCTCCGCCTGCGTCACCACATCCAGATTGCGCCCAGCATAAAGCTGCAAATCCACAAATGAAAACGGCTCTAAGCGCGCCCCAAACCGCGAGCTAGTTTTCCGCACGCCTTTAGCAACAGCGCGCTGCTTGCCATGCTCACGGGTATACATCGTGACAATGCGATCCGCCTCTCCCAGATCGGAAGTGCGCAGCACAATCGCCTGATCACGATAAGTTTTCTTCACGGGTTTAGTGTAACTCACACTATAAAGCAGAAACGGAGGGCGCTAAGCTTCCTCCGTCCCAAACTGCTCGTAGTCACCGCAACGCACGGCGCAGGGTTTTGCCCCGACTGCGAGTTCCGCAGGCTTGCGGCGAAGCCCAAGCCGAGGATGTTTGAGCTTGAGGGGCAACACCCGAGCAAAGTGCGCACATTAGGCAATCTAATTCACCGCAACGCACGGCGCAGGGTTTTGCCCCGACTGCGAGTTATCGCAACGCGCGGTTGATCGCCGAAACTATCGCCTTAAAAGATGCCGTCATGGTGGAAGCATCCATGCCGACGCCCCAGAGCACTTGCCCATTCACCTCGCACTCCACATACGCGGCCGCGATCGCGTCTTTTCCGGCGCTCATGGCGTGCTCGGTGTAATCTAGCACGTGCAAATCAATACCAAACTCGTGCATCGCCTGCACAAAAGCATCAATCGGGCCAGTGCCAGTGGCCGCCAAAGTGCGATCCACTGCCGCCGTCACTTCGCCAACTCCAGCGTTTGCGCCAAACGCACCGGCTCCCGGAGCCTCCGCCCCGCCGTCACTAAACGTGCGTTCGGTGACGGTGACGGTGAGCACCGAATCGTGGCCTTGATCGGCAGTGGTGAGAGTGGTGCCGCGCAGCGAATACTTACCCCACGGTTTCAGCCCATTGGCCGCCGTGTAGGGCAAGTATTCGTCGGCGAAAATCTTCCACAGCTCTTCCGCCGTCACTTCCCCGCCAGTGGTATCCGAGAATTTCTGCACAATATGCGAGAGCTCGATCTGAAGCCGGCGCGGCAAATCCATGCCATGCACGGCCTTCATCAAATAAGCCACGCCACCCTTGCCGCTTTGCGAATTCACACGCACGATTGCTTCGTAGCTGCGGCCCACATCTTTCGGGTCGATCGGCAGATACGGCATATCCCAAGTGACGGCGTTTTCATCGCCACCTGCTCCAGCCACGGCTTTCTCGCGCGCTGCAAAGCCTTTCTTGATCGCGTCTTGATGCGAGCCGGAGAAGCTGGTATACACCAAATCGCCGCCATATGGGGTGCGCGGCGGCACCGGCATCTGAGTGCAATGCTCCACCACCCGGCGCACGCCGTCAATATCAGAAAGATCTAGCATTGGGTCAATACCGGAGCTGTAGAGATTCAGAGCCACCGTGATCAGATCCACATTGCCGGTGCGCTCGCCTTGCCCAAAGAGGCAGCCTTCCACCCGATCAATACCGGCCATCATCGCCATCTCGGTGGTGGCGATGCCGGTGCCGCGATCGTTGTGGTTGTGCGCCGAGAGCACAGCAAATTCGCGGCGGGAAAGGTGGCGAGCAAAGTATTCGATTTGATCGGCATAAATATTGGGCGTGGTGCGCTCCACAGTGGTGGGCAGATTCAGGATAATCTCGCGCCCTTCGCCCGGCTGCCATACGTCCATCACCGCCTCGCACACCTCGAGCGCGTAATCGATCTCGGTGTCCACAAAAATCTCGGGCGAATACTCAAAGCCAGCCACAGTATCATCACTGAGTGTTTTCTCCATATAGGCGAGCATATCCTGAGTGCCACTGATCGCCAGCTGCTTGATTTGCTCTTTATCCATACCAAACACCACTTTGCGGAAAAGCGGCGAAGTGGCGTTGTAAAGATGCACGGTGGCACGCGGAAAGCCTTGAATCGCATCCACAGTGCGGCGAATAATATCCGGGCGGCTCTGGGTGAGCACCGAAACCGTCACGTCTTCCGGCACCGCATCGGTATCCACCAGCGAGCGCACAAAATCCCAATCGTTTTCGCTCGCCGCCGGGAAACCAATCTCGATCTCCTTCACGCCGATGCGCACCAAAAGATCAAACATTTGCCGCTTTTGCTGCGGATTCATCGGCTCGATCAGCGCTTGATTGCCGTCGCGCAGATCCGTGGAAAGCCAGCGTGGCGCCTTAGTGATCCGCGCGTTGGGCCAAGTACGATCCGGCAGGCGCACCGGATTGCGATCCATAAAATGCACATATTTTTGATACGGCATCCCGGAAGTTTTTTGGAAATTGTGCACGCCTTGCGTTTTCATAATTCTCCTTTGCACACAAGCTCTATTATTTGCGAGATCGGCGCGCCCACTACCCGCGGGGAGGAGCCGATCTAGCGAGCCTCACCGCGGCCTAGAAGCAATAGCGCCGCTATCGTGTGCATAAGCCAAAGATACGCTAAGCACCGCAACCCTGCCAAGCCCCGCCCGCATCGTGGCTGCGGCGCGCTCCGAGTGAACACCCGGACTCGACCCCACTGTCCAATTGGACATCTGGACCGAGTGCCGATGCCCAAACCGAGTACGCTTCCCAGTCAGAAGCCTAGTTTGCCCAGTAGCTTCGGGTTGCGCTGCCAATCCTTAGCTATCTTCACGTGCAGATCCAAAAAGACCCGCTGCCCCAGCAGCTTTTCAATCTCGCCGCGTGCCCGCCGCCCCACGTCGCGCAGCCGTGCCCCACCGCGCCCAATCACGATCCCCTTTTGTGAATCTCGCTCCACGTAGAGCGAGGCATGGATTCGCGCAAGTGGATCGCCACGCTTGGTGGTGGCTTGCTGCCATTCATCAATAGTGACGGCGATCGAATGCGGTAGCTCATCGCGCACGCCCTCAAGAGCCGCTTCACGAATAAATTCTGCGATCAGCTCTTCTTCACTTTCATCGGTGACGGCGCTGCGCGGATAGAGCGGCGGGGAGGGCGGCATTAGCTCCACCAGCACGCTCAAAAGCTCGTCAAGCTGAGTGCCCGCCACCGCACTCACCGGCACAATATCGGCAAATTCCGCAAACTGGCTCACCAGCAGTAACTTCTCAGCAAGCGCATCTCGGGAGATCTTATCGCTCTTCGTCACCACCGCCACCACCGGCGCCTTCGTTTTCTCCACGAGGCGCAGCAAAAACTCATCGCCAGGCCCAAGCTTTTCATCAGCAGGCAAACACAGCGCCACGGCATCCACGTCGCTCAGCGTCTCATGCACCATATCGTTGAGCCGCTCGCCGAGCAGCGTGCGCGGGCGATGCAAGCCAGGAGTATCCACCAAAATCAGTTGGCCTTCCGCAGCGTTCACGATACCGCGAATGATTTTGCGGGTGGTCTCAGGCTGGTTAGCAGTGATCGCAATCTTCTGCCCCACCAGCGCATTAGTGAGCGTGGATTTACCGGCATTCGGGCGGCCAACAATTGCCACAAAACCCGCGCGAAAATCGGCTCCGCGATCAACTCGCTCCGCAGCATCACTCATCGTCACTCTCCATCACTCCCCTTCTCGCCGCTCAGCGTCCTCGCTTGGCGGCTCATAGCTCACAATCACCGTGCTCAAGCGGTTACGGCGGCCCCCAAAGCGATCCGCCACCATCGTCACGCCATATATTTGGCCTTCAGCTCCAGCAATAGGCACCCGCCCATTAGCTTTTGCGAGCAGGCCGCCCACGGAATCCACGTCTTCATCTTCCAGCTCCACGCCCCACAGCTCCCCCAGCTCATCTATAGGCATGCGCGCCGGCACCCGGTATCGCCCGTCGCCCAAATCTTCCACCTCAGGCTCGGCTTTATCGTGCTCATCCACCATCTCGCCCACAAGCTCTTCAAGCAGATCCTCAATCGTCACCAAGCCAGCAATCCCACCATACTCATCCACAACTAGCGCAATATGCACAGCGGAAGCTTGCATTTGCTGGAGCATATCATCCACACGCTTCGTCTCCGGCACAAAGGCCGCCTCGCGCATCACCTCTGCCGCCGTCACCGCATCCGCATCATTACGATGATGCACCCGGCGAATCACGTCTTTGAGATAAAGCACACCCAGAGCATCATCCACAGATTCGCCAATCACCGGCACCCGAGAAAAACCACTGCGGCTAAAAAGTGAGAGAGCTTTGTCGAGCGGCGCCTGCGCTTTGATGGAGATGATATCGGTGCGCGGCACCATCACTTCACGCAAATAGGTGCTATCAAGCTCAAACACCGAATGCAACAATTCGCGCTCATCATCTTCCACCGCCTCAAATTCGCTCACCCGCTCCACCATCACGGCGAGTTGGTCTTCTTGGCGCTCCTCGCGCTCTTCTTCATCTTCAGGCTCACGCCGGCGCACGATCAGCGAAGTGAAGCGGGTGACGAGCCACAGCTGGTGTGAGCATGCTGCGAGCACATTTAGAGGATGGCTGTATCCGAAAGAAGCTGGCACTAGAGCCGATATGAGCAGCAGCATTATGCCAGTGACGGTGGCGCCAGCAAGAGCCGCGAGCCCCACTGCGGGGATCATTGCCGCAAATACTGCTGTGAGCAGCGCTGTGGCAGCCACAGCGCAAGCGATACGGATCAGCAAAGCAGCACTCAAGGCGGCTGGCCGGCGTGCCACGATCTTCACCACGTGCTTGCCGCCTAGCCGTTTTGCTTTCGCCTCGCGCGCCTCAGCGCGGGTCATGCGATTTAAAGCACCCGCTACAATCCCCCAATAGCCAGCGCCAAGCATAAAAAAGAAAACGCCAGCAATGCTCAATCCAAGAGTGATCTGGCCCATTAGGATTCCCGGCCTTCGCTTGGCATTACGCGCTCGATCACGGGGGCCACTTCGTCAATGAGCTGAGCCACCCATTCTGGGCTAGGATCATTAGGGTTGCGCGGTTTGCGGGCAAGAAACTCGAGCACCAGTTGGCGCTGCAGCGCAAACATTTCGGCGCGCTGCTCGGGCGTGGCGTGATCGTATCCAAGCAGATGCAGCATGCCGTGGGTGACGAGCAGCAGTATTTCCTCCATTGGGGCATGGCCTGCTTTGCGCGCCTGCACTCCTGCCACCTCGGGGCACACCACAATATCACCCAAGATTCCCTCTTTGGGCTCCACCCCAGGAGGCGCAGGGCGCAGCTCGTCCATCGGGAAGCTCATCACGTCGGTGGGCCCTTCGAGATCCATCCAGCGTAGATGTAGATCAGCCATGGAGGCTTCGTCCACAAATACCACATTGAGATCAGCGCCTGGATGCACTCTCATCTGCTCTAGCGCCCAGCTGGCGAGCTCAGAAATCTCTTGCACGTCTATCGCGGGGGTATAGCCTGATTCATCGTTTACTTCAATCATCATTCACCTCAATCATCGCCGTGCCTCCGCCTCTTCATCGTAACGAGCATACGCATTCACGATCGCCGCTACAAGGCGGTGGCGCACCACGTCATCAGTGCCTAATTCCACGAAAGCAATATCATCCACGTCACGCAAAATATTGCGCACTATTTTGAGGCCACTACCCACTTTTCGAGGCAGATCTATTTGGGTGACGTCACCGGTGATCACCATTTTGGAGCCAAAACCAAGGCGGGTGAGAAACATTTTCATCTGCTCGGGTGTGGTGTTTTGCGCTTCGTCGAGGATCACGAAGGCATCATTGAGGGTGCGCCCGCGCATATAAGCCAGCGGCGCCACTTCGATTGTGCCGGCCGCCATGAGTTTGGGGATTGCATCTGCATCCACCATATCGTGCAAAGCGTCGAAAAGCGGGCGCAGGTAGGGATCTATTTTTTCGGTGAGAGTGCCGGGCAGAAAGCCGAGATTCTCGCCTGCTTCCACCACTGGGCGAGTGAGCACAATACGGCGCACTTTTTGCTCATTTAGAGCCACCACGGCTTTGGCCATAGCCAAGTAGGTTTTGCCAGTGCCCGCTGGGCCAATACCGAAAGTGACGGTGTGCGAATCAATGGCATCCACATAGGCTTTTTGCCCTAAGCTTTTAGGGCGAATAGTTTTGCCATGCGCGGAGAGAATATTGGCGGCGAGTAGTTCGCTCGGATTTGCCAGCCCGGAGCGGGCGATTGTGACGGCGCGCTCGGCCGCTTCAGCCGAGAGGTGCTCGCCTGCTGCCACCACCGTCACCAATTCGCTGATCAAGCTAGCTGCGAAATCCACGGCCTGCTGCGGGCCGTTTATGCGAATCGTGTGGTGGCGCACGTGTAGTTTCGCCGGAGCCAGGCCGCGCTCCAGGGTGCGCAGCACCGAATCTTGGTGCCCGAGCAGATTGATCATGGGCACTGTGACCGGCACTTCAATTGTGCGCACCACTTCCTCGCTGCGCCCGCTATTGAAATCGTTCAGCTTTCCTCCACTAATCGCGCTGATGTGCTACTGCCAGTGTAGCCCAGTATTGCCATTTGCCGAATCAGCACGCTTGAATACATGCCTGGGGGCGCACCCAATATTGTGTTTTGACGAGGTATTGCGCAGCGGATGAGCCCCTCCGCGCAGCTTTTGTTTACAAGCGAGCACAAAGCGCGCGAATGACGGCGATGGCCCAAGGCCCAGCAGAGCTTGATCGCAGCACGTGCTCGCCGAGGAGCACTGGGCGGGCCCCGACTGCCGCTAAGGCATCGAGCTCGGCTGCGCTGATTCCGCCTTCGGGGCCCACTATCAGCACCACCTCATGGCCAGGCTCTGCTGCCGCCACTACATCCGTGAGCCGTTCTTGAGCCTCCTCGTGACATACGTACACGGCTGCTCCGCTGGCCACTCGCTCCCTTACCCATCCCACAAGCTCTGCAGTGCGCACGAACGGCAGCACGCGCGGCAGCCAAGAGCGCCGGCTTTGTTTCATCGCCGCAAGCACTGTGCTCTGCCAGCGGGCGGCGCCTTTGGTGAGCTTCGCTGCTCCCTCCCAGCGCGCCACGCTGCGATCTGCTTGCCACGGCACTGCGGCATCCACCCCATATTCGGTGGCGGTCTCAATAGCTTGCTCGTCACGGCCACCTTTTGCGAGCGCTTGCACCAGTGTGATGTAAGGCGAATGCTGCGGATCGGTGGTGATGGATGATACGCTTCCCGTCACGGCGCCCTTGGTGACGGCGGTGACGGCGAGGCGCACCCGCGTGCCTTCACCATCTACTACCTCTATTAGTTCGCCAGGTTTGGTGCGCCGCACAGTGGCCGCATGCTGGCCTTCGGCTCCGGCGAAGCTCAGCTCATCTCCAGGCTGAAGCGAATCATCGGATAAGCCATAGCAGTAATAGACAGGAAGAGTCATAGCTTTTTCTTTTCCTTGATGGCTGAGAAGCTTCAGTCTTTGCCAGTGAATGCATCTTTGAGGCGGGAGAAGAATGAGCCACTGTGCGTCACTAGCTTGCCAATCGCTTCGTCTTCGCCGCGCTGGCGGGCAAGCTCTTCTATGGTGGCGCGCTGCTCCGCAGAAAGCTTGGTGGGCGTGGCCACTTGGATTGTGACGATCAGATCACCACGCCCACGCCGATGCAGGCGGCCCATCCCAAGCCCTCCAAGGCGCACCTCAGTGCCGCTCTGTGTGCCGGGCTCCACGGAGATGCTCTGCTCGCCGTCGAAGGTGTCAATCGAGATATCCACACCAAGCGCTGCGGCCGTCATCGGCACCTGCACCGTGGCCCGCAGCGCGTCGCCATCTCGGGAATACACGGGATGCTCATTGATGTGTGCCTCGGCGAAAAGATTACCCGATGGGCCGCCTGCCACCCCGGCATCGCCTTGGCCAGCCACCCTAATTTGCATGCCATCATCGATGCCAGCCGGCACTTTCACCGTCACTGAGCGGGTGGCGCGAATCCTGCCTTCCCCGGAGCATTCCGGGCACGGTGTGACAATCTGGGTGCCGAAGCCTTGGCATTGCGGGCATGGCGAGGTGCTCATCATTTGGCCAAAGATCGAATTAGTGACTCGCTGCACTTGCCCACTGCCATGGCAGTTCGTGCACTGTACGGGCTCAGTGCCGGGAGCTGCCTGGGCACCGTGGCATGTGGAGCATTCCACCATGGATGCAAAGCTGAGCTTTTGTTCTGCCCCAAACACCACTGTATCGAGCTCAAGCTCAAGCTGCACCAACACGTCACCGCCGCGCCGCGCCCGGCTGCGCGCTTGAGCGCGCCCGCCACCAAAGCCTGCGCCGGCGCCGCCAAAACCGCCAGCTCCCCCAAAGAAAGTGCTGAAGATATCTTCGAATGCTCCTGTGAATCCGGCTCCAGCGCCACCGAATCCGCTGCCACCCCCGCGCAGCGCGTCTTCGCCGCCGAGATCATACATGCGGCGTTTTTCTTCGTTTGAGAGCACATCGTAAGCGGCGGTGACTACCTTAAATTCTTCGGCGCCATCTGGCCCTGCCACGTCGGGGTGGAGTTTGCGCGCAAGCTTGCGGTACGCCTTTTTGATTTCTTCTTGGCTCGCATCGCGCGAAACGCCAAGTGTCTCGTAAAAATCAGCCACTAGGCTCAATTCTCCTTTAGCTATCGGGTGCTCAAATTTTATCAAGCCCTATTGTGCCAGAGCTTGCCTATTGTGCCACAGCTACACCCAAAATCGCTCAGGGATCACCTTTCCAAGCTGTAGCGCTTGCGTTCCAAGCTGATCCATTAGGGCTTCACGATCTTCTTCTTGAGTGGTGTAAGCCACCAAAATAGTGGCGTATTGCCCCACGAAATGCGCCCCGATCAGATCTGTGATAGTGGCTAGTGCATCTCGCATATTCGCGTTGAGTAATTCTGCGGCTGCATCTGGCTCGCTGGTGCGTAGCTGCCATTGTGGCTCTGCTTGGCCATCTTTGAGGCTCAAGGTTTGCGCCTCGCTTTGAGTGCTAAGAGCCGCGCTGCGGGTGAGTAGCACTTCTGGCATTGCCGCTTCCTTGCCGTTTGAAAGCATCGGGAATTCTGCGGTGAAATATAGCCGCGGGGCTTCTCCCAGTGGCTGTTCTATGGCACTGCGCCAAGCCACTTTTCCTTCTATTCGCTTTGAAGCTAACGCACTCTTCCCTTGCGCATTGGCGAGCGCTGGCCAAAAGTGGGTATCGGGAGCGCTAGGCAAAAGATATGATTTAAGTGACGCAACCTTTTCTTTATAGCTCCAATGTTTAGCCCGATATCTCGCTAGGCGGCGGGTTTCTTCGTTCCATTCGCCTTTGGTTTTGCCCATCATTTGGATAGCAGCCCAAGCGAGCACGCCGCCAATGATAAGGATAAGCAGGCCATACACTATGTAATCGCGTATTTGCATGGCCTCATTCTAGCTGGCTAGTGCGCCGCGCGAGAATCTGAGCTGATCGGATCTCGGTCTTTGCGCGTCACCAGAGCTCGCGCGTCACCACGTCTGCCAGCAGCCGCCCGCGCAGCGTGAGTTTGAGGCGCGGAGCTTTGCCGCAAGCTCCAGCGGCAGCTACGGGATCGAGCAGGCCATCAGCAATAAGGCGAGTGACGGTGGTAGGGGTGACGCCGCTGGGCACAGCGATTCCTTCGCGCAAGCGGATGCCTAGCATTATCTGTTCTTCTCGGATTTCGGCTGCGCTGAGCTGCTCTGAATCTTCCACTGGTAGTTTGCCGCTCTCGAGCGCCCGCGCGTACGCTGCTGGGTGCTTGAGATTCCACCAGCGCTTGCCATCTATATGCGAATGCGCGCCTGGCCCATACCCCCACCAATTTCCTTCATGCCAATAAGTGAGGTTGTGCCGCGATTCGTGGCCAGGGCGGGCCCAATTGGAGATTTCATACCATTCGTAGCCAGCTGCGCTGAGCACCGCATCGGCGCGCTCATATTTTTCTGCTTGCTCATCGGGGGCAATTTCTGGCAATTCGCCACGGGCAATCCGGCGTGCCATCGGCACGTGCGGCTCAAGGGTGAGCGCATAAGCCGAGATGTGATCAGGCTGTAGCGCGATCGCTGCTTCAAGGGATCGCTCCCAATCGCTCCTGCTTTCGCCGGGCGCGCCGTAGATGAGATCAAGCGACGTATCGAACCCGAGTTCTTTCGCGCTCGCCATTGCTCGCTGCACCTGCCCAGGGGTGTGTGCTCGCTCGAGCCGGGCAAGCACTTCGGGCATGGCCGATTGCATGCCGAAACTGATACGAGTGAAGCCTCCTGCTTTCAGTGCGCGCAGCGCCTGGGGCGTCACTGATTCTGGATTAGCCTCTGTGGTGATTTCAGCTCCGGGAGCTATCCCGAAAGCGCGCTGCAGCTGCTGAAGAATCTTCACAAGATCCGCTGCGGGCAGCATCGTGGGCGTGCCGCCGCCGAAGAACACACTGCTGAGCAGGATTTTTTCGCTATGGCTCACTTCAAGGCTGCTTGCTGAAAGCGCTATTTCGCGAATGATTGTATCGGCAAAATTGGCAGCTGCCCCGCCGCCAGGCAGGTGCAAATTGGTATACGTGTTGAAATCGCAATATCCGCAGCGCACGGCGCAAAACGGAATATGCACGTAGGCGGCAAAGGCAGAGTTTATCCCCATCGCCGTCACTGCCCTTGCTGTGATTGCGCTTTCAACCATCCGGCGCGCGAGCTCGGCGGCCGCTCTAGGCCAGGCATATCAGCCGCCACCGTTTCGCCGCGTTTCGCCGCTGCAATCCAAGGATCCTCAGGCACGTGCGCAAAATCTACCGGCTCGGCGCCGCGCACCGCCAGCAGATCGTACACTCGCCGGCCAGCTTCAATTCCACGCTCTTCAAAGCGCGTCACCACCCGCTCTTCCCAGCGAGAAGCAAATCCGCCGGAATAGAGGCCCAAATCGTCAACCATCAAATCCGCGGCCGCCGTCTCAGTATCTTCATCAGCTGCTTGCAGCTCAAACCACGGGCTCTCCACCAGCACGTCGCGCATCTGCCAAGCGTAATTATCCCAATCAGTAGCAAGCCGCCAAATCCCGCCCGCTTCAAGCACGCCCGCCACCGTGGCCGCAAAACTGGGCGAAATAAGCCGCCGTTTGCGGTGCTTTCGCTTCCGCCAGGGATCTGGGAAGAAACTCCACACTTCAGCGGCAGGAAAGTTTGCGCTATTCACGCCCGAAAAAAGCACCGGCAGCGCTTGAGCCGCATCAAGCTGCATAAAGCGCACGTTGGCCACGCCCGCCCGCGCCGCAGTGTGCACGCAGCGCGCCACCCCCGGCGCCCAAGCTTCGAGGCCAAGATAGTTTCGTTCAGGATGCGCCGAAGCGCTCGCCACCAACTGCTCGCCCGAGCCTGGCCCTACTTCCACAATCAGCGGCGCCTCACGGCCAAAAGCAGCAGCCAGATCCACGCGGGCATCCGCAGCGATAGTGGAGACGCCCTCCCCTGCTGGAGCGCTAATCACGAACTCTGCGCCACGCTCAGCCATCAACTGCACGTGGCGATCCCCCAGCCGCGAGCCACGCAGCGAAAAACTCCGAATCCGCCGGCGCGCCGCGCTCTCGCCACTGCTCAGGGGCGCGCTTGCGCCGTCACTCACTTCTTCCCCTCCGGCATATCAGAGCTCAGCGCTGCAATGAAAGCCTCTTGCGGCACGTCTACGCGCCCAATACTCTTCATTCGCTTCTTGCCTTCTTTTTGCTTTTCGAGCAATTTGCGCTTACGGGTAACGTCGCCGCCATAACATTTGGCGAGCACGTCTTTGCGCACGGCCTTAATCGTGCTGCGCGCAATCACACGCTGGCCAATCGCCGCCTGCACCGGAATCTCAAACTGCTGGCGCGGAATCAGCTTCTTGAGCTTGCCCGTCATCTCCACACCATAGCTATAGGCCGCATCGCGATGCACAATCGCCGAAAAAGCATCCACCACTTCATGGTTGAGCAAAATATTCACCTTCACCAAATCAGCTTCTTGCTCGCCCTCTTGCTTGTAATCGAGGGAAGCATAGCCGCGAGTGCGCGATTTCAGCTGGTCAAAGAAATCCGTGACGATTTCAGCGAGCGGAATCCGATAGCGCAGCTCCACGCGGTCTGCCGAAAGATAATCCATACCGCCCATATTGCCGCGCCGCTCCTGGCATAGCTCCATCACGGTGCCCACAAATTCCTTCGGAGTCAAAATAGTGGCATCCACCATTGGCTCAAAAATTGCCTTCACCTTGCCTTCAGGGAATTCCGAAGGGTTCGACACCGGCACTTCTTCGCCACTCTCAGCAATCACCCGGTAATTCACCGAAGGAGCCGTGGCAATCAAATCCAAATCAAACTCACGCGCCAGCCGCTCCGTCACAATCTCCAAATGCAGCAGCCCCAAAAAGCCGCAGCGGAAGCCAAAACCAAGCGCCACAGAAGTCTCAGGCTCGAAAGTGAGCGCCGCATCATTGAGTTTAAGCTTATCGAGAGCATCGCGCAGCGCTGGATAATCGCTGCCATCAATCGGATACAACCCCGAATAAACCATAGGCTGCGGATCTTTGTATCCCGCGAGCGGCTCGGCAGCCGGGCGGGCAAGATCGGTGACGGTGTCGCCCACACGCGATTGGCGCACGTCTTTCACGCCGGTGATGAGGTATCCCACTTCTCCCACGCCCAGGCCCGCTGAAGGAGTGGGCTCAGGCGAGATCACGCCAATTTCGAGCAGCTCATGCTCACCATGCGTGCCCATCATCTGCACTTTTTCGCGCGGGCGCAGCTTGCCATCTACCACGCGCACATACGTGACCACACCGCGATACACGTCATACACCGAATCGAAAATCATGGCTCGGGTGCGCGCTGCATTGCCGCCGGCAGCGCCAGCACCGCCGTCACCCTTCGGAGCTGGCACTTCCGCCACGATCCGATCCAGCAGCTGGGCCACGCCTTCGCCAGTTTTGCCCGATACTCGCAACACATCGCTGGCCGGCACCCCCAGCAAATTCGCCAACTCTTCGGCATATTTTTCGGGCATTGCACTGGGCAAATCAATCTTGTTGAGCACCGGAATAATCGCCAGATCATGCTCCATCGCCATATAAAGATTCGCGAGCGTCTGCGCCTCAATGCCCTGGGCGGCATCCACCAGCAGCAGCGCGCCTTCGCAAGCCGCAAGCGAGCGCGACACTTCATAAGCAAAATCCACGTGCCCAGGGGTATCAATCATATTCAGCGCATAGGCCGTGCCATCCACACTCCAAGGCATCCGCACCGCCTGCGATTTGATCGTGATGCCACGCTCACGCTCAATATCCATTCGGTCAAGATACTGCGCGCGCATGTCGCGCTCTGAGAGCACGCCCGTGATCCCGAGCATGCGGTCGGCGAGAGTGGATTTGCCGTGATCAATATGCGCGATAATGCAGAAATTTCGGATACGCGCAGGATCGGTGGCGGCGGGCTGAATCTGAGCGATCTCGGCTGGCGTGGATTGCGGCACGGCGCGGGGCTCCTATCTTCTGGGATCAGCAAAGGCACGCTCGGGTAGCGCCAATGCCAAGGCAATAAAAACTTTGATAGCTAGCCTACCAGTGCGCCACGCATTTTAGCCACGATGGCCTTCACGCCGCTCACTCCCGCCATCACGATCGAGCCCACAATAAAGCCCCACAGCGCAGCCCATACCGTATCAATCAGCCACCCTAGCAGCCCCCCAATTCCTGGCACTGGCTCAGCGAAGGCCGCGAGATGATGCCCAAAAGCATAGAGCGGCTCCCAGCCAAGATCTGCAATCCCTTTAATCACGAGGTGCCCGCCCACCCAGAGCATTGCCACCGTGCCGATCACGGTAATAGCTGCCATCACTTTCGGCATGGCCACCACGAGCCCACGGCCAAAAGCGCGCGTGCTGGCCAGTTTCCCGCTTTTTACTAGGCGTACGCCAATGTCGTCCATTTTCACCAACAGCGCCACCACACCATACACGCCAGCCGTGATCACCAGAGCCACTACAAGCATCACGGCGATCCGGCGTAGCAGCGGCTCATGCAGCACCTGATTAAAGGCCACCACCATCACTTCGCAGCTCAGAATCAAATCCGTGGTGATCGCGCCATTCACCACGCGATCTTCTTCTTTTTTGGCCAGAGCGGCAGCCTCCTCGGGGCTGCTCGCCGTTAGAATTTCTGGCTGCTCACCGCCAGACGGCTGCTCCCCCGTCACGGTATCAGCGTGCGCTTCGCGGCGTGAGCCACCGTGCGCTGTGCGCTTGGCGTGGATTTTGTGCCACACTTTTTCGGCGCCTTCGTAGCTCAGGTAGGCCCCGCCCAGCATCAAAATCGGCGTGAAAATCCAGGGCACAAAAATGCTGAGCACCACGATCGCCGGCAGGATGAAGAAGAGCTTGTTGCGCAGCGAGCCTTTCACGATGCGCCAAATCATGGGAAGCTCGCGCGCTGGCTGCACGCCAGCCACGTATTGCGGGGTGACGGCGGTGTCATCAATCACCACGCCCACCGCTTTCGAGCTCGCTTTCATCGCCACACCCGTCACGTCATCGAGGCTGGCAGCAGCTGCTTTTGCTAGCGCAGCCACATCGTCAAGCAAAGCAATTAAGCCACCAAACATGCTTTCTCCTTCACATCCACTCGTTTCAGTGTATCGAATTCGGCGCGAGTAGACTGCAACCGTGATTAAACGCTCCGCCCACACCATTTGCCCTGTTGGCCTTTATCACGTTAAGCTACTCACGGACTCTTAGCTCAGCTGGTTAGAGCACCTCGTTTACACCGAGGGGGTCATCGGTTCGAATCCGGTAGGGTCCACTCAAGAGGTTTCAAACACAAAGTGTTTGAAACCTCTTTCGTAGGCTAAATTTTGCGAAGCAAAATTACTAGCACATGGAAAATATACAAACCGCAATCTCTAACTAGCGAGAGCAACGCAATGGTGCGCAACAAATGCGGCAGCATTCGTTGCTAGCACTCAATCAGCTCGTACGGCCGCCTCTTATCTCCCCCGCGCGGAAATCCTTATCGCTGTCCATTGCGGGGAAACCGAAAAAGTGGTGGTGGCGCGTTGCCCTGCCACCTGGGCTGCCTCCGCCACATCTGCTGTAGGCACAGCGTATTTATTGTGGGCCGCCGGCACGAGGCACCAGATCACGCCCGCTCCTTCATCGAGGCTAGCCGCGCAGTCCACAAGGTAATCCGCAAGATCATCCACGCCGCCGTCGTCACTGCGCCACCAGGCGATCACGCCATCAGCCACCCCGCGATAATCTTCATCTTCAAGTGGCTCGCCGGTGATCTGCTCTACCGCTTCGCGCAGCGCCTCGTCTACGTCGTCATCGTAACCGAACTCCTGCACCACGAATCCCGCCTCGAATCCAAAACGTTCGGCTATCTCTTGCCTAGGCACGTGTTCCCCTTTCTATACAGCTCATCTTCGAGCTGGCGTGATGATGCTCACCCGCGCTCTAAATCTATCGGATAGTGCAGCTGTTTCACGCAACACGCCGATAAATGGAACTCTTCCGATATTATGGGCACGTGACGTTATTTCGGATGGCGTGGCGCTTTTTGCGTACGCGGAAATTATTGGTGACGGTGGTGCTTGCAGCCCAGTTGGGGCAAGTACTGCTGAGTTTGTGGCTGCCGGCGCTCAATGCCGCGATTATTGACGATGGCATTATTGCCGGCAATCAGCGCGTGATCTGGGTGAATGGCTTGATCATGTTGGGCGCAGCATTGGCGCAGATCGCGTGCATGGTGGGTGCGATTTACGCTGGCTCTCGCACTTCGATGGAGTTTGGCCGCGATTTGCGCAAGCGCATTTTTGGCCATGTGCAGAGTTTTTCAGCCACAGATAAGCACCGTTTTGGCGCGCCTACGCTCATCACTCGCACCACGAACGACGTAACGCAGGTGCAAATGGTGGTGATGATGACCTTCACCGTGATGATCACTGCTCCGATTATGGGCATCGGTGGGATCGTAATGGCGCTGCAGCAAGATGCACAGCTTTCGTGGCTGCTAGCGGTGATGGTGCCGGTGCTGGCGCTGATTATTGCTGGGGTGATGATGAAGCTCACGCCCCGTTTTAAGATTCAGCAAACCCGCATTGATCGCATTAATACGCTGCTGCGCGAGCAGCTCACTGGCGTGCGAGTGATTCGAGCTTTTGTGCGCCAGCGCTCGGAGCGAGAAAAATTTGACGGCGCAAACCGCGATTTGCGCAAGGTGGGGCTGGAGATTGGCTGGCTGTGGAGTTTTATGATGCCGGCTTCGCTGCTGGTGATTGGCTTGAGTTCGGTGGCCGTGGTGTGGTTTGGCGCTGGGCGGATTAATGCTGGCCAGATGCAGGTGGGGGCACTCACGGCTTATATCACGTATCTGATGATGATTTTTGGCGCCGTGATGATGGGCGGCATGATGGCGATGATGTTTCCGCGCGGAGAGGTTTCAGCTAATAGGCTGACTGAGATTGAGCTGGTGGAGCCTTCGATTAAAGCTCCGGCGCGGCCGCGCGCACTACCGGCTCCCGGCGAGCCGATCAGCTTTGAGCTGCGCGAGGCCACGATCCAATATGAGGGAGCTGAAGAGCCGGTGATTGCGGGCGCGAATATGCGCGTGACGCCGGGGGCCACGGTGGCGATTATTGGCTCTACTGGCTCTGGCAAGTCTTCGTTGATTCGGCTTTTTCCGCGGATGATTGATGCTGCTAGCGGGGCTGTGCTGGCGGGCGGGATTAACGTGAGGGATCTTGATCCGCGTGAGCTGCGGGAGCGAATCGCGTTTGTGCCGCAGAAGGCGTTTTTGTTTAGCGGCACAATCGCATCGAACGTGGCTGGCTTGCCGCGGCTGGCCCCTAAGGCTGCCCGTGCTGCGTCACATATTGACGAATCGAGAGTGCGCCGAGCGCTGGAGGCAGCCCAGGCCTGGGAGTTTGTGAGCGAGCTTGAGGATGGCATACATGCAGCGGTGGAATCGGGCGGCATGAATTTTTCGGGCGGCCAGCGCCAGCGCCTCACTATCGCCAGAGCTATTTATCGCTGCCTGCCTTCCAGTTCTGAAAGTGAACACCCGGACTCGACCCCCATGTGCACTTCTGCCCCCGCGGATCTGCTGATTTTTGATGATTCTTTTTCAGCGCTAGATTTCGCCACCGATGCGGCGCTGCGCACTCACTTGCGTGAATATATTGGCGATACTGCGGTGCTGATTGTGGCGCAGCGGGTGAGCACGATTCGCTATGCCGATGAGATTCACGTGCTCGGCGATGGCTGCATCGAGGCCAGCGGCACCCACGCCGAGCTGATGGATAGCTCGCCTACCTATAGGGAAATCGTGAGTTCGCAGCTCACGGAAGAGGAGGCGAAATGAGCCCGCACGGAATGCGTTTTGATCCCAATGCTCACAGCCGCGATACGAAAGGCGCGCTGCGCCGGCTGGCGCGGATGCTCCGTCACGAAAAGCTTCGCATTGCACTGATCATACTCATGCTCCTCATTGCCACAGCCACCAACGTGGCCGCACCAAAATTCTTGGGTGACGCCACCAACGTGATTGTGGCCGGCGTGACGGGGAACAGCACCGGTGGCGTTGACTTCACACTACTTAGCCGAGTACTACTGCTCGTGGCTGTGCTCTACGCCGTCTCCGCCGTCACCGAATTTTTGGCCGGCATCGTGATTCGGGTGGTGGTGCAAGATCTCAGCCTCAAGCTGCGCGCCCAGGCACAAGCGAAAATTGATCGGCTACCCTTGAGCTATATTGACGCGCAAGCGCGCGGCGATTTGATTTCGCGCGTCACCAACGATATCGACAACATCAGCCAAACCTTAATGCAGACCCTCAATCAAGTGACGAAATCGGTCTATTCACTCGTAGGGATTCTGGCGATGATGTTTTGGATTTCGTGGAGTTTGGCGCTGCTCTCGCTGGTGGTGCTGCCGCTTGGGATTGTGGTGCTGGTGCGGCTGCTGAAGCTCGCCAAGCCGCAGTTCACAGCGCAGTGGGAGCGCACTGGCGAAGTGAGCGCAATCGTGGAGGAAGCCTTCACCGGGCTTGACGTGGTGGGCGCTTACGGGCTCGAAGACGATTTCGAAGGCGTGTTCCACGAAGCGAATGAGGCACTTTTCGAAGCTGGCTTCAAAGGCCAATTCTTTTCGCAGCTGAGCCAGCCGCTGATGGCTTTCATTTCAAATATTCAGTTCGTGCTGGTGGCCGTGGTGGGAGGCTTCCAAGTGATCGCAGGCCAACTCACCATTGGCGGGATCCAGGCCTTTATTCAATACGCCCGCCAACTCAACCACCCCGTGAGCACGCTCGCTTCAATCGCCAACTTGTTGCAGAGCGGAGCAGCCAGCTCAGAGCGCATTTTCGAATTCTTGGATACGGATCAGATGGCGCCCGATGCCGGGGCCACTTACGAGGAACTAGTGCCAGAAAGCGAGCGGCGCGGCGCCATTGATTTTGAGCATGTGGCTTTCAGCTATGATCCTGGCAAGCCGATCATCCGCGACCTTTCGCTCAGCGTGCGCCCAGGCCAGCAGATCGCCATTGTGGGCCCTACTGGAGCAGGCAAAACCACGCTCGTGAATCTGCTCATGCGTTTCTACGAGATCGATAGCGGCGAGATTCGCGTGGATGGCGTGAGCGTGCGCGATTTTTCAAAGGATTCGCTACGCGACCGCATCGGCATGGTGTTGCAAGACACCTGGCTTTTCGAGGGCACAATCGCTGAAAATATTGCTTTCGGGCAAGAGGGAGCCACTCGGCGTAGCGTGGTGGCAGCGGCTCGAGCCACGGGCCTAGATCGGCTGATACGCCAGCTCCCCGATGGATATGAGACGCGAGTGAGTGACGAAGAAGGTGGGCTTTCTACCGGCGAAAAACAGCTGCTCACGATTGCGCGCGCCTATATTTCTGAGCCAGAGATTTTAATTCTGGATGAGGCCACCAGCTCGGTGGATACCCGCACCGAAATGCTGGTGCAGCAGGCAATGAGCGAGCTGCGCGAAGGGCGCACGAGCTTTGTGATTGCGCACCGACTCTCTACGATTCGCGGGGCGGATATGATCATCGTGATGGTGGATGGTGACGTGGTGGAGCATGGTAACCACGATGAGCTGATGGCTGCGCGCGGCGCCTATTACGATCTGTATCAAAGCCAGTTTTCAGGAAATAACTAATAGCATCTATTATCTTGCGCTTTACGGCTGAGCGGCATCCCTCCGGGTTCAAAACGGGGTCCCCGCCGTCGCGGCGCGTGTCGATTCCGACACGCGCTCCGGCACCCCGACTCACCCTCGGGAAACCGCCCAGCCGGCTTGGCGCAGTAACTAGAAAAGCGAAGTGCTACCGGCGCCTTCGCGGGTGATTTCGGGGGCGCCGTCACTGAAATCGATCACGGTGGTGGCGCCTTCCTCTCCCACTGGGCCTTCCACAATCACGTCGAGGGCGTTGCCAAGGATGTCGTTCACAATCCACCCTTCGGAGAGCGGCTCTGATTCGCCAGGCATGATGAGGCTGGAGCTGAGCAGCGGTTCGCCGAGCGTGCCCACAATCGCTTGAGTGATTGCGTGATCGGGCAGGCGCACGCCGATGGTAGCTTTCTTGGGGTTGAGGGTCATGCGAGGCACTTCTTTGGTGCCGCGCAAAATGAACGTGTACGGCCCCGGGGTGGCGGCTTTGAGCAGGCGGAACTCGGCGTTGTCGAGGATCACAAGCTGGCCAAGCTGGGCGAAATCGTGGCAAAGCAGCGTGAAATGGTGCTTTGCTCCCACTTGGCGGATCGTGCGGATACGCTCAAGGCCCTCTTTATTAGCCATAGTGCACACGATGGCGTAGCCAGAATCGGTGGGGATTGCTGCCACTTCCCCGCGGCGCAGATGATCCACCACTTTATCCACGAGCCGCTGCTGTGGATTTTCTGGATGTATCTCCACGTAATATGCCATCGCTCTCACCTTTCTCTTAATCGCTCAATAAGCTGAAGCCGCTGTTTGCCCAGCCCGCACTCGCGCGCCGCCGTCACCCCACCCGATGCAGCATCCGCACCGGCGCACCCGCGCCAGCATAGCGGAAGACTTCAAGCTCGTCGTCCCACGCTTGGCCAAGAGCTAAATCCATGAGCCGATGCAGTTCAGCTGGGTCGCCTTGGCTCTGGTTGAGCGCCGCACGAATCCGGTTTTCTGGCACCACCACGTTGCCCAGGCGATCCGTTTGCGCATAAAAGATTCCGAGCCCAGGAGTGCAGCTCCAGCGGCCACCTTCAGAAATGGGCGTGGATTCTTCAGTGATTTCAAAACGCAGATGCTCCCAGCCACCAAGCGAGGAGGCAAGCATCGCGCCCGTGCCCACGCCACCTTCCCACTGGGCTTCGCCCCGGTTCATAGAAGGCAATGCGGGCTGGCGCGCCCACTCAAAGCGCAGCGGGTAGCCAAGCACACTCGATGCCGCCCATTCAACATGTGGCTGAACGGCCGGCGTCACCGAATGTATGAATATGACGCCGCGAGTGGCGTACTCTTTGCTCACCGTGACCTCCTTGTTTGAGTGATGTTCCCCAACACACTCATGCTTCGCGGAGCTACGGGAGGCTCCTTCCACAAAGCACGCCTCACCGTCACGGCACACAGCTACTAAAAAGATACGCCAAAATCAGCTAAAAAGTAAACATTTCAGCCGTTTCTTCTAGCGCCTTCCAATGGGCACCGAATGGAGTTTTGATAAAGCTTTTACAGCACCGCCTTATCGCAATCCCTGCTGAAATCGCTACAAATAGATCAACTGATCAGCATCCTGATGCCGATGAGCCATGTGGGTGATCTCGATGATAGTGAGATGCGGGCGTGCTTTCGCTAGCGAGGCCCGAATCTCTTCTTCCAACTCGAGATTCACATTGGCAGTGAACTCATCAAGCACCAGCACCCGAGGCTGAGTGAGCAATGCTCGCGCGAGGCAAATCCTTTGCATCTGCCCGCCGGAAAGCCCCGACCCTTCGGTGCCGGCAGGAGTATCAATCCCCGCAGGCATTGCCCGCACTTCGGCATCAATATGAGCGAGGGCGAGCGCTTCCCATAATTGATCATCGCTCGCATCCGGAGCGGCAAGTAGCAAATTCTGCCGGATAGAGGCGTTGAGCAATTCTGGGCGCTGCGGCACCAGCGCCACAGCTCGCCGCAGCGAATCCAGCGTATACTCCCCCACCGGATGATCTCCCAGATATACGGTGCCGGAGTTCGGATCATCGTAGCGCAACAGCAGCTGCACCGCCGTAGATTTACCTGATCCAGAGGGAGCCACAAACATAGCGTGTGTGCCTGCCGGCACTGAAGCCGAAAAATCATGCAGCACATCAGTATTTCGAGCATCAGGATAGGAGTAGCTCACCTTTTCCCAGCGCACCCCCATTGAGGTGGCGCCAAGAGCGCAGCGAGTGCCGCCCTGCACCCGAGCCGGGATATGGCAAATATCGTAAAGGCGCCGCGCCGCAGCGAGAGAATGATCAAGCGCGCCCACAGCATCTTCCAATCCGCGGGGAGCCTCAAAAAGGGTAAGACATGCTCCCATCACGAAGGCAATCACGCCATAATGATATTCACTATTAATACCCACTATCAGCGTGAGCAGCATCGAGCCATAGTTGAGCGCCATGTTGGCTGCGCGCCGAAAAGCCCGATATTTGGATGGCTTCTCACTGGCTGATCGGATTTCTACACTAAGCTCGTTCATTTTGGCGATACGCTCAGCTTCACGAGCGTATCCCACCACCTCTTCGGCCCCAAAGACTGAATCAGTGACGTGCTGAGTGAGTTTGCGCCGGGTGCGCAAAACAGCACTGGTAGCTTCAAGGGAAGAGCCAAAACCAATCACTGGCACCACAAAGGCCGATATCAGCGCACACCCAAACGCTGGAGCCACAATCTGCCAACCGAAAGCAATTGCTCCCCCAACCCCTAGGATGATCGGCACCAGAATCCCAGCCACCACAGGCGCCAAAGTGTGGGCATAAAGCACCTCAATACGATCAATATCGCGTGTCAGAGAGGCCACAAGATCGCCCGATTTTGTGGCTTTTACTATTCCTGGAGATTTTGGCCAAAGGCTTGCAAATGCTTTTCCACGCAGCAACTCTAAGGCTTTAAAAGCCACAAAGTGCCCCGAAAACTGCTCTGCGTAATAGCACACTGCTTTCAGTAAGCCTATCGCCACTATCGCCACCAGCAAGCCACCAAATGAAATACGATCAGCTGCGAATAAAAAGCCTGGATCTGCGGCGGGGCTGATTCTATTTAGGGCGAGAAGAGCTGGATCAAGTTGCGTAAAATAAGCGAGAATCGCCCAGGCCAAAAGCCCAAAAAGGATCACGTTCAGGCTGAGCTCGATTACTCGCATCACAATCGAAAAATAGAGTGGAGCATGCACTGGGCGGGTGACCCCTAAAGTCCAACGCAGCACAGTGCGCATTGGCGTGAGGGAGGGCACGGCGTTGGATTGGGCAGTGACGGCGCAGGCGCTGCCAGTAGTGGCACCAGCGCGAATCTCAGGCTTTTGCATCATTGAACCTCCCAAAGCTGCCCATCACGCATCTCGTACACGGCATCAGCAGCAGTAAGTAGCGCCTTTCTGTGAGTCACCATCAGCACCGTCACGCTATCTGGAATTGCTCGAATTGCCTCCACGATCAGCTTTTCGGATTCTAGATCCACCTGCGATGTGGCTTCATCCAGCAAGAGCAAGCTACGCCCGGAAAGAAAAGCTCTCGCTAAAGCTAAACGTTGCGCTTGCCCTCCAGAAAGATACGAGCCACGCTCTCCCACATCTGTATTAAGCCCATGCGGCATTGCTTTTACTTCAGAATCAAGATGAGCAAGTTTTAGCGCATCCCACATTTCAGCTTCCGATGCTTGATCGCAAGCCAACCGAAGATTATCTGCTATTGTGCCCGTAAAGAGCCACGTGCGTTGCGCCACGTGAGCTGAAGCCTGGCGAATGGTATGTGCGCTCGCAGTGCTTAAATCCTCCCCATTCACGTGTGCTCGCCCATTTTGAAGCGGTAGCAAGCCGCGCAAAACATTCATTAATGTGGATTTGCCGCAGCCTGAAGCCCCTACAATCGCCACTTTTGATCCTCTATGCACCTTCAGATCGGCATGCGTAATCACTTTATGCTCGCCGTAACTGTGGCTCATACCTTCAATGTGTAGCGCCCAATCTGGGGAACATTTTACAGCCGCATGTGGGCTCGTATGGTGCTCGCCGCAGCGAGTTAAATCCGCAATATCCGCTTCGCTATCGCTCCGGTTTGCGGCACTCTGTTTAGCCTGAGCTTCAGCATCTCCGTGAGTGGCAAGATAACGCGAGATAGCTTTTTGAGCCGCAATTCCCCCGATCCCCACATACATGAACCCAGCCACGATAGTGACGGGAGCCACGATCAAAATCAGCAAAAATACTGTAGCGAGAGCGCCTTCCATGCTTACGGCACCAGCGCTAGCCCGCACTGCCAGCAGCCACAAGCTCCACGTCAAGATAAACAGAGCTATAGAAAGATCCACCACGATAATCACGAGCTGATTACCAGCAAGTATTTTCATAATAGCGCCGCGATTGCGCTCGCCCTCATCGCGCAGCTCGCGCTCCACTCGCGCCCCCGCGCTGAGCAGACTCACAGTGGTGAGATTGCGGATCGCGTCAAGATATTTGGAAGAAAGTTTGGCGCGCTGATTGCGAGATGCTGCGCCGCGAGCATGAAAAAACTTCATAAACACCACGAGGATCACCGGCACGGCCACAAATCCGCCCAGCATTCCAATCCCAAGCAAAAGATCCACAGCGGCTGCGATATAGCCAATAGTGAGGAATGGCACCGCGAATGCGGCTAAAGCTGTGCCTAAATATGATTGGAGATATTGAGTGGCTCGCTCTGCATTGTCGGTCAATAGCGCCACGAACTGTGCAGGCTGAAAATCTTCATCATCTCGGATCGCCATAGCACGGCTTGAATAAAGGGATTCAAGTAAATCAGAGCGAATCTTGCGCTCTTCAATAAGTGCTTCGCGCTCCCCCGTGATTATCGCTCCTGCAGCGCTAGCCACAGCCGCTCCGAGCGCTGCACCAATCCACCAATACCAGGCGCTCGCACTGGCAACACCCCGCATATATGCGCCAAGAGTTTGGGCCATTAAGGCGAGCGCTACGCCCGTGAAAGCATAGCTTGCCGTACTCCATAGCGCTACCCGCACGGTAGCGAGCTTGCCCCTCCGGGAGATTACTTGCGCCATCTGATACTTGCTCTCACTTTCGTTTCCGCCCACTAGCAAATTGTGGCAGCCGCACCAGCGCTGCCATTAAGCAAGGATAGCGTATCTTAATTTTGGCAGGGAGATGAAATAAAGCACTGGCTGGACATGGGGGTAGGTTTTCTGAAGAGTGGTTATTTGCTGGCCTTTTTCGCCGAGCCGGAAACTGGGCGCACCAGCCATTCCAGTGGCATGCCCCAAGGCCGTAGCCCGATGAAGAACGCCGTCACTACCGCCATTAGTGGCACCGCAAAAATCCACAGCGGCGTCACCTCTGCAAGCCACGGGAAAAAACCAACCTCAACAAGAATCATCTGCACCACGAAGTGCCAGAAATATATCTGCAGGGAACGCGCTCCAAAGCTGGTGACCACTGGAATGCGCGCATTCGGGGTGAGAGCCAGCACTGCGAAACTCATGGCGAACTGGATCACATAGGCCAGCGAACGATGCAGCAAGCCAGCTCCGGCAATGGTGGGAATGCTAGCGTATGGCAGGCGCGCCTGAAACAGATAGCGCAGCGGCAGTACCTCGAAAGTCCACAGTGCGCACGCCGCAGCAAAGACCGCCACCACGAGGGCAGCTGCCGCCCGCACCCACGGCCGCAAGAGAAACTCCCGCATCTGCTTGGCTTGGAAACAGTACCCTATCCAGAAGAACGGGAAAAACACGATAATGCGCGAAAGGTAGAGGAAATCTCCGACCGAGCGATCGTAGCCCACCGCCAGAGCGAGACCAAGGGCAAACACCAGCACGGGGAGCTTATTGAATTCGCGCAAAGCCCAGGCTAGGAAAATGAATATACCTAAGGCAAAGAGGAACCATGGCGTGGAATTATCTTCCAAAAGCTTAAACGAAGTGTGGCCACCTTTGCCCACGAAAACAAAGATGGTGCGCACGATTTTCAGCGCAAATCCGAGGATAAAGAGCATCGCTATGCGCCGCAGCGGCAGTGGCGCAGCAGGCTCGAAAGGCCGCAAGAATAGCCCGGAGATCAGGATAAAGAGCGGCATGTGGAAGGAATAAATAAAAGTGAAGAGCCCTGGCCCGAAGCGGGAATCTGCGGGAGCGTGGTTAAACAGGAAAACACCGATGAAATGCCCCACGACCACTAGCGTGGCTAAAAGGAATTTCGCATTGTCGTATGCGAAGATGCGCGCACTGCTTGGCGCGAGATCAGGCGCAGCGGCGGGCATTCTCATTCTTCCTTCCAAATTACTGGCGCTCATGCTACAAGTTGCCCAGCACGTTGATACGACACTCCCATCAGTGTTCCTATATCACGCAAGGTAATTCCTTCGTCACGCAACACTTTAGCTGCCCGCCTGTAATCCTCTGCGCTTCGGCTATTCGCTTCTTCCGCCGCGCGGCGCGATTCACGCGCCGCGGCCATTGCCTCAGTGAAAGTATCTGGAAGCTGCGGCACAATGTTGATCTCTATCTGGTCTTCAGGCATACCAGCTAAATAAGCGACTGGTTCACGCATTTCTTCAGCCGCATCAGCCAATGAGCGCACTTGTGAAACTGCTCCAAGCTTCGGCTCCTCCAACACCCACCAACCGCGAGGAGAGCGAGTAGCAAACACATTATAAGTTTTCATTTTCTCCACCACCCTTTGCCGAGCACATCTTCATATTGTTTAAAGAATTTGGCGGCTGTGACCTCATCTATTTCATTGTGGCGGCCAAGGGTGTGCGCCGAGGCTCCCACCTTGAACGCGCTATGCCGGGTGAGCTCAGTCTCTTCGAAATGTAGCCCAGCTTCGCGCGCTGCACTTTTCAATATCTTGATCACCTTCGCCCGCTTCACACTAGAAGTCTAGGGCAGACTAGACGCGCTATGCAAGCCCGCACTAGACAAACATGCATCACTGCCCCAGCTTGCCAAGAAGCGGTTCTTCCAGCTCGTGGAAACCAAACTATTTGAGAAGGCTGCTAATGGGCGAGATTTACCACAAGCATGTGAGGCTAAAATACGGCAATTGTGCACTACCCCCAGACCATCCCCGCATGCGCGGGGCGCACCTATTAACGCGCCCGAAAGTGTCGTAGACATAGGGATCATCCCCGTATACGCGGGGCTCACTAAAGGCTAGAAATTTAGCCTTTTTGCTTAGCGATACACGTTGCGTCTGTGTCCAATTGAGATAGCCACGATAGTAAATTTGTCGTCTCTGATTTCAGCAATCAGGCGATAATCGCCAATGCGATAGCGCCACAAGCCAGCGAGATTGCCTGTTAAGGCTTTGCCTAATGTGCGGGGATTGTCTGTCTCGATAAGGTTTTTAGTAATCCAGCCTTTAAGGATTCGTTGCGTGTAGTGGTCGAGCTTCTTGAATTCTTTATCAAACGATTTTGAAGTTTCTATACGCCAGTTCACAGCCCGCATTCTTCCCATAATTCCTCAATGGGGCGAGTTTGATAACCGTCTCGCTCCCAGTCGTTCAGGGCTTCTTGAGCTATCTGCATATCGTATTCATCTTCGATACGATCAAAAAGTGCTTGCTTGAACGCTTCACCAAGAGTTATCCCGTGTAGGTGTGAATAGCTCTCTGCTAGATTGCGTTCTTTCTCATTAAGTCTGATTGAAAAAGCCATGATTCCACCTTCCGCTTATAGTACGTTGTACTATACTCGGGCATGTTCGTCAAGCAAGGCATACGATTTCGCTGGGTCTACTCGATAGGTGTGGGCTATTATCCGAATTAAACGTCAACATAAGCCGATGTGAGATAGTTGAGGAATTGTTGCTCAACAGCATGGTGCTCGTGGCGCCAATCAGGATACGTTTCCTTGATCGTTCTCTATCCACTTTCGGCCATATTCTTTTTTCATAAATGCATCTATTTCAGCCCAGTTAGGTTGATAACGTAGCAGTTTGATGTGGGCGAATATCTCATCATCATATTCGCTTGTATCAATAAAGTCTTTGCGCATCCCTTGAGCTAGAGTGAATCGGCCTGCTGCCAACATATCTACAAGTGCTCTCAAATGGTTGGAAACATTGAATCTTTGAGATCCATGCTCTGGAAGATGCACTGGCGAATTACGAACGATACCCCAATCACCGAGAACTGAATCTTCTGATTCAGCCATTCTCGGATGATCCCATTGCAGAGCAGACTGATGCCAATCTCCTGTGGTGTTGAGATCGCAATTTAGATTGAGTGCATGAATATCGGTCACGTATCGCATTACATTCACCTCCCTAATAAATGAATACTACCGGCTGTGCTTTGGTTTATGTGCTCGCACAACCTTTCCATCACGCCCAGCCACAGCGCGCGAAGCACGCTCACCAATCATCTCACCCAAAGCCGCAGCTCCAACCACACGATGACGCGGGAGCGTAAGTGATTGTTTGATGTTGATTAATAGTTCGTGTGCTTGAGCGGGATCATCCCCGTATGCGCGGGGCGCACGATTTGTCCTTGCGCGTAGAGGGTGCGGGCGTGGGATCATCCCCGCATACGCAGGGCGCACTTGTTCTCTAGTGGCATGGTGAGAGTGCGTCGCGTGGCATGAGATTGCAAGAGTGGCGAGCGTGTGGGGATTGTTTAGAGGCGCGAAATGTTTATAGGCTTCCATGCCGTCAAAGTGCGGAAATACCCGCGCTTTTGCAGCGCGGGTATCCCCTAATGAAAGAGAGGAAAAGATGGCTAGAAAGCTAGTTAGTCATCTCTCGCTCTAGCTTCAAGTATTGCGCGTTTACGCAATGTTTGCAATCAAAAAGGAGCAGGAGATTATAGTGATCTAGGTTGAAGCCGGATCATCCCCGCATGCGCGGGGCGCACCATCGGTAGATACCGCAGTGAACTCCACCCTAAGGATCATCCCCGCATGCGCGGGGCGCACTCGAATAGTGGTGGGATTGTTTCCCCCTAGTGGCATGAGTGAGAGCGCGCCGCGTGGCGCGAGCTAGTGAGAGTGGCGAGCGCGTGGGGACTGTTTATGCGTGAAATGTTTAATGGGTTTCCATGCCGTCAAGGTGTGGAAATACCCGCGCCACAATCAGCGCGGGTAATCCCTAGAAAAACGAAATGAGGTAATCAGAATGTCTCGAAAATTGATTAACCGGCTTTCGCTTGCGTTTCAAGTATTGCGTGTTTATGCAATGTTTGCAAGCGAAAAGGAGCAAGAGCTTTTGGCTGTTGAGGGATCATCCCCGCATGCGCGGGGCGCGCCCTATCGCCGCACTGTGCTCTGCTGAATAAATCCCGACAAACTGTTTCCCACGCATCACAAGCTGACATAAAAAATAACCTTATTAATGGCATTGAATAACGCAGATGGAATGCTACAATGATTCCATAACCGATTCTCAGTAAGTGCCACCGAGTTTGTGGCACCGAATGCTCCACCGCTTAGCGGTACTTAAAATGGGCTTGCAAGTTTGCGAGCCCATTTATAATTCTTAATTCAGATTTTTTTCGAAAAATTTTCCGAAGACATCGGCCATACTGAAAGTATGAACGAAACAGTATCTTTCCGAATTGGCATTGACGTAGGCACGAACTCAGTGGGATTAGCTGCAATTGCGGTAGATAATGCTGGAATCCCAATAAAAATCCTAAATTCTGTTGTCTATGTGCATGATTCTGGAGTTGATCCAGAACAGCGCAAATATGCAACTACAAGGTTAGCCACTGCAGGCGTGGCTCGGCGCACTAGGAGACTATATCGGCGTAGAAAGCAGCGCCTCGCAAAGCTCGATGCTTTCATCAGGGAAGATCTCGGTTATCCGATAATTAATCTCGAAGACATTCCAGATCCGCATGCCCCGTGGCATATTAGAGCCGATTTGGCTACGCGCCTTTTTCCACCAGAGGAGCTTCCGGAGGCGATGAGCATTGCGCTACGCCATATTGCGCGTCACCGCGGGTGGCGGAGCCCTTATGCTCGCGTGCAATCTCTCCATCAAACAGCTCCAGATTCTGATATGTTCACGGCACTCAAAAACAGAATCATGGAACACAATGGGCTCGTTGCTGAAGAAGAATCAACTCCAGCCGAGCTAATAAGCTCGGTGCTGCCGGAGATGATACGAATTAGAGGCGCAGAAGGAATCCTTGGCGGAAAACTTCATCAATCAGATTACGCCAACGAGATTCGTAAAATATGCGCAACCCAAGGCTTTGATACCGAAACCACAAACAGGATTATTGACGTAGTATTCACCAGTGAATCACCAAAAGGAAAAGCTGGAGAACGCGCCGGCAAAGACGAACTACCTGGTCAAGAGAAGCTACCACGCGCCGAAAAGGCGCAGCCCGCATTTCAAAAGTTCAGAATTGTAGCTACTGTGGCAAACCTGAGAATTGCGGATGGGGATTCTCACACAGAAAGAACGCTGTCCCCGTCTGAGCTTAATGCTGTGGTCGATTTTCTGATGGAAGCATCTGTTGATGATGCAGTCACATGGGGAGATGTAGCAGAAGTGCTAGACATAGATCGTGAGTATCTCACAGGCACAGCAGCAGTAGGAGTTGACGGCACTCAATTGGGTGCTTATCCTCCAGTCAACGTCACAAATCAGCGAATTTTGAGTTCAAAGAATGCTGAGCTCATGGATTTTTGGAGCACAGCCAGTGACGATGAACAAAGTGCCCTCATTAATGCAATTTCTAATGCTCAGACATTGAGTGAAGATGATCCGGGCGCAAGCGGTGTTCTCGCTTTTCTCGGCGGCCTTGAGGATCAGCAACTGGAAAAACTACTGTCAGTTTCACTACCCGCTGGCCGGGCCGCTTACTCAGTAGATTCACTGCAACGCCTCACGAATCGTATGCTTCAACAGGGCTGTGATCTATTCACCGCCCGCCAGCTTGAATTTGGTGTGCCTAATGATTGGAAACCATCCGCCGAACCCATCGGAGCCCCCGTCGGGAATCCTGGTGTTGACCGCGTGCTAAAAATCGTGAATCGGTGGCTACTTGGAATTGAGCGTAGATACGGCATTCCAGAAAGTATCAACATTGAGCATATTCGCGGCGCGTTTGGCTCAGAAAGAATGGCACGTGAATACGCAAAAGAAAATCACAACCGCCACAAACGCAATCAAGCTGTCGTGTCGCAAATATATGCGGAAAACGCTATTCAAGGTTCAGTAAGACGTTCCGATATCATTCGATATCTGGCTGTCAAACGCCAAAACTCGCAATGTGCGTACTGCGGCACAACGATCACCCTCGCTACTGCCGAGATGGATCACATCGTTCCTCGAAAAGGCCAAGGATCTACAAATACTCGCAACAATCTTCTCGCGGCATGCCGACAATGCAATCATTCCAAGGGAAATCTACCTTTCGCTATCTGGGCAGCTCAGCAACAAAACCCTGACGTCAGCTTCGAAAAAGCCAAAGAACGAATCCATCATTGGGTGCGGGAGGAAGGCTATACTGCAAAACAGTGGGCTAATTTCAAAAAAGACGTGGTCCTTAGACTTATGAAAAAGAGTTTTGACGATGAAATTGACAGCCGCTCGATAGAATCTGTGGCTTGGATGGCGCGCGAACTACATCACCGGATCGAATACCACTTCAAAGCGAAGAATCCAGGTATTGAAGTTGGCGTATTCCAAGGGCGAATTACTGCCGAGGCTCGAAAAGCTTCAGGATTTGAAAATCAAGTGCGGATGATTGGTGGCGGCGGAAAATCGCGTTTAGATCGCCGTCACCACGCAATGGATGCTTGCGTGATAGCAATGATGAGCAGCAGGGTGGCCACTATTCTCGCGCAACGAGTAAGTATGCGCGACGCACAACGGCTCGAGAGGAGGCATGAGACCTGGAAAGATTTTTATGGAGCTACTGATGCTGCAAGAGAAGCAATGAGCTCATGGAATACTGCCATGGGAAGTCTCGTATCTCTTTTTAACAACGCCCTAGATTCAAACTCAATTCCGGTGATGGAGAATCTACGCTTGAGGCTAGGTAGTGGGAAAGCGCATGATGACAGAATTCGCGAGCTGTCACATAAGAGAATTGGATCTGCATGGACCATCGAAGAAATTGATCGCGCTTCAACGCCACAGTTATGGAAAGCACTCACTACCCTGCCAGACTTTGATGAAACCTCTGGGCTTCCTGAGAATCAGCAGAGACGTATCAGAATTAAGGGAACCTGGTATAACGCGAAAGAATGTGTCGGCATATTCAATACTGGTGCCGCCGCTTTAGCCGTTCGCGGTGGGTATGCAGAAATTGGCAACACTATCCACCATGCTCGGATTTATCGCATCAACGGCAAGAAGCAAAGCTACGCAATGATAAGAGTATTTGCAGTGGATTTGCTACCACATCGCGATGAAGATCTATTTTCTGTGGCATTACCTCCCGAATCGATTTCAATGCGAACTACAGCACCTAAACTACGGCAAGCGCTCAAAGACGGTACCGCTGAGTATCTCGGGTGGCTTGTTGCGGGTGATGAGATTCAAATTGACCCATCGGCATCCGTTTTCCAGACGAAATCTATTGGTGTGCTGTTGAAAGAATTTCCCGACACACACTCGTTTAGGGTAGATGGGATACCGGAGCCTGCAAGGTTGCGACTGCGTCCCACTATTCTGGCTGGGGAAGGATTGTCTGATAATGCACCAAAAGAGGTAAAGGACATTCTCAATGGCAACGGTTGGTTACCTGCAGTAAACGTGGTCTTTGGCTCTGGGATGCCGAGTGTAATTCGAAGAAATTCGCTTGGCGAGCCACGAAAACGCTCGAATTCAGGAATGCCAGTATCGTGGCAGGTTTGAACACAGAGAAGTGGCGAGTTCTTGATTTCACTGGATTCACTGGAAAAGTCAAGGCGGAGCGTGGAGCCATAGCGATTATCAATGACGACGGATCAGAAACGAACGTACCCGTAGCAGATGTGGCCGTTGCTCTATTTGGCGTGAACACTAGATTCTCTGCAGGCTCAATGCATCGCTTACTAGGAAATGGCACTGCTGTGATTTATTGCGATTGGAAAGGCACGCCTATTGGAGCTGCTGCGCCGTGGGCCGATCACACTCGAGTGGGAGCAAGGCAAATCGCACAGGCTAATGCTTCGCTTCCAAAACGAAAAGCAGCCTGGGCAAAGATCGTTAAAGCAAAAGTGCTCGGCCAAGCTGCAGTCTTAGAATACTGCGATCGCGACGGGGCAAAGCTATTGAGAAGTATGGCAAAAAGAATTGCTTCCGGCGATTCCTCCAATATAGAAGGGCAATCAGCTCGAGCCTACTGGAAACACCTTTTCGCTGGTAAAGATTTCAAAAGACTTCCAGGCGTCGCAGATTCTGAGAGCCCAGAAAACTCACTCTTGAACTATGGATACACTATTCTTCGAGGCCACGCTATGCGAGCCGTCGTGGCTGCAGGATTATCGCCTGCACTCGGCATTTTTCACCGCGGAAGATCAAACGCATTCAATCTTGCAGACGATTTAATTGAACCTTTTCGGCCCGCCATTGATGCGTGTGCTGCTTCTTTGCTTTCTAACTCGAATATAGATTCATCGGCAACTAGAGCCGCACTAGTAGCAGCTGCGGGAGATACTTTCGGGCTTAGTGGAAATTCAATCCCTGCTGAGCTCACTGCACTAGCTCAGCGCTATGGGCAGTACCTCGAAGGTAATTTAGCCAAACTTGAGGTTGCCCATTGGAGCCCCACCCTAGCTTTAGGCCTATCTGATGCCGAGTGAGCCCATGTGGTGTCTGGTAATGTTCGACCTTCCTACAGCCACAAAAGAGGAAAGGCGAAACTACCAGCAATTTCGTAATGTGCTCCTCGACCTTGGCTTTTCAATGGTGCAATACAGCGTGTACGTACACTACTCCCCTACCGGCCTGATTGGCACGCGCCTAGTCAAAGCAATTAAATACCATTTACCGCCGGGCGGCGACGTGAGAATCGTACACTTGAGCGACAAACAATGGGCAAAAGCAATCAGATTTTATAACGGCACACCGAAAGAACCTGAAGAAAAGCCGGAACAACTTCAAATTTTTTGAGTTTGTGGCGGTATTTTCCATTGAAATACCGCCACAAACTCTTAATCCCTAAGTCTATCAGGGATTAAGAAAACCGATTCCCAGCTCCACCGTGGTAGCGCCAATCCGTCCCATAAGTCTATCAGGGATTAAGAAAACCGATTCCCAGCTTTGTTTTGTCGTTCGCGGCGTATTTCGTAAGTCTATCAGGGATTAAGAAAACCGATTCCCAGCTAGTGAAATGGAGCTTGTTTCCCCTTACTAAGTCTATCAGGGATTAAGAAAACCGATTCCCAGCTTCTGGCGATAGTTACGTGTAAGTGTTGTAAGTCTATCAGGGATTAAGAAAACCGATTCCCAGCCATCTTGTAGCCATAGTGTTATTTCGCGTAAGTCTATCAGGGATTAAGAAAACCGATTCCCAGCGAATCCCGCTCCACTGGGTCTACTTCTCTACGTTAATCAGAGATTAATACCAATTCCAACACCCAAAGCGCCATTAATCGAAGGATTAACGGCCAGCCACGCACTCAGTGAACATTGCAGCTATACTGCCCCCTACCAGCCCTTTTCGCGGATCTCCTTGAGGGCCTTCTTGCGATCGGAGCGCTTGAGCCGGTCGATGTAAATATGGCCATTGAGGTGGTCCACCTCGTGCTGGATCAGGCGGGCCCAAATCTCTTCGCCTTCGAGCGTCACCATATTTCCATCCAAATCAATACCTTCAGCCTTGGCATACCATGCTCGCTCGCAGGGATACCACAGCTCGGGCACGCTCAAGCAGCCCTCTTCGCCGTCCTGATATTCTTCCTCGGAAAGATCCACGATCACGGGGTTGAGAATATAGCCCTGCTTGCCGTCGATATTGTACGAGAAAGCGCGCCAATCTTGGCCAATCTGGTTTGCCGCCAGGCCCGCTCGCCCCGGCGCATCCACGTTCTCCATCAAATCGTCCACAAGCTGGCGGATCGCTGGCGTGATCTCCGTGATCTCCTTGCACACTGTGCGCAAAATCGGATCCCCAATAATTCGAATATCGCGATGAGTCATGGCACCAGCTATCTATGATGTGAACAATTTGGATTCAGATATAGAAAAGCTCCCGCAGCTGGACTCGAACCAGCAACCCTTCGATTAACAGTCGAATGCTCTGCCATTGAGCTATGCGGGATCAACATCGAATACTGTAACAAACTTTCCAGCTCAGCGCTAATTTCTTGGGCGGTGGTGAAGAGCACATTAGAAAATCGGCGCGCCTACAATTCCGCAGCCATTAAATCCCCACAGCCTCAAGCAGCTCGCGCTCCAACGCAGCCAAAACCACTCGATCTGCCTCGCCGGCAGCCTCATCCCACGGCACCTGCGCGAAAAGCTCGCCATCGCTCCCCCGCCGCACGGGCCCCCGCGCCGTCCCGCCCGAAGGCGGCGCCCCCAACTGCTGATGCACAAGCGAATCATCAATCCGCTCCGTGATCGCAGCCACAAACTGCCGCGCCCCGCGCTCAGCGAGCGTGAATTCAAGCTGCTCCGCCTCCGCATCAATAAAACTGAGCTGCAGCCGCCGCTCTTCGCCTTGAAAAGCACCATTAGCAAATTGCCACCACGGATAGTTCGTGACGGCGGGCTCTGCTTTCGTGACGCCGGGCTCTGCTTTCGTGACGCCGGAGGGCTGCTTCGTGACGCCAAGCTCAGCGTTCGCGCCACCGCACTCAGCGCCAATCACCCACAGCGCTTCCCCGCAAGCCGCTAGCCACTCTCCGCTTTCGGCTTGGGCTGCCGCGTGCACATCTTTAGGCACGCGCTCTCGCACGAATGGCGGAAGCTGCGCTGCTTTACGCCACCACATCGGCATCTGCCACCATCTCAATCCCGGCCTGTGGCGCCATAAAATCGGCCGCCACAGCGGCAGCATCATGAGCATTTGCCACAGCAGCATCATGCCCGGCGCGCAGCGCCTTGCCTGCCAAAAATCCGCTCACCAGCAGCACAATCCCCAGCACAATCGCAAAAATCAGATTGCGCCGCTTCGCCTTCTTGATAATCTCGAGCTCCTCAGGAGTCCATTCACGCCGGCCGCGCTGCTGCCCGGCAGTAGCCACAGCTTCGCCAGACTGTTCAAGCTGCTGCGCAGCTCCCTCGCCCGATTTGCCGCTCTCCAGATTCATTCCCACTCCTACTTATTTCCCATATCTCGCTCAAGTATCGCCGCAATGCTTGGCGCGAGCGCCTCAAAAGCGCGCCGCCGATGCGAAACCTCATTCTTTTCCACCGCCGAATACTCTGCGAGCGTGCGGCTATCGCCATCAGGCTGGAAGATCGGATCGTAGCCGAAGCCACCCTCGCCAGCCCGCTCATAGCGCAGCGTGCCGTATATATCCCCGCTCCTCGCCGTCACCGCGCCTTGCTGCTCCCCAACAGCATCGCCCGGCTCCACCAGCACAGCCGCGCAGGCAAAATGCGCTTGGCGATGCTCAGGCGGTACGTCAGCCAATTGCGCCAGCAGCAAATCCAGATTCGCTCCATCATCGCCATGATGCCCACACCAGCGCGCCGAGAAAATTCCGGGCGCCTCTCCCAGCACCTGCACGCACAACCCTGAATCATCAGCAAAAGCAGGAAGCCCAGTGGCCTCCACGATCTGGCGGGCTTTAATCAAGGCATTGGCTTCAAAAGTAGCGCCATCCTCCACCGGCTCGGGCAAGCCTAGCTCTGCTGCGCTGCCAATCAGCTCGGGATCAAGCCCTGGAATCACGTGCGCCAAAATCGCGCGCACCTCCTCCAGCTTATGGGCATTGCGCGTGGCAAAAATAATCTTGGGCGCTTTCAGCTGCGGCTCGCTCATGCGCCCAACACCTCGCGCTGCAGCCGAGCCAGCTCAGCGTTGCCCTTCGTGGCCAAATCCAGCAGCGCGCCCAGCTCAGCCCGATCAAATGGCTCGCCTTCCGCGGTGCCCTGCACCTCGATAAACTTGCCCGCCCCCGTCATCACCACGTTCATATCCGTCTCGGCGCGCGAATCTTCTTCATAGGGCAAATCCAGGCAAGGAGTGCCATCAATAATGCCCACCGAAATCGCACTCACGCTATCGCGCAGCACAGGATGATTCTGGTTTGGCTTGATAAACCCCTTCTCGATTCCCCAATTGACGGCGTCCGCGAGGGCCACGTACGCGCCCGTGATCGAAGCAGTGCGCGTGCCGCCATCTGCTTGCAGCACATCGCAATCGAGCACAATCGTATTCTCGCCTAGCGCCTTAAAATCCACTACGGCGCGCAGCGCGCGGCCGAGCAGCCGAGAAATCTCTGAGGTGCGCCCGCCCACTTTGCCTTTCACTGATTCACGCTGGTTGCGGGTATCGGTGGCTCGCGGCAGCATCGCATACTCCCCCGTCACCCAGCCTAGGCCCGAATCGCGCCGCCAGCGCGGCACACCTTCAGTAAAGCTCGCCACGCACAGCACGGTAGTATCGCCAAATTTTACGAGCACGCTGCCTTCGCCGTGCTTGAGATAGCCTCGCTCAATCGAAACCGGGCGGAGCTGATCAGGAGCGCGCCCGTCGAGGCGCCAAAAACCATTAATATCCACAAAAGCCATGAGGCTATTGTACCCAAGATCAGATCTCGTACACCTCGCCGGCGCGCACTGCAGCCACCTCGCCGCTGTACACCGCCGCAGCATCGCGCACGTTGGTGCGCGGATCCGTCCAGGGCTGCAAATGCGTGAGCAAAAGCCGCTTTGCTCCAGCATCTCGGGCGAGCTCGCCGGCGCGCGTGCCCGTCATGTGCACGCCGCGCACCTCGTCGCGCTGCGATTCAAATGCTGCTTCGCTCAGCAGTAAATCAGCGCCTCGCGCAGCCGCCACTTCGCCTTCGCAATAGTCAGTATCGCCGGTATAGGTGAGCGTGACGGGGCTGGCGGGATCTGCTTGTGAAGGACCAGTGATGCGAATCCCCAGCGCGGGGATGGTGTGCAGCGCTTGATAAAACTCAATTCGCATTGGGCCAATCTGGATCTGATCGCCAGCGGCTACTTGCACGAAATCAAATTCGCCGGCGTAATCCTCTTCGAGCGGATCATCGGCGATCCCGCGAGTGCGCCGCGCTCCATCCCCTGGCGAATAGACGGGAATTTTGGCGAGCGCCCCTTCGGGATACCAGCGGCGATACACTTGCATCCCCACTATGTCGGCGCAATGGTCGGCATGTAGATGGCTCATTATCATTGCGTCAAGCATCGCTGGATCAAGATAATTAAGGCTCTGCCCCATAGCTCCAGGCCCAAAATCTAGAATCGCACTCCAAGTGCGCGGCGCACCGCCGAGCTGTGGGTCAGCGCCCACTGCCTGCACCAGATAGCTTGAGGCCGCAGCCGCGCGCCCACTCATGGAGCCCGAGCATCCAATGATCGTGAGTTTCATGCGCTCGCTTCTCCCTTCTGCGCTGCCCCTGCGAGTAGCTCTTTTTCAGACAGCGCCCCAGCCACCTCAGGCCCTAAAAAGCGCCGAGCTAGCACACCAAATGAATCAGCATCACCGGTGGCAAAAAACTTGTGCTGCGGCGCGCCAGCTTCTCGATCCCGCATCAAATCTTGCTCTAAAAGCTCGCGGTACACGTTTTGGGCCGTTTGAGCTGCCGAGCTCACCAACGTCACTCCTTCGCCCATCACGTATGAAATCACGCCCATGAGCAGCGGATAGTGGGTGCAGCCGAGCACGAGCGTATCCACTCCTGCCTCACGCACTGGCAAGAGATATTCGCGCGCCACCTCAAGCACTTCGGGCCCATCCGTCACCCCATGCTCCACAAACTCCACGAATTGCGGGCATGCCTGCATCGTCAATTCCAAATTTGGCGCAGCAGCGAAAGCATCCGCATAGGCTCCCGAAGTAATGGTAGCCTCCGTGCCAATCACGCCAATCTTGCCGTTACGCGTGGCAGCCACAGCCCGGCGCACCGCTGGCTGAATCACCTCAATCACGGGAATCCCCCGCTCGAGAGTGTAGCGCTCGCGGGCATCGCGCAGCACCGCTGCCGAGGCCGTATTGCAGGCAATCACCAGCATTTTTACGCCCGAATCCACAAGATCATCCATCACGCGCAGCGCCAGCTCGCGCACTTGCGCGATTGGCTTCGTGCCGTACGGCGAATGCGCGGTGTCTCCGATATAGCAGATCTGCTCGCGGGGCAATTGGTCGATGATAGCTCGCGCCACTGTGAGCCCACCCAGCCCAGAATCGAAAACCCCGATGGGCGAATTGTTCATAGGCCTTATTCTAATAGAGTTAAGCTTTAGTGCTCAGCCCGGAAGGCGTGAGGATGCCCACGGAAAAGAGTATTCTTGCTGATATGAGTGTACCTTTAGCAACCACGGCATTACTCACCGACATGTATGAGCTCACGATGATTGAATCTGCGCTGAAATCGGGGACGGCGTGGCGCGCCTCGGTGTTTGAGCTTTTCGCGCGGCGCCTTCCAGGCTCGCGGCGTTACGGCGTGGTGGCCGGCACTGGGCGGGCTATTGAGGCTGTGCAGAATTTTCATTTTGGGCCTGAGGAAATCAACTATCTGCGTGAGGCGCACGTGGTAGGTGAAGAGACGCTTGATTTTTTGGCGAATTTCAAATTCACCGGCGATATCTACGGCTATCTAGAAGGCGAATGTTATTTCCCGAATTCGCCTTTGATGACGGTGATTGGGCCTTTTGCGCAGACAGTGCTGCTAGAGACGGTGCTGCTTTCGATCCTGAACTATGATTCGGCTGTGGCCACAGCGGCCTCTCGTATGACTATCGCAGCCCACGATCGCCCCTGCCTTGATATGGGCTCGCGGCGCACACATGAAATGAGCGCTATTGCTGCAGCGCGTGCCTCTGTGATCGGCGGCTTTGTGGGCACCTCAAACCTTGAAGCTGCTCGGCTCTATGGCATAAAACCCATTGGTACTGCCGCTCATTCTTTCACGTTGGTGCATGATAGCGAAGAAGAAGCATTCCGGGCGCAGATCGCCACCATGGGCACAGGCACCACGCTTTTGGTGGATACATACGATGTGCATCGCGGCGTGGAGCTGGCAGTGAAAGTGGCGCGTGAGGCTGGCGGTGAGCTTGGCGCGGTGCGTATCGATAGCGGCGACCTCGTGGCGCAGGCTTTTAACGTGCGCGCCCAGCTTGATGAGCTGGGCGCCACCAGCACTAAGATCACCGTCACGAGCGATCTTGACGAATACGCTATAGCAGCTTTGAATGCTGCTCCCGTGGATTCCTATGGCGTAGGCACAAAGCTGGTTACAGGATCTGGCCGCCCCACTGCCGAGATGGTGTATAAACTCGTGGAGCGCGAAGGCTCAGATGGCCAAATGCATGAGGTGGCTAAGAAGAGCGCTGAAAAGAATTCTGTGGGCGGTTTGAAAGTGGCTGGCCGCACTCATGATGAGACGGGCCGCGCCGCCAAAGAAATCATCGTATCCGCAGCGAGCTGGGAGCAAGGCTTGGAGTATCTTGAAGCGCGCGGCGCTCGCCCATTGCAAGTGAAGCTTGTGGATCATGGCGTGGCCGATCCGCAGTATTTTGATGACGGCGCGCTTGCCCGCGCAGCCGAGCGGCATCGCAATGCTCGGGCGGCTCTGCCATATGCTGCATGGCGTTTGAGTGAAGGCGACCCAGGGCTACCCACTGAAATGGTTGATATCTTTGAAGATGACGACGTATAGCCTGCACTTCTTAAAGTGCACACGAATAGCGTGCTCCAAATAGCGATTATGGGTGGAGGCTATTGCTCCACCCATAATTTTATTCAGGCTTTTTGAGCCAATTATTCAGGCTTATTGGGGCCAAATGGCCAGGTGCCAGAGCCGCTGCCCATGGCGTCATATATTTCTTTGCAGATTGGGCAGATCGGAAAACGGTCTGGGTTGCGCATTGGGGTCCACACTTTGCCGCATAAAGCTACCACTGGGCTGCCTTCTACCGCCGATTGCAGTGCTTTATCTTTGCGCACGTAGTGTGCGTATCGCTCCCGATCGCCATCATCTAGCTGCGCTTCCTCCCGCTCTAGCACGGCGATTGCGCCAGCGGGATCGCCGCTCGGTGAATCCGGCTGCGCCGGGCCGAGCGGTTCATCTAATGCTGCTTTAATGCCATTCATAAGTTTTATCCTACATTATCTGTTCGGCAACGCAGTGCCGCAGCGGCTGAACGTCTGATAAAGCTGGGGCGGAGCTTACTAGCTCCGCCCCTTCATGCTATTTGATTAGAGAATCTCAGGCCACAGCCTTCTTCAGGGTGGAGCCAGCGGAGATCTTCACGCCGTAGCCAGCTGGGATTTCGATCTCTTGCCCAGTGCGTGGGTTGCGGCCCTTACGAGCAGCGCGATGAGTGCGCTCCACGCTCATAAGACCCGTGATTTTCACGGCTTCGCCAGCCTTGAGGGAATCCACGAGCACGCTCTGCAGCGCAGCAAGAGCCTTGTCGGCGTCGGTCTTGGTGATGCCAGCGGTTTCAGCGATCTTTGCAATCAAATCAGTGCGATTGAGGGACATATTCAACCTCTCGTTCAAGTTATTTTCAGGGCTCGAATGAGCCACCTAGAGAAATCTAGCGAAATGCAAGCAAAGATGCCAGTTTTTGGTGTGTGTTGCCGTAAATATGTAAATAATCACGCCTCACTATTCACTATATTCACAAAGTTCACACAATTGGCTTGAGCGTTTCGATCATGCCACCTAAACTCCCCACACCTCAATTAGTCCCGCAGCCTCACATCTCCATCAGGCCCTGCCCCCAATAGCTATCTTTGCTTGTGCCAGGCACAATCCAATACACTGCCGAACCAATATGATTCACCCACCTATTGAGTAAATCACTCTTATCGAGCCGCTCTTGGATCGGCGTGAACTGCTTATCAGGATTCTTTTGGAACGAGATCCACACCAAACCAGAATTTGTGCTGTTTTGAGCATTCGGCTCCAGCGGATCATCAAACGAATAGGCCCGGCGGCGCAGCGCATCATTAGGCAGATCATCCTGCTCCCGAGCCAAAGCCAAATGTGAATTGCGGTCAATTATGTAATTCCCATCCGCATCCACAGCATCCATGTCTTCTTCTTCAAACTCATCGTCAATCTCGGCAGTGAGCGGAGCACCCGAATGGTAGCGCCGGCCAATCACCCGCTCTCGCTGCATCAAATCAAGCTTTTCCCACGCATCCAAATCCATCACAATCCGGCGCAGCACCATAATCGAAGAATTATTAAGCCACTGCTGATCTGAATCTATCCACACCTGCTCAGCCCATTCGTCTTCTTCACGCGGATTCACTGTGCCATCCACTTGCCCCATCGGATTGCGCGGAGTGGCGCCTAAAATCGCCGCCCCATAGGCGCGGCCAAAACCTTTCTGCATCCACTTCACACTCGCAGTGCCCAGCGCCGCCTTAATCATCATGCGCGCAGCCGAGAAAAGCATCACTGGATCATCGGCGCAAAGCTGCAGCATCAAATCCGTCTGCCCCCAGCGCTCTTGGAGCTTATCGAGCCTAAATGCAGGCACCGGATGCAAGCCTTCAGGCTTGAGTTCGCTCTTGCCAATCACATCAAAAATACGCTCACCAAAGCCCACCGTGATCGTAAGATTGGCAATCACGGCCACCATATCGCTCTCTAGAAATCCTGGAATCTCCGTGCCTTGAGTGAGATGACGAGCCAGATCAGTCCATTTTTTAAGCAGCTCCACCAGTGCGTCTTTACCCACGCCGTCATCGAGGTTAAACCCAATCACCTCAAGATGCGCCTGGCTCGGCTGCATGATGCCACTTTGCACCTCACCGTCAAAGGGCTGAATCGCTTTCACAAGAGGAAGCTCCACCGTCATCTCAATATCCTTTCAATCGCACCGCCGGGCATCCGCCACTTCCTATATAGTAGCTGCATTTTTTATCCCCAAATAGTGCCTCTTCCCTATTTCTCACCCTCGACCCGATCAGCACTGAAACATCGCCACCAGCTGTGGTACGCCCTCACGCCACCAGCAGCCAGCAGGTAGGCTATAGCCATGCATATTTCACACAGCTATTTGCCAAATCTTAAACTCACTAAACTGCGCCTGCTTGCTCCGCTGAATGCAGCCCAGCCCGAAGGCCCCCAAATTGAAATTTTCGCCCGCGTGGCCACCGGAAAAAATGGCGAACACAAGCCTTATTTGCTTTTCTTGCAAGGCGGCCCCGGAAATGAAGATCCCCGCCCCAGCCTATCCCCAAGCGTAAACCCAAGCTGGCTGCCGCGAGCGCTCGAAGACTTCCAGGTGGTGATGCTCGATCAGCGCGGCACCGGCAATTCCACCCCAATTTCCTCGCACCCTGATGCTGGCCCACTCGCTGGGCTCTCACCAAGCCAGCAAGCCGAATATCTCACGCATATGCGGGCAGACGAGATCGTGAATGACGCCGAACGGGTACGCGAAGCGCTAGGCATTGAGCAATGGACCCTGCTGGGCCAATCTTTCGGTGGCTTTACCTCGGTGCATTATCTGTGCACGCATCCCGAATCGCTTGCCGGCGCCGTAATCACTGGCGGCTTAACGGCGGTGGGAAGCCCTATCGACGCCGTGTATTCCACGACTTGGGAGACGATGATCCGCAAGTGCGAGAATTTCTATCGGCGTTTCCCGAAAGATCGAGATCGGATGCGGGCACTCATGGATCTCGCTGCGCAAGGGGCCATCAAGCTCCCCAACGGGGATGTGGTGACGCCGCAGCGGCTGCGCACTGTAGGTATTGACTTGGGGATGCAAGGGGGCGCCACTCGGCTGCATTATCTTCTGGAACGTGACCCAATGAGCCCAGCTTTCCGCCACGATCTCGCCGCTGCGCTGCCCTTTGACGGCCGCAACCCACTCTACGCGATCCTGCACGAATCGAGCTATGCCGATGGCGTGACCACCTGCTGGAGCGCCGAGCGCACGATGCCTGATGCTGTGCGCGATGATTGCACTTTGCTGGGCGGGGAGCACATTAACCACGATGTGTTTACCACGAATAGCGAGCTGGCTGCGCTGGCAGAGGCGGCCGAACTGATCGCGGCGCACGAGTGGAATAAGCTCTATTGGCCCGAACGGCTCGCCCAAGCTGAAGTGCCCGTGGCTGCTGTGGCGTATTATGACGACGCCTACGTGCCGCTCTCATTCAGCCAAGAGACGGCCGCCATGCTCCCCGATTGCCGCCTGTGGATCACCAATGAATACGAGCACAATGGCCTGCGCATGAGCGATCGCGTGCTCGATCACTTGCTCGCGCTGCTAGCTGGCAGCGTGGCTCAATAGGAGCTTCATAATCAGCATAGAATCCTTAGCAAATACAAATAATCAATCAGCAAGAATCACTACCTAAAGCAGAAAGGCTCCCATGGTAAAAATCATCCCATTCGCCGCGATCCGCCCCAGGCCCAGCGAGGTGGCCAGCTTTGCTTGTCCGCCCTATGATGTGCTCTCGCGAACCGAGGCCACTGCGCTTGCCCCCACCCATAGATTTTTGGAAGTAATTCGCCCCGAGGTGGCACTGCCAGCAGAGATTGATGAAGATGCTCCGCAAGCTCACGCCGCCGCCGCCACCGCTCTCGCCGATTATCAGCGTGAGGGAGTGCTAGCTCAGGATTCGCAGCCCACGATTTACGCCTATCGCCAAGAAGGCTATGAACACGTGCAGACAGGCATTGTGGCCTGCGTGCGGGTGGCTGATTATCGCGATGGGGTGATCAAGCAGCATGAGCGCACACTGGTGGCCAAAGAGCAAAACCGTATCCACCATTTTGAGGCCACAAATGCCCAAACTGAGCCAGTCTTTTTAATGTATCGGCCTTCCGAAGAAATCAATGCGGCGGTGGCTGCGGCGATTAGCTCGGCTTCTCCTGAATATGATTTCACCAGTGAAGATGGCGTGCGCCACCAGTTTTGGGCCTTGCCAGCTGCCCTCACCGAGCAGCTCGTGGCAGCTTTTAGCAGCGTCGAAGCACTCTATATCGCAGATGGTCACCATCGCTCTGCTTCGGCAGTGAAGGTGGCTGGTGCCCGAGGCCTAGATGCCGATGATCCACGCGCCTCGATTATGGCCGTGATTTTCCCAGCCAACGATCTCAAAGTGTTGGCCTACAATCGCGTAGTAGCAGATCTGGGCGGGCTCAGCCCAGCAGAATTTCTCGCAGCGCTCAAGGCAGCTGGCTACACCGTCACTACCGCATTTGCTGATCCTAGCCAAGCGCAGCCCCGGCAGCGCGGTGAATTTGGCGTGTACGTGGGCAGCTCCTGGTATCGCGCCAGCTACGAAGGCAAGCCTAGCGGCGATCCTGTGGCCGATCTCGACACCTCGATTCTCACTCGCACGGTGCTGCAGCCAATCCTGGGCATCGAGGATTTGCGCACAAACCCGCGCATTAGCTTTGTGGGCGGATCCGCTGGCATTGCTGGGCTTGAGGCCGAAGCTGGGCGTGACGGCGTGGCCTTCAGCCTTTTCCCTACCTCCGTCACAGACGTGATGGCAGTGAGTGACGATGCGCAGATGATGCCCCCTAAGAGCACCTGGTTTGAGCCCAAACTCGCTTCAGGGCTTTTCATCCATTCACTTGCTTAAGTTCTAAATAGATAGCTTCAGGGGTGGGCGCACATATTGCACCCACCCCTATCGCTTTCCAAGCCAATTCACTTTTCCGGCAATGCCGCGCCGCGGCCTAGCTATCACTGCTTTCGAAATAGTTTTCAATCAAGGTTTTCACGGCAGCCACACTGTTGGGCAGCTCTACCACGCGCGTCACTCCGTTTTCCACATCCTTAAAGCGAGCTGGCACCGGCGGAGCTTGCCCGATTGCTTCCGTGATAGTCTCCGCGAACTTCACTGGCAGCGCCGTCTCGAGGCAGACGATCGGTGTGGTGACGGCGCCAGCACGCACTAGCTCGCTCGCCACGTGCAGCCCATCGGCTGTGTGCGGATCAATGAGCTCGCCGTATTCGCGCCACACTCGGGCGATTTCAGCAAGCCGATCCGCGTGCGTGGAAGCTCCAGAAATAAAGCCGTAGCGCTCTGGGATCGCCCCAAACTCAGGCGTGCTGGCCAGCAAAAACTCTCCAGTTTCGCGCAACTGCTCGCCAAATAGCTCAGCCACGCGCTCGCCGTCACGCCCCAAAAGATCATAAATAAAACGCTCAAAATTGGAGGCTTTCGCAATATCCATCGAGGGGCTGGAAGTTTTTGCCACCTCGCTTGATGCCCGCACCCGGTAGCGGCCGGTGCGGAAAAACTCATCGAGCACGTTATTCTCATTCGTGGCCAGCACTAAGCGATCAATCGGCAAGCCCATCTGGCGCGCGATATGGCCCGCGCAAATATTGCCAAAATTGCCGCTAGGCACGGCGAAGCTAATGCGCTGATCGTTGGCGCTGGTGAGCTGGATCCAGAAAGCGATGTAATACACCACTTGCGCCAGCAGCCGAGCCCAGTTAATCGAGTTCACGGCCCCAATATGATAGCGGGCTTTAAAATCCGCATCGCCGTTCACGGCTTTCACGATTTCTTGGCAATCATCAAATACTCCAGCCACGGCCACGTTAATAATATTGGGATCTTCGAGCCCAAACATTTGCGCGCGCTGAAATGGGGTCATCCGCCCGCCGGGGGTGAGCATAAATACGGCGATTCCGGGCCGGCCGCGCAGCGCATATTCTGCTGCCGAGCCAGTATCCCCGCTGGTGGCGCCAAGAATCGTGAGCTCTGCGCCGCGGCGGGCAAGCTCGTACTCAAATAGCTCGCCCAGCAGCTGCATTGCCATATCTTTGAATGCCGCCGTGGGGCCATTGGAAGTGCGCCCAATCCACAGGCCGCTATCGCCTAGAGCGGTGACGGGGGTGACGGCGCTGGAGCCAAATTTTTCGGCGGTATACGCCCGCGCAGTGATAGCCTCGATATCTGCGCGTGGTATATCGCTCACGAATAGCTCTATCACGCGCGCCGCGAGCCCAGCATACCCACGATCCGCGAAAGCTTCACGCAATTCGGTGAGCAAGGCATCGCTGAGCTGCGGGTATTGCTCGGGTAGGTAGAGCCCGCCATCAGCCGCCAGCCCCTCGAGCAAAATATCACTGAAAGCTGCGCTGGCGCTCGGATCAGCCGATCGAGTAGATACGTATCGCATGCCTCCATTTTCGCACATCTTGTGGGCTTCGAAATGAAACCGAGAATAAAGTGGACCGGTGGGGGCCGCCGGGGGGGGGGAGAGGACCAAAAACAAGAGGCCCCCCCAGACGCAGCCCCGCACACCCCCCC
>R15__coassemble_391_pt1 | contig 48643 bp, 40 predicted proteins | sample R15__metabat2_low_PE_004 | metagenome-assembled genome bin R15 | reverse complement strand
GCGTGGTCTGTTTCGGTTTTTCTTTACCACCAAAAAACAACCCCCCCCCCCCCACCCCATTGCCCACTAAACTCGATTTTATAAGTCGTAGTAGAGCGCGAACTCATATGGGTGCGGGCGCTGGCGCAGCGGCGCAATCTCTTTCTCGCGCTTGTATGCCACCCAAGTGGCAATTAGATCTTCGGTAAACACATCGCCTTCGGTCAGGAAGTCATGATCAGCCTCAAGAGCAAGTAGCGCCTCATCAAGAGTGCCAGGGAGCTGAGCAATCTGATCATGCTCTTCCGGAGGCAGCTCGTAGAGATCCTTATCAATAGGCTCAGCAGGCTCGATCCGATTCTTGATGCCATCCAAGCCAGCCATAAGCTGGGCTGCAAATGCCAGATATGGATTAGCTGAAGGATCAGGCACCCGATATTCGATTCGCTTAGCTTTCGGTGAGCTGCCCGTCACTGGAATACGAATACAAGCGCTGCGGTTGCGCGCCGAATATACGAGATTCACTGGAGCCTCGAAGCCTGGCACCAAGCGGTGGAAGGAGTTCACCGATGGGTTCGTGAAAGCAAGCAAAGCTGGCGCGTGGGCGAGCAAGCCGCCAATGTACCAGCGGGCCATATCGCTTAAGCCGCCGTAGCCTTTCTCGTCAGCGAAAAGCGGCTGGCCATCCTTCCATAAACTTTGGTGGCAATGCATGCCTGAGCCATTATCGCCATAGAGCGGCTTAGGCATGAAAGTGGCAGTCTTGCCAGCTTCAAAAGCCACGTTTTTGATCACGTACTTGAATTTCATCATGTCGTCAGCGGCAGCGAGCAAAGTGTTGAATTCGTAGTTGATTTCCTGCTGGCCAGCGGTGCCCACTTCATGATGAGCACGCTCCATCTTGAGCCCCACCTGCTGGCACACAGCCGTCATCTCATCGCGCAAATCAGCCATTTGATCGTTGGGAGAGACGGGGAAGTAGCCGCCTTTGATTCGGGTCTTGTAGCCAAGATTGGGCTCTTCCTCACGGCCAGTATTCCACCAGGCTTCTTTCGAATCCACGATGTGCATTTGCTGATGTGGGCCATCCTCAAAACGCACCTCATCGAAAAGATAGAATTCAGCTTCAGCTCCAAAATACACCGTATCCGCAATGCCGGTGGAGCGTAGATACTCTTCGGCACGCGCTGCAATATTGCGCGGATCGCGCCGATAGCTTTCGCCCGTGAAAGGATCTATCACGGAAAAGTTCATCACCAGAGTCTTGCGCTTGCGGAAAGGATCGAGGAAAGCTGAGCCTAGATCTGGCATGAGCTTCATATCGGACTCGTGGATCTCGGTGAAGCCGCGAATAGAGGAGCCGTCAAACATGAGCCCTTCGGTGAGATTATCTGCGTCAAATGTGCTCACCGGAATCGCAAAATGCTGCATCACGCCAGGCAAATCACAAAAGCGCACATCCACAAATTCCACGCCTTCGCGCTCAATAAAGGCCACTGCCTCGTCTACCGTCGAAAACATTGCGAGCTCCTTCCTAAGGGACGCTGGCACAGGCAGGGGCAGCTGCTGAGCCAACATCTAGCTGGTGTAGCTATATTGGCAGATACGATCCAAGCATAAAATATCTCTTCGGATAGGGATGTTTGCGCCCGGATAGTGGTGCTGTGAAATCTATCTCGCTGCTTTGTGTAGCGCTATTTTGCCGCGAAATATTAGCGCACGCGAGAGCGCGCACTCATGCGCATCTTGGTGGGATCTACACCCTTTGGAATTGGCAGCGCTGCGGAATTCATTGCCTCCAGTCGCTGAGCGGTATCGTTTACTTCTCGCGCAGTCATCACCTTAGGAAGTTTCTTAATTCTCCTTGTGACGTCGCGCAGCAGGATTTGCTTAGCGCCATGCCCTACGTAAATAGTGGTGACGGGGGCAGAAGGCACAGCGTTATTAACCTGCTTTGCAGCCTTGCGCATCATCGCCCCCAAATCGCCAGGGCCTTCAGCCACAAGAATCACGCCTGGCTTGCCGATCGCACGAAACACAAAACTCTTTTGATCATTTGTGAATTCCACGGGCATCTCACTCGTCACCCACCCTCTGCCAAGCTGGTTAAGCGCCATGCCTGTCGCTCCGGGCACGCCATCAGCCTTTTTATATGCGGCGCGGCTAATCAGAGCGGAAAGAATCACCATTGGAGTGAACAGTGCCATCAGAATGCCGAAGAAAATCCACCAAATCCAGCTGTGCGTGATGATTCCCATCACGACCCCGAAAATGAGGAAGAAGGCCATTGAGCCCCAAACGCCAACCTTAGCGGTGGGATATTGCTCGGCTACGAGCTTGTAGCTATCGCGAATATTTTCCCAAAAATGGCGCTTATTCTTGCGGGCAGCCTTCTTTGCCGCCTTAATACGGGCTTTTTCTTCTTTATCCATGGCTGAAAAATCCTTCATTTGGTGCGCCGTTTCCAGAGCGCACATGGGCCAAATTAGTCACTCAAATATTAGTGGAAAAGCCATAATATCGAAACTTAGACAAGCGAGTGGGGCTGAAGTTTTAGCTCCAACCCCACTTTGCATATGATTTGCACTTTAGCTGTGCTCTACAGCTGCTTTCAGGGCATTGAGGAAGCTCGCCGCCACATTTGCATCTGCAATAGCTGAATTATAGCTCAGGCTGAGGAAGAAGGTACGCCGCACGGAAAGCTGGCCTCCTGCCACTCCAGCACGCCCAGTGGCAGGCCCCACGGCCAATGCGGCCACGAGTGTGGGTGGAATCTGCGGAATCTCCATCAGAATTTGCTGAGCCGTATCGTCGATCACGCAGAAGGTGGCTCCGAAAAGATCATCTGGGCTAATTTCGCCCTTCGCGGCTCGTTCAGTGACGGCGATAATCTCAGTGCGAATAGCCTCAGGATTTTTGCTGGCCAAGCCACGCAACACCGGCATGAATGCGCCGCGAGTGGCAGCAAGCGTGACGCCGAAGGCAGGATCGCCGCCACCGCCATTTAGTACACTATGATCTGCAAGCGCGGCTGCGGCGGCCCGCAATACCACTGGCAAATAATCGCCGGGGCCATCGGTAATATCCACTTCCACCACTAGCGATGTGGCACTAGTAAGTGCCGGCGCGGGTTTCGGAGCTTGTGCAGCGGGCTTTGCTGGAGCTGGAGCCGCGCTATCTTTAGCTGCCTCGGCGGCCGCTTGCACATCTTGGCGCCGAATTCGGCCGCCCACTCCGGTGCCATTCACCAAGGCTAGATCCACACCGAGCTCTTTAGCGAGCTTGCGCACGATAGGGGTAACGTAGTTTGAACTAGATGCCATCGGAGCTGGAGCGGCTGGAGCTAGCTTTGGTGCTTCAGGCTTTGGTGATTCTGGCATAGGCGCAGGAGCGGGAGCAGGCGGCTCGGGCTTTGGATCAGGCGCAAGAGTAGGCTCAGATTCAGGTGCGGATGTAGTTGCTGGCGCAGCGCCGTCACCCGTGCCCACATAAGCAAGCACAGTGCCAACTTCTACCGTCTCATCTTCACCTACCTCGATGCTATCGAGTATGCCCGAGATCGGGGAAGGCACTTCAGTGTCTACTTTGTCGGTAGAGACTTCAACGATAGGTTCGTCGATCTCGATAGCGTCTCCAACTTGCTTCAACCAGGTAGTAATAGTGCCTTCAGTCACAGATTCGCCCAGTGCCGGCATCTTAATTGCTTCAGCCATGATTAATTCTTCCTTGAATTTCTCGAATGCTTGAAATCTTGATGTTCATTCTAATCTTTCGCAGCCCAGAATGTAGCTGAAGTGCTCGCCACAAAGCGAGCGCCGCCACCACATTAGCTATGAGTGTGCAATGCCTTTCCGCCCAGCGCCAGCACTGCTTCACCCACGGATTCATTCTGCGTGGGATGAGCGTGAATCAAGCCATCAAAATCGCGTGGCTCAGCTTCCCAAGCCACCATCAGCTCGCCTTCGCCCACCTGCTCGCCCATGCGCGGGCCTATCGCGGTGAAGCCCACGATAGGGCCATCCTTTTCACGGATCACCTTCACGAAGCCTTGCGCTGCTAGCATTTGGCTCTTGCCATTGCCGGCAAGATTGAATTCCACAGCCTCCACATTTTCGCCGCCATACTTTGCTTCAGCAGCTTTCTGGCTCAAACCCACTGTGGCAATCTCGGGATTGCAGAAGGTAACTTTTGGGATCAGCTCATCGCGCACTGGCTTTGGATTCAGCCCAGCCACTTCTTCAGCCACAAAAATGCCGTGCAAGAAACCACGATGTGCCAGCTGCGGGCCGGGCACAATATCGCCCACTGCATACACATTACCGCCAGCAGCAGTGGTGACGCCGGTGCGTAGCCGCTCATCGGTGATCACGAAGCCGCGATCGAGCTTCACGCCTGCTTCTTCATAGCCAAGATTTGCCGTGCTAGGCCCGCGCCCAATAGCTATCAAAAGATATTCAGCATCGAATTGCTGGCCATCTTGAGTGAATACGTGCACGCCATTGGCATCTTCTTCCACGCGCTCAAACATGGTCTTAGTCTTGAATACTATCTTGCGCTTACGGAAAGCCCGCTCCAGCATCTTGGAGACTGCCTCGTCTTCGTTTGGAACTAAATGATCCAAGCCCTCGATCACCGTCACCTGCGCGCCGTAGCTTGCCCACACAGAAGCGAACTCCACACCTATCACGCCCCCGCCCAGCACGATCACAGATCCTGGCACGCTGCTCATTTCCAGCGCTTGCTCAGAAGTGATCACCCGCTCGGTAATCTTTTGGCCAATCGTCTTTGAATAGGATCCTGAAGCAAGCACCACGTTTTTGCCCTTCAGCAGCCGGCCATTCACTTCCACCGTGTCGGGAGCCACAAGCTTGCCCCAGCCTGCCACCGTTTCCACACCGCGAGAATCCACCAATCCGGTAAGCCCCTTATACATCTTGGCAATCACGCCATTTTTATAAGCATTAAGAGCTTCCATGTCGATACCCTCGAAGCTGCCCTTCACGCCAATGCTCGGAGCTTCACGCATCTCATCGGCTACCTCTGCCACGTGCAGCAGCGCCTTCGTGGGGATGCAGCCCCGATGCAAGCAAGTGCCGCCCACCTTGTCGCCCTCCACGAGCGCTACTTTCAAACCCAACTGCCCAGCGCGCAAGGCTGCCGCGTAACCGCCGCTACCAGCGCCCAGAATTACCAGATCATATTCTTGCGTATCTGCCACGAAACTCTCCCTTGAGTATTTCACGAAAATAATGAGCGCTGGCGATAGAGCCAGTACCTAAGTCCTAATTCTGGCACAGTTTTGCGGCGGTGTCTGGATATAAGCGCGGTATTCGCCTGAGTGGAACAAAAATAACAACCCACGCTCGGCTCCGAAGCATGATAGCTTCGCACCTGCTCACAATAACGATCCGGTGATAAGTAAAAGCTACACGCCTTGGGAGTTGCGCTTGCGGTTTTCTTCACGCATCGCAGCAAGATCAGCTTTCGTGCCACCCACCGGGAATTCCCCACGAGCCACCTGCGGCTTGGGCATCCGCCAGCGGCGCAGGTAGAAAGCACGCGCTAAAAGCTGCCAGCGATAACCGCGTGGAATCTCAATTTCCCCAAACTTGAAAGCGGCAAGCCGCCTAGCGCGCAGCGTCACGAAAACTGCCTGCACCAGCATCAGGAAGAAGATCCCATAAAACACTGACGTGAAGACAAGCATAAAACGCGGATATTTAGTGGTAAAAAACATTGCTGGCAACAGCAGAATCGCCATTGGCATAAACCACGTGGAAATAAGCGTGGAAGCATCAATATAATCGCGGCCAAAGCGGCGCACTTTACCCCGATGCTGCGCCGGCATATGGGCATCATCGCCAGTGCGCATCGCCTCTTGTTGCTTCCGCCAAGCTTGATCTTCGCGGGCGCGCTGCTCCCTTTTAAGCTCGCGGCGCTCTTCACGGCTCATTTTAGTTTTATCGGAGACAAGCGGGCGCCGATTACCAGCCTCAGCTTCTTTGCGAGTGCGGGTGGCAGTGCCCTTCTTCGGAGTGTACCCCTTAGGGAGTGGCGCCTGCTGCTGCGCCTGCGTAGCCGTCACTTCGGCGTCACTCTTCTTCTTTGCACCAAACACGGATTGCCTCCCAGCCATTCAAGCCACAATTACTATCGCTATTGTAACGAGCTTTGCGTGGCTTGAGGAAAATGAAGCTTAGCGGGAAGGCTCTGCGGCGTTTACTATGGCCTGCTCGGATTTTCGCTGCGCAGCACGCCCAGCTAGGCTAAAGCTATGAATTCAGCACAGATTCTGGAGCGGGTGCGCTCCCATTTTGAAAAAGCCCAAGAAGATCTGGTGGAACTTGTGGCTATCCCTTCGATTTCCGCTGCTGCTTACGACCAAAGCACGCTTACGTGCTCAGCAGCTTGGATTGCACAAAAAGCCCAGGAGCTTGGCTTAAATACTGAAGTGATTCAGGTGACGACGGAGGATGGGCGTATTGGGCGGCCAGCGGTGCTAGGATCGCGGCCGGCAGCTGCAGGCAAGCCCACGGTGTTGCTCTATGCTCACCACGATGTGCAGCCAGTGGGGGAGGTGGCACTTTGGGATCACAATGAAGATCCTTTCAAAGCAGTGCGCCAAGGCGAGCGACTTTTCGGGCGTGGCGCTGCGGATGATAAAGCCGGTGTAGTGCTGCATTTGGAAGCGATTCGGGCCGCCGATCCCGGGGTGGGGATTGTGCTCTTCATTGAAGGTGAAGAAGAAGTAGGTTCACCTACTTTCGCTTATTTTCTTGAGCAGCACCGCGAACAGCTTCAGGCGGATGTGATCGTGGTGGCAGATTCCAACAACTGGAAAGTTGGCACTCCAAGCCTCACCACCAGCCTTCGCGGGGTGGCGCAGCTCCACGTCACCCTTTCCATGCTTGATCATTCGCTGCATTCAGGAGCCTATTCAGGGCCTGTGATTGATGCGGTGACAGCGGCTGCTAGACTGATTGCCACGCTGCACGATGAAAATGGCGATGTGGCCGTGGTTGGTTTGCGAGGCTATGACGATGCTGTGGTGGACTATCCTGAGGCACAATACCGTGTTGATGCTGGGGTGCTTGATGGGGTGCAGCTCACCGGCACTGGATCGATCGGCGCTAGACTGTGGAGCAAGCCCACAATTACCACGGTGGCTATGGATGTGACGCCGATGGCTAAGGTTTCTAATACGCTCATTCCGAGCGTCACTTTTGCACTCTCGCTGCGCGTGGCTCCAGGGCAAGATCCGAGCGAAGCAGCCGAAGCTTTGAAATCGCATTTGATTGAGCATGCTCCTTTTGGGGCTCGGCTGGAAGTGGAGATAGCTGAGGCTGGGCCAGGATTTAAAGCGATCGATCAAGGGCCAGTGATGGAGATTGCTCACGAAGTGCTCACTGAGGCATTTGGGGTTGAGCCAGTAAATATTGGCGTGGGCGGTTCGATTCCGTTTATTTCCGAGTTAAATCGCATTTTCCCGAAGGCGAGCATTTTGGTGACAGGCGTGGAAGATCCCGATACGCGGGCGCATTCAGAAAACGAATCGCTACATTTGGGGGATTGGCTCAAGGCGATCGGCGCTGAAGCGCTGCTGCTCAGCCGCCTAAGCGAGCAGTAAAAGTGGACATGGGGGTCGAGTGCACCTGTCCACTTTTTAGTGGACAGTGGGGTCGAGTACGGGTGTTCACGCTAGCGGGTTGCAGAATCGCGCTAGTGGACATGGGGGGGCGAGTACGGGTGTCCACCCCATACGCAATGCCTCCAGAAATAAATTATGGCTTTGCGCGTTCAAATAGCGAATTGGCGCTATCTGCGCTAGTGTAACTTTTGTAGAAAATTCTTGACTTCAAGAGATCCAATATAGATAAGGAAGGCATATGACGGAAACTGTGCAAGCACCAACGCATGGTGTGATTCTCACCGATGCGGCAACTGCGAAAGTAAAGAGCCTAATTGAGCAAGAAGGCCGCGACGATCTGCGCTTGCGGGTGGCGGTGCAGCCTGGCGGATGCTCCGGCCTGATATATCAGCTATATTTTGATGAGCGCGATTTGGAAGGCGATGCAATCCGCGATTTTGGCGGCGTGGAAGTAGTAGTGGATCGCATGAGCGTGCCATACCTTGACGGCGCCACTATCGATTTCTCTGACACTATCGAGCGCCAAGGCTTCACAATCGACAACCCAAATGCAGTGGGCACTTGCGCCTGCGGTGAATCATTCCACTGATTTAGGCATACGCTCCGGCAATAGCGCTTTCGCGATATTGCCGGAGTTATCTATATAGTGGAAGATGTGGTGCGAGAGAGAATATTTCTCAAATGCACGAGCAAATATTGGCAATGAGGATTAGATAATGACGGTAAGAAAAATCGTGGCCTTCGCAAGTGCGCTAATGATGAGCCTAGCTTTAATGGCCTGCAGTGAAGCGGAAGCAGGAAAAGATGTGGATTCGCTTCCAGCTTGGGATGGACAAATTCCCTCTGTAGTGGGATCGGGCGAAAATACGAAACTTGAATTCCCGCAAAGTGAAGCACCTACGGAGCTCCAAGTATGGCCCGTAGCAGAAGGCAGCGGTGATCCAGTAGCCGAGACCGACTTTGTGGTGGCCAACTATGAAGGGCAAGTGTGGGGCAGTGACACGCCTTTCGATTCTTCATTCCAGCGTAATTCTCCCACTATTTTCTCGCTACAAAGCGTGATTAAAGGCTGGACGCAAGGCCTGGCTGGATTGCCAGTAGGATCAAAAGTAGTGTTAAGCATCCCCCCAGCTCTCGGATATGGAGCTAGCGGTGGTAATGCTTCGGCAGGAATCGGCGCTGAAGATGTGATCGCATTCTATGTGGAAATTGTGGATGCTTTCGGCCCTAATGAAGGCGGCCAAGCTAGCGCTGAGTCAGAAGCAGATCCAGAGAGCTTGCCTGTGACGCTGCAAGGAGAGCTTGGAGAGCCAGTGACGCTGAGCGTAAAAGATGGTGCTGCTGAGCCTACGGAACAATCCCTCACTGTGCTAGCTAGAGGCACGGGCGATCCAGTGGCTAGCGAACCGAATACTATGCTCGTGATTCAATACTCTGGTATCTCTTGGGATGGCGCTAATTCTGAATCCTCATATGGGCAAGCTGGGCCACAGCAACTCACTGTAGGGCAAAATGATTTTTTCGATCAATTAGTGGGCGTGCCAGTGGGATCGCGGGTGCTGCTCTTGGCGCCTGCTGTGGATGGCGCAGGAGCTGAGGACGGTGCCCAGCAGCGACATGTGGCTTTGGCTTACGTGATAGATATTTTGGCGCAGTATCCGCCAGCTAATTGAGGGCGTCGCAATTAGGTAAAACTGAAAGCACTTCTCAATCTGAGAGCGATGCATTGTAATATTGGGAAGTACTTGAATGATCGATAGGCAGCGCTGCGCTGCGCCTGGTGAAAGTAGAGAAATACAATGGCTGAAGATTCCGCTCAACGCACTGCAAAAGTGCTTGTGTACTCGGATAATTCCATGCTGCGCGAGCAGATAATGCATATAGTGGGGCGCAAAGTGGCTAGCGATGTGCCAGAAATAGAATTTACCGAAGCCGCCACTTGGCAAGGAGCTGATCTGAAAGTACAAGAGCAGCACTTTGATTTGCTTATTCTTGACGCCGAGACGCCGAAGCTTGGGGGTATTGGCTTTGGCAAGAAAGTGCGCGACGAATACGATCCCGATATTCCGTATATCGTGATCGTGGCGCGCCCCCAAGATGAGTGGCTGGCGCGCTCTGCGAAGCCCAACGCCGTAATCGTGCAGCCAATCACGCCCAAAGAGCTAGCGGCTGCGGTGGCAGATATTCTGCGCAAGTAACTTTTGCAGGGCCCCCCTTATTGCAAGGCATTGCATGGCATTACACGAGTGCGCCGTCGTCATCTGGATCGCGATCGTGGGGGAGATAGAGGAAAATCGCGGCTGCAGTGGCGATTAACGCCCCCACCCCCGTCACCCCAAACACCGAGCTTGGCAAGGAGATTAAGCCAAAAGCCATCGCCAGCGCGGCGAGCGTGAGCCCCACAGCAAGCCCGAGCACGATTTGATGGGAAGTGGGATGCAAGGGGGAGGGTGGAGGCGGCGATAATTCTTCCGGATCGAAGGGTTCGAAGGCCGCATCGGGCGATGTGGGTGGTTCCCAATCGCGCGGGCCAGCGCCAGCGCCGGGGATAGTGCGATCCACATCGCTTAAGTGCGAAGTGATCTCATCCCATTGGGCGGAAAAATCGGGGTAAGTGGTGTTTTCGTAATGATTCTCGCTGCTTGCTGCGCCTTCGGCGGCGTCTCCTATATCATTATCTTCGGAGCCGAGCGAGGGAGTGTCTTTTCTTTCCATAGTCCCCACTTTAGCGCGGCTGATGCAGTTAGACTTAAAGCTAGCGGTCGATAAGACCTCGCGGCTGGCGCAAGCTTCGCGCCGCCGTCACGAATTAAAGGAAGGAAAAAGATGGCTGTGCGCCGAGTTGCCCTGCTCACTGCAGGAGGTTTTGCCCCTTGCCTATCCACGGCGGTGGGTGATTTGATTGAGCGTTATCACGAAGTGGATCCCAGCATTGAGGTTATTGGCTACCAGTATGGGTATCATGGCTTGCTTACTCGCAATTTTGTGGTGTTTGACGAAGAGGCACGGGGGCACGCTGGGCTGCTGCGCGAATATGGCGGCTCACCGATTGGCAACTCGCGGGTGAAGCTCACAAATTCGCAGGATCTTGAAGAACGCGGCCTGATCAAGAAAGGCGAGAACGCTCTCGAAGTGGCCGCCAACAACCTCAAGCTCGATGGGGTAGACGTGTTGCACACGATCGGCGGGGATGACACCAACACCACTGCCGCTGATCTTGCTGCTTATTTGCAGGAGAATGATTATGAGCTCACGGTAGTGGGTTTGCCTAAGACTATCGACAACGATATTGTGCCGATCAAGCAAAGCCTTGGCGCGGCCACGGCGGCAGAGCAAGGCGCACTCTTTGCGCAAAACGTGATTGGTGAGCATCGTTCGAATCCGCGCATGCTTATTATTCACGAAATTATGGGGCGTAACTGCGGCTATCTGGCTGCGCAAACCGCCGCAAATTATCACCAGTGGGTGAAGGAGCAGCAGTGGTTGCCTAGCGCAGGGCTAAGCCAAGAGCGTTGGGATGTGCATGCCGTGTACGTGCCGGAAATCACCTACGATCTCGATGTGGAAGCTTCGCGCTTGCGGGGGATCATGGACGAGATCGGCAACGTGAATATTTTCCTCTCCGAAGGTGCGGGCGTGGAAGAAATCATTGAAGAGATGGTGGAAGACGGCGTGGAGGTACCGCGCGATGCTTTTGGGCATGTGAAGCTGGATCTGATTAACCCTGGCAAGTGGTTTGCAGAGAAATTCGCGAAAGTGATTGGCGCTCAAAAGGTGATGGTGCAAAAGAGCGGCTACTTCTCTCGCTCTGCCGCGTCAAACGAATATGATTTGAAGCTGATTAGCGAGATGGCCAATATGGCGGTGGAGTGTGCGCTGCGCGGCGAAAGCGGTGTGATTGGCCAAGATGAGGAAGATGGCGACCGCATGAAGGCTATCGATTTCAAGCGTATCGCGGGCGGCAAGCCGTTCAACGTGGATCAAGAATGGTTCCACCAGTTGCTTAGCGAAATTGGCGAGCCTTGGGAAGCGAAGTGAAGTTGTAAGTGCACTCAGTAAATAAGTGCATTCTCGCTGTTTAAGCATTTTAGGCTGCCCCTGCTGTTGAACAGCAGGGGCACTTGCTTGGCTGCATGTGTGATTTGCTATTGGCACTAATGGCAAGTAATAAACTGATCCAAACACACATATTGCGGAAAACACATGCGTGAGCAGCTATTCTTACTCGGTGCCAAGTTTTGCTAAATAGCGTTGCAACAGGTAGCGATTCAGGTTGGAGCGGTTTACCACCCCAACGAGGCGGCCGGAGTCCATAACGGGTAGTTTCTTGACATGATGCTCAGCAAAAACCTCATACAGCTCGCTCACGCTTGCATCCAGCGGCACACTCACCACCTTTGTGCGTGCCAACAGGCTCACCGGCGATGCCATCAGCTTCGCCATAGATTCATCGAAGTTATGATCGTCGGCGTGATAAGCCAATGAATACACGTTGGTAAACATGGGGGCACGCTCGCCAAAATAGCGCATGATATCGCCATCTGAAATAAAGCCCACCATCTCGCCGTCACCGCTAATCACCGGAGCCCCAGAAACTTTGCGCTCCACGAACACAGTGAGTGCATCAAATACGGTGGCATCAGCTTTCACGGTGTACACCTCGGCATCCATAATGCTTGCGAGGAAGGAGCCAGAAGTGCTGGCGGTGACGGCGGCGCCAGACTCGCTGGCAGTTTGCGGCGTGCGCACCCGCTGAATCGCCAAGCTGAGCACAAACCCAATTGCGGCAATCAACGCTACCGCCAGGGCGGCGAAGCGGAAACCAGCACCAGCAGCCAGCGCGGCTGGTGCTCCAGTGCCCGCGCGTGCTCCCATAATCGCATAGTAAATCCCCACAAATAGCGAAGAACCGATAGCGCCCGCCACTTGGAAACCAGTGGAGATTACCGTCACTCCATCCGGATTCTGAGCGTGCGAAAGCTGGCTCAGCGCATGGCTTTGGATCGGGCCAATCACTAGCGCCGAAGCGGCAATAATTGGAATATAGAGCACTGCAATCACAGTGAGCGGCGCATTCATTGGGGCAGCGAACGCCACTGCGGCGCTAAAAATTGCCATCAGCGCCAGCCCAGAAGGCACCAAACGTTTAATGCCCTGTTTGTCAAACACTTTGCCAGCTATCGGAGAAACCACAGCAGAAAGCACGATAGCCGGCGCCAGCGCCAAAGCTGCCTGCAGCGGGCTGCGCCCTTGAGTGCTTTGCAAAAAGATCGGCAAGATAATATTGAGCGCAAAAATCACCACGATCGCAGCCATATTGATGAGCACGCCGAGCGCGAAGGCGCGGTTGCGTAAAGTAGAGATGTCCAAAAGTGGGGTGGCAAGCTTAAGCTGGCGAGCCACAAACGCAGCCAACGCAGCAACGCCCACTATTGTGCTCACGCTAGCTACTAGCACCTGCCCGCCCATCACAGTGGAGATACCGAAAAGCACACCCAGTAAGCCCACTGAAATCAAAGCCACCGAGGCGATATCAAGCTGGGGTTGCAAGCGTGGCGATACGTCTTTCAGCACGGCCACTGCCGTCACGAAACAAACCATAGCCAACACAAAAAAGAACCAAATTGCCACTCGCCAAGGCGCAATCTCCAAAATCACCCCGGAGATAATCACTGCTGCGGAGGGGCCAAGCGTGGTCATCGCGCCCATAATGCCCATGTTGCGCCCAATTTTTTCACGCGGCGAGACCGCTAGCGTCAAGTTCATGCCGGTAGGAATCATCATGCCGGTGCCGATAGCTTGAATAATGCGCCCCAGCAGCAAAATCGCAAAACTCGGAGCGAGCGCAGCTGTAGCCGAACCCACCAAAATGAAAGCCACCGTGCTCAAAAAGAGCGCGCGGGTAGAAAAGCGCCGATAGAAAAAGGAAGTGATCGGCACCATCACGGCCGCGCCCAGCAAATAGCCGGTAGAAAGCCACTGCACCGTGTTGATCGACACCCCGAAATCATTCATTATCGGCGTGTAGGCGATATTCAAAAACGTTTCGTTGAAAGTGGCTAGGAATGCTGCGAAAGCAGCCACAAAAATAATTGGGGCGGGAGAGCGATCAACTTTTGCATCGCCGGCCGCACTTTTTGGGCGCACTGAATCTGAACTCATGGAATCTCCTTAGCTTAAATGAGAAGCACATGGCCGGTGTCGTTGCAGATTTACGCACTTGCGGGAGAGAAGAGAAAAAGCAGCCATGAAAGCTGCTTTGCTAGTGCCTTCCTCGCAAGTGCCACAGTGGTTTCGTTGGCGCCTTGTGCGAAATTGCATCCTTTACTTTACTGGGCGATTTGTGCCAGTTTCAAACATGAATAGCAGAAAAGTGATTTTTTCCGCAGTTATTGCGCCGCTGTGGTTGGGCTAGTGTGGCGGTATTGGTATCGCTAGCCGGGCTTGCATGGCGGCGTGTGGGGGAGTGGCTTACACTAACTGGCATGAATACCGAGGCAAACGCAGCAAAAGAAACCAGCGAAGGGGCAGCAGCAGAGGCAGCAGTGGCTGTGCGGTCATCTGAAACTTCAGCTTCGCCGTCGGCAACCATTGAAGCGCAGCGTGAATCGTGGCGAGAGCGCCCGGCCAAGCATCAGCCACAGTATCCCGATCCGGAGGCGGTGCAAGCCGCGGTGCAATATCTACGCAAGATGCCACCACTAGTGTTTGCTGGCGAGGCTGATGAGCTAAAAAAGCTGCTGGGGGCGGCCAGCCGGGGCGAGGCCTTTGTGCTGCAAGGCGGCGACTGCGCGGAGAGCTTCGCGGAATCCACAGCCGAGCGGATCCGCGCCAAAATCCGCACGATCCTGCAAATGGCCGTGGTGCTCATGTATGGCGCCTCGGTGCCGGTGGTGAAAATCGGGCGCATGGCTGGCCAGTTCGCTAAGCCGCGCTCGAAGCCAATCGAAGCGCGCGGTGGAGTGGAGCTAGCGAGCTACATGGGTGATGCCGTGAATGGCGTGGAATTCACGCCCGCGGCGCGCGAGCCCAATCCGCAGCGGCTCGTGCAGGCATATCAATACTCGGCGGCCACCCTGAACCTGATTCGCGCCTTCACTATCGGCGGTTTTGCGGATCTGAGCAAAGTGCACGAATGGAACATGGGCTTCTCAGCCAACCCGGCTTATCAGCGCTACAACGCGCTAGCTGGCGAAATCGACAAAGCCATGAACTTTATGAAAGCTGCCGGGCTGGGCACCGAATCGCTGCGCAGCGTGGATTTCTATTCTTCGCATGAAGCGCTCTTGCTCGATTACGAATATGCCATGACCCGCATCGATTCGCGCACCGGCCAGCTCTACAACACCGGCGCCCACATGGTGTGGATTGGCGAACGCACCCGGGATCCTGAAGGGGCGCACGTGGAGATGCTTTCACACGTGCAAAATCCTATTGGCGTGAAACTCGGCCCAAACGCCACTGGCGAGGATGCGCTGCGGATAATGGATAAGCTCAACCCCGAGGGCGAGCCAGGGCGCTTGAGCTTCATCACCCGCATGGGTGCGAGCGTGATCGAGCAGCGGCTGCCGGCGCTACTCGAGGCAGTAAAGGCAGATGGCCGCCCCGTCACTTGGATGAGCGACCCCATGCACGGCAACACCATCACCGCTGCAAATGGCTACAAAACCCGCCGAATGCAAGATGTGTTCGCCGAAATCAAAGGCTTCTTTGCGGCGCACGAGCAAGTGGGCACGCATCCGGGAGGCTTGCATATCGAGCTCACCGGCGACGACGTGACGGAAGTGCTCGGCGGCGCTACAGAAATCGACGAAGCCACGCTCGCGCAGCGCTATGAAACGCTCGTGGATCCGCGCCTGAATCATCAGCAGTCGCTCGAAATGGCCTTCCTAGTGGCCGAAATGCTCAAAGACGCTAAGCTGTGAGGCGTCGCAGGAGCGCAGGCTGGTGGCGGCTTTAGCGCCGGCTTGCGGTGGCGTACAAGCCAATTCTCGTCAAATTCTCGCTACACCACGGTGAGGGTGATAGTGGTGCCTTTGCGTACTTTTGAGCCAGCGGCTTCACTCTGCAGCCGCACTGTGCCAAAATAGCCTCCCAGATATTTCTCCACATTCACCTTAAAACCGGCGGCCTCTAAAACTTCTCGCGCTTCGCCTTGCTGCTTGCCAATCACATTTGGCACTACGATTAGCTCCGGGCCTTTTGAAATTACGATAGTGACGGTGTCGCCCCTGAAACCATCGGTGCCTTCGGCCGGATCTACAGATATCACGTTGCCTTCAGCAACCTCATCGGAAAACTCATCACTGCGGCTCACCTCAAAGCCAGTATCTTTGAGTAATTGCTCGTATGCGGCGCCATCAGCCTCGCCAATCTCCGGTATTGTAAGCGGCTCCTTGCCTTTACTGATCACGATTGTGACTTCAGAATCGTGGGGGATTGATTCTCCAGCAGCGGGAGTTTGGCTCGCCACCGATCCTTCGGGCACGTCTTGGCTCCAGTCTTCAGCTAGTACTGGCACAAAGCGAGATTCCTTGAGGGCTCCCTGCGCGGCGTCACTTTCCATTCCGGTGACGTCAGGTACAGTCAGATATTCCACGCCATCCGATACTCGAATCGTCACCAGCTGCGATGGGTGAATCTTTGTGCCGCTTTTTGGATCAGTGGCGATCACCAAATCTTTAGCTACAGTGTCTGAGTATTCGTGCGTGATTTTACTTTGAAAACCAGCTGATTTCAGCTTTGCTTGGGCAGCTGGCGCGCTCATTTCAGCCACTTGTGGAATTTCTACCCGCAACCCCGGGCCTGCAGTGAACCACCAGTAGGCTCCTGCGCTAAGTGCACCCAAAATTAAGAGAATGAGCAAGATGATCCACAGCGGTTTCTTTGAGCGTTTTGGTTTAAGCTCCGCTGTGGTATGTGCATCAAAACTATCAGTTTCAGCGCTATCGCTGGCTGCTACTGCTGCGGTAGTGGCGGAAATGCTGGGCTCCGGAAGTGTATCTGTGTTCGAAAGGCTCGAGGGCGCAGCTGCGCCGCCACGCCATTCATTTTTGGATTGGGAGATTTCATGGTGCGCCCCACGCTTTGATGCCGCCACAATCTTAGTTGGCTGAGCTGCGCTAGCCGCGGGCAGCATGGGGATTCGCTGAGCGAGCACATTGGGCGATAGCTGCGAGAGTGTATCTTCTAGCAAAGCTAAGGCTACTTTGCCGTCAGCAGGGCGAGATTCAGGGCTTTTTGCCGTAAATGCAGCGATCAAAGCGTCAATCTGGCCTGGAATCCAGCTTGCCTTAGCTGAGAGTCTCGGCATTTCTTCATTCACGTGCGAATAAGCCACAGCCACTGGAGATTCACCGCCGAAAGGCTGTGATCCGGAAATAAGCTCATAGAGCATCACTCCAGTAGCGTAAATATCGGCGGGAGCGCCAGAGCGCCCGCGCGTCACAATTTCTGGAGCCACATACGCCACGGTACCTAAAAGCTGGCCTGAATGCCCGGAGCTGGCGTCGCTCGCTGCCCGGGCCAGGCCGAAATCAGCAACTTTCGCTAAATATTGCGGCTTAGGGGCAGATCCTTCCAGTTCGCTTTCTTTCACAGGGGCGTTAGCAGCTCCCAAGCTCAAGTTGGCTGCATCAGATTGTTCAGCGGGAGGAATCGGGATTGGGCGTGAAAGCATAATATTTTCTGGCTTCACATCGCGATGCACAATGCCAGCCGCATGAGCAACCTCGAGAGCCTTAAGCACCTGGCGAGTGAGATTCAGGGCTTCGCCAATTGTGAAGCTACCATGCGCGCGCAGTTCAGAGCGCAGATCTGGCCCTTGCACCAGCTCCATCACCATGTAGGCACGTTCACCTTCTGGCATGGCCACCACGCCTTGATCGTAAACGCTCACAATATGGGGGCTGTTTAGCGCTGCAGCTGCCCGAGCTTCGCGTATGAAGCGAGCTGTAAAATCATCGTGCTCGGCAAGATGGGCGTGGATCAGCTTCACGGCCACGGGCTTGGCAAGCCGCACATTCATCGCGCGATAAACGCTTGCCATCCCGCCGCTGGCAAGGCGCGCGTCAATACGGTAGCGCCCATCAATCACGGTGCCAATGAGCGGATCAGATATCGCCATGTAGCCTATTTTAGTGGGATAGGCTCATGCCGGCTAAACGAAAGCGGGGCGTTTCACTAGCGGCTCACGCTGTGAGAGGATCGTAGGCTGCGGTATATTTAATCACTGTGAGTGAGAATTTGATTGATACACAGCATCTTCCAGGGTTTGATGAATGGATTTGGCTGCCGGATGCAGCTGAGATCATGGGCGTGCGTGGGCGAGATGTGCGGGCAATGATTCGGGATCACCAGTTGGTGGCGGTGCGCCACGGTGAAAACAATGCGCTAGCGATTACTGGAGGGCAGCTCGTAGCTAAAGATGGGGCGATCGTGCCGCTGCCGGCGTTGCGTGGCACCCTGATCCAGTTGATAGATGCAGGCTACAGCGAGGAAGAGGCTTTTCAGTGGCTTACCACGCTTAATGAGAGTTTGGGTGTGACGCCGCTTGCAGGGCTACGCGGAGAAAAGACTCACGCTGTGCGGCGGGAAATCCAATTCTTGGCATTTTAAGGAAAACTACGCTCAGCGTACCCGCCCCGAGAGCTGTAGCGCTAAGTGATGCAAAATATCGAGCCGGAGCGAGCTCGCAGCAATTAAATCGCGGGCGGTGCCTTCACGCTCTTTAATGAGCTCCTCGTGATGAGCATAAGTGCCAGAGCGTTTCATTATGGCCCGTACCTCTGCCAGCGATTTGGCATCGAGGGGATTGCCCACGAGCGAATCCAAGATAGCTCGATCCGCGGCGCAAGCCTTTTCTCTAGCAAGCGCTAGCAGCACGGTACGTTTCCCTTCAGAGATATCGTCGCCAGCTGGTTTTCCCGTCACTCCCGGCTCCCCGAAAATACCCAATGCGTCGTCACGAAGCTGGAATGCCTCGCCTAGTGGGGTGCAGATTTTTTCTAGTTCGGCAGTGACGGAGCTGTGGGCACCGGCGCTAATTGCGCCTAGGAGTGTGGGTACAGTCACGGAGTAGCGAGCCGCTTTGTGGTACAGCACCGAAAACGCGCTCTTGTATGCTGTGCTATCGGCAACCCCAAGTGGAGTGAACTCTGCGTGCACATCAGCAAATTGGCCAAATGCTACTTCGGCGCACATCGAATGGAAGAGACGGCGGGTGGCGGCCGCTGCTCCAGGAGATGCCACTACCCTCGGCCCGCCCTTGGCTGTAGTTTCGAGAGCGGCATCGAGGCCTTCTTCCAGAGTTAAAGCTGCTAAAGAAAGCACATAGTCGCCCAGTAGTAAGGCCATTTTTTGCCCGTAGGCAGTGCTATCACCAAGTAAGGCATTATCTTGATGGAAACGAGAGAAAGCTATGTGTGCTGTGGGTACGCCGCGGCGTGTAGCTGCGGAATCGATCACATCGTCATGAATGAGTGCTGAAATTTGGTATAGCTCAAGCGCTGCACCTAATGCGATGGGCAAATCTGAGGTGAGAGTAATTGCGAGCGCTGGTTTGGATAGGGAGGCGCCAGCTTGCCAACCAGCGAGAGCGAAAAGCGCGCGAGTGCGCTTGCCGCCACGAGAGAGCGCTATGGCTGGGGCTAGAAAATCTTCGATCGGTACAGCGAGCGACTCGGGAAAGTCGAAAGGAGCGGGAGGCGCAAATGCCCGCGCCACAGCTTCGCTTACTGCAGCTCGATAATCTTCCATTGCTGGCAACATAGCTCCATAATAGCGGCTTTGGCTAATATCTGATGTGCGCATTCATGCTCAGCGCCCATAGATATTGGGCTGCACAGTTGTGCCCAGGTAAGCAATGTGCCAAAGATATCCACGAATACTTATTCACTACGTTCTAGGCATGGAGAATATGGTGCGATAGCTCCATGAACGTAGCACATCTCCAAAGCCCAGCCGATGTGGCAATACTCATTCCCCGATTGCTTGGGCGCACGCCCAGGGAAGAACTAATCGGGATATCTTTGCTTCGTGCCCGCCCGCTGCACCCATGCCTTGAAGCTGATGATCCGCGCCGTGCAGGGCCCGTGATTAGCTTCCGCACCCCCCAGATCAAGGCTTTTAACGATGGCGGCACCCAAAAATTCGAAAATATTGCTCAGGCTGGGCCAAGCGTTGAATCGCTCGCCATCCAGCTTCAAGCCTTTGTGCAGAATTTTAACGTGCAGCTACTCGCAGTGGTCTGGTACTGCGATGAGGTAAAGGCAGCGCTGCTTTCTCAAAAGTTTCTCGAAATCATGGCTGCAATACGGGCTTTGCGCCAGCGAATGAAGCGGCGTAAAGAAAATGGTGGCAGCTGTGGGGGCGGTGACGGCAAAGTGGAAGAAACGCTACAAGTGCGATTTGTGCTCACCGATTATCGCCAATGGTGCGAGCCTGAATTTTCATCAGAGCTACACAGCTTCGCCGAGCTTTGCGCTGGTGTTTGTGCTCGCGATTTGAATGCCCCCGGGGTATGCTCGGCAGATCGCGGGATTGAGCTCTTAGAGTATGCTTTCACAGCTGGGCAAGAAGCTGCTTATCCGCAGTTGATCAAAACGGTGCACGATAAATATCGCGCATTGGCCACTAGCGAAACCAAAGGCAACGTCACGATGTGGAACAATTCGCTACGCTCCATATTGAAAAGTGCTAATCGAATAGCGCAAGAAAGCATCGCACAGCAGGGTAAGGATAGTGATTGTCGATTTTGCGGGGCTAGTGAGCAAAAGCAATTGAGCACAGCCCAGCTTGAAGCATACTCGCAGCTATGGAGAGAATGTGCTGGCAGCGCAGCTCGTATCGCTAAGTTGCTAAAGCAACTTTCGTATCACGCAGTGCGTGATAGATTGCTGCTTTTCGCGCTCCATCCGAGCCTGGATTCAGCGGCAAGAATTAACGATAAAGAATTAGTGCGACTAATGGGGAAAGCTGCCAAACAGCCCCCTAAATATGAAAAGGTGATGCAAGTGACGGCCTGGCTCGCTTATTTGAGCGCATGGGCTGTTCCAGGCGATGATTCTATATATGCGGTGATGGCCTATACGCATTGGTGGGCTGGGCAAGGCACCCAGGCTAAACTAGCTCTCGAACGAGCCGCACAAATTTGCGCTGGAGCTGAGGCGAGTTCGCTAGCTGAACTAGTGGGATATGCGCTGCGAGTGCAGCTGCCGCCGCCTTGGGTGGATACGGTGTGTCATTAAGTTGAGCACGCTAGGAATAAAGTGCTGTAGCTGCACGTTCTCCTAGCAGAATTTTCGGGAATTTGAAGCCCTCAGCTATAATACTTGGGCGGATTCTCGGATTCGCATGGGTGATCGAGCATTGAAAGGGCAGGCGTGGCTGCATCGAAAGCATCATCAGCTGCTAGTAAGAAGAAGCAAAATTCTGTGCCGCAGAATGTAGCACAATCTCAAGGGCATTGTGAAAATGCTCTTATAAAGCCGCCCACTAAGCGGGCTCTCAAACCAATATGGGAAGCTTATCGAGTGGCGCTTGGGCAAGTGACGCCGGAGCAAGCTGCTGCCATGACCAAAATTGATCTCATGGCTCTCCCGCTTCCTGCCGTAGAGCCAGCCAGCGCCGTCACGGATACTACTGCTCCGGAAGCTTCCGGCACTGCTCAGGAAAGTAGCGCTGCAATGAAAAAGAACAGCACCAAAAAGAATAATGCGCGGCGCAAGTCCAGCCCTGAAGCAAGCGAAGCCAGCCAGAGCGAAGCGAGCGCAGCAGTGAAATCCCCAGAGCAGGAGCAGGATGCGACACAGAATCCGAAAGCCGAATCACTCTCTACTGATGCTGGCGAGACTAATCTTGCAGCGATCGAAATAGAGGATGAAGAAAATCTTGATCTCGCATCTGCATCCACCCCTGATGAAGCAGAGATCGAAGACGAAGAAGAAATCGATCTCGATGAAGATCTTGAAGGTGATGACGAAGACGATCCAGATCCTGACGGCATGGGCGCTGATGGCGAAGATAACGATGAAGACGCCATAAGCAGCGACGAAGCAGACGATGACGAAGATGATGCTGATTCCGACTCCGTGGTGGTGACAGCAAAGAGCGCTCACGCTCGCCACGCTGGGGCCTTCGTGATGAAGGATTCAGATGACACAGATGAGCCGCAGCAGCGCGTGCATGTGGCAGGAGCCACCGCCGATCCGGTGAAGGATTATTTGAAACAGATTGGCAAGGTGGCATTGCTTAACGCCGAGCAGGAGGTGGAACTAGCCAAGCGCATTGAGGCTGGCCTCTATGCCAAGCATTTGTTAGATACCACCAAGATTGAGGACGTGAAATATCGCCGGGAGCTTATTGCGATTTCTCGCGATGGGCACAATGCCAAGAACCATTTGCTGGAAGCCAATCTCCGCCTCGTGGTGAGCTTGGCAAAGCGCTACACCGGGCGCGGCATGCTCTTCCTTGATCTCATCCAAGAGGGCAACTTGGGCTTGGTGCGCGCGGTGGAGAAATTCGATTACGCCAAAGGCTATAAGTTCTCCACGTACGCCACATGGTGGATCCGGCAAGCAATCACTCGTGCCATGGCAGATCAGGCGCGCACCATCCGCATTCCAGTGCATATGGTGGAAGTGATCAACAAGCTGGCGCGGGTGCAGCGTCAAATGCTGCAGGATCTGGGCCGCGAACCCACCACTGAAGAGCTAGCCAAAGAGCTGGATATGACGGAAGAAAAAGTGGTAGAAGTGCAAAAATATGGCCGTGAGCCAATCTCATTGCACACACCGCTCGGCGAAGATGGCGACAGCGAATTCGGCGATCTGATCGAAGATTCCGAAGCCGTGGCTCCCACTGAGGCTGTAGATCACATGCTGCTCCAAGAGCAGCTGCGCCAAGTGCTCGATACGCTTTCGGAGCGTGAAGCAGGCGTGGTGGCTATGCGTTTTGGGATGACCGACGGCCAAGCAAAGACCCTCGATGAGATCGGCAAAGTCTACGGCGTCACCCGCGAGCGTATCCGCCAGATCGAATCCAAGACGATGAGCAAGCTGCGCCATCCGTCTCGCTCCCAAGTGTTGCGCGACTATCTGGAGTAGCAATAGCTTCGATATTTGCTCATCCTCACATTTCGGCTTGGTTTTTTCTGCAATAGCTTCGCTACCGGATACTATGGTGGGCTGTGCAGAGTATCGAATCAGGATCCCAAATAGGCGATAGTGGAGCTAAAGGCGCTTTCTCATCAATATTCGTTACGGGCTTGGCACTTTTCGCCATGTACTTCGGTGCTGGCAACCTTATCTTGCCTGTGATGATCGGAATTGAAGGAGGCAGCGCTGCTAGCGCCGTCACTGGCGGCTTTATCCTCACCGGCGTACTACTTCCGGTGCTTGCCATGGTGGCCGCTGCCACTAGCACGAGCGGGATCGAGGGCATCGCCAAGAGAATCGGCCGCTACCCAGGGCTAATCTACTGCTGGATCGCTTTCCTTTCCACTGGCGTTCTTTACGCAATTCCGCGAGTCACCACAGTTTCGTTTGGAATGTCTGCAGGAGCAATCGGCAATTTTTCCGCTGCGCCAGGATCGCCAGCTTTGCTAATCTACTCGGGCATCTTCTTAATTGTGGCCGCAGTATTTGTGTTGAACCCAGCCCAAATTATTGAAAAGATCGGTTCTTGGCTCACCCCAGCGCTGCTTATTCTTATGGTATTGCTAATAGTGGGGGCGTTGATTCAGCTCGATCCGGTGCTTGATGTGCCAGCAGCTAAATACACTAGTGCTCCGTTCATATCTGGTTTACTCACTGGCTACAACACTCTCGATGCGATTGCATCGCTAGTATTTGGCGGGATCGTGATCGATTCACTACGCAGGCGCGGTTTTCGCCAAGGCGGCCCGCTCTTCCGCGCCACTGTGCTATCGGGAATAATTGCCGGGCTTTTGCTGGCGCTCGTCTACGCTGGCCTTTCTGCAGTGGGCACACATATCGGGGATGTGGAGGTGAGTGACGGCGCTGCTGGGCTCGCCTATGCGGCACGTGCTCTTTATAGCGCTCCAGGCCAGTGGATCCTAGGCTTGATTGCAGTGTTGGCCTGTTTGACCACTGCCGTGGGCTTATTTGGGGCTTCCACCAAGTTTTTTGATAAGCAATTCCCTGGTATCGGCCGCACGAAATTGCTTGTGATTCACGTAGTGCTCGCTTTCGCTGTAGCAAATTTGGGCCTTGCCACTTTGATGAACGTGGTAGTGCCGCTCATGTATTTCTGCTATCCCGTGACTATAGCCATAGTGTTGGTGGCGCTCGTGGATATCATGGTGTCGGGGCATCTGGAGTGGAGCTATCGCCTTTCGGTGTGGGCAGCTGCCGTATTTGGCTTGATTGATGCCGTATATCAAGGATTTGCGCTCTTTGAGGCACAGGTGCCAGCCTGGTTTGGCCTAATGATAGATACTATCCCATTCGCTAATCTCTCTCTTGGCTGGGTGGCTCCCGTGGGGTGCGCATTCGCCATTGGATTGATTTGTGACGGCGCTGCTGGGCGTCTCACTAAGGCGGCCTAGCGCGCTTCGGCGCTCGCTACGCCGTCACAAATTAAAATTATTCTCTTTATCCCTTCACGCCGATCTTGCAAAAAATGGGCATGTGAGCAGGGCAGAAGGCTCCTAGGGAATAATAGGCACAAGCACAATGGCACGTGCCTATATAAAAAGCCCTAAATTAAGGAGGATCAATGAGTGAGCACAGTGTGGAAACTATATGCGTGCAAGGTGGATATCGGCCCAGCAACGGCGAGCCTCGGCAAATCCCAATTATTCAATCCACCACCTTCAAATATACTTCCAGTGAGCACATGGGCAAACTCTTTGACCTGGAAGCCAGCGGCTATTTCTATTCGCGCCTGCAAAATCCCACCAACGATTCCGTGGCTGCAAAAATCTGCGAAATGGAAGGCGGCACTGCCGCAATGCTCACATCATCAGGGCAAGCCGCAAACTTCTTCGCAGTTTTCAATATCGCTACAGCAGGCGATCACGTGGTGGCCTCAAGCACAATATATGGCGGCACCTTCAATTTGTTTGCGGTGACGATGAGGAAAATGGGGATCGATTTCACCTTCGTGGCGCCAAATTGCACCGATGCCGAGCTGGCAGCCGCATTCCAGCCCAATACGAAAGCTGTATTTGGCGAAACAATTGCCAACCCGGCGCTCACAGTGCTCGATATAGAGCGCTTCGCCACTGCAGCACATGAGCATGGAGTGCCACTTATCATCGACAACACTTTCGCCACCCCCGTGAATTGCCGCCCCTTCGAATGGGGAGCAGACATCGTCACCCATTCCACCACTAAATACATGGACGGGCATGGCTCAGGCGTGGGCGGCGCGATAGTGGATAGTGGCCGCTTTGATTGGAATGCCCACGCCGAAAAGTTCCCTGGCCTTACCACTCCCGATGCCAGCTATCACGGCGTCACCTACACTGAGCGATTCGGGCTTGCGGGAGCATACATTACCAAAGCCACCACCCAGCTGATGCGCGATTTCGGTGCTATCCAATCGCCACAAAACGCCTATTTAGTGAACCTTGGGTTGGAGAGTCTGCACGTGCGTATGGCTCGCCACTGTGATAATGGTTTGGCTATAGCTGAGTATTTAAGCCAGCATGAGAAGATCGCGTGGGTGGCATATCCAGGCTTGAAAGGCGACAAATACTACGATCTTGCCCAGAAATATCTGCCGCAAGGAAGCTGCGGCGTGGTTTCATTTGGGGTGAAAGGCGGGCGCGAAGCTGCCGAGGCATTTATGGGAGAGCTCAAGCTTGCGGCTATCGAAACACACGTGGCCGATGCTCGCACCTGTTGCTTGCATCCAGCCTCCACCACCCACCGGCAGCTCACTGACTCCGAGCTGGAAGCAGCCGGCATTTCGCCAGATTTGGTGCGCTACTCGTGCGGGCTTGAAGCCAGTGCCGATCTGATCGCAGATATCGAGCAAGCTCTCGCTGCTATTTGATTTCGGTGAGCCGTGGCGGGGTAGCGAAACTCGCCCCGCCGTCACGGCTCAAACTTCGCACGCCACGTGGAAGGAAAGCACCGCAAATGCCAATAAAAATCCCACGCGATTTACCAGCCACTAAAACCCTCACCGAAGAAAATATCTTCGTGATGGATGAGCTGCGGGCCAGCACTCAGGATATTCGCCCACTGCAAATCTTGCTGCTCAACTTGATGCCCACCAAAATCGAAACTGAGACCCAGCTTTCGCGCTTACTTGGCAATACCCCACTGCAAGTGGAGCTCACGCTGATCCGCACTTCAAGCCATCAGCCCAAAAACGTGGCCCCCGAGCATCTGATTGCTTTTTATGAAACTTTTGCGGATATCAAGGCGCGCTTCTTTGATGGCATGATCATCACGGGCGCCCCAGTGGAGCTGCTGGATTTTGAGGCCGTGGAATATTGGGCCGAGTTGTGCGAAATCATGGAGTGGAGTAAAGCTCACGTATACAGCACATTCCATATTTGCTGGGGGGCGCAAGCGGGGCTCTATTACCACTTTGGATTGCCAAAATATCAGCTGCCAGCAAAGCTTTTTGGGGTCTTTGACCACGAAGCAGATTACAAGCAATCTATACTTTTGCGCGGCTTTGACGATACTTTCCGCGTGCCGCATTCGCGCTACACCACTACACTACGAGAAGACGTGGAGGCGGTGCCAGAGTTGAAAATGTTGGCTTCATCCGCAGCTGCTGGAGTGGCAATTGCCGCCACTAAGAATGGGCGGCAAATATTCGTGATGGGGCATTCCGAATATGATCAATACACGCTAGATAGGGAGTATCGGCGCGATGTGGATGCTGGCAAAAATATTGCGGTGCCGGTGCACTATTATCCTGGCGATGATCCAAGCCTGCCGCCACGGGTGAGCTGGCGGGCGCACGCAAACCTGTTGTGGAGCAATTGGCTCAACTACTTCGTATACCAGGCCACGCCATATGATTTGGCGGAAATTAGCCAGTTTTAGGGCAGAGTAGCGCTATTTAGGCTATGGCTGAGGCGTAATCACTCTCGGGATCGGCCTCTGGAGCGGCGTTTGCTGCGCTAACTGGCGAGACGGCGGTTTCAGGATCTTTCGTGGGAGCTTTTCTGGGCGGAGCGCTGCGCAGCGAAACAAGATGGATCGTGACGCCCACCGCTATTACACCTAAAAGCACCGAAATCCATATGCGGGAGCGCACCAGCCACATACAGATCAGCATCCCAATCCAAAGTGTGGCGATAGTGCGGCCTTTATTGGCTAGCGTCATTTCATGGTTGTAATAGTCTGTGAGATATTGGCCAAAAATCTTGTGGTTGAGTAAATATGCGCGCCACCGCTGTGAGCTGCGGGAAAAAAAGAACACTGCGAGAAGCAAAAACGGGGTGGTGGGCATCACCGGAAAAAACACGCCAATACACGCGAGGCCCGTAAAAAGAAAGCCCAACACTAGAAAAATATATCGCGCAATCCGCAAGCTTCCTACCTCTCTATGCTGCTCAAATGCTCAGCTACTCAGTTGCTTAGCTGCCTTGCTCTGGCCAATGCGGCGTATCATGCAAAGAATACCGTAAAGATATCATTGATGCGCAATAAGAGAAGCTACACGCTGCAAAGCGATATTAGAGACAGGCAGCAGCATGGGAGTGCTCGCCTTAGAGATTCATTGGCGCAGCTGTGAGCCATTGCGCAGGATATATGCTCGCGCCGCTGCGCTGATTTTTGGCGAAATTAGCATACCGCTTTCCGGCTCCCTCAAGCTGCGCATAGTGGCGCAGCAGCGTCGCCGCGATCCGAGCATCAGAAAGCCCGCGATGATCTTGATGGGTGGCAAGGCCCAGGCGCTGCGCCAAGCCAATCAGGGAATGCGGCCCAGGCGGGCAGTAAATGCGGCTTTGATCCATAGTGCAGGCAAGATTTTCGGTGCGCACTTTCGCTGCCAGCCCAGCGCGCGCAAACTCCATATTCAGAAAACCTTGATCGAAAGGCGCATTGTGCGCCACAAAAACTCGCCCATTGAGCAATCCCACAAGCTGCGCTGCCACGTCACCAAAAGAAGGAGCGCAAGCCACAGCGGCATCGCGGATACCATGCACATGCGAGGCAGTGACGGGGCGTTGCGGATTAATAAGTGTGCTCCATTCGCTTTCGGTGCGAAAGTTTGAATCGAGCAAGATCACCCCGATCTCGATCACGCGCTCACTGAGCGGATTGAGACCAGTAGTCTCCACATCCACCACGGCGTAGTGGTGATTCTCCGGCTCTTGATCGAATAAATCCACGCTCTAAGCATAGCGTGAGCGGCAACGGTGCGCGGATTGGCAAAACCACCGAAAATAAATTACGCAAATAGGAAAATGCGCCTAAAATTGAGGAGTTTTAGGCTCGGATTTATCCATTCTTCCATTAGCTTTCTCGAAAGCGCGCCGGCACGGGTTTTGCTCTCTAGGAAAATGCCGCGAAGCCGCTAAAATATGCGGGTGCCTAATAATCTGAAAAATACAGCGAAATACGCGAGCGAAGAATACAACGCCCGGCACCTACAGGTACTTGAAGGGCTCGAAGCCGTGCGTAAACGCCCCGGCATGTATATTGGCTCCACCGATTCTCGCGGGCTCATGCACTGCGCCTGGGAAATCATAGACAACGCAGTAGACGAAGCCCTCGAAGGGCACGCGCACAATATTTCAGTGATCCTCTATGCCGACGGCTCCCTCGAAGTGAGTGACGATGGACGCGGTATCCCAGTGGATGAAGTGCCCGGCACTGGCGCTAGCGGCGTTGAAGTGGTGTACACCAAGCTGCACGCTGGCGGTAAATTTGGCGGCGGATCATATTCTGCCTCTGGTGGGCTGCATGGCGTGGGCGCCAGCGTGGTGAATGCGCTCAGCCAGCGGCTCGAAGTGGAAGTGAATCGCGGGGGGAAAACCTGGGCGATGAGCTTCAAACGTGGCGAGCCAGGAATTTTCTTTGATAAAAAAGCGGGCGAGCTAAATCCCGTAGCAAAATTTAAGCCATTTGCAGAAACTGAAGAATCTTCACAGCTGCGGATCGTGGGCAAAGTGGGAAAAAAAAGCACTGGCACGAAAGTGCGCTTTTGGGCCGATCCAGAAATCTTCCCAGATGGCACAGCCTTCCACTATTCAGATCTGGTAGAGCGAGTGCGTGAAAAAGCATTCCTGGTGCCAGGCCTGCACGTGCACGTGCGTGACGAACGCCCAGCCGCAGTGCCCACCAGTGCCGCTGCCGTAACAGGTAGAGAAACTCCAGTGGAAGAAGATTTTGCTTTCGCTGGCGGGGTAGTGGACTTTGTGGATTTTCTTGCTGACACTGCGCCAGTGACGGGAGTAATGCACCTAGCCGGCAGCGGTGAGTTTTACGAGACTGTGCAAACTCTAGATCCAGAAACTGGCCATTTAAAGCCACAAGAAGTGCTACGCGAATGCCTTGTGGATATCGCACTGCGCTGGGGTACTGGCTATGACGTGGCTGAAGAAAGCTTCGTGAATATCGTGGCCACCCCCAAGGGCGGCACGCATCTTGCCGGCTTCGAGCAAGGGCTACTCAAAACTGTGCGGGCCCAAATAGAAGCCAAATCGCGCACCCTGAAGGTGAGCGCAAAAGATCCAAAGATCGAAAAAGACGATGTGCTGGCGGGGATGACTGCAGTAGTGACAGTGAAATTCCCAGAGCCGCAGTTCGAAGGGCAAACTAAAGAGATTCTCGGCACAGCTCCAATTCGCGGCATTGTGGCGAAAGTAGTGGAAGCTGAACTCACCAAAATATTCAACAGCTCCAACAGGGATCGCAAAACAGAGAATCAGCGGCTGCTGCAAAAAATCGTGGATGAGATGCGCGCCCGCGTGGCAGCTCGAGCCCATAAAGAAATGTCACGGCGCAAAAACGCGCTCGAGACCAGCACGCTGCCAGCAAAACTCGCCGATTGTCGCAGTGAAGATGTAGAGCAAACCGAGCTATTCATTGTGGAAGGCGACAGCGCTCTGGGCACAGCCAAACTTGCCCGCAACAGCGAATTCCAAGCCCTGCTGCCCATCCGCGGCAAAATTCTCAATGTGCAAAAAGCCTCGCCCACAGATATCTTAAAGAACGCCGAGGTTTCCTCTATCATCCAGGTAGTGGGTGCTGGCAGTGGGCGCAGCTTTGATCTTGAATCAGCACGCTACGGCAAAATCGTTTTTATGACTGACGCTGATGTGGATGGCGCCCACATTCGCACGCTGCTGCTCACCCTCTTCTTCCGCTATATGCGCCCGCTTGTGGAGGCTGGGCGCGTATACGCAGCTGTGCCGCCCCTGCATCGCATTGAAGTGGCTGGCAGCGGCAAACGCGGGCGCGAATACATCTATACGTACTCCGATGCTGAACTGCATGCGGTGCTCGCTAAACTGAAAAAGCAAGGCCGCCACTATAAAGAACCGATCCAACGCTACAAAGGCCTAGGCGAAATGGATGCAGACCAGCTCGCCGAGACCACAATGGATCCAGCGCATCGCACTTTGCGGCGTATCTCCATGGATGATGAAGCCGCGCTCGCGCACGCCGAAGAAACTTTCGAGCTGCTCATGGGCACTGAAGTGGCGCCCCGCAAAGAATTCATAGTGGCTGGCGCCGCCTCTATTGATCGCGCCAGCATCGATGCCTAGAGCTCTTGGAGTTTGATTGGGCGGAGCTTGTGCTGATTGGCTAGCGCCACGCTCATAGCGAGGGCACCAGCGATCGTGGTGTAGAAAGCAATGCCCATATTGAGTGCTTTTTGGCGAATGATTTTGCCGTCGGTGACGATCTGCCCAGTGGAGTTGCCAGTATTAATCACCAGCGCAATCTCGTTATTGGCCATTGCGTCAATAATATTGGGGCGCCCTTCTTGCCGCCGGTTAATCAGCTGCGCCATGATGCCATTATTAGCTAAATACTGCTGGGTGCCGCGAGTGGCACAGAGCCCATAGCCAAGCTGCTGCAAATTGCGCGCCACCGCCACGGCTGCCTCTTTATCGCTATCGCGGACCGAAATAAAGGCTTTACCCACCGAAGGCACCATATTTCCAGCGCCAAGCTGCGCCTTCATATATGCTTGAGGGAAAGTGTCAGCAATGCCCATCACCTCGCCAGTAGAGTGCATTTCGGGGCCGAGTGAAGTATCCGATCCAGGGAACTTCGCAAAAGGCAGCACCGCTTCTTTCACACAATACTTTTGTGGAATCACTTCCTCGGTATAGCCCAAATCGGCAAGCTTCTCGCCAGCCATCACCCGCGCAGCCAGTTTAGCCACCTGCACTCCGCAGCTCTTGCTCACGAATGGCACCGTGCGTGAAGCTCGAGGATTCACCTCGATGATATACACCTGGCCATCTTTCACGGCGAACTGCACGTTCATTAGCCCCACCACGCCTAGCGCTTTTGCGAGCGCAAAAGTCTGGGTGCGTACAGTGGCTTGCACATCATCAGATAGATCATAAGGCGGCAAAGAGCAGCCTGAATCGCCACTGTGAATACCAGCGGGCTCCACGTGCTGCATCAGGCCTGCAATCACCGTGGTTTCGCCGTCACTCACCGCATCCACATCGAGCTCAGTGGCGTTGGTGAGGAAGGAATCAAGTAGCACCGGCGAATCATTGCTCACTTGCACTGCCTCAAACATGTAGCGGCGCAATTCTTCGGCGCTATAGACGGTCTGCATTGCGCGCCCGCCAAGCACATAGCTGGGGCGCACCATGAGTGGGTAACCCACCTGCTCAGCCAATTCCAGCGCTTCTTCCTCGGAGCGCGCCGTTGCATTGCGCGGCTGGAGCAGGCCCAGCTCGTTCACGATCTGTTGGAAGCGCTCGCGATCCTCGGCTGCATCAATCGCATCCGCGCTCGTGCCGATAATGGGCACGCCATGTTCCACCAGCGCGCGAGCCAGTTTGAGCGGGGTTTGCCCGCCGTAATGCACAATCACGCCGTCAGGATGCTCGGTGTCGGCAATATCGAGCACGTGCTCGAGAGTGAGTGGCTCAAAATAGAGCCGATCTGAGGTGTCATAATCGGTGGAAACCGTCTCAGGATTGCAGTTCACCATGATCGTCTCATAGCCCGCTTCGCGTAGCGCGATAGCCGCCTGCACGCAGCAGTAATCGAATTCGATGCCCTGGCCAATACGATTAGGCCCACCGCCAAGAATCATAATCTTGCTCCGGCTCGTAGGCTCAGCTTCGCATTCTTCTTCGTAAGTGGAGTAGAGGTAGGCTGTGGTGGTGGCAAACTCGGCAGCGCAAGTATCCACACGCTTAAACACCGAGCGAATCCCTAGCTCTCGGCGCCGGGCGCGCACATCGGCTTCGCTGCAGCCCAGAAGCTGAGCTAGCCGAGCATCAGAAAATCCTAGCCGCTTCAGATCACGTAAGCGATCAGCTGATAGTCGCGTGATGCCGGTAGCATCAGTGGCTGCAAGGCTAGCGAGCTCTAGCTCCGCAGCTGCAATCTTTTCGATGGCTGCTAAAAACCATGGATCAATCTTCGTCTCTTGATGTATCTCTTCAAGGCTCATTCCTAGCCGGAATGCGTCTGCTACATAAAGGATACGCTCCGCGCCAGGGTTACTAATCTCGTGGCGAATCTTCTCAAGCTCGCTGCAGCACTCATTAAAACCGGTGAGGCCAGTCTCTAGGCCGCACAGCGCCTTTTGCATGCTCTCCTCAAAAGTGCGGCCAATTGCCATCACTTCACCCACCGATTTCATTTGAGTGGTGAGGCGATCATCAGCGCTAGGGAACTTTTCAAAGGCAAAACGTGGCACCTTCGTCACCACATAATCAATCGTAGGCTCGAAAGAAATTGGGGTGGCACCGCCAGTGATCTCGTTGCGCAGCTCATCAAGAGTGTAGCCTACGGCTAGCTTGGCAGCCACTTTTGCAATCGGGAAACCAGTGGCTTTCGAAGCTAAGGCCGAGGAGCGAGAAACGCGCGGATTCATCTCAATAATCACCATCTCGCCCGTCTCGGGTTTGATAGCGAACTGCACATTCGATCCACCGGTATCCACCCCGATCTCACGCAACACCGAAATCGAGGCGTCCCGCAAGATTTGGTATTCCTTATCAGTGAGAGTTTGCGCTGGAGCCACAGTGATGGAATCTCCAGTGTGAATACCGCACGGGTCGAGGTTTTCGATGGAGCAAATGATGATGCAGTTATCTGCCTTATCGCGCACTACCTCCATTTCGAACTCTTTCCAGCCCAAAATGGATTCCTCAATGAGTAGCTCATGCACTGGTGAGGCATCAAAGCCGCGGGTGCAAATCTCGAGCAGCTCTTCGCGGTTGTATGCCACGCCGCCGCCAGTGCCGCCGAGAGTGAAAGCTGGGCGAATCAAAGTAGGGAAGCCCACGTCTTCTTGCGCTGCAAACACCTCGCTCATCGTGTAGCACACGTGCGATTTCGGGGTGCGCAGACCGATCCGATGCATCGCATCTTTGAAACGCCCGCGATCTTCAGCTTTATCAATCGCATCGGCACTCGCGCCGATCAGCTCCACGCCAAACTTGTCGAGCACACCGTGCTTGGCTAAATCTAGAGCGCAGTTCAGGGCGGTCTGCCCGCCCATAGTAGGCAGCACTGCATCGGGGCGCTCCCGCTCTATAATCTTGGCCACCGTCTCCCACGTGATGGGTTCAATATAGGTGGCATCAGCCATATTCGGATCGGTCATAATTGTGGCGGGATTGGAATTCACCAGCACCACGCGGTAGCCCTCTTCACGCAGCGCTTTGCAAGCTTGTGCGCCAGAATAATCGAATTCGCACGCTTGGCCAATCACGATCGGGCCAGCGCCAATAATGAGCACTGATTGAATATCGCTGCGCTTAGGCATCGCGGCCGCCTTTCTGTTCGTCCATAAGCTGCACAAATTTATCGAAGAGCCCGCTCAAATCGTGCGGGCCTGGGCTCGCCTCAGGATGCCCTTGGAAGGAGAAGACTGGCGCATCATCGAGTTCGATCCCTTGCAGCGAGCCATCGAAAAGGCTTTTATGGGTGACGGTGACGCCGGGGGGTAGGGTGGCAGCATCCACGTCAAAGCCGTGGTTTTGGCTAGTGATCAGCACGCGGCCAGTGGCGAGCTCTTGCACTGGATGGTTGGCGCCATGATGGCCAAAAGGCATTTTGCGGGTGCGGGCGCCGAGAGCCAAACTGAGCAGCTGGTGGCCAAGGCAAATCCCAAACATCGGAATTTTCAGGCGCAACAAATCTTGGATCGCCGTGATCGCATAGCCGCAGGGCTCGGGATCGCCCGGGCCATTTGATAAAAAGACGCCATCGGGCTTGAGGGCCAGCACCTCGATAGCGCTGGTGGTGGCTGGCACCACGTGCACCTTGCAGCCGCGCGCTGCAAACATGCGCAAGATATTGCGTTTCGTGCCAAAATCGTAAGCCACCACCGTGCGCTGCGGCGCTGGCGCCGGCGGATAGCCCTCGCCCAGCACCCACTCGGAGTCATTAAACTCGTACGCCTCAGCGGTGGTAACTCCCTGCACTAAGTCTTTACCGCTCATAGAGCCAAAATCGAGGGCGAGCTGGCGGGCGCGAGCCACGGCCGCCTCGTCATTGCTCGATACGCCAGCCACGATTGTGCCAGCCTGCGCGCCACCGTCACGCAAAATGCGAGTGAGCCGGCGGGTGTCGATTTCGGCGATGCCCACTTTTCCTTGGCTAGCCAGATAATCGCTGAGCGAGCGCTGCCCACGGAAAGAAGAAAAAATCGCTGGCACATTGCGCACAATCAAGCCCTCGGCCTGGATCTGGCCAGATTCCACATCTTCATCGTTTGTGCCCACATTGCCAATATGAGGATATGTGAGAGTGACGAGCTGGCCAGCATATGAAGGATCCGTGAGGATCTCTTGATAGCCAGTCATTGATGTATTGAAAACCACTTCGCCTACGGCCTCGCCAGGCGCGCCAACACTGATGCCAGAAAACACTGCGCCATCAGCCAACACAAGAATTGCAGGATCTGCCATAGCTCCTATTGTATGAGCTCAGCGGGCGAGCGCGCGCATCCGTCCGTGAAAGTGGACACCGGGACTCGACCCCTATGTTCACTTTTTCTCGAAAATGGACAGCCGGACTCGACCCCCATGTTCACTTTTGGGGGCAGGGCACTGGCATCGGATACACTGGCTCATTGTGATTAGCCTTAGTCAAGTTTCGCTGCGCATTGGCACCCGGCAGCTGGTGAACAATTTCACAGGCCAAGTGAATAAAGGTGCGCGCATCGGGCTTGTGGGGCGAAATGGCGCCGGGAAGACCACCCTGATGCGGCTACTAGCTGGCGAAGGAGTGACGGCGGAGGCGGTGGAGCACAGCGGCGTGATCAGCACCAAAGGCACCGTGGGCTATTTGCCACAAGATTCTCGGGTGGGGGATTTGAGGGAACGCGCAAGGGATCGCGTGCTTTCGGCCCGAGGAATAGCTGCCAAACTCAAGAATATTCGCAAAGCTGAGCACGATATGGCCACCCTCGAAGGGCCACGCCAACAAAAAGCGATGGAGCGATATATCCGCCTCGATGCAGAATTTACTGCCGCCGGTGGATACGCTGCCGAATCCGAAGCCGCCAAAATTACAGCAGCTTTAGGCTTGCCGCCGCACGTGCTCGATCAAAGCCTCGAAACTCTCTCTGGCGGCCAGCGCCGGCGCGTGGAGCTCGCGCGCGTGCTTTTTTCTAATGCCGAGACGCTGCTGCTCGATGAGCCCACAAACCATCTCGATCACGATTCAATCCTATGGCTGCGCGATTGGCTGCGCACCTACTCCGGTGGCTTCATCGTGATCTCCCACGCCGTGGAACTGCTGCGCGAAACCGTAAACCACGTGTGGTATTTGGATGCGCGCCGCGCCGAAATCGACCATTATCATCTAGGCTGGGATGCCTATCTCAAGCAGCGCGAAGTGGATGAGCGCCGGCGCAAACGCGAGCGGGCCAATGCCGAAAAGAAAGCTGCTGCGCTGCTCGAACAAGCCAACAAAATGCGCTATAAAGCCACAAAAGCTGTGGCAGCACAAAATATGGAACGCCGCGCCCACGAGCTGCTTGCCGCTTTGCCGCAAGAGCAGGTGCAAGAAAAAGTGGCGCATTTACGCTTCCCTGATCCGCTGCCTTCAGGGAAAACGCCATTGCGCGCACAGGGAATCTCAAAATCTTATGGCTCCCTCGAAGTGTTTACAGATGTGGATCTCGCTATCGATCGCGGCTCCAAAGTGGTGGTGCTAGGCCTGAACGGTGCCGGCAAAACCACGCTCTTGCGCCTCCTGGCCCGCATCGAAGCCCCGGACACCGGCGAAGTGATTGGCGGCCATGGCCTTAAACTGGGCTACTATGCTCAGGAGCACGAGACGATAGATCCCGCGAAGACCGTGCAAGAAAACATGGCTGCAGCTGCCCCCGATTTTGATGAAACGCAAGTGCGTAACGTGCTCGGCAGTTTCCTTTTTTCTGGTGACGACGTAGCCAAACCTGCCGGCGTGCTCTCCGGCGGCGAGCAGACAAGGCTAGCGCTGGCTATGCTTGTGGTGAGCGGAGCGAACGTGCTCTTGCTCGACGAACCCACCAACAATCTCGATCCCGCCTCGCGCGAAGAAATCCTCAACGCGCTGCGCAGCTATGAAGGTGCAGTGGTGCTCGTGACCCACGACGAGGGGGCCGTGAGCGCCCTCGATCCACAGCGCGTGCTCATCTTGCCTGATGGTGACGAAGACCTCTGGAGCGAGGCCTACCAAGAGCTCATCTCGTTAGCCTAGAGCCTGCGTAACTCGCAGTCGCATCAACTCCCGCTGCTCCGGCTTTAGAGGTCGACTTTCGTGTGGTTCGCTTTTGTGTGAGTATTGCTATGCCTTCACGTGAGTATTCTTGGGCACCACCACGATACCGCCGTCACTCACGTAGAAGCCGCGCTCCCGATCGTGATCGTGATTCACGCCCAGCTGCGCACCATCTTCAATTGTCACATTCTTGTCGATTATGGCCCGCACTACGGTGGCGTTGCGGCCGACGTTCACGTGATCGAAAAGCACCGAATCGCGCACCGAACTCCACGAGTTTACGCGGCAGAAGGGGGAGAGCACGGATCCGATCACTTCACCCCCAGAGACGATCACGCCCGGCGACACAATCGAATCGAGCGCATGCCCGAGCCGCTCGTGATGGCCATACACAAATTTTGCTGGCGGAAGGCCAGTGTAGCCAGTGAGCAGCGGCCACTTGCGGTTGTAGAGGTTGAAGATCGGATTCACCGCAATCAAATCCATATTCGCCTCAAAGAACGCATCGATTGTGCCGACGTCACGCCAATAATTCTTGTCACGCTCGGTGGCTCCAGGGATTAAATTGTATGTGAAATCGTAAACCCCACAATTCTTGGCTGCCACGAATTTGGGCACAATATCTCCGCCCATATCGTGGGCCGAGGTTTCATCAATGGCATCAGCCTTAAGTGCTTCCACCATTGCCTGAGCAGTAAACACGTAGTTACCCATCGAGGCAAGAATCTCATCAGGGGAATCCGGCAAGCCATCCACATCTGTAGGCTTCTCCAAGAATTGGCGCACCTTATAAGGGTCGCCCGGATCACGATCGATCACGCCGAAAGAGCTCGCCAAGCTCTTGGGCTGGCGAATCCCCGCCACTGTAAGATCCAAGCCGGAAGCGATATGCTGCTCCACCATTTGGGAGAAATCCATGCGGTAGATGTTGTCCGCGCCAGTCACCACCACATAGTCTGGCCGTTCATCGTCCACAATGTTCAGGCTTTGATAAATTGCATCTGCAGAGCCCTGATACCAGCTCTTGCCCACACGTTGCTGCGCTGGCACCGGCGTCACATAGTTGCCCAGTAGGTTACTCATGCGCCAAGTGCGCGAAATATGCCTATCGAGAGAGTGGCTCTTATATTGGGTGAGCACCACGATTTGCAAATATCCAGAATTCACAAGATTCGAGAGTGAAAAATCGATCAGGCGATAAATACCGCCAAAAGGCACCGCGGGCTTAGCGCGATCTTGAGTGAGCGGCATCAGGCGCTTGCCTTCACCGCCAGCGAGCACAATTGCGAGAACGTGTGGATTAGATTTCATGCCTTTAGGATATCGTGCCTATGGCTATAGTGCGGCCAAAACGGCAGCTAATTTTCAAATAATTTACGCTGGCGCTGCGATAAAGTGGAGGCATTGAGCAGCTTTCGCTAATAGCTGCCAGCTCTGAAAGCCTTAAATAAAGAAAGGATCATCAATGAGAGTCGATCTACTCACCCGCGAGTTTCCCCCGCACGTGTATGGTGGTGCCGGCGTGCACGTGACGGAGCTGGCGAAAGTGCTTAAGGCGCATGCTCAGGTGCGGGTGCATGCTTTTGATGGGCCTCGAGAATCTGAAGTGCCAGGAGTGGAGTTGGCTGGATACACGTATCCTGCCGGGCTTGAGGGCGCTAATGATGCGGTGCGCACGCTGGGCGTGGATCTGGAGATGGTCAAGGGCGTGGCGGGCGCTGATCTGGTGCATTCGCACACGTGGTATGCCAATATGGGTGGCCACATTTCTAGCTTGCTCTATGGGATTCCACACGTGATTTCGGCGCATTCGCTGGAGCCTTTGCGCCCTTGGAAGCGCGAGCAGCTGGGTGGGGGCTATGAGCTATCCAGCTGGATTGAGAAGACGGCGTATGAGGCTGCGGCTGGCATAGTGGCAGTGAGCCACGGCATGAAGCAAGATATTTTGAAGGCATATCCGCAAGTGAATCCAGATAAAGTGCGCGTGATTCATAACGGCATTGATCTCGATGATTGGGTGGCGCCGCAAAGCGAAGCTGAGTGGGAAGCGGCGCGCGCCGTATTCACAAGCTATGGGCTGAGCCTGGATCGGCCTACGATTATTTTTGTGGGGCGGATTACTCGGCAAAAAGGTGTGCCGGGATTCTTGCGAGCCTTGCGTCAAGTGCCAAAGGATGTGCAAGTGATCCTTTGCGCTGGGGCCCCAGACACTCCCGAGATCGCGGCTGAGACCCGAGCTTTAGTGGAACAACTGCAGGCTGAGCGTGATGGCGTGGTCTGGATTGAGGAGCATCTGCCCCACGATAAAATAGTGGCCCTTGAAGCCTGCTCCACCACCTTCGTCACGCCATCAATATATGAGCCGCTTGGGATCGTGAACTTGGAAGCGATGGCTGTGGGATTGCCAGTAGTGGGCACTGCCACTGGTGGTATCCCGGATTGTATTGATGACGGCGTCACCGGCACTCTCGTGCCGATTGAGCAGCTTGACGACGGTACCGGCACTCCTATTAATCCAGAGCAGTTTGAAGCTGATTTGGCAGCTGCGCTCACCCAGATGTGTGCCGATCCGGCGCGAGCTAAAGAGATGGGCAAGGCTGGGCGCAAGCGCGCTGAAGAGCATTTTGCTTGGAGTGCTATCGCTGTGAAGACCATGGCCTTCTACAAGGATATTCTTGCTGGCAAAGTGAGCTAAGTTATGGGTAACGTGCTTGAGATCCGCAATGTGGTGGTGCGCCGAAGTGGGCGCCGAATCCTTGACGGCGTGGAGTGGGATGTGAATGATGGCGAGCGTTGGGTGGTGCTGGGCCAGAATGGTGCTGGGAAAACCACGCTGGTGCAGCTAATTTCTGGGCGAATGCACCCCACGAGCGGGAGCGTATCTATTTTGGGTGAGCAGCTTGGCCACGTGGATCTTGCTCAATTGCGCCCGCTCGTGGGGCTAGCTTCAGCGGCGCTTGATGCCAAAATATCGCCTGCTGAGCGCGTCTTGGATGTGGTGCGCACGGCAGCCTATGGCATGACAGCCACCTGGCGGGAAGAGTACGACCCTCTCGACGATGCTCGCGGCCACGAGCTGATGGCAGCCCTCGGTGTGGATGAGCTTGGGGAGCAGCGATTTGGCACGCTTTCCACTGGCGAGAAGAAGCGCGTGGGGATAGCGAGAGCGCTGATGCCCAATCCAGAACTGCTCGTGCTTGATGAGCCAGCATCTGGCTTAGATTTAGGGGGCCGGGAGCATTTGCTGCAATCGCTCACCGGGATTGCGGCAAGCGCCTATGCGCCAGTGATGGTGCTGGTGACCCATCATGTGGAAGAGATTCCAGCTGGTTTCACGCATGCGCTGCTATTGCGTGAAGGTAAAGTATTTGCTGCTGGTGAGCTTGCTAACGTGCTCACGGATGAAAATCTTTCTGCAGTGTTCGATCTACCAGTGCAAGTTACGGCGGGCGCTGGGCGTTATGTTGCGCGGGCCGCGTAATTTGGCGTCACATCCCTAGCCTCATATTGCTATCGCGTTGTAAGTAGCGCGCGAAATATGGGAGAACTGGGTATTGCTGCTGCTTTAGCGGTAAATATTATCAGTAGAATAGTGCAAGTAACGCAGCAGATTGGAGAGCATATAGTGCTATCCAAGACGACTTGAAAGGCAGGCAATGAGCTGGGGAATATGGGCAATTATTGTGGTGGTACTTCTGATTATGGAAGTGCTCGCCACTGATTTCACGTTTTTAATGTTTGCCGGCGGGGCACTTGGGGCTACGATCACTTCGCTCGTCACTGGCTCGTGGGTGCCACAGCTCATAGTGTTTATCGTGGTGTCGGTGCTCTTGCTTTTCTTCGTGCGCCCTTGGGCCAAAAGGTTTGTGAATAGCACTTCGCATGAGAAAACGAACGTAGATGCAATGGCCGGAAAGATTGCACGCACGCTCACAGTAGTAGATGCTCGCGGCGGGCGCGCAAAAGTGGGCGGCGACGTGTGGAGCGCGCTCAGCGCTGGCGGCGAGATTCCGGCAGGCGTGGATGTGCCAGTGGTGAAAGTAAATGGCGCCCATCTCGTGCTTGCGGCTCTTGCCCCAGTCGAAGGCGGCAGCGTCACGCTCGAAGCGCCTGGAAGTGCGCAGTAACTTGGAGCTAACACAAAAAGGAAAGGAATCACAATGGATGTTGTCGGCTCAGTAGCCACCACGGTACTACTCGTACTAGTGGCACTCGTGGTTATAGCGATCTTCAAATCGATACTCACAGTGCATCAAGGTTTTACCGTGATTGTGGAGCGCTTAGGCAAATACAATAAGACGCTCACCCCAGGCCTACATTTTTTGGTGCCTTTCTTTGATAAAGTGCGCCAGCGTATTGATATGCGCGAGCAGGTGGTTCCCTTCCCGCCGCAGCCAGTGATCACCTCAGACAATATCGTGGTGAATATTGACACAGTGATTTATTACCAGGTGACGCAACCTGAAGCGGCCACCTACGAGATCGCAGACCCAATGAGCGCGATCGAGCAGCTCGCCGTCACTACTTTGCGTAACATCATTGGCTCAATGGATATGGAGCAGGCGCTCACTGGCCGTGACCAAATCAATGGCCAGTTGCGAGGCGTACTCGACGAAGCAACTGGCCGTTGGGGGATTCGCGTGAGCCGAGTAGAACTCAAAGCCATTGATCCACCAAACACTGTGCAGAGCGCAATGGAACAGCAGATGAAGGCTGAGCGCGATCGCCGCGCAGCGATTTTGACTGCCGAGGGCGTGAAGCAGAGCGCAATTTTGACTGCTGAAGGCGAAAAGCAATCAGCGATTTTGCGCGCTGAAGGCGTGGCGCAGTCCACGATCCTGAAAGCTCAAGGTGAGAGCCGCGCTATTTTGCAGGTGTTTGACGCTATTCACCGCGGCAATGCTGATCCCAAACTTCTTTCCTACGAATACTTAAAGACCCTCCCGCAGATCGCAAATTCGGCAAGCTCAAAGATGTGGATTGTGCCCACCGAGCTCACTGCAGCGCTCGAAGCGATCACGAAAGGGTTTGGTGGCAAAGGCAGCGGCAGCGCCGGTGATGGTAGTGCTAGTGACGGCGCTGGGGCAGTGGCAGCTGTAGATTTTGGTGCTGCGGATCAGATCGCCGATACTCTTGCACACACGAATCTTGAAAGCGTGGATCAGGCGCTGGCCCAGGCTCAAGGTGAGGTGAGTAAAGCTACGAGCGAAGCAAAAGAAACAGGCACAGGCACGGGCGCACAGCCCAATCCAGCGGATTTGCTTGGGCAAGAGCCGCAAAGCTAAAAGCATTTATTAAAATATGATCCGATCGGCGCGGCTATTGCTGTGCCGATCGATCTTTATACTGCAGGTATTGTGCCTGTGCCTGGGTGAACACTTCAGCAAGTGGTAGTTCAAGCACCTGCGCGAGAGCCATTAAAGTGAAAAGCCGTGGATTGAGTAAGCGGTTTGTGGTGCGATCTGAAAGCCCTGATTCCATAAGCTGATAAGTGTTGCGCTCAATGTTGGCAGCTAGAGCCACCTGCTCTTGGGTGAGGCCAAGCTCTTTTCGGCGAGCACGCAGCATGCGGGCTAGAGTTTGCGCCAGCATCTGCTCTGCCACCGAGTATTCTTTCACACCCCACAATATGAGGTACACAAGGCTTAAAAGTCTGCATTGTATACCTGGCATGTGGGTTTAATTAGCTGGGCCTGCTCCAAAAAAGCCAAGTTGGCGCCATGCTTCATACACCGCGATTGAAGCAGAATTCGTGATGTTAAGGGAGCGCCGAGCAGGCTGCATCGGGATCCGCACCAGCTGCGTGATCCGCTCATCATCCAACACGTGGCTGGGCAATCCCACGGATTCGCGGCCAAAAAGCAGCACGTCGCCGTCACGGTATGCCACATCAGAATATGAATGCTCAGTGTGTGAGGTGAAAGCAAAAATGCGCGCATCTGGGCCGAAATAATCTTTGGCCGCCTCCCAATTGGGGTGAATCGCCAAACTTGCTAAATCGTGATAATCAAGGCCGGCTCGCTTCAGGTGTGCATCCGAAAAATCGAAACCAAGCGGCTCAATCAGATGCAGCTGCGCGCCAGTACAGGCGCTGAGGCGGATAGCGGCCCCAGTGTTTCCGGCGATTTCTGGCTCGTGATAAACGATATGTAGCACGTGCCTAGAATAGCGCCTTGCCTCCTGATGCTAAAAGCGGAAAGTGGGCCCGGCGAATCTGGGTGTCCACTTTTCAGGTGTGGAAGTTAGGTGTGGAGGTTAGTTGAGGGCATTATCGCTGATAGGTGACGGTGAAGGTGGCTCGAGCAAGAGTGTGATGCACCGTCATAAAAGCAGCTTGCGTGGGAGTATTCGCCGCCGGATCGAGGCCGAGAGATGGCACATCGAGTGCATGCACCGCAAAAATATATCGATGCTCATGGTCGCCCACGGGCGGAGCTGCGCCCATATAGGCCAGCTCGTTGGCATCATTGCGAATATGAAACGCGCCGCCCGGCAGCGCATCAGTAGCGCTTCCCGCGCCTGCTGGAAGCTCCGTCACTGAGGCAGGTAGATCCACTACAGTCCAGTGCCAAAAACCGCTCGGGGTGGGCGCGTCGGGATCAAAACAGGTGACCACGAAGCTCTGCGTTTCGCTAGGAAAACCGCTCCAAGCCAAGTGCGGGGAGGCGTTGCCACCGGGAGCAGCCTGTGCTTCAGGCATGCGAGCGCCAGCCTGCATATCGGCGCTCGTGAGCGTAAAAGCAGGCACGGCAGGGAGAATTTCATAGGGATTCGTAGGATATGGGCGTTCGTAATTCATGCTTTTAGTGTAGCCGCTGGCGCTGCGTTGCATGGGATAAAATGGGGGCAATAATAGCAAGGGCGGAGGAATAATGGCGGATCGTTTTATTGTGGCCAACTCGGGAGCCTTCCATGAAGGATCACGCATTGATTGGGAATTTGGCCCGCTCGTGGCCCACGCTGTGGAGCTCGCTGGCGTGAGCGGGCGCGCACCGAAAGTAGGATATCTACCCACGGCTCACGGCGATCAGCAATCGCGCATCGCCCAGCGGCTCTTTGCCGCCAATCAGCGCGGCTGGCAATTAAATCCGCTCGTCACATTTCTGATGCCCAACGTGGCTGATCCGCGAGAATATTTGCTTGATCAAGACGTGATTTGGGTGGATGGCGGATCCGTGGCCAACCTGCTCGCTATTTGGCGGGTGCATGGCTTAGACGCGATCATGCGCGAAGCCTGGGAGCAAGGAATAGTGCTGGCTGGCACAAGCGCTGGCTCAATCTGCTGGCATTTGGGCGGCTCCACTGATTCTTTTGGCCCTGAGCTGCGCCCAATCACGAACGGCCTTGGCTTTTTACCCTACGGCAATGGCGTGCACTATAACGCCACGCCGCTGCGCCGCGCCGTCACTCAGGCGATGGTGGCTCGCGCAGACGTGCCTGAAGCGTACTCCACTGATAATGGCGTGGGGCTGGTTTATAACGGCACTGAGCTGGTGGATGTGGTGGCAGATCGGCGCGACGCCTATGGCTGGCACACCTATATGAGCGGTGACGGCGTGGCTGAAGATCGCATCACGCCGCGGCTTTTACCAGAGCTTTAGGTGGCTCCTAGTGCCAACTAATCGAGGCAAAGCGCGAGACTACGGCAACCCGTATCTCGCCGCCGGCGCCGAGCATGCGTATCACGACGTGCGCCCCAGCTATCCTGAGCAAGCTATACTCTGGGCGCTGGAAGGCGTGACGGCGAGGGCTGCTGTGGCAGATATTGGCGCAGGCACAGGGAAACTCACTGCGCAGCTCGCAGAGCTTGGTTATCGCGTGTGGGCTGTGGAGCCAGCGGCGCAGATGCGAGCCGAATTCGAGCGGGCTTTGCCTCGGTTTTCGCCGCGCCGGCTGGTGGCGGCCAGCGGGGAAGCCACAGGGCTTGCACCTGGGGCATACGCCGCCGTCACCTACGGGCAAAGCTGGCATTGGCTCGATCCAGCTGCGGCCAGCGCTGAGGCGGCAAGAATCCTACAGCCTAAGGGAGTGCTCGCAGTTTTCGTGAATCAACTCGCAGTGGAAGAGCCTTGGGTGCATCGGCTGAGCCGGATAATGCGATCAGGAGACGTGGCAAAGCTCAGCCAAGCCCCAGAATTAGGGCCCACTTTTGGGCAAGCTGAAGCTTTTGAATGCAGCTGGAGCGCCGCCGTCACCCCTGAAGAGATCGTGGATCTAGGCACCACGCGCGCCTCGTGGATTCGAGCCAGCGAAGCGCAGCGCGCGAAAATGCGCCAAAACCTCACCTGGTATCTATATGAACATTTAGGCTTCGAGCCAGGCCGCCACATTGAGCTGCCTTACCATACGTACGTATGGCGAGCGCATTCTATTTCCAGCGAATAAGTAGCCCTCACTTCGGCATGCACACATTGGGCAGCGCCAGCGATTGGACGCCTGAATACTGCCAGGATTTCGCGGCCTATGATTGGCATATCTTAAGAAAGGACCATCATGCCTGAACTACGCTCTGCTACCTCCACGAATGGCCGCAATATGGCGGGCGCGCGGGCGCTCTGGCGCGCCACCGGTATGCAACCCGAAGATTTCGGAAAGCCGATTATCGCGGTGGCCAATTCCTTCACCCAATTCGTGCCTGGGCATGTGCATCTCAAAGACGTGGGCCAAATCGTGGCACGCGCGATTGAGGCAGCCGGCGGCGTGGCCAAAGAGTTTAATACCATCGCTGTGGATGACGGCATCGCAATGGGCCACGGTGGCATGCTATATTCGCTGCCCAGCCGCGAGCTAATAGCCGATTCGGTGGAGTATATGGTGCAAGCGCACTGTGCTGACGCCCTGGTGTGTATCTCCAACTGCGATAAAGTGACGCCAGGCATGCTGATGGCCTCGCTGCGGCTCAATATTCCCGTGATTTTCGTGAGCGGCGGCCCAATGGAATCAGGCAAAAGCGTGGCTGGTGTAGTGGATCACAATATTGATCTGGTTGATGCCATGGCGCTCTCGGCTAATGATTCGGTGACGGATGCACAACTGGCTTTGGTGGAGGAAAACGCTTGCCCCACCTGCGGCTCCTGCTCCGGCATGTTCACCGCAAACTCCATGAACTGCCTCACCGAAGCTCTCGGGCTATCATTGCCTGGAAATGGCTCCACGCTCGCCACGGCCAAGCGCCGCCGCGAACTTTTCGAGCAAGCAGGCCGCACCATCGTGGCGCTCGCAAAGCGCTACTACGAAGAAGATGACGATTCAGTGTTGCCACGCAATATTGCCACTCGCGATGCATTCCTCAATGCGATGAGCATGGATATTGCGATGGGTGGCTCCACTAATACTGTGCTGCACACGCTCGCGGCGGCGCGCGAGGGTGAGATTGATTTCACGCTCACCGATATTGATCAGCTTTCGCGGCGCGTGCCTTGCCTGAGCAAGGTGGCGCCAAATTCCACTAAATATCACATGGAGGATTTTCATCGCGCTGGCGGGATTCCAGCGCTGCTGGGTGAGATGTATCGCGCAGGTATGCTCGCAGATAGTGTGCATAGTGTGCACAGCAGTGATCTGAAGAGCTGGCTGGAGCGTTGGGATATTCGCGGTGTGGCGCCGAGCGCTGAGGCGAAGGATCTTTTCTCAGTGGCGCCTGGCGGCGTGCGCACCACTGAGGCGTTCTCGCAAGATTCGCGCTGGGAGAGCCCAGATATTGATGCAGCTGGAGGATGCATCCGCGATGCCAGCCATGCCTATACGAAAGACGGCGGGCTGTGTATGCTCTTTGGCAACCTCGCTGAAGCTGGCGCCGTGATTAAAACTGCCGGCATCGATGAGAGCCTTTTCCATTTTGAAGGGCCAGCGCGAGTGGTGGATTCGCAGGAGCAAGCTATCGAGATGATTCTGGGCAAGCAGGTGCAGCCTGGTGACGTGGTGGTGATTCGCTACGAGGGCCCTAAGGGTGGGCCAGGTATGCAAGAAATGCTTTATCCTACGAGCTTCCTCAAAGGAATGGGCTTGGGTAAGAACTGTGCGCTAATCACTGATGGCCGTTTCTCTGGCGGCACGAGCGGCTTGAGTATTGGGCATATTTCACCAGAGGCAGCCGCCGGAGGCTTGATTGGGCTGGTGCGTGACGGCGATCGGATCGTGATCGACGTGCCTTCGCGGCTTTTGCAGCTCGATGTGCCGGAGGCTGAACTTGAGAGCCGCCGCGCTGCTAAGGGTGCTACTCCTTGGTATGGCGAGCGCGATCGGCATGTGAGTAAAGCGTTGCAGGCCTACGCTTCGATGGCCACCTCTGCTTCCGAAGGTGCGGTGCGGCAACTGAACGAATAGTGGCGGGGCAGCGCGCCGATACGCTGCACCACGCCGTCACGGACTTTGGCTCTAAAGAATAGCTGGCGCCTGGGGTAGCCTATTGAGCGGCATTAAAGCTGCGCTTTTTCATGCGCTGCTTCTTATACGCTCCAAATGAAAGGTTTGGAATGGCTTCAGTTTTGCAGTTTCTTGCTGATGCACCAGTGCTTCTAGCATTTTTCTTGATTGGCCTCGGAATGTTTTTTGGTCACATCAAAGCCAAAGGCGTGAGCCTCGGCGCAGCGGCAGTGCTTTTTGTGGCAATCATCATATCTGCGTGGGCTCAGGCTTACGGCATTGAAGCGAGAGTGCCTGGCGAAATTGGCACCTTGGGCTTGGCGATGTTTGCTTTTGCAATCGGCATCACCTCAGGCCCAAGCTTTTTCCGCAATATCAAATCTGCGCTTGGCCCAATCTTGGCCGTAATCGTGGTGTATTTGGTGGCCGCGGGTGTGGCTTACGTGGTGGGCACTCAGCTTTTTGGGCTCGATATTGCCACTATTGCTGGTACCTTTGCTGGGGCTACCACGAATACTCCGGCTCTTGCGGCCGCTGGCGAAGCATCAGGCGATGCTGCAGCTGCCACTGTAGGCTATTCGATCGCCTACATTTACGGCGTCTTGGGATCAATGATTGTGGTGATGGTGGCGCTAAAAGCAGGCAAAAATGATACTGATGTGCCTTCAGTGGTCACCCACGTGACTATTCGGGTGGAGCGCACCGACCAGCCCACAGTGGCTCAGCTTCTTGATTCCATCGCGAGCCCCGTCACATTCTCTCGGGTGCGGCGCGGTGAGAGTGGGCCAATCTGGATTCCGGAGTTGAGCGAGAAATTCGAGAAAGACGATCTCGTCACAATTATCTCCACTAAAGAAGGTATTAAAGAGGTGGAGCGCGAGCTAGGGCATATTTCGAGCCACTCGCTGCGTCAAGATCGGCGTTTCCTCGATTTCCGCCGCATCACCGTGAGCAATGCGAAAGCGACTGGCAAGACGGTAGCTGAAATTAACGCCGTAATTGAAGAGCGATTTGGTGGCACGGTTTCCCGCATCCGGCGCGGTGATGTGGATCAAGCGGCGACCCCTGATTTCCTTGTGGAGATGGGAGACCGGGTGCGTGTGGTGGCCCCCACTGCAAAGATGAAGGATCTTTCGGCATTCTTTGGCGATTCTTCGCGCGGGCTCACGGATATTAACCCGGTGGTGCTGGGCTTGGGTTTGGTGCTGGGCATCCTGATTGGCGAGGCCACGATTCCAACTCCTGGTGGCGGATTCTCGATTGGTAGCGCTGCTGGCACGCTGATTGTGGGGCTGATTTTGGGCAAGCTCGGGCGGATTGGTTCTGTGACCACCACCTTGCCGCACAGCTCGAGCCAGGTGCTTTCAGAGCTCGGCTTGCTGCTTTTCCTTGCTCAAGCAGGCACTAATGCTGGTGGCCAGATCGCTGGGGCTTTCACTGGCGGCACCTGGTGGCAGATCGCGGTGCTCGGCGCGGTGGTGACTACGATCGTAGGCTTTGGCGTGTACTTCTCGATTCGCCTGATCTTCCACATGGGTGGCACTAAGCTTTCGGGCTTTGTGGGTGGCGTGCAGACGCAGCCGGCCGTGCTAGCCTTCGCCAATAATCGCACCGCTACTGATCCGCGCGTGGCGTTAGGCTATGCGCTCATCTATCCCGTGGCCATGATTGGCAAGATCCTCGTGGCCCAGATCCTAGGCAGTATGTAGCGCTTGGTATTGTTGGGTAATTAGTGGACATGGGGGTGGGGGGGGGGGGGGGGGTGTTTTTTTTTGGAAAAAGAAAACCC
>R15__coassemble_375_pt1 | contig 53616 bp, 51 predicted proteins | sample R15__metabat2_low_PE_004 | metagenome-assembled genome bin R15 | reverse complement strand
GCCCATAGACATTTTATTATCTTCCTTGTGTGTTTTGTGGGTGTGTGGTTTTTTTTTTTTATTATTTAACAATCCCCCCCCCCCCCCCCCCCCCACCCCCATGTCCATTTCTCACAGCAAAGCTAGAATGGGGAAGGCATATTTCGTGGCTAGCTCATTTTGGAGGCGCAATGTTGGCATACTATGCGGCTGGAAATCCCGAAAATCCGATGATCGTGCTGGTGCATGGTGTCTGCGATAGCGCCACTGCCTGGGCTGATCTCACCGCGCACCTAGCGCAGCGCTATTTTGTGGTGGCGCTCGATTCACTCGGGCATGGGCTTTCGCGGCGGTATCGTGACGGTGAGCTGGCTGCTCCGGGTGACGCCGCAATTGCCGAGATGGAGAGCACTCTGGAATATCTTGAGCAGCTTTATGAGCGCAAGCCGATCGTGATCTCACACTCGATGGGGGCAGCCATCACCTCGAAGCTTTCCACGCTGCGCCCGGATTTGCTACGCGGCATGATTTTGGAAGACCCAGCTTGGCTCAGCGAAGAGCAGAAGGCTGGATACCGCGAGCGCGCGCAGGAGCAGGTGGCCACGAGCCAGGAGCTGTGGCGAGCTGATCCTGCGGGCACTGTGCGCGGCAATCACGAGCAGCGGCCAAACTGGAGCGCAGCTTCGCATTTCGGGTGGGCTTTTGGCAAGGCACTCGTGGATGAGCGGCTGCTCGCTACGGGCATCGTGAGCTTTCCCGATGATTGGCGTGAGATTGCGCGGCGCATTTGCGTGCCGGCGCTAGTGGTCACTTCCGATACCAACGAGGTGCTGATCGGCATTGAAGGCGTGAGCGCGATCGCCGAGCTTGGCAACGCAGCCATCGCCACCGCTATCATCCCAGGCACTGGCCACGGCGTGCGGCTGAGTAAACCTGAGGAATTCCATGCGCTCGTGGATGAGCAGCTCGCCCAGTGGGCTGAGTGATCAAGTGAGTCACGGGGGACTGCCCCCCACGATTCATTGAATGTTGAATGATTCCGGGGCGGACCCCGCGATTCACTAAAAGGCAAACAATTCTGGCGGTATCTCGCGCGGATAGCGCTCCCAATAAAGTTCTGCTAGCGCACGCAAATCGTCTTGGAACATTTCGCTGTGTGAATCTTTAATCCCCACCGTGTGGAATCCGGCCGCTTTCGCCACCGTCACCGCATACACCGCATCTTCAAATACCACCGTGCGCTCCGGCGTCACGCCCATCTCTGCCGTCGCGCGAAGATAGAGATCAGGCTCTCGCTTGGAAATGCCTTCATTCGTGGCTGCATAGATTTTCTGGAAGTAGCCAGATAGCCCTAACTTGGCAAAAACTTCTTCCGAAAGCTCCCGCTCGCCTGAGGTAAGGATGCTCATCGGCACGCCTGCATCGTCTAGTGATTGCAAGAATTCGAGCACATTCGGTTTTAACTGCACCTTGCTGAGATACAGCTCGCGAGCATGCCCAGCCACTGCAGCCATAATTTGCTCGGGGGTATCTGGCACATCTAGCTCTTGCTTGAGAAATATGCTGCCTTCGCTGAGCGTCATGGTGAAGAGCTTGCTGCCGGCATCGATTTGCGGTTCTATTCCGCGCGAGCGCACATACTCGATGAAGGCTTGCTCCCACACCCACATGGAATCCATTAGGGTGCCATCAATATCGAAAATCGCAGCTTGAATCATAGAGCTATTCTAGCTGGCTGTGCCAAGCAGTATAGGCGATCTGGCCCTGGTAGCGATATGCGCTAGCGAATCTCGTTCATCACGTCGGGGTGTTTGCCGGTGCGCCCAGCCTCGCCGCGATCCATTGCTGCAATAGCGGAGCGCGCAGAATCAGTGAGCTCGAAATCGAAGATCGCCATGTTTTCGCGCATTCGATCCATGTGTGTGGTCTTGGGGAATACCACGTCACCGCGCTCAATGTGCCAGCGCAGCACGAGCTGGCTGGGGGTGCGGTCAAGCTCGGATGCAACGGCCACTAGCTGTGGATCTGTGAGGATGCGGCCGCGCGAGAGTGGGCTCCAGGCTTCTATTACGCCGCCGCGGGCTTTGGTCCATTCGCGCACTTCATCATTTGGTAGCGCCGGATGCGCTTCGATTTGGTTCACGGCTGGCATCACACCGATCTCGTCGACGAGCCGCCGCAAGTGGTGGATTTCAAAGTTGGATACACCCACAGTGCGAGCCCGCCCATCGGCCATAAATTCTTGGAGCACCCGCCACGTGGCAGGGAAATCGCCACTATAAAGCCTAGGCATGGGCCAGTGAATGAGGAAGAGGTCTACGTAATCAAGGCCGAGCTTTTCGAGGGATTCGTCGAAGCTGCGCCGCGCCACATCTGGATCGTGGTTGCCGGTGTTGAGCTTGGTGGTGACGAAGAGCTCTTCGCGGGCGATGCCGCTGGCTGCGAGCCCGGCGCCTACTTCGGCTTCGTTGTAATACATTTGGGCGGTGTCGATGTGGCGGTATCCCACTTCGAGGGCACTTTCCACGATTTTTTGGGTGCTTGGGCCGGTAATTTTGTAGGTACCTAATCCGAGCTGTGGGATTGAAGCGCCGCTGCTGAGCGGAAGGGATGGGATTTGAGGCATTAGAATTCTCTTTCTTCTGAGCTTTTTTATTTGAGCTTTTACCTAGCCCAACGCAGTAAGGGGCTGAATTGTTTCAGTTTCACTCTCAGTGCTACGATATTTTAGACACTGGGGCATTGGCGCAGTTGGTAGCGCGTTTCGTTCGCAATGAAAAGGTCAGGGGTTCGAATCCCCTATGCTCCACAAATAAGCTCAAAGTGTTGATTTTTCAATGTTTTGAGCTTTTCTTTTTGCCTGTAATGACTAAAATAATGACTAAATTTTTTGTTGCTCATGTTACAAAGTTTTTATGACTCGAAATAAGGGTTGGAGTGCCTTAGGTTTTTAGGTTCAAGTGATGTGAGTGTTGTCCATTGATGCCCTGCCTGTGGGTGGGGAGAATGGATGAATGGTGAAGAAGTTCAGTAAGCACACTCCTGAACAGATTGTCCGCAAGCTGGATAAGGCGCGGGAGATGAAGGAGTCAGGTTCTACGACGGCTCAGATTCTGACCGAGCTGGGGATCAGCGAGGCCACACTGAATCGGTGGCACCCCAAACGTATGGGGCAATGACCAAGAGCGAAGCTAAAGAGCTCCAACGGCTTCGCGAGGAAAACACGCGCTTGAAACGGCTGTTGGGTCAGGCAGAGCTGGAAAAAGCGGCGTGGAAAGAATTATCGGAGGGAAACTTCTAAGCCCGGCTCGTCGTCATGATGCCGTGTGGCATCTGGTCGAGCTGGGCTACTCTCAAAGGCTCGCTTGTCAGATTGTGGGGCTCTCTCGTAGTGCTTATCGGCGCGCTAGAGCCCGTGATCACATGCCCGATAAGTACGCGAGCTTGCGTTCGTGGATGCACGAGTTCGCTAAGGATCACCGAAGGTGGGGACACCAGCGTGCCTGGATGAAGGCCATTGCCGATGGGTTTGGGATGTGCCGGGAGACCTTCCGGCGGATCTGGCGTGAAGAAGGTCTACGCGTCCTGCCTCGCAAGAAGCGCAAGCGCCTGAGTGGTGATACTCATCGGGAGGTTGCGCCAGGCCAGTATCCGGGTGATGTGTGGGCTTTGGATTTCCAGTTTGACTCAACCGGGGCTGCTGTGGGTTTGGCTGACTCTAGGCATGCCATTATTGACGGTGTGGTTAGGGGGTTGATCATGAGGGTTAGGTATTCGGATCAGTTTACGTGATGGCGTGGCGTTGGCGGATTCTGGTATGAGCCAGAAGCAGGTGCGTGAGGATCTTGGTATTTCTAAGAGCGCACTTTCGATTTGGGTGCGTGATTCAAGGTTGCGGGCTCATGGGATGAAGCCAAGTGCGGATCAGGCACAGTTGCAGGAGATGAGCGCAGCACCCAATCGATTGGCTCTGCGCCCTGCTTGGCGAGCAGGGCGTTCGCGCGCGAAAATGGCCGAGAGCCAAAGAACCCCCGCGAAGCTGAGAGTGGCGATGGGTGAGCGCTCTCCACGCAGGGCACGCTGCCCAGCATTGGCTTTAGTTCGCGCGCTGGCCGCCCCCAGAGTATCGCCACGAGCGGCCCGCCGCGCGCCACCAGCTGGCGAATCGCATGCTCCGTGATCGCCTCCCACCCCTTGCCGCTATGGCTCGCTGGCGCCCCTGGCCGCACAGTTAGCACCCGGTTTAGCAACATCACCCCCCGCTCGCACCATGGTGTCAAATCGCCCGAAGCCGCAGGCGTCACACCCAAATCGGCCTGCAACTCCTTATATATATTCGCCAGCGAGCGCGGTAGCGGCCGCACCTCAGGCGCCACGGAAAAGCTCAGCCCCACAGGATGGCCTGGCGTGGGGTAGGGGTCTTGCCCCACGATCAGCACCCGCACCTTCGCCAACGGGTAGCTAAAAGCGCGAAACACCTGGTTCCCAGCTGGCATATAGCCACGCCCGGCGGCAATTTCGGCACGCAAAAAATCGCCCATCGCGTGGATTTGCTCGGCCATTGGCTCCATTGCCTCAGCCCAATCTGGGGCCATAATGCCGGAAAGCGGCGAGGGATTCTCCATACCTCCAGCGTATATCTATCTTGAGCGCAAATCTGCTTTGACCGCGCAGGCGCGGGCATTTTTCAAAAAATTTGGCAAAGCCGCTCGCTAGGCTAGAGGCATGAAAGAAATAAGGCGTGACGGCGAAGCGGCAGCTGGCGAGCAAGCCGAGCTGAGGGGGCGAGCCGGGCTGAGCGGGCAGGGCGAGCCTCGTGATTTGGTTGAGTTGAGCGAGCTTGAGCAGGCGGTGCTGCGGGTGGAGCGCGAATGGTGGAAGGTGGCGCGCACCCGCGAGGCGGCGATTCGGGAGCTCACGGGCTTGAGCGAGGCGCGCTATTATCTGCTACTTTCTGCACTGCTGGATCAAGAGCGGATTTGGCGGGCCGATCCGGTGCTTGTGGATCGGCTGCGCCGGCTACGGGAGCGAAAGCTGGCAGAGCGGGCAGGGAAGGAGCTAAATGAGAGGTGACGAAGGAGCGTACAGTGTGCCGGGAGGTGGCGCGTGGGCGGGGCGTGCTTTTATAGCTGAGCGCGAGAGAATGAGCTCGGCGTGCGAGAAGTGGCTGAGCATGCGAGGAATAGCTGAGCGTGCGAGAAATAGCTGAGCAGATAAGGAAAGGAGCAATATAGCGGTAGTATAAGGAGTTGTTGCAAAGTTTATTGTGCGGTGAGGTAAGGTAAAACCGTGGCTGAAGATTTTGAACGCGCCGAAGCTGAAGAAAATAAGCTTGCCGAAGCTGGCGAGTATGAACGCGATGAGATTGACGAATTGGCGCAGCAGCGCACTGTGCAAGGTGCCCATCGGGTGCAGAAACGATCCTATAAGTGGGTGATCGCGTTCATTGCTGTGATTGTATTGGCCCCATTGGCTGGCTACGGCATGGGAGCTGGTATGGCAGCGATCCGCACCGGTTTGGATGAAAAGCCAGCTTCTCAGGCGAACACTCAGCAGGATGCGGATGTGAAGAGCTCAGCCGATACGGAAGCTAAAAAGCAGGCTGAAGAGCAAGCCGAGGCGGAGGCAAAGGCAAAAGCCGAGGCGGAAGAGAAAGCGAAGGCTGAAGCTGCTGCCGCAGTGAAATACGAGACGCCGATCAAGGTGCTCAACGGCGCTGGCATTCAAGGGCTCGCTGGAGAAAAAGCTGTCGCCCTTGAAGAGGCTGGATTCACCAGTGTAGAAGCAGATAATTACGATTCAAAGCAGCCTACAGAAAGCACGGTGTACTACGGTAATGCCGAATTGAAAGGCACGGCTGACGAGGTGGCCAGTAAACTCGGCATTAGTATCACGAGTGAAGATACGGCTGCTGCCACCGGCATTGACTCTATCACGGTGATTCTTCGCGGATAGTGCACTATTTTTCTTGAGTGAACACCTGCACTCGACCCCACTGTCCACTCCGAACCCGCACTTAACTCCCCGTCACCGCCCGCCCCCCTCACAACATCACCGCACCACAAAACTTGAGTGGCATATGCTCAAGTTTTAGCCGATCGTGAAATTTTACGCATTTGCTAGCTGATGGTTTTGCACTTGCGGCGCGCTAATGCCAGAATCTTAGGTGGCACCCGGAATTCGGGTGGAAATCATCGCAGCTGATGAGCGCGCCCAGCGTTGAATATCCCGATCGGCAGTAATACTGGCCGCGGAACAATTCGGCGCGAAAGCGCGTTAACCGTCGCGGGCATTAGCTGAGAATAATTATCAGCTCCTACTGGAGGAAAGAAAAGAGACGCAATGGCGAAGATCATTAAGTTTGATGAAGACGCACGGCGCGGCATGGAGCGCGGGCTTGATACGCTTGCCAACACCGTGAAGGTGACGCTCGGGCCAAAGGGCCGTAACGTAGTGCTGGAAAAGAAGTGGGGTGCACCCACTATCACCAACGATGGCGTGAGCATCGCCAAAGAAATCGATCTCGAGGATCCATTCGAGAAGATCGGCGCTGAGCTAGTTAAAGAGGTAGCCAAGAAGACTGACGACGTGGCCGGCGATGGCACCACCACAGCCACCGTGCTCGCTCAGGCACTCGTGAAGGAAGGCCTACGCAACGTGGTGGCAGGCGCCAACCCGATCGCGCTGCGCAAGGGCATCGACGTGGCCGTCGACGCCGTGGTGGAGCAGCTGCTCAAGAATGCAAAAGATGTAGAGACCAAAGCTGAAATCGCTGCCACCGCTTCGATTTCCGCTGGCGACACCGAAATCGGCGAGCTCATTGCTGAAGCTCTCGAAAAGGTGGGGCACAACGGCGTGGTGACGGTGGAAGAAAGCAACACTTTTGGCACTCACCTTGAGGTCACCGAAGGCATGGCTTTCGATAAAGGATACCTCTCGCCATACTTCGTCACCGACGTGGAGCGCCAAGAGGCAGTGCTCGAAGATGCTTTCGTGCTGCTGGTGGAGAGCAAGATCTCTAACGTGAAGGATATGCTTCCGCTGCTGGAGCAGGTGATGCAGACCGGCAAGCCGCTCGTGATCATCGCTGAAGATGTGGAAGGCGAAGCGCTCGCTACTCTCGTGGTGAACAAGATTCGCGGCACCTTCAAGAGCGCTGCCGTGAAAGCTCCAGGCTTTGGTGATCGCCGCAAGGAGATGCTGCAGGATATGGCTATTCTCACTGGCGGCCAAGTGATTTCTGAGACGGTGGGCCTCAAGCTTGAGACCGCCGGTGTGGAGGTGCTGGGCAAGGCTCGCAAGGTGGTGCTCACCAAGGATTCCACCACTATCATTGATGGCGCTGGTGCAGCCGAAGATATCGAGGCCCGCAAGCGCGTAATCGAAGCTCAAATCGAGAAGAGCACTTCGGATTATGATCGCGAAAAGCTGCAGGAGCGCCTCGCGAAGCTCGCTGGTGGCGTGGCCGTGATCAAGAGCGGCGCTGCCACTGAGGTGGAGCTCAAGGAGCGCAAGCACCGCATCGAGGATGCTGTGCGCAACGCTAAGGCTGCTGTGGAAGAAGGCATCGTGGCTGGCGGTGGCGTGGCTTTGATCCAAGCTGCCGATAAGGCGCTCGCTGATCTCAAACTTGAGGGTGACGAAGCCACCGGCGCTGCGATCGTGGCTGTGGCTGTGCTCGCTCCGCTCAAGCAAATCGCTGAAAATGCTGGCCTTGAGGGCGGCGTGGTGGCTGAGAAGGTGCGCGGGCTTGAGCCGCACTTCGGCCTGAATGCTGCCACTGGCGAGTATGAAGATCTCATGGCTGCAGGCGTGAACGATCCAGTGAAGGTCACTCGCTCCGCGCTGCAGAATGCTGCTTCAATTGCTGGCTTGTTCCTCACCACCGAGGCTGTGGGGGCTCACACGCCTGAACCGCCGGCAGCAGCTGGAAAGGGGTTGGCAACCGACGCCGACATGGGTGGCATGTACTGATTAGCCACTAATCGCATAAAGTGGGCCACAGCTTACGCTGTGCCCCACTTTATGCACGCTATATGGCCGTGGGTTCGCTCCCTTAAAACCAAAATTGAATCGCAGCGATGATGATGTTAGTTGCGGGCTTGCCAAGCGCCCTCGCATGGCAAGCCCGCGTAATGATCAGGAAGCGAGCCAGCGCAGCATTCGATAAAACAATTGTGTTGCTCCTGGCATGAATCCTGCCCCGTGATGGTAGGTTGCATCCATGGTCGATACGACCACTTCCGAGGGGAAGGAAACACTATCGTGGTAGAGGAGCACGTTTTGTTCTCCTGGGATTGCTAGATAGTGCCCTCCCCACGGATCGATATGGTCTTCATCTTTATGATCATCGAGCACTTCGAGGTGGACGAGCGGTGTAGCTCCAATGGGCGGGTTGAGCACCGCGTGATAATGCCAGTGAACAGCCTCATCTGAAAGATACTTCCACATTGGATGGTTGGTGTTGATCGAACGTCGCCCTAGGTCTTCTCCGGTACGCCATGCCCAGAAGTTAGTACCACGATGAGTTTCTTTCACTCCAGGCAGCCATGTTCCAACTTGGTTTTCGCCGTCGATATAGGTTTTCACTCCGGGACGAGACATGAATTCGAGAATATATGGGGCAATACGTTGCATCACTTGTGGATGCTGACGAGCTGCCACATAGAGAGCGTCGCAATTGTCAAGACTATGCTCATCCATATCTGGCGCATAGATTTCACGTAGATCGTATGCTTTAACGGCAGGGTCACGAATGTCTGCCAGATGGAAGAATGATCCACTGTAGATGATAGCGATCGTGCTCATCGTGCACTCCCTTCAAGATAACGAATGATTGTGTTATTCCAGCCTTCAGTACTGGTACCGGGACGATCGAATCCGAACAGATCGTTACCGGCATGGACTATCACTTCCCCTTCACCTAAACGATATGAAACATCTACCGGTAAGTTGCTTGGGCCTATACCGGTGATAACTCTTACTCCCGCAGGAAGTTCCGAAAGATAGTTACGAGCATAAAATCCGGCCACTCCGATTTTCGCGAGTTCATCAAGACTGTGTTTACCTGGTACACCGGTATTAAAGATCACGTCAGTGCGATCAATACCATCCCATATTGGATGTGCTTCTACGGGTGAAAGCCACACATCTTCCATCCCATGGAATTGCATTTTCCTCGTTGTTGGGAGTCCTTCAATGAATGGCATCATGGGGTGACCCGAGGTCAGCACCGTTCCTCCTGCTTTCACCCATTTAGTGATACGATCACGATGCTTTTTAAGAAATACTTGATCGCACCCCATCGTGATAATCAAACCTCGATATTTCGATAGATCTGCATTCGGTAGATCGTAAATATCAATCGTGTATACTGGCGATTCTTCGCAGCATGTATTTGTGGCACACTCAGATGGTTTGCCCATCACTAGTTTCAATACTGTGGCCATTGTTGCCTCCTTTGTGGCTGAGCAGGTCGGGCACTACCACGCGGCGGCACCCTGAATGAAAATTAATGTGCGGTGTTCGTACTGGTATTTGGTACAAACATGAGAGTTTGTTTTCGTTTAGCTGGCAGCTTGTTTCGCTACAACTAATATCGCTATCCATCATCAAAGTGTGATCAGCGATATTGAGTGCATGGGTGGGATCGTGCGTGGTAAAAATAACGCCGATACCTTCGTCGCACAACTGACGCATGATTGAGAGAGTGCGAGCTTGGTTGCACAAGTCTAATGCCGATGTCGGTTCATCAAGAATCAGCATGGCAGGATCAGAGGCTAGCGCACGAGCAATCAACACGAGTTGGCGTTGCCCACCAGACATAGCCGCAAACACTCGCTGTGACAAGTGTTCGATCCCTACCCGAGATAAGGCTGTGAGGGCTTTTTCTTCATCTTCTGCACGCGGCATCTGCCAAGCAGAACGATTTCTAGCCGTACCCATGAGCACCATGTCGAACGCGGTGAACTGGAATGTTGCTTCCGTGTTTTGCGGAACATACCCAATCTCACCAGCATGCTCCACACTCCCCTCAACTGGTTGCCGAATCTTGGCCAAGCACGTTAGGAGAGTGGTTTTACCACGCGCGTTCGGGCCAAGCACAGCCATGCACTCGCCTTCCGGGAGTGCAATATTTATGTTACGGAAAAGCCAGTCGCCGCGGTGATAATGGAATCCCAGATTTGTTGCTTTAAGCAAAAGCACCTCCTGCTCGAGCTTTGCGGATAAGGACCGTAATGAACACCGGCGCTCCGATCATTGCCGTCAAAATCCCTACAGGTATCTCAACAACCGACAAGGTGCGGGCAAGAGTGTCAATCAAAAGGGTGTAAAGCCCGCCAAGCAAGAATGCTGCCGGGATGACGATCCGATTGTCATGCCCAACCAACAGCCGGATGAGGTGAGGAACCACAAGGCCGACCCATCCGATGATTCCGGCCGCTGCAACCGTCGCTGAAGTTAATAGTGACACCGCGATAATTAGCACGAACCGTAACCGCTTGGGGTTCACACCTAAAGAGATCGCTTCATCGTCACCCAACGACAAAATATTGATATGCCAGCGCAACGCGATCACCGTCACGGATCCCAGCAGTACAGGCAACGCGACCATCATCACTTTTTCCCATGTAGCCGCAGCGAACGATCCCATCAACCAAAACGTGATCGACGGAAGAGTGGTGTGGGGATCAGCAAGATAGGTGACGAGAGAAACGAGAGCGTTGAAAAATGCCGAGACGACAATACCACCCAATACAATCGTTAGAATGGGGGAACTCGTGCGGATCTTTCCAATCCCCATTACGATTACAGCCGCCAGCAAACCACTAGAGAATGCTCCTGCCACAATCGCGGTTGAACCCAACTGGAGCATGATCATCAGCACTCCGCCGAATGCGGATGCAGACGAGACACCGATCACGTCAGGCGATACCAGCGGATTACGAAAGAGTGCTTGTAGTGCGGCACCAGAGACAGCTAATGCTCCCCCCACGAGAATCGATAGAACGATTCGTGGAGCACGCACCAGTGACACCGCAGAACGCTCACCGTCACTCCACGACACATCAGCATTACCACCGAGGTGAAACACACCGAGCAGATCGTTACATAGAATCTGAGCTACCCGAAGTGGAGAAATATTGAGCTGACCTAAACCAATCGCTATCAGCATCGAGACGATAAGCGCCGCCAACAGTAATGCAATCATCGCACCGTGACGCAGGCGTACCTGAGCAGGATTAAATCCCCCACCCACAGAATGTTGATGACTACTCGCCGCTAACGTTTTCGCCACTGTACCTGAAGCGATCTGCTCACATTCACCTAAAGGGCATACACACTGCGAGGGAAGAGGCCCTTGCCGCATACTGGAATCAGACGGGGAATGATTACTGCACGTGGTCATAATTCGCTGATCCGTTATTTATATCCGTACGCAGGGTTAGCTCAATATCTTCTTGTGTGAGCTCGTAGTTGTACATGTACTTGATCTGCTCACGCATCTTGCCTGGCAGATCAATCTCTAGCTCCGGATGCACTAGAGCAGCTGCCCAATTCCAATACAACGGCGACTCAGCACACGGCACCTGCCAACGATACACACCCAAAGGTGAACGATACACTCGCTTGTTCTTCACTGCTGACACATCTGCAAAACGAGCATCTTTATACAAATCTTCTGGAGTGGATGTATCGAAAGCGGAAAGGAAAACTACTTCTGGATCCCACGCAATGATTTGCTCTGGGCTCACACCCGCATCATCCACCACAGCGTCTTTAGCGACGTTGGTCGCATTAATCAGATCGAATACATATTGGGCATAATCTTTACCCGTCGACACCCCGAGTTTTGAATCGTTATAAGACAACTGCAACACCCGAGGAGAAGATGAAAGTGCCACGGTCTGTTCCTTAAGCGCGGCTGCCTCCGAATGCATCGTATCGATAATATCTTTCGACCGATCTTCCTTACCCAACACTTGACCAAACATGGTAATCCACGCCTCGAGATCTTCTTGAGTGCCGTACTTCAAACCGACCACGGGAATACCTGCAGATTCAATCGGAGCAACGATATCATCTGTCTTGTTACCCCATTGAATCACCACGTCTGGATCCAAGCCCAAAATAGCTTCCATATTTGGCACAAAATCATCACCAGCAATCGGCACAGTATCAGCAGCGGTGGTAAAAATCTTGCCAGTGATGCCCTCATTGGCGGCCTTAATCGAAGACTGGTTCATGCCAACGATTCGTTCCCACGACCCATCAACAGCAGCCACAATAGCAGGAGCAGGCATAACCGTGATCGCAACCTTCTCAGCCGGCTTATCTAGCTTCACTTCTTTATCCCGCTGATCAACTATCGTGATCGCTTGGGAATCCGAAACACTGCGCTGTTCACTGCTGGAATCTGACGTGGTTTGCTGACCACATGCACCCAATATCGCCACAGCCATCACAGTTGCAATAACACCAGCAAGATACTTCCGAGCCCTCACAAAACCTCCCTTAACGGAATTACGAAACACATTCATTACATAAAATAATATGCGAATATTAGGTTAGCATAACCTAACAAACCACCAAAGATTAGCTGAGCATGTTTTTTAATTAATCACGTTTCACACCAATAATCGAAAACTGATATCTCGATTCGGCGCTATATATCTCATACTCACACCAAGGCAAAGCCAATCACGAATGAAATAGTGCAGGTTTTAGATTTCAATAAATCACAAACAGATCTGCTATTTTCTAGCATTTTAACCTATTCGCAGCGACAACTCTAGGAAGGCTAGCAGCTATCACAATTTCTCAGCGCAACTAACATGATGATCGATACGCTACACATAGAAGGAAAACAATCTGTGGATCAAGAAGCGCCGCAATGAAAAAGAAACATAGCGCTGCATCGAAATACACGTATGGAAATAAATCTAATCTTTAATAGCGCAGCTGCCGAAAATAAACTCAAGCTCTCGTGTTCACAACTAAAACTGCACCGTCACAGCTCACACTAGATCTGCTTTATCAACCAGCCCAGCTCTGGCTCGAACTCGGGCCCATACCAGTGATTCGCCGCTTCGTCGCGCCGTGTGCGCTTAATGCAGCGCACAGTGTATTCGGCAGCTATCGAAGCCGAATCAAACACAGTATGCCCAGCAAGCAATGCCCCCACAAACGAAGCCGAATACACATCGCCCGTGCCGTGCGAGCCTTGCGACAGCTGCTCGTGCTCATAGTAGGAATACTCGCCATCTTCGAGCACCACCACGCCCGTGCGGCCTTCCTTATAGCTCACACCAGTAAGCACGATCGTCTTTGCCCCCTTAGCTACGAGCGCTGCGAGCAGGCCGTCAATATATGCGCGGTCGTATTCTTCGCGGTATTCATACTCTGCAATCAGGCAAGCCTCGGTGATATTAGGAAGTATAATATCTGCGCTGAAGGCAAGGCGCCCCATCGCCGCAGCAAATTCAGCATCGAAACCAGGATAGAGCTTGCCGCCGTCAGCCATTGCTGGATCCACAATAAAGGGCGCTCCAGCTTTGAGGGTGTGCTGCGCAATACTCTTCACATAATCGATCTGCTTTGTGGAGCCGAGGTAACCAGTGTAAATAGCCGCAAAATCGATGCCTTCTTTTTGCCAATGCGCCTCAATAGCTGGCATATCTTCGGTGAGATCACGGAAAGTATACCCCTCGAATCCGGCAGTGTGGGTGGAGAGCACGGCCGATGGCAAGATAGCCGTCTCATGCCCGCAGGCCGAAAGAATCGGCAGGGCCACTGTGAGCGAACATTGCCCTACGCACGAGATGTCTTGGATCGTCAATACTCGCTGATATGCCATTATTTCTCCTTTACCAAGATGGCTCCATTCCATCTTTGGCATTGTGCTTTGGATTCTTCACCATTCTAGTGCCGGATGTGAAGTATGGATAAATATGCCCTGATTTTGAAAAAAGAGAAAGTGGGGCCAAGGACGCCCTTTGCCCCACTCCATCACATATTTTGGTTTAGCGCTATGCTCGGCGTGCTTCGAGGATAGTATCGAGCGCTTCGCCCACCCCAAGCACTTGCGCACGCCCGGCTCGTGCTGGCTTATCAGCGATTTTCTCTGGCACAGCATTGGGGGCCTCAAGCGGCTCATCGCCCATGCGCTCCCCCACACGAACTGGGCGATACGGCACTGGAGCTTCATCAGCTGCAGGAGGCTGATACGGCTCCACTTTCTTAGCGTCCCGCGCATCAGGGCGAGCTTTGAGAGTGTAGCTTGGCACCACAATCTTGGCTGCTTGCGAAACTTCCGCTGTGGCGACGTGCTGGGTGTGCTGCTTGGAAGAAGCTTGTGCTGGCTTTGCTTTTGCTACGGGGCGGGTTTGCGCTGCCGAGGGCGCTTTTGCTGCCTGAGCTGTCTGAGCTGGCTGCGCTTCGCTGCGCTTATCGCTGTGCTTTTCAACGTTTCGTGACGCCGGAGCAGCTTCGCTTTTTACTGTACTGGCGCGTTGGGGCCTATTAGCTTGGGCTTTGGATTGCTGGCGCGGCTGGGCAGTTTTTGCTTGTTTGGCTTTTGCTTCGCCAAGCTCAGCTTCCACATCAGCAATGATCGCTGAATCTTCCATATCGAGCGAATACCACATCCGAGCTAGATACACGAAACCAACTAGATACAGCCCAAGCACCACGCTCACGCCGATCGCTACAGCTATCGGCATGCTCACCGAAACTTTGAGCACCCAAAGAATTGCGGTGACGGCGGCGAGCAGTAATCCTCCCACGCCAAAGCGGGTGCGCATGGCTCGGCGAGCAGCAATACCAGCTCGGGCGTGAGCCCGCTCTCGAGCTAATTCACGCACTCGAGAGGTTCGCTCTGCACGCACGCCTGATTGCTGCGGCGTCTTATTTTTAACCATCACATGCTCCGTTGGATATAGTCGGCATCTGTATTCTGAAGTGTCTGCGTGAGCGTATTGCCGCTCGCGGATCATTCGCAGATCCGGGACGAATCGCTCATCTGCGGGAGCGGCAGCCACCACAGCTCGGCCGCGGTATAGAGCCGGAATCACGATCACCACCAGCAGGATCACTGCTGCTGCTACTGCAATTCCTTCTACTCCCACATATCTCAAACTATGCTCCGAAGTGCTTTTTATGGGCATATAGTGCGGGCGTGTTGCCCACTATTTTGAAGCTATCTATCAGGTATCACACCATTATGAGCACATTGTGCACATGGAGCACTTTAAACTCAATTTTCACTCGAACTGAGCGGCTATAGCTGACGCTAATCAGCCTGAGCATACAAATAAGCTACCTGTCTATAATCACGCAGTTCACTGCAGAACCAGCAGGCACCCGCTTTTGCCCTACCGGCACCACAGCCAGCCCATTCGCCTGCGCCAAGGCGCTCAACGCCGTCACCCCCGGATCCACCAAAAGCTCAGCCTCATAGCCATCACTAGGATTTCCCAGCACCCGCACCGGCACAAACTCCTCAAGCTCAGCATCACCCTCCCAATCCGCAGAAAGACGCACCGAAATCAGCGGGCGATGCACATGCTTATACCCCGCCATAGTGCGCAATGCTGGGCGAATAAACACCTCATAAGCCGTCAAAGCTGCCATCGGATTCCCCGGGAGGCAAAACACCGTGGCCACCCCTGCTAGCGTGCCCACCCCAAATTGCCTGCCTGGCCAAATCGCCACATTATCGAAGCGCACCGAGCTAACAGGCACAGCTGCAGCCAATGCCGCTCCGCCAGAGCTTCCAATATTTTCCAGGCCACCCTCGCTGTGCGCACCAAAACTCGCCAAAACTTCCTTAACGGTATCACCCCCACCATAAGAGAGCCCACCAGTGGTGATCACAATATCGGCACGCACCAGCTGATCCTCAATCACTTCGCGCAGCACAGCTTTAGAATCGCTCACCACCCCCACGCGAAACACCTGCGCCCCAGCTTCGCGCAGCGCGCTCGCAAGCGCATGCGAACTAGCATCATATACTGCCCCTTGCCGCTCCACACCGCCCACATGGCCACGGCGGCCCGCCTCTTGAAGCTCATCACCTACAGCAATAATCACCACCCTGGGAGCTGGATGCACTCGCACAGTGGCATACCCAGCTCCCGCTAAAAGCGCCACCTGCCGCGAACCAATTCGCACTCCCGCGGGCAAAAGCTCAGCTCCTGCCCGCACGTCTTGCCCAACTTGACGCACATTCTCACCAACAGCCACTGCTTGCAAGATCCGTACCCGCGCCGCGCCATGATCAGTGCCAGAAAGCGGCACCACCGCGTCAGCTCCCGCCGGTAAAGGAGCACCAGAAGCCACTCGCACACACGCCCCCGGCACCAGCACCCCGCCGCTCACCGCCGTCACTGCCACTGCATCAGTTACTGCCAATTCCACAGGATTGCCCACACAAGCCGCTGCCACATCGCTTGCCAGCACAGCATACCCATCGCCATCGGCTTCAGTGCGCCCAGGAATATCTGCCGGGGCCAGCACTGGCTCGGCAAGAATGCACCCTGAAGCACCATCTAAAGCCACATCCAGCGGCGGTAGCGGAGCGCTCATAGATATACATTGCTCGAGAAATTCACCCACGGATTTCATAGCAGCTCCTTTGCGTAGTCTTGATGGTTGCAATCCTATCGGCTCACCTTCACATCAAGGAGCAGGCTCACTAATTCGCCAGCCTAAAGTGAACACCTACACTTGCCAGCTAGAGCGTCTACGCTGTAGCGGCGCCGCGCTCGCTAGAATCAGACCTCTGCACTATCTGAGGCGCACAAAGCGTGAAATACTAGAGGCATGCGTGAGTTAGTGATTCCCGATCTGAGCGGCGAAGATCCAGAGGATGCCAAGCAGCGGTTGCGCTCTGTGGTGCGCTCTCATCGAAAACAGCGTTCCAAGAATGCCTGCGATGAGTTAGCGCGTAAAGCGCTCGAACAGGTGATGCAGTTTGTGGCTGGCTCTTCGCGCGTGGGCTGCTTCGTATCGGTAAACGCCGAGCCTCCTACTCTAGATTTATGCTCCGCTATCGCCGATTCGGGAAAAGAATTGCTATTGCCAAAACTTGGCCCGCACCTCACTCGCTCGTGGGGCTTTTTCCGGGGGGTGGATGATTTGGCTCAGATGGCTCCAGGGCGGCCCCCTGAGCCCACGGGGCCTGCTTTTGATAACGACATTTTGGCCACTGTGGATGCGCTTGTGATTCCGGCGCTGCTGGTGGATCGGCGAGGCGAGCGGCTCGGGCAAGGAGGAGGCTGGTATGATCGCGCACTGAAGGCTGTGGCTCCTGGCACTAAAGTGGCGGCGCTGGTGTATCCCGATGAGTTTGTGAGCGGCCCATTGCCACAAGATGAAATGGATGTGCCGATTCCTTATGTGGTGACGGCGGAAGGGATTTTCGCCACCGCCGGGGCGTGAAGGAGCAACTTAGAATCAAATCTTCTGCACAAGCCCCCTATTTCCATTCGGCACTAGAGCTATGCCCAAGAACCAGATTTGCCGAAGTTATCCACAGATATTTATGCAGGCTGCGATGATACATTCCGATCATCAAGAATCACGATATGGCATGGCGTAAACAATCAAGATCATCAAAAGCAGGCAAGCACCTGCACCATAACTCTGTGACGGCGCATAGAGCTATCCGCCGCCCTTCTTCCTATCGTGCTTTTCTTTGGCGTTGGCGATGGGTGATTGTGGCATTGCTCATTGGCGTTATCATAGAAAGCGGTCTCGCTAGCCTTAGAGCCGCGAATCCAGCCACTTCCCAAGTGCTTGTGGCAGCTTCAGATTTGGCCACTGGCACCACGCTCAGCGCAAGTAACGTGCAGCTCGCAGCGCTTCCAAAAAGTCTCTTACCGAAAGGCACCCTCACTAGCGCAGTGGAAGCTGAAGGCCAAGTGCTGGTGGCTCCGCTGCCAAAAGGAGCGCCAATCTATTCGCAACAGCTTTTTACCTCCGCATTTGCTTCATCGCCGCCACCGGGAACCGTAATTGACGCGATCCAAATTGATGATGAAGCCACGCTCGCAGTGCTGCAACCGGGCGATAGGCTCGCACTTTACTCTCCTCCAGACGAATCCGATGGCAAGCAAGAAGCTCACTTACTCACCGATTCCGCTGTGGTGATGACTGTAAGAGGATCCGAACAAAGCTCCGGAATTCTGGGAAATAGCTCACAGAAAGCAGCCGTGTTTGTAGCTATTCCAAAAAGTGCAGCTAATCTAGTAATTGGCCTTGGGGCTAAAGGCCCGTTGCACGCGGTAATTCGCGCCCATTAGCACAAGCCTTTGGAGCGCGATTCGCGATCATGGCTTATAGCTCCCAGCACAGAATCTAATTCTGGATGAACTGGCAATTACACAAGTATCGCACTTTTGGAAGGAAACTAATGCTTAAGGGTTTCAAAGAATTCATCTCTCGTGGCAACGTAATCGATCTCGCTGTGGGCGTGATTATCGGTGGCGCTTTTGCTCCTATCGTCTCCACTCTCACCGACAATGTGATCATGGCTCTCATTGCAGCCATATTCGGTAAGCCAAACTTTGACGAAGTGGGCCACTTCGTGATTAACGGCGCAGATATCATGCCCGGCACTGTGATCACAGCAGTGATCAACTTCCTGCTCATCGCTGCGGCCTTGTATTTCTGCATCGTGGTGCCGATGAACAAGCTGAAGAAAAAAGAAGAGGCAGCTCCAGTTGAACCAAGCGAAGATGTGAAGCTGCTCGGAGAAATCCGCGATCTGCTCCAACAGCGCTGACCTGAACCGAAATACACAAGATAAGGGCGGAGCGCAGTTCGCATTGTGCCCCGCCCTTGCCGCATCTCTAGTGGTATACGCTATATCGCTAAATCTTGCCAAAATGCGGCGGCAGATTCTCCAAAATCTCCCTTTCACGCGGTGAAATATGCCTTCTGCGAACACCCCCGTTTGAGCCTTCACCACCGTGATCCTTAGGCACCTGTGGCAACGGAGCTGGAAGCGGCGGATCCTCATATTGCTTCAAAGCCTCTTCAGGATAGGAGATCTCCCCAACCGCGAGGCGCTCTTGATCTATCCGGGAAAGCGCCGTCACACGCTTACCGCTACTCGCCACTTCCGCCACCGCTTTCTGCTACTTTTTCGCTGCCTTCGCTGGGTTTCGTGACGGCGATCCCAGAGCGGCGCACCACAGCCCCAAGCACAAGATCCACTTGCCCACCGCGGCGTTCAATTCCAAGCTCAGCGCGTAATTCTTCACGCAATTCCTCCGCACTGCGCGCCACATTATCGGAACTGATCCATTCCAACATATCATCCAACTGATCATCACTATAAGCCACTATCGGTAAACCCACAGAAATCTGTGGCCGAAGGCCACGCTCCACCGGCTTGCTCGCGGTTTCGATGCTAGGAAGTTCGGCATCAGCATTCGCCTCATCCTCGCTCGGTGCCGCACCAACCACTCCCGGCAAGCCCGTATCGATACGATCCGGTAATTGCGGCTGATCTAACTGCGAATTAGCAGCGCCACAATTGAGCCGCGAGCGCTCCGCTTGAGCTTGCGCAGCCAAATCGCCGATAGCCTTCGCTTGCCCCGCCGGATCCACAAAGAGCGAGGTGGAATAGGTCTGGAACACCTTCCATCCAGCTTCTTCATAAGCCTCGATACGATGGCGATCTCGGCGCCGCAGCGAAGCCTCAGCCACATACGCATCGTCATCAAGCAGCACAGCCACCAGCCAAATGCCGGGCGATTCCGCACTCCCCACTACCATCGGAATTCGAGCCGACCCAGGATATCCGAAACTGCGCGCCGTCACCCATCCCTGCTCATGTAGGCGAGCTTCAAGATCTTCCACAAGCGGCGCCACTGGCACTCCATCCAATTCGCCCGCTTTGCTTTCAAACCCTTGCTCAGCACTCTCAAGCACACTCGCAAGCAGTTGCGGCCCAGCACTAGAAATTCGGCTATCACGCAGATCTTTCGCACTCAGCGAGCTAATCAACGTGAGCTTAGTACGCGCTGCTTCCACCGCATCCACAAGAGCCAAGAAACCCTCGGGCTGAGCAAGCACTCCGAAGGAATGCATCATTCGGCCATGCACAGTCTTTGCATACCCTACTGCCAGTATCACGTGATCGCGATGCAATCCCGCCACTTGCTTCAGCGTGAGAATTTCAAAAGGCTCGCGCTCCAATGCCGCAAATGAGCGCAACACCGGAGAATCCGCAGCTTCAGCTCTAAACGCCTCACGAATCCGGGTGGCATGGCGCTCATTGAGAGCCACTACCGCCAATGAATGCTCTGGCTTTGAGAGCGCATGCTCAGCAATAGCATCCACCACGGCTTCCACCTCTGCGCTCGTGGTCTCGATTGCGCCGTCACCGCCAAGCGTCGGCATGCCACGCCCATCCAGCATCACCAGCTGCGCAGATTCTGCTCTCGCCGCTTTTGGAATCGGAGCGTAAACGCCGCTATAGCCGTGCTCATTGAGCGCTTTCGTGGTGATTTCATTGAGCTGCACCCGATTTGTGGGCAGCTGCACTACAGGCAGCACTCGCGCAAATTCTGAAATAACATCTGCACTGGCTTTGGGAGCATCATCGCCAGCATCAGCAGCAGGCGATACGGGAGCAGTGACGGCGGAGGCCAAAAGCTGGCTGCGGCGAGTATCTCCCACAATCACTAATTGCCTCCCGCGCATCACCACAGAAATCGCCACTGCCAGTGGGGTTTCACCACTCGCATCGTAAATACACAAGTCTGCCCAGGGAGCCGCAGGTAAAAACTCTGCCACAAGGCCACCAGGCATAATCCAAACTGGGCGCGCCAACTGTAGGATATGCGGATAGCTCTCTATCGCCTCACGCAATGATTGCTCATCGTAATGCCCGAGCACAGCATCGGCGCTAAGCGTGGCATCTCGATGAGCCCTAGCGTATTTGCGCATTTCGGCCACTGATGCTGCTAGCACTGGGGCCGTGAGCGAAGCTACGTGTGCCGTATCAAGCTCTCGCAGCTGTTGAAGCAAAGCTACCACGCTATGCGGCCCCACCGAAGCGAGCACCTGCGAGTTCGCCATCAGCTGCTCGAACACCGAAGATGTGCAAGCTAAATCGAATTCTTTTGCGAGCTGATCAGGTGCCACATGGCGGCGGCGCATATCGTCAATAAAGACTTCCAATCCCAGCTGATAGAGCTCTTTGATGAGAGCATTTCGCTCGGTGAGAGTCTCGATTTGCGCCTCTTCTGCCACGAGGTGATCGAGGCTAGCTGCGAGCTCTTGCCAAGGCATAGCCGCAAAGTCTACCCCCTCAAAGTATTGTGAAAGTCTCGCTAGCTGATCGATTGTCTCTTTGCTCTGGGCCTGGATTTGCGTGAACCCTGAAGGCAATATTGGCCAGCCACCATCTTTTGAGTGAACCCGCCACGCTTCTTGGCGCTCTTGCACAAGCAGTAGCTCAGTGTGTACATCTTGCACCACGGCTCCTGGGCGCAGTAGATCGCCTAGCTGCTTTCGTATCATGCGCTGCTCAGATTTTTTCATCTCGTAGCCGTGCGCCTCGCGCCATTCTTTGCTAGCGGTGGCAATCACCATATCTTCGGGAGATTGTTCAAAAACTTTTGGAAGGAAGGTGTCGAGGCTTTCTGAGATACCAGCTAGCATCGTCACCTGCTCGGCCCATTGAGCAGCATTTTGGGCCTGCACTAGGCCAGTGCTTTCACTAACAGATTCACACTGATTACGGGTGTTGGGCACGATTCCGCGCGCGAGGCTCTTCACTAATTCGAGAGCCGCTGCCGTATTTTCCTCACTGTTGATATCTGCTTTCAGCCATAGCGAATCCGAAAGATCCCCAGAGAGTATCCCCAGCTCAGCGGCACGAAGTAATTTTGTTTCAATTTCGCTGGCATCGCGCTTTTCAATATCTGCGATGCTCTGCGCACTGAAGCGCACTCTGGTGCGTGGCGCATCAGGCTGGGCCATTAGCGCAGCGAGGCGCTCCAGCACGTCGTGCACGGATTCGTTCCATTTTGGATCCACTCGATGTAGATCAGTGACGAAGGTGGCGAGCTTTTGGCGCACAGCCGTAAGCTGCTCGCGGATAGCGAGGATTTCACCTTTGTTTACAGCTGGTTTTTCGAGACGCAGCCCGGTGCGAAGCCGGAATGCGGCATCATCTGTGTCCCAAAAATTGAGCACTAATTCACCCACTCCAGCTTCATCAAACTTGCGTTCCAGCGCGCGCCCGGCTGCAGCGTCACTCGGAATGATCAATACGGATTTTCCGGATGCAGCAGCATCGGCGGCAATGGAGACCAAAGTGGCGAGCCGCCGTGATCCGGGGGGAGAATCGAGCAATATGGATCGCCCTGATGCCACGCTTTCCACAGCGTGTAGCTCTTCCACGTCGAGATCACCCACGCCGCGTTCCACTTCGGGAGAGCGATCTTCGGGTGATCCTGGCAGTGGCGAGACGGAGCAGAGCGCGCGTAGCTTTTCGTCTCCCGCAAGTGCTGCCATCACCCCCGACCCCATCACGAATGGTTTCATCGCATCTAAATCAGCCACCATTGCCGTGGCTGGATGCGTAAAGCATCCCAATAGGGTTTCGCTTTCGAATGAATATTCTGGAAGGAGAGCTCGGCCAAGATCATTTAGCTGAGCCAGCACCGATTCCATTGTGCTTCCTTTTTCTGCAGCACTCTCGATTTTTTTCAATGCCTCAGCGGGCACTCCTGCTGCTTGCAATGCTGCGGCGATATCGGAATGAATGCTCAGGCCGTGGCGCAGCTGAATCTTGGCATCCCCGTGAGCGAGAAAATCCACTTTTACGCCGCGCTTGATCATTGGAGTGGTGACGGTGGCGCCTTCTTTTTCCCATGAAGCTCGGCCAGCTGTGAGTTCGAGGTGGGCATAGCCGTAGCTATCGGTGAGTTTTTTTACTAGGTTGTGGAGTTTTGTGAGCTGTTGCGATGAGCGCTGATAGGCTCGCTCTTCACGCACTAGCGAGCTGAGCATTGTGCTTGCGCCAGAATAGAACTGGGCGGCGCCAGTGGGATGAATGTGTGTGAGGTTTAGTGCTGTTGCCGCCATTAGTTTCATTGTGGTGTCTGATTCACTAGCGGCTGTCAGTTCTGCACGCCAACGCTCCCAGGCTGTGGCGATGAGTTTAGCTAAGTAGGATTCATCGTTTTGGGATTTGTGCGAGTGGCTGGCTCTCCATCGGGTGACGCCGGAGTTTTCGTGCCCATTGCTAGTTGATTCAATACTCTTCGGGCTTATTGCATGGCGATAGCTTTCGTTAAGCTGATCTTCGCCAAAGAATTCGCGATCCGCTGCTTCACCGCCATGGGGTGTTTCAAGGCGCTCGTGGGCAGCTTGATCAGCAGCTTCAGCTATCTGTTCACTGCTGCGTTCAGCGTCTTTATTTCGTCTAAAGATAAAACTCACGTATTTACCGTACTTTTCTTTTGCCACAATATGGCGCTCCCGCGCCGTAGCAATAAAAATCCTGATGGTGCCCCCGAGAGGAATCGAACCTCCGACACCCGCTTTAGGAGAGCGGTGCTCTATCCACTGAGCTACGAGGGCAATGCAGCGCTAGCGGCTGCTCATCTACTGTAGTCGAAAGTCTCGCGAAAAAAGAAAAGACCGCAAACTTTCAGCTTGTGGCCTTTTCTAAGCGATATTATTTTCAGCTCACACGCACAAATACATAGTTGCCATAGAGCGAGGTCTGCACTGTGCCGGTGCCGTAGTTTTGGGCACCAATAAGCTGGTTACCACCCGCATACACTGCGATGTGCCGATCTGGCCACCATACGAGATCGCCGGGGCGAGCTTCTGAAGCTGGAATCTGCGAATACTGATATGCAATACCATCAGCGGTATGCGGCACCGAACGCCCAGTCTGCGCCAAAATCCACATCACAAAACCAGAGCAATCCCAGCCGGAAGGAGTGGAACCACCAAATACGTATGGCACGCCGATACCCTGGCGGGCGATCGCCACAATCTGCTCACCAAGATCGCCATTGTATGGCACTGACTTATAGCTGAAAGTGCCACCGCTTCGTTCGGCTGGCGAGGGTTTTGGGGCCTCTGGTTTCACCTCAGCGCGAGCTACAGAGAAAGTCCAGCCAGATGCATCTTTAGCTTGTTCTTCTTCGACGGCAGCTGCCACTGCAGCTTCATCCACATCTTGCCCAAGATCTACGGTAGCCACAGTGGCAGCCTCTGGCGCAACTGGCTGTGCCTCTGGCTCCGGAGCAGCCAAAGCCATCGAGCTGCCAACACCAAAAAGTGTGCCAGCCGCAGTGGCTGCCACCACGGCTTTAGCGCCGGGAATATCTACAAAACCACGAGCCGTCTTAGCGATTGAGTGTTTTCCCATGAAATCTCCTCATAGCCGATCTCGTATTTCTAAGCTTTTCTTGTGCGTAGCTTTAGCCCCATAAGCGTAAATCTACGCTGCCCTAGAAAAGTATAACCATGAAATAACGATTTGTCACGATTTGATAACGGTGGCGATGCTCACTCTTTAATTAAACCTGCCACAAAGACGCCTTCAGCTATATGAAGCGGCAAATTCGCGCTATCTTGCCCCGCAGAAATCTCCACCTCATCGGGCTCGTTGAACACCACCGTCACCGCCGCTCCAGGCACCACACCCGCTGCCTCAAACTCTTCAAGGTCTTCCGGATTCACCTGTACGCGCTCAGAAAATCGCACAATCTCGCATTGCACTGGCATATCGGCACGCACCAGCCCGCCAGCCACTGCTGCTGCAAGCGAGCACACCTGCACGCTCTGCACTGTTCGTGCCCGATCCACATGCGGATCTCGCTGCTGATCTTGCACAGCACAACACTTACTCTTAGCCTCACTGCCGCAACACTCCAGCAGCGAGCTCCTCGGAATCGGATTCCCATAAGCATCCACATCAGGGCATTCTAAAAGCGCGGCAATCTTATCAGCCACCACATCACTCACCACATGCTCCCAACGGCACGCCTCTTCATGCACGTGCGGCCAGTCAAGCTTGATCACGTCATGCAAAAGCCGCTCCGCCAGCCGATGCCGCCGCATCACTGCCTCCGCCCGCTTAAAGCCCTGCTCCGTAAAATGAATCTGCCGCCCTTCACCCACATGTAGCAACCCAGCGCGCTCCAAACGAGCCACCGTCTCACTCACAGTGGGGCCGCTCTGCTCGAGCCGCTCCACAATGCGTGCCCGCAACGCTGGCACTCCCTCTTCCTCGAGTTCATACACAGCTTTAAGATACATCTCAGTGGTGTCGATGAGATCGCTCATTGGGCCTCCTTTACTGTGCCTATCCTACGCGTGCAGCGCTGGCCACGCATTCACATAAGTACTTATCTACTCAAATCGCGCTTTACGATCAAGCCAACAATATGAACGCATGCCCTGAAAGAGCTATAAGCGTGCCATTATTAAACTATGACTATGGCAATTCACAATATCTCGCCACAAATGCTCCCTCGCGACGGCCGCTTCGGGGCTGGCCCCTCAAAAGTGCGGCCCGCACAGGTGCAAGCCATCGCCGCTGCTCCATTGGGCACATCCCACCGCAAACCGCCGGTGCGCCATATCGTGGGCGCAATTCGGGAGGGTCTGCGCGATCTATTTGAGCTTCCTAATGGCTACGAAGTGCTGCTTGGCAACGGTGGTGCGAGCGCGATCTGGGATGCTATCCCCTTTGCGCTCGTGGAGAGTAAAGCGCAAACAGCTGTGATTGGTGAGTTTTCCGGTAAAGCCGCGAAAGCCGTGGGCAAGGCACCTTGGCTAGGCGATACCGAGGTAATCAGCTGCGAGCCTGGCCAGATGGTGCTTAACGTACTCTGCGAAAGCGTGGACACTTACCTTTATGCCCATAACGAGACGAGCACTGGCGCAATGAGCCCACTCAAACGCTATGGGCGTGCCGGATCAGCAGGCAGTGACGGCGGAGCGCTCACTATCGTGGATGGCACCTCGATCGCGGGTGGCCTGGTATTTGATCCTAGTGAGGTGGATTTCTATTATTTCTCTCCACAAAAATGCTTTGGCAGTGACGGTGGGCTGTGGCTTGCGTTGGCTTCGCCGGCTGCGCTCGAACGTATTGAGCGACTCACCGCCGAGCGTTGGGTGCCAGACTTCTTGAATCTACAGCTCGCAGTGAATAATTCACGCAAAGATCAGACTCTCAATACTCCCGCTCTCGGCACGCTGGCGATGCTGGCAGATCAAGTGCAGTGGATGCTCGATAATGGTGGCCTCGCAGGTATGGAGGCACGCAGCCGGCGCAGCTCTAATTTAGTGTACGAGTGGGCAGCAAATCGCGATTTCGCCACTCCTTTTATTAGCGATCCGCTATACCGCTCTATTTCCGTTACTACCATTGATTTTGATGAAGCTATTCCCACGATGGAAATATCGCAGCAATTGCGCGAGCTGGGCGTGCTCGATATTGATCCATATCGTTCGCTAGGGCGCAATCAGTTCCGGATCGCCACATTCCCATCGATCGAATCGAGCGATGTGGCGGCGCTGCTCGAATGCATAGATGCGCTTGTGTAGCCGATGCTCTTGTGTAGCCATATAGGCAAGAATGGACAAATAAAAGCGAAATATAATCGGATTTCCCTGCTATTTCCCAGATTATCGGGAAAATAGCAGAATTTGACGCTTCGGATTTGTCCATTCGTGCAGCAATAGCTTCGCCTAGCAATGCTTGGGGGCACTTCAAACTGAAGTGCCCCCAAGCATTAGGTATAGCAAGTATTACCCAATCAGTGCTTGAATTGGCCCAAGCGTGAAGTAGATCAGGAACAGCGCAGCCACTACCCACATCAGCGGATGAATGTCTTTAATCTTGCCGCGAGCCAGCTTCACCAGCACGAAAGCAATGCAGCCAAAGCCAATGCCAGCCGTAATTGAATAGGCGAAAGGCATCATGGCGATTGCCAAAAATGCTGGGATAGCGTTTTCTGGATCGTTCCACTTAATCTCAGCCACTTGCGTCATCATCAAGAAGCCCACAAATACCAGCGCAGTGGAAGCTGCTTCTGCCGGCACTAGCTCCACCACTGGAGCGAAGAACATCGAAAGCAGGAAGCAGATGCCCACCACCACTGAAGAGAGGCCGGTGCGCGCGCCAGCCCCCACACCGGAAGTTGATTCCACATAGGAAGTGTTGGAAGATACACCACCCAAGCCGCCTGCAATAGCAGAGAGCGAGTCGATCAAGAGGATTTCAGTGGTGTGCGGAATCTTGCCTTCTTTATCCATCAAATCGCCAGCTTGCGCCACACCCACCATGGTTCCCATGGTGTCGAAGAAGTCGGCGAGCATCAGCGAGAAGATCAGCAGCAGCACCGAAACCACCGGCAACTTAGTGAAAGCACCGAAGAAATCGATCTGCCCAAAAGTAGCAAAATCAGGAATCTGAATTGGCGAGCCATTTAGCGCTGGCACATTCTTAGTCCAGCCAGTGGGGTTCACTGCTGCGCCAGTCTCGTCGGTCATCAATGGCAGCTTCAGCACAGCCTGCACGATCACTGCCAACACTGAGGAAGAAATAATGCCGATCAAGATCGCAGCCTGCACGTGGCGCATGTAGAGCACAATCGTCACTACCAATCCCACCACGAAAATCAGCATCGGCCAGCCCTCAAAAGAGCCATTAATGCCAAGCTGCACCGGGGTGCCACCGGCGCGAATCACGCCTGCGTTGATCAGGCCTACCAAGGCAATAAAAAGGCCAATGCCCACTGAAATAGCCACTTTCAGCTGCACTGGCACTGCACGAAACACCGCTTCGCGGAAGCCGGTTACCACCAAGAGAGTGATCAGCACGCCTTCCCAGAAGATCAAGCCCATAGCTTCGCCGTAGGAAAGCCCGAAAGGTCCAAGCACTAGCGTGAAGGAAACCATGGCGTTCAAGCCCATGCCGGCCGCGAGCGCCATCGGGAACTTTGCCACCACACCCATCAGGATCGTCATCAGGCCGCCCACCAGCGCCGTGCCAGCCGCAATGGAGGCCACGGTGACGTTTTCCGCACCGCCAGCTCCAGCTGCTGCTATCAAAATGGAGGGGTTTACCACGAGGATATAAGCCATCGCAAAGAAGGTGACGACACCGCCACGGATTTCTCGTTTCACATTCGAGCCACGCTCGGTGATGTGAAAGAACTTGTCAATACCACTTACTTGCTGCTGTGCGGGTGCAGCTCCCGTATTTGTAGTCACGGGTTAAGTCTTGTGGAACTGCGCCCAATATCAAAATCTTCTCGCTATCCGGAATTTGGGCATCCAAATATTGGCGAGTCGATGCCGATTTGTGACCCTGCTCACGGCGTCACGCCTCGCCACACTTTTCAGTGCTCCATCACCTCAAGATCAGCCTCATTAACCACTGGCTCCGACTGCACCCACAGCCGCTCGCGGCGCTTCACATCCGTCTCCGAATGCGCCCCGCAGCCATGATCCACCGATACAGCCCTGCCATCAAAAGGGCTCCACTCGTTGGCGCACACCCCAAAAAGCTGCCGCGCGCTGCCAGCCATTTTCATAAAGTAGCCACAAGTAGAGCACTGTGCTTTAGCATCGCGCGTGGCTTGATTCTTTGGCCCAGCATCACCGCGATACCAGCGGCGGAAAGTATCAGCCCGGCCACTTTCGGAAAGCACTCGAACTCGGCCCAAGCCAAGCTCCCACTGCTCGGCTCGATCAGCATCAGAACCTGCTTCTTCATAGCTCTGCTTGAGATCAGGATCAAAATTATTGCTAAAGCAGGATTCTTCCGCAGGCTGCAAATTTGGGTCGCTCGGATTGTATGGCAAACGATCCGAAGCGCCAATATCTTCAGGTTGCAGCCGATCAGCCCAAGGCACCCATTCTGGTGAAAGCAGCGCCTCCTTGCCTGGGCGCAGCGACAGCTCATTCACAGTCACCCGCTTCGAACGCGAAGCCCGAGCCAGCGTCACCGTCCAATACCATCCCAAATAGCCTGGCATCAGGCATACGAAGGCGTGGGTGAGCACACGATCAGCTTCTTGTAATACGCCGGCATGCTCGCCCACGTTTTTCTCGGCAGTAGCCTCGAGCAGAGCTTGACGCGCCTCCTCGATAGCACCGGCGAGCAGCGGCTCTTTTGTGAGCTTCTGTTTTGGATTAATTCGCTGATCAGACATCAAAATCCTCCGCGAGCGCGCGCAGCGCTTGAGCGATTCGCGGCCCACCTTCGGGATAGCGGCCACGGCGCAGTTTGTCTGAAGCGTGGTCGAGAATCTTAATCAGATCTTCGATCAGCGGCACGATCTCTTCTGGTTTGCGGCGATTGGCTTCAGCCAAGCTCTTTTCTTTATGAAGCACCGTGACCTGCAGCGCTGCTTGCCCTCGGCGGGTGTCACCCACTCCGTATTCCACGCGCATTCCGGAGCGCAACCGCTCCCCAAGCGGCACTGAGCTCGCCGGAAGATACACTTCGGTGCCGTCGTCTCCTGCAATAAAACCGAAGCCTTTTTCTGAATCGAAAAATTTCACTTTGCCTGTGGGCATTGCTCCCTCGCCTCTTTCTCGCTAGTCTCGCGCATTTGCAGCTATTTATAGCCTGCTGCCAGCTGCGCGCTTATTACTGCCTTCTATTATGGCATCTATCGGCGATTTTCCAAGAGTTGCTGCGCCATTCGCAATTATCTGCCCATATTAGGGGCCAGCTTCGGCGTTATTTTTGCGCACTCCATGCGCTCCCTGCAAAGCTAATAGTTCCGAATAAATACCCGCCTCGCCCTAAGCGAAATTGTGATCCCAGTCCCTTTTTCCCGAAAAAGCGGCTTGCTCTCTTGATAGGCTTGAAATGTATATAGCCAAGCGAGGTGAGAGGTTCCAATGAAGCAGCAAAGCGTGGTGAAAAAGTCATTGAAGTGCACACTAGCAGCTGCCTTTGCGGCGATTGTGGCAATGACGGCGATGTTGGCGGCCCCAGGCGTGGCTTGGGCTGAAGAGCCCGCCACTTTGCGCAGCAATTTTGAGGATCATGCCGGGGTGGTGAAAGATACGGCGGCTGTGACGGCAGCAGTAAAGGAGGTGCCTGGGGACGATCTGTGGGTAGTGATCGTCAAAGACCTCAACGGTATGGATGCGCAGGATTGGGCACATCAAGCTTTTATGGCCAGCGGCTTACAGAAATATGATGGATTACTTGTGATTTCGGTGGGTACGAGCGAGCTTGGTGCTTGGGCGGGGCGTGACGAGGCGTACAGTGGCGAGGTGGATGCCGTCACCACGGGCGTGCTGGATGAAGCCACCAACGATGCAGTATTGAATCTGTTCGGCGACGGCGATTGGGATGGCGGCGTGATTATGCTGGCAGACCACGTGGCTCAGCTGGAGCGTGGCGAATCTATCACCAGCAATGCACCCGCATTTGGTGGGCTGGCTGTAGTGCTCGCAATCGTGGTGGTGATCGTGATTGTGGTGAAAGTGCGTGGCAAGAAGCAGGCTAAGAAAGACGCCGTGAGTTTAGCTGAACTTGCTAAACAAGCAGGCTCGGAGCTAGTGCAAGTGGATGATTCCGTACGTTCAGCCGTGCAGGAGCTGGAGTTTGCGCGTATGGAATTTGGGTTGCAATCCACGCAAGATTATGCTGCGGCTTTGGAACAAGCAAAAGCAAATATACAAAAGGCATTCTCGCTACGTACCTTGCTTGGCGATGAGAATCCCGAGACGCCCGAGCAGCAGCGTGAGATGAACCAGCAGATCCTCACACTTGTGGGAGCCACAAAAGCAGCCTTGGCAGAGCAAGAGAAAGCTTTTAGTGAGCTGCGGGATTTGGCTGGGCGAGTGGAAGAGAAAGTGGCTGAGCTTCAAACCCGTAGTGGCGAGGTGCGTGCGCAGCTGCCGCTAACGAAATCTAAGCTAGAGAATCTAGGGCTGCATTATGCGCCTAGCATGTTTAGTTCGCTCACCAGCTACCCCGAGCAGGTAGTGACACTGCTTGAGAACGTAGATAAATCACTGGCGGATGCGCAGGCGCAGATTGCCCAGGGCGAAAAGAATGAAGCAGTCGGATACGTGAAACTGGCTGAGGGCACGCTCAATAATGCAGCCCAGCTTTTGGTAAAAATTGACGAAGCGCCACAGCTGCTAGAAAAAGCCCAGCAAGATTTGGCGCGCAATATTGAATCGCTCAGTTCAGATGTAAAAGATGCCGAACGGCTTGGTAAAGAAAGCGCAGCGATTAGCGCTGCCGCAAATACGGCTCGCGACGCACTTGCCGAAGCAAACGCATCAAGCGGTAAAGATCTGCTTTTGCTAAACGAGAAACTAGAGGATGCAGAAGCTAATTTGGATGCTGCGCTCTCCAGCGTGCGTGAAGCAGAAGAAGCCCGCATCAAAGCTCAACAAAATGCTGATAAAGCACGCCAGCAGGCGAATGCAGCAATTAATGCAGCCGAAGATAGTATTAATCGCTATCGTTCAGGAGTGAACGCCGATACCCGCACCTATCTAGCCCGCGCTAAATCCGCATACGCTCAAGGCTTGCAGGCTGAAGGGGAAGAAGCGCTACGCCACTTCCGATCCGCAAAAGATTTAGCAAAGAATGCTATTAATTCCACCTCTCGAGATATTCGCCAAAGCAGCAGCTCAAGCGGCGGATCCGATATGGGTGGCGTGCTGGCTGGAATGGTGATCTCATCAGTTCTAAACGGAATATCTTCTGGAGGGGGTAGTTATAGTAGTCATTCCTCCGGCAGCTTCAGCAGTGGACGCTCTAGTGGGGGTTTTAGTAATAGCTTCGGCGGCGGGGGCGGAGGTGGTTTCCGGAAAGGCTTCTAGCACTCGGGCAAATCCCACGCCCACTTCATGTTTACCCAGTATCAGGCATATTTACCCAGTATTATTAAACACAAAGCCACAAGAGAAAGGTTCAGACCATGGCTGAAAAGCAATCGATTCTCGGGCGTATCGCCCAGCTCACCAAGGCTAATATCAATGCGCTGCTAGACAAAGCAGAAGACCCGCAGAAAATGCTTGACCAAATGGTGCGCGATTACACCAACTCTATCGCTGAAGCAGAAGATGCAGTAGCCGTGACCATCGGCAATCTGCGCCTCGCTGAAGCAGACTATAACGAAGACGTGAAAGCCGCTAAAGATTGGGGCGATAAAGCCGCTGCCGCAGTGGCTAAAGCCAAGGAAATGGAAGCTGCTGGCAACGCCGCTGGCACTGAGCGCTTCAACAATCTCGCCAAGGTGGCCCTGGAACGCCAGCTTAGCGCCGAAAAGGAAGCCAAGGATGCTGAGCCAATGATCACCTCACAGCAGCAGGTGGTGGCCAAGCTCAAAGATGGGCTCACAGTAATGCGCTCCAAGCTCGATGAACTAAAGAGCAAGCGCGATCAACTCGTGGCTCGCCAAAAGAGCGCCGAAGCTCAAAACCAGGTGCAGGATGCAATCTCTTCGATTAACGTGCTTGACCCCACCTCCGAGCTGGGCCGCTTCGAGGATAAGGTTCGCCGCGAAGAGGCTATCGCTGCCGGAAAGGCTGAGGTTTCTTTGACCTCCATTGAAGATCAGTTTGCTGAGCTCGCTTCTGGTGATGATAGCTTAGAGATCGAGGCTCGCCTAGCTGCGCTACAGGCTGGCGATACTCCTGCTCAGATCGAAGCCAAGGATTTCACCGCTTACTGATACTAGCGCTCTGATTCACAATTAGTGGGGGGCTGGCTTAATCTGATTTTAAGCCAGCCCCCCCACTGCTCTATCTAGTGATAGTTACTGGCACCTAGCAGGCTAAGCAATTTCCCGGAGGGCGAGTTGGGGTGCTGCGCCCGCGTGGCGCGAAGCGACACGGGAAGTGCAGCCCGGTCCCCACTCTGAGCCCGAAGGGATGTCGCGCAGCCGTACAGCGCCCACTCTTTAAGCAACACCAATTGAAGCACACAGCTTTCAGGAAACTTCCAGAAAAGCGGAGCATTATTAGATTATGGCCAAACAAAACACCCCAGAAGCCCGGCTCCTCGTAGTAGACGATGAGCCTAATATTCGCGAACTACTCTCCGTCTCGCTGCGATTTGCAGGCTTCGATGTGGAATCAGCAGCCGATGGCCGCCAAGCCCTCAAGATCGAAGATAATTTCGCCGCAGATCTCGTGATCCTCGATATTATGCTGCCCGATATGGATGGCTACGAAGTTCTCCGGCATTTACGAGAGCACGAGCCTGATCTTCCCGTGCTTTTCCTTACAGCTAAAGACGGCGTGCGCGACAAAATTAAAGGGCTCACCGTGGGTGCAGACGACTACATTACCAAGCCTTTCTCTTTGGAAGAACTGATCGCACGCGTGCGCACTATCCTGCGCCGCACCCGCCCTGTAGCAGAAGCCACCGCCGTCATCAGCTATCACGATCTTGAACTTGACGAAGATCTTTACGAAGTGCGCCGAGCAGGCCGAGACGTAGAACTATCCCCCACAGAATTCAAGCTGCTGCGCTATTTAATGCTAAATGCCGAGCGCGTCGTCTCCAAAAATCAAATCCTAGACCACGTATGGGATTACAACTGGCATGGAGACACCGCAATCGTGGAATCCTACATTTCATACTTACGCCGCAAAATTGATTCCCCGCCAGCCCTTGGCATCGAAGACAAGCAAGAAGCGAAAGCCTTAATACCGTTAATTCACACGAAACGCGGCGTTGGCTATATGCTGCGCGCACAAAAGTGATAGCTCCCAGAAATGAATAGTAAAGCAGCTTCAGCCACTCCTATCCCCAAGCCTACCCCGAGCCCCCCAGCAAACCCTGGCCCAGCACTAGCTCCGGGCGTAATACCCACATCTGAGCCAAAACTTTTTGGCTCACTTTCGCTACGCATAATGATGGCTTTCGTGGCCCTCATCGGGGCAATGCTGATGATTGTGATCGGGCTAGTATCGCTCACGCTGCGGCTATATCTCACTGACGAAGTGGATCGCTCCCTCATTTCCTCCGGGCGAATCATCGCCACCCAAACAGTGGATCGCATCGTCAATGGCTCACAAGTGCAAGTGATCCCATCCGACTTCTACTTCTATATCGATTTGAACTACACCTCACCCATCGAGGTGGAGCACACCAACACCCAGCACTTGTATGGCACCCCCAAAGATGCCGCGGAGCTAATATCCAGCCCGAACACCGCCGAAGTGGAGCCTTTCACGGCACCCGGCACTTTTGACGGCGCATCCTGGCGCGCTATCGTGGTGCCGCTACAATCTGGCCTCACTGGCGAATCAAGCGGAACAGTGCTTATCGCTTTACCACTGGTGACGGTGGATCGGGCAGTGGAAAATCTTGAGCGTGTGATGGTGGCCATCGGGCTCATTATTATCTTGCTCGGCGGGTTTGTGGCCTACGTGATGGTACAACGCTCGCTGCGCGGCGTGCGCTCAATCGAGAAAGTCACTAAGCAAGTAGCAGCAGGAAATCTCGCCAGTCGAGTGCCGCCATTACCGCCCACCACCGAAGTGGGAGCGCTCGCCGAATCAATCAATGCGATGCTGGCCGCAATAGAGCATGCTTTCGCTGTGCAGCAAGAATCAGAGCACCGAATGCACCAGTTTGTTTCTGACGCCTCTCATGAGCTGCGCACTCCACTGGCCACTGTGCGCGGATACGCCGAGCTCTACCGCATGGGTGGGGTGCCGAGCGAAGAAGTGCCGCATGCTTTTGAACGCATCGAATCAGAATCCACACGAATGGGTAATCTGGTGGAGGATCTGCTCAAGCTTGCCCGCCTCGATGAAGGCAAAAATATTAGCTACAGCCAAGTAGATCTGGCAGCTGCAGCCGCTGATGCTGTGGCAGATGTACACGCCCGAGCGCCGCAGCGGCAAGCGAGCGTGATAGCGCTTGACGGCGGGACGCCAAAGCAAGTGCTGGTGATGGCTGATAAAGACAAAGTGGAGCAAGTGCTGGCCAATCTGCTCACTAACGTGCTTACTCATACACCGAGTGACACTGCAGTGGAAGTGGCTGTGGGGCTAAATCCGCGCGTGGCTGGAGAAGCGATAGTTGAGGTTCGGGACCACGGGCCAGGCATTAAAGCCTCAGAACGCAAGAGCGTATTTAAGCGCTTCTATCGCACCGATTCTTCACGCTCGCGCAACACTGGCGGCACTGGTCTAGGCTTGGCGATTGTGGCTGCTACACTCGCTGCGCACGGCGGCACGGCCCGATTGAGCGAGACGCCAGGCGGCGGCCTCACCGTCACTCTCACTTTCCCCAACGCCGTAGCCCGCTAAAATATACAGCCAGCTCGGCGCCGCTCTCACTTAGGCCAGGCGGTGCGCTGCTCAAGCATCGCGCCGATATAGGAGCGCACGCGAGCCATGAAATCCTCTGGGCTTTCGCCCTCACGCGCCTTGATCGGCTTGCCAATATAGAGCTGCACTGGCGGGCGATTGAGGGTGGGGAACTTGCTGCCCACCGGCATCGCTTCATGGCCACCATGCATTGCGAGCGGCACGATCGGCACATCGAGTTTGATCGAGAGCGCTGCCGCTCCGGGCTTAAATACCCCCATCTCGCCGGTGCGTGAGCGCGTACCTTCCGGGAAGATCAGGATCGGGATGCCTTCTTGGAGCAGGCGAGAAGTCATGTGCGCAGCTCGGCCAGGATGGGCGCTGGGTTTGCCTTTGCGCTCCACGGGATAAGTGTTGAAAAAAAGTGAGGTGAGCTTCGAGATGCGCTGCTTGCGGTAAAAATAGTCAGCGGCAGCGCCAGTGGCGAGCTTCTGCGTCATATGATTAGGCAAGAGCGAAAACACCATGGGAGCATCGAGATGCGAGGAGTGATTGCCTACCACGATATAGGCGCCAGTGAGCCCATCCACGTTGGATTGGCCCTCCACATGCGGCGCCACCACGGTTTTTATCACGGGCCGCGTGACAGCGGCGCGCACCAGCTTGCGCATACGGGCTTTGGAGTCCGAATGGTATTCGTCGAGTGGGTGGAGCCCATCAGCGTGCATATTATTATGCGGCTTGTCTGAGCCCCCACGGAGTGCGGCGTGGGGGTTGCCATCGCGAGAATCAGCCATTAGCGCCGGCCTTTGTTGAGCTTCACCACGCCCCAATTCACCCACGGTTGTGGGGCATGCTTAGCGAGGAAAGCAATCACTTTGAAGCGCTTGGAGGGCGTGACGGAGCTCTTGTGGCGAGCGGCAGCTTCGAGCGTCTCTGCCACCACGCGGTCGGCATCCATCCAGAGCCAGCTTGGAATCGAATCGTTAGAGACGCCAGTGCGCTCATGGAATTCGGTGTGCACCCAGCCTGGCAGGAATGAGAGCACATGCACTCCAGTGTCTTTGAGTTTGAGCGCGATTGAATCGCTCCACACCTTCACTAAGCTCTTAATCGCAGAGTAGGCCCCCATCGGCACTAGCGCCGAAACCGAAGAGGTGGTGATAATCAGGCCTACGCCACGGCCAAGCATTGCTTCGGCAGCGGCGCCACCAATCTCCATTGGAGCTAAGCCCATTACTTGCGCGGCATCGTGAATCTGCGTGTAATCCGAGGTGATCATCGTGCTGTAAAGTCCGCCGCCAGCGTTATTGATCAGTACTGAGACAGGATTCTCACTCGCAGCCAGGCGCGCTTTCACCGTATCCACCCCAGCTCGCTCTAGCAAATCGGCCCGTAGTGTCTCGCATTGCACTCCATAGGATTCGCTTAGTTCATTGGCTGTGCGGGCCAGCCGTTCCTCATTGCGCGCAGCGAGCACTAAATCCATGCCTTGCGCCGCAAGCGCATGCGCGAATGCGAGCCCAAGCCCAGAAGTGCCGCCCGTGATGAGCGCCCAGCCTTCACGCATCGCTGCAGGAAGCGGAACCTTTGGAAGCTGGCGCGGCTTCGGTGTGCCCGAATCTAAGCTGTTTGCCGGCGTTTGATTATTTGAAATAGCCACGTATATAAGGTAGACCATTTCGGCCAAAAAAACGGCATTTTCTGCTCTTGATCGAAAAGGGCTAGGATATAGCGCTGTAACTGCTCGCGAGAGAGGGCGGAGCCTATTTTGTGCTCAGCACTATACGGAGCGAGCGGATCGGGGAAACTTGGAGGCCTTATGGTTTCACGAGAAGCGCCGCAATGGGTGCGCCAAAGCTTTATTCGCAGCGCACTTGGCGCCGGAGCTAGTGCGAGTGAAGAAGAGCTCGCAGCCACGTATGCGCAGCTAGTGCAAATCTGGTGTGAACCAGATCGGCATCATCATGATCTTCGCCACTTGCTCGATATGCTTAAGCGGATCGATACGATGGCTCCAGAGACTCCGCATGCGGATTGGGTGCGCCTGGCTGCATGGTTTCATGGGATCGTATTTTCCACTTCTGACTTGGCGGTGTACACCCGCAATGGCGGCGAGGATGAGATTGCCTCAGCGAAACTAGCCGATCAGTATATGGAAAAGCTTGGGATTAGTGATGAGGCTCGGCAAGCTGTGAAGAAGATGATCACTGGCTTGAAGAAGCCCTCCGCTCTCGATAAAGCAAACGAGGCGGAGGCCAGCTGCCTGCCAGCAGAAACCCAACCAGTCACAGTGAAGGCCGAAGAGACCAACACTATCGAAATGATCGACATGGATCAGCTGGCTTTGTGTGATGCACATTTGGGTGCTCTCGCCGTGGAGCCGCAAAAATATCGGCATTATCTGGAGGAAATCCGGGCCGAATATGCGCACATAAACTACCGGCATTTTGTGTATGGGCGAATGAAGATTGTAACTAAGCTGCTGGCCCGCAAAAAGCTCTTCTATTCACCGTTGGCGGCGCAGTGGCAAGAGCCGGCGCGCGACAATCTTGAAGCCGAGCTAGAGCGGCTCAAGGCGAAGCTCGCTGAGCTGGATCGCGAGGAAGCTGGCCGCGAGGCGCAGGTGGCGAGTGCGGATGACACTGCAGCGCCGCTTGAGCAAAAGCCTGAAGCAAGCTTTAGCGAAGCTGAGCTTTCCGAGCCAAAGCTGCCAGAGGTGATGGCTGTGCAAACCGCGCCCGGCACTGATGATTCCCTCCAGGAGCACCCAAAGCTTCCAGCTGAAAGCGATGTGGCTGCTAATGCGATGCCGCTAGTGGGCGATAAGCCGCTCTCATCTTTGGAGAAGCTGGCTGATATCTATTCGCCGGGCCGGGTGCCGCGAATTGAGATGACGCCGGAGCAAGCGGCTCGCGAGGAGCGCAAGAATACTGCCGAAAAAGCTTGGGAAGCAATCGCGGCGAAGCGCGATAAATGAATATTCATAGAGGTGGGTGAAGAGTTTTTTCAGCTGCTGCCATCATTTGTAATAGATGCCGGCCATATCCACAAGCAGCATAGAAGATAAATGCGAAGTGACCTGGCGGAGCTTACCCACATCCACCCGATCATACTGCTCATCCACCGTCGCCTCGGCAGCGGATGGCACAATCGGCTGATTCTCCTTCACCAACTGCGAAGCCGCCGCAAAATCCTGGCGCAACTGCACCGAAAGGAGTCCCTCGCGCTTGCTCATCAGCTGCGTGAGCCGCGCCGCATATTTCTCCTCATTAGCCACATCGGCCGCATTCTCCGCCTTCAACATCTTCGCCGTATGCCGTAAAAGTCGCAGGCCAGCCTTAAAATCGCCACCGCCAATTTCGGTGACGGCACGCGTGAGCAACGGATAGCTGGTCTCGGCCGCTGCGCGAGCCAACATCTCATACTGCACACCCAGCTCGATCTCTTGCGCTCGGGGCGAGCGCAGCGCCACCGCCAACTCCTGCACATCCTCAGCCCGGCTCTGGCCCACTGTAGCCAGATAGCTGCGCTGCGCACCCTCCTGATCATGCACCGTCTCACGCAACGGCAACACCCGAATAAATGCCGTGAGCACAAAAATTAGCACAATCAGCGGAACCGCGCCCAAAAACACCCAATGCAGCCGATCTGCCAGCCCAAGCCGCACCGCCGTCACCGCCTCCGGAGGCAATTTAGCCATCACCTGCGCATCCAACACCGAACCCGCGCCAATCCCGCCCGCCGGCAGCTTCACGCCAGCCGGCAAATGGCTCGCAATCGCATCCTGCAAGCCAGTGTTCATCACCGTGCCAAAAATCGCGATGCCCGTGGTGGAGCCAATATTGCGGAAAAACTGGGTGCCGGCTGTGGCCACACCAAGATCACGCATCTGCACAGCATTCTGCGTCACCAGCAGATACTGCTGCATCACCATGCCCAGCCCGAGGCCGAAAATCCCCATCGCCACTGTCACGTACCACAGCGCCGCATCTGGCTGCATCACCACCAGCAGCATCTGCCCCGCCACCAGCACGATAATACCCACCAGCATAAACTCTTTATAACGCCCAGTGCGGGTGATGAGCTGGCCGATCAGGATGCCAGCGAGAATCTGGATCACGCTCATCGGCATCAGGATAATGCCGGAAGTAGTAGCGTTTACGCCGAGCACGCCCTGCGCGAAAATCGGCAGGTAAGTGAGCGCAGAAAACATCACCATCGCGAGGATCAGCGCTGAAAGCGTGGAAAGCGTGAAGATAGAATTCTTAAACAGGCGCAGCGGCACCACAGGCGCCTCGGCTTTGCGCTCGGCCACGATGAAGAGCGCGGTGGCGATTGCGCCAGTGACGTAGAGGCCAATAATCAGTGGGGAATTCCATGGGTGGGTGGTACCGCCCCAGGAGGTGGCTAGCAGGATCGTGATGAGCGCGATCGAGAGCAGGATCATTCCGGGCACATCGATTTTTGCGGTGCTCGGGGTGTGCTCGAGTTTGAGCAGTTTGAGCATCATCACAAGCGCCACGAAGCATAGCGGCAGCGCGCAATAAAAGAGCGCACGCCAGCCGAAAGCGTCGGTGACGACGCCGCCCGCTAGCGGCCCAAGCACGGTCGAGACGCCGAAGGCAGCACCCATATAGCCTTGATATTTGCCGCGTTGGCGGGCCGGGATGATATCGCCGATCACCGTTTGCGAAAGCGGGATGAGGGTGCCCATGCCAGCGCCGGTAATGCAGCGGCCCACGATGAGCCAGCCAAAAGTGAGCGCCGCACCTGAGAGCACCGAACCCGCGATAAAGACGAGCAGACCGCCGATGTAGAAGATACGTCGGCCATACATGTCCGACATTTTGCCCACGATGGGGGTGACGAGGGCAGAGCTTAGAAGTGCTGCTGTGGCCACCCAAGAGTAGTGGTCCATGCCGCCGAGCTCGGCGATAATACGAGGCATGGCCGGCCCCACGATGGTCTGATTGATAGAGGCAGCAAACATCGAGATAATCAGCGCGAAGAAGATGCCACGCTCTTTCGGGCCGAGCTTAAAAGAGTTTGGATCATATGTATTTGGCTGCTTTTCAGCCGCTTTTTCGATTGTTTTCTCGCTCGATTTTCTGCTCGTTTTTTCGCTCGCCACACGCACCATCTCCTCGCACCATATTCATTTTAGCTAGTGCCATGCTATGCCTCGTGCGGCGAGCACGCAATGTAGCAGCGGGCAGGGGCCAGGGAGAAGGCTCTCTTTTTATTCCTCCCGGAGCTACGCTAAGCCAGCATCGAGCGGTCGCTCATCTGCACGTCTTTAAACTTCGCAAACTCACCAAGCAAATCATCCACCGAAGCATTCTCCTTATCGGCCCCAGCGAGCTCGAAAAGAATCCGCCCCTCGTGCATCATAATCAGGCGATTGCCCAGCCGTAGCGCCTGCTCCATATTGTGCGTCACCATCATCGTGGTGAGCCTATGCTTGGCCACCAGCTCCTGCGTGAGCCGCGTGATCAAATCTGCGCGTGCCGGATCTAGGGCCGCCGTATGTTCATCGAGCAGCAAAATCTTCGGTTGCGTAAACACCGCCATCACGAGCGAGAGCGCCTGGCGCTGCCCGCCCGAAAGCAAGCCCACGCGCGCCGTTAAGCGATCCTCCAAACCCTGCTCTAGCACCTTCAGCTCCTCGCGGAAAGCCGCTTTGCGTGCTTTCGTGACCCCAAGGCCGAGCCCGTGCCCGTGCGTTCGGCCTAGCGCAATAGCTAGATTCTCCTCAATCGTCATGTGCGGGCAGGTGCCGGCCATTGGATCTTGAAACACGCGGCCCACATAATGCGCCACTTTGTGATCCGGAAGGCGAGTGACGTTTTTCCCGGCCACATGCACCGAGCCAATATCGGCCCGATACCGCCCACTCACCACGTTGAGCAGGGTTGATTTGCCGGCGCCATTAGAGCCGATGATGGTGACGAAGTCGCCCTCGTTGAGGGTGAGGGAGACGTCACGCAGCGCCACTTTTTCGTTCACAGTGCCAGCAAAGAAAGCTTTGGAGACGTTGCGGATATCAAGCATCGGCGTAGCTGCTTTCGCCGCTGGAGCCCCCGCCGTCACAGCATTATTCGCTTCGCTCATCACTTCACCCCTTTCCAGCTGGTGCCCTTCGATCGGCGCACCCGCCGCGTCACCTGCTTATCGGCTGGCCGCGTATCGCCTGAGTCGAGCTCCTCGGCATCGGCAGTGTCCCAGGGCTGCACGCTCGAAAACTCCGCCGCCGGATTGTTAGAGCGAATGTGCGTGAAGTGCTTCATGCGCGGGGCGAGCAGCGCCACAATCACGATTAGCGCGCTGAGCAGCTTCATGTCGTTCGGGTCGAAGCCAGGGATCATCAGCGCCGCCTGAATGATCATGCGATACACGATCGATCCGCCCACCACGGCGATCACGGCCACCCACACGCGGCCGGTGGGCACCACGGCAGTGCCGATGATCACCGAAGCCAGGCCCGCCACGATTAGGCCGATACCCATAGAAATATCCGCAAACCCTTGATATTGCGCGAAAAGTGCGCCGCTGAGTGAGACTAGCCCATTAGAGAGCGCAAGCCCCACGAGCTTCGCCGAATCGGTGCTGATGCCTTGGGCGCGGGCCATTTCTTCGTTGTCGCCGGTGGCGCGCAGCGCGAGGCCGAGATTTGTGCTGAGGAACCAAATTAGCGCCGAGCCAAACACCGCCACCATCAGCGCCAAGATAGCCACGCTCGTGAAGGTGCCGAGCAGGTGGTTTTCGCGCAGTGAGGTGAAGAGGGTGTTGGTGCGCAGCAGCGGCACGTTGGCTTTGCCCATGATGCGCAGGTTGATCGAATAGAGGCCGATTTGGGTGAGGATGCCAGCGAGCAGTGGGTGGATCTTACCGGCGGTGTTGAGCAGGCCGGTGATCAGCCCCGCGATTAGCCCCACACAGAAACCAAACAGTGTGGCCAGCCAGGGATTGATGCCTGCGATCAGCGCGATCGCCGTGGTGCCAGCGCCGGTGGTGAAGCTGGAATCGATGGTGAGATCCGCGAAATCGAGGATGCGAAACGTGAGGTATACGCCGAGTGCCATAAGCCCATAAATGAGGCCAAGATCGAGTGCCGCAATCATAGAGATTCCTTTTATTATTTGTGACGCCGGAGCGCAAGTAGTGCTAAAACGGCATTGTACCAGCAATGCCTCCGGGGCGATTCACGGGGGAGAATGAATCGGGGGTGAATCAGGGGGGCGCACGCCCTGATTCACCCCTGATAAATTGGGGACGGAGCCAGGGCTGCGCCCGCCACACTCCGCCCCCGATCAGCGTGTAACGCCGTTACGCCGTCACTTGATGGTGCGATCCGCCTTATCGAGCAGCTCCTGCGGAATCGGCGAGCCCATCCGCTCGGCCGCCGCCGGGTTCACTACGAGCTGCGGCTGGGCCTGCGCTTCCACGGCCATCTTGGCTGGATCCGCACCTTCGGTGAGGATCTTCACGGCCATTTGCCCAGTCTGGTAGCCGAGCTTCTCATACTCGAGACCATAGGTGAGCGCGCCGCCGTTCTCCACCGAAGTGGCTTCGCCCACCACCACAAGGATCTGGTTCTCTTCAGCCACCTGCAGCACGGAATCGAGCGCGGAGACCACCATATTATCGGTCGGCACGTAAATCGCATCCACATCGCCGAGTGTCTGCGCGGCCTGCACCACCTCGGAGCTGTTGGTGATGGTCTTCTCCACCACCTCAAGGCCCTGTTTAGCAGCCTCCTCCTTGGCAAGCGCCACCTGCACCTCGGAGTTCACCTCGCCCGAAGAATAAATGATGCCCACTTTGGCTGCCTCGGGCTTTACCTGCTTGATCAGGTCGATCTGCTCAGCCACTGGGTTCATATCCGTGGTGCCAGTGACGTTCGAGCCAGGGGCATCGTTGGAATCCACCAGCTCAGCAGCCACAGGATCGGTGACGGCGGTGAAGAGCACTGGCACGTCCACCAAGTTTTGTGCCACAGCTTGTGCCATTGGCGTGGCCACTGCAAGCACGAGATCAGGATCGCTAGAAGCAAATTTTTGGGCAATCGAGACAGTGGTGCCTTGATCACCTTGCGCATTTTGCTCATCGTAGGTGACGGTGATACCCGCCTCTTCGATTGCGGCCTTAAAGCCAGCTACGGAAGCATCGAGTGAAGGGTGACTCACATATTGGCCAATAGCGATCGTGTAGGTATCTTTTGCGCCATCTTCTTTGGCAGCATTATCAGCAGAGCCAGCGCAGCCCGCGAGCGCGAGCGATGCTGTGGCCAGCATAGCTGCGAGTGCAGTGAGTTTCTTCTTCGTCATGGGAGGCGTCCTTTCTTTGAAGTTTCAAGCAATGCCGCTTGGGAGAAAGCCTAAGCCGCCGCCCATATTTTGAACGCCTCGTCTCAAATTATGGCAATACTAATGTGCTTGCGCGTAGTGGACACGGGGGTCGAGTACGGGTGTCCACTCCGCGGCGCTGACTGAACACCCGTACTCGACCCTCATGTTCACTCGAATCTCGCATCGCTGCAGCATGCACGAATTCTTACACGCTCTCGGATTTCGACGTAAACACTCTCGCAAACAATCTAAATGACCCACGAATTTCACCAATCTGAATACCTTGTAAGAACTCGCACCCCAAAAAAGCAGCTGATTTTCGCGCAAATAAGCGGCACGCGCCACACTAGAAAAATGAAAAAAATATGTGACAATAGGCTTAGACAATATAGAAATAAAGTGTGCATACTTTACTTATTGCCTTTATATATTGCACACTTTCAACTTTCGAGGCAGCGGCAGCAAGAAGCACATAGCCACCGCCGTTTCGCTCGAAGCCATAGAATAAGGGGAGGACGAATGGAGCTCACCGACATTCAGAAACAAGTGGTCACCTACATCCAAAACAAAAAGGATTGGGCCACCATCGTGGAAATCGCCGACACAATCGGCGTGCATCCCAACTCCGTGCGCTCCGCCGTCACCAGCCTCACCGAAGCTGGCATGCTCGAACGCCAGCAATATCGCGACGGCAAAAAAGGCCGCCCCACCTTTATTTTCCGTGCCCGCAAAGGCCGCTTCACCATGATCAAAGACGCAATGCGAGCCATGGAATCCGCCTCCGATGACGAGCAGCAAATCCTCGAGGCGCTCATCACAGGCCGCTATGAAGGAAAGCTTGAAGGCTCCGAGAATCTGCCTGACGACGTGGTGGAATTCCTCAAAAACGTGGATGTGAAATCCTATCGTGACGGTGAGGAGATCCACGTGACGGCGTGCCCGTTCCGCGAACTGAACGACGGCAAGGCCGGCTACACCTGCCGGATCCACCGCATGATTATCCAGCAAGCGATCGGCCAGCGGGGCGTGGTGCAGCTCAGCCCGTTGCACCAAAACGGCGAATGCCGTATCCGCATTAAAGAAATCGGCGTGCGCCCTGAAGGCGAGGCAGCCGAGCCAGCTCAGGTAGCCGTGCCAAACTGTATACCTGCCTGCTAGCTTTCAGCCCTTGCTGTGGGTTACATTAGCTTCGTGAATCCTCTTCAAAGCAGCCCCCGCGCCAAATATCAGCGGCACATGCGCCAACGCCAAACCATGGTGATAGGCACCACCAGCGCCGTACTATTTGTGCTCCTCATCTTTTGCACACTCTTTTGGCTGGGCATCATCCCATTCCCCTTCCACAAAGAATTCTCGCGCGCACCAGAACCGCAAGTGTATACGCCCTGCCTCGCCGAAGGTGCAAAACCACTTGATATGGCCAATATTAACGTGCGCGTCTACAACGCGAGCGACACCGAAGGGCTAGCCGCAGGCGTGGCTGAAACACTCACGGCTGGCGGAGTGACGGTGGCAGAAACCAGCAACTGGGCAGGCTCCGCTATCGATGATTCCGCCGTGATTTACACCAGCAAAAAAGGCACACCAGCTGCGTATACGCTGCGCGCATTCTTCCCCAATGCCAAGGTGATTTTCGATCCCACACTCGTGGGCGAGCAGGTAGACGTAGTGCTTGGGCCGAAATGGAATGGCGACACAGATTTGGTGGCAGCCCCCACAGAAGAGCACCTAACCGAAGCAATGAAGCCAATCTCAGGCTGCACCAACAACAAAGACATCCCTGACGACGGCATAGCCTAAGCCGAGCCGTCACCGCTGATAAAGCACCTTAATCGATTCAGCCACCATGCCGGCAGGAGTGCACTCCACGGCTTTCGTGACGATGAGCGCGCGCGGAATGCCACCGCCGTCACACAGTATCGCCAAGTCACCCACCTCCGGCAGCGGCATATTTCCAGCATCAAAATCTGCAGCAGGCGTCTCCAACACAGTTTTTTCACCAGCCAATATAGCTGCGCATTCAGCGTCAGCCTCAGCGCGGGAGGCACCCAAAGAAAAAGCAGCCGGGCGCAGCGAAGTGAACTCGTCTTGCCCCATCACTGCCTCAGCCGGATTCAGCCGGGCCGCATTGATCGCATGCACCCAAAAAGCCTCGAGATTCTCATCCACCGGCGCAATCACACCCATCGCCTCACTCATCTTCAGCCCTCCGCTCTGCTTCACTCGCGCTCCCCGCACTGGCCGCAAACCCGGCACTCCCCGCATCGCCCACAAACCGCTCCACGGCGTCATTCATATATTGAATCGTGGCAATCCGCGAAAGCGCATTCGTGATGAGCAGCGCGCCAGCCACAATTTTCCATACGGAACGGCTATCGCGAGTGCTTTTCTGGATGCCGTTCATCAGCACCACCCCACCGATGCCTGCTTGCGCGGCAGCCACCATCGAAGTGAGCCAGGGGCGTTTCAAATACACCGAACGGAAAGCGCCAGCCAAGCCCGAGCTCACATGCCCCTCACCTGCCACTTCCCAAGCGAGCGCCTCAGTGAAAGTGCCGGCAGCACTGCGCGGCTCAAACACCCGAATCTCCGGAATTGACTCGATAGGAGCATCCCCCGAAACCACTTCAAGCACCTCGGTGGGCAACCCAAGCGCCGTCACGAGCTCACGCACAGCTACCGCCGGATGAGCGAGCAAAGCGCCGCGCACATCCGCAAACGTGGCATCCACAAGATCAGCCACAGCAAGGCGAGCAAAACCACCAGCACCCAGCTCTTCGCGCACAAAATCGGCAGCAATCTCAGGCACCGCCACCTGATATATCCAAGTGAAAGGCGCCAGCTCTCCACCCCAATCCCACACCGTCTCACGCCCATCGCGCAGCACCCGCAGCACCGGATTGCCCGTGGCCGCATCAAAAGCGCACATCAGCGCATAATCGGGCGCCACCAGCGAATAGCGCGCCGGAAAAATCACTTTATCGGCCACCACGAGCCGCAGCTCACCCAGCTTGCGCACACCAATATGGCCACCCACCGCCGCCGCAAGCACCGGCAGCTCAGATGTGGCGATATCAGTGAGGCCAAACACCGGGCCGCGCAGCTCATACTCTTTGGCGACGGCGCTGGCAGGGAGCGGAGCCCGCTCTTGATCGGCAAGTGACGGTGGTGAGGCCGGGCGCTCGTAAGAGAAATCTGCTTCGTCTACGTCAATATCCACGGCACCGATATCCATCGGGCTATGCAATACGGAATCAGCGAGACTCACTTCCACTTTGCTTAGTGCCTCATGCAAGAAGGCCGCGAGATTTTCAAGGCTACGACCCTTGAAAAGCTCTCCATTTTCATCGAGGGTGGCCACGCGGCGTTTGCGGCCCGCGATGGCCAGCTCGAAATCGAATTGGGCCGAATTATCGGGGTTCGTGGCACCCCGGCCAAGAATCCGCTCGCCAGCAAACAGCTTTTGAATATCGGCCTCAGATGTGAAATCTGGATCCGTGCGCGTGATTGTGCCGCGAATGGGCCGCCATGCCGTCATCGTATGCCTCCTGCTCCTGCGTATGTGCAGCGCTAGCTGCTACCTGCTGCTGGCTCCAGCTTACCAACGGCGAGCGGAAAAGTGCGGCGGCTGGCGTTTCAACTTGAGGTTGGACATTACAGGCAGACTCGCCCTATCCAACCCCAAGGAAAAGCCCCGGCCACTTCTATAGTGAACATCCTGAAATGTGCTTTCTAAACGCGAAGCTGGTCGATTTGGTAGAGGGCGATGCCGGTTGCCACCGCCGCGTTCAGCGATTCCATCTCAGCAGCGATCGGTATAGCCGCAATCGCATCGCAAGTGGAACGCACCAGCCGCGAAAGCCCAGCCCCCTCCGAGCCCGTCACCAGCACAATCGGCGCATCCGCAAAGCTTAGTTCACCCACTGGCACCGCCCCCTCTTCGCCAGCGAGCCCCACCACGAAATAGCCCTGCTTCTGCAGCTCTTTCAAAGTGAGCACCAAATTGGTCTCGCGCGCCACCGGTACCCGTGCCAGCGCCCCTGCGCTCACCTTCCATACCGTGGGCGTCACGGAAGCGCTGCGCCGCTCCGTCACCAACACGCCGTCAGCTTTAAAAGCGCTAGCCGAGCGGATCGTAGCCCCCAAATTATGAGGATCCGTGACGGCGTCAAGCGCCAGAATCAAGCCCGGCCGCTCCGGATGCCGCTGCGCCGCCGTCACCAAATCCTGCGCCGACACATACTCATAAGGCTCCACTTCGATAGCCACGCCCTGGTGCGAAGTGCCCTCAGCAAGCAGATCCATCTGGCTTCGCGCCACCTCCACGATCGGCACACCAGCAGCCGTGGCCGCTCTAGCCACCTGCACCACACGCTCGTCATGCGCCAGCGCACCCACCAAAAACACGCGCGAATAAGGCACACCAGCAGCCACCGCCTCCGCCACCGGATTACGCCCAGCCACAAGCTCGTGGCCAGCCTTCAGCTTAAGCGAAGCCTTGAGCTTCGGAGCCCGAGCCGCCTCCTGCGCCGCGCGAGCCTCGGCGGCCACCTTGCGCTTATGCGCTGGATGATACGGTCGATCCTCAGCTTTCGGGATATTGCGGCGGCCCTCAAGCTTGCCGCGCCCCTTGCCGCCAGTGCCCTTGCTAGCGCCCTTCTTCCCGCTCTTGCGCGTAGCGCCTGCAGGCTTGCCAAAATGATCTGCCATCGCTCACCTCACCTACCTAGCTTCCAGCGGGCGCCCTCAGCAGAATCTTCCACCACCACGCCGGCATCGCCCAACATATCTCTGAGCGCATCGGCGCGAGCCCAATCCTTCGCGGCGCGAGCCTCAGCTCGCTGCTCCAACAGCCGCTGCACCAGCACGTCAAGCGCATCCCGCATCGGCTCCTCGCCCGCGGCTCCAGCTCCTTGCCGCCAAGGCTCAGCCAAAGGATCCAGCCCAAGCACATCCAGCATCGAACGCACCAGCAACTGCTCGCGCCGCGCCTCCACGTCATCTAAATCCGCGAGCGCCGTATTGCCGGCACGCACATGCTCATGGATCACCGCCAGCGCTGCCGAAACGTTCAGATCATCATCCATGGCAGCCACAAACTCTGCCGGCAAATCTGCTGGCCCGAGCGCCGTCACTTCCTCGCGCGGCACCTCGCCAGCAGCCTCGGCGGCCCGCGCCACAAACCCGCTCAGCCGCTCCCACACCGTGGCCGCCTCGCTGAGCGTGCGCTCAGAATAGGCCACCGTGGAGCGATAATGCACTGTGCCCAGCGCGAACCGCACCAGCACCGCTGGATGCTCGCGTAAAATCGCGGCCACCGTGAGCGAATTGCCTAGGCTCTTGCTCATTTTTTCGCCGTCTATCGTCACCCATGCGTTGTGCATCCAATACTGGGCGAAGCCGAATCCGGCCGCATGCGATTGCGCTTGCTCATTTTCATGATGCGGAAAGCGCAAATCTAGGCCGCCGGCGTGAATATCGAAGGCCTCACCAAGATACTTCCAGCTCATGGCCGAGCATTCAAGATGCCAGCCAGGCCGGCCTCGCCCCCATGGCGTATCCCAAGCGGCAGTGGCTGGCTCACCAGGCTTTGCAGCTTTCCATAGTGCGAAATCGTGCGGGTGGCGCTTATCGGGCTCGCCGGCGGCAGCTTCGGGATCGCCGGCGGGATCCGCGGCTCTGGCTCCAGCGGCACCGGTGCTGCCTGCAGAAATCCCAGCTCCGCCGTCACCCATCCCCAACTCGGAGAGCTCTTGGTGTGTGAGTGAGCCATAATCGGCGAGCGAAGCCACATCGAAATAGACGTTACCGGGGTTGCCAGTGTAGGCGTGGCCGGCGTCGATCATTCGCTGGATAAGCGAGATCATTTCAGGCACGTGCCCAGTGGCTCGCGGCTCATAGTTCGGTGGCGTCACTCCAAGGGCCGCATAAGCCACAGCGAATTCACGCTCGAAGCGATAAGCCCAGGCCCACCACGGCCACCCGGCCTCTTTAGATTTGGCTAGGATTTTGTCGTCGATATCGGTCACGTTCCGCACCATCGTCACTTCATGGCCCGAACGGGCGAGCCAGCGCACTAGCACGTCGAAGGCGAGTGCCGAGCGCATATGGCCGATGTGCGGCGAGCCTTGCACGGTGGCGCCGCAGAGATAAATGCCTACTTTTCCGGGTTGGAGCGGCTGAAACTCGCGCATCGCGCGCGTGGCGGAATCGAAAATCTGCAAACTCACGCTCCTAGCCTACCTGCTCGGCTCTCTTGAGCCGAAAAATCGGGCTTATATAAACACCCATCTATTTTCTTCACTCCTAATTCGATCTGCACAAAAACTCCTAACTACGTTACATTTAGCACTATGAGCGAAGATACTTCTGTAACCCTAGAGCCAAGCCTAGCCACGAAAGAGCCCCGCCCGCGCACCTTCACCAAAAAAGTGTGGGCCTGGGGATTCTGGGACTGGGCCTCGGCCGCCTTCAATGCCGTAGTCACCACCTTCGTTTTCTCGGTGTACCTCACAAATGCCAGCCTATTCGGTGCCGGCGCCAACTCCGCCCTCGGCTATGCGCTTGCTATAGCAGGCGCCGCGATCGCTATCGTGGCTCCCGCCCTGGGTCAGAGCGTGGACCGCTCAGGCAGATCTGCCACCATGCTTACCATCACCACGAGTATCACGATCATGGCCACGGCCTGCCTTTTCTTTGTCACTCCCCTCAATGCCGCCGGCGAATCGCGGCTTTGGCTTGGGCTTTTTCTGCTCGCCGCAGGCAATATTGCCTTCGAGACCGGATCGGTGATTTACAACGCGATGATTGCCGATATCTCCACTCCGCGCAACGTGGGCAAAATCTCGGGTTTCGGCTGGGGGCTTGGCTATGTGGGTGGCATTGTGTTGCTGTTGATTCTTTTTGTGGGCTTGATTAACCCTGATGTGGGCTGGTTTGGAGTGACCAGCGAAAACGGGCTGAATATTCGTGTGGCTATGATCTTCGCGGCGTTGTGGACGCTCGTGTTTTCGCTGCCGCTCATGCTCAGCGGGCGTAACAAGCCGCGCCGCGAGGGCACGCAGGCACTGGGCGTGATTGGCTCTTACCGTCAGCTTTTCCGGTCGGTGGCGCAGCTGTGGCGCAAGGATCGCTCAGTGGTGTGGTTCTTGATTTCGAGCGCGATTTATCGTGATGGATTGGCGGGGGTGTTCACTTTTGGCGCGGTGCTCGCGGCAGCGGCTTTTGGTTTTAGCTCGGGCGACGTGATCATTTTTGGGGTGGCTGCAAACTTGGTTGCCGGCATTGCCACGATCGCTTTCGGCGTGCTGGACGATAAAATCGGCGCGCGGGCGGTGATTATTATTTCGCTGGTTTCGATGGTGGTGAGTGGCTTTTTGGTGTTCTTTTTGCATGACGGCGCTGGGCCGCTTTCACCAAATACGGTGTTTTGGATTTTTGGCTTGATTTTGTGTGTTTTTGTGGGACCTACGCAGTCAGCTTCGCGCACTTTTTTGGCGCGGATCGCACCGCCTGGCGAGGAGGGCGAGATTTTTGGGCTTTATGCCACTACCGGCCGCGCGGTGAGTTTCCTTTCACCGTTTATGTATTCGAATACGATCGTGCTGGGTGCGGCGGTGGCCGGTATTTCGCTTGAGGATGCAGCTTATTTCGGGATTTTAGGCATCATGCTTGTGCTGCTTGTGGGGCTTGTGGCTTTCATTCCGGTGAAGGCGCAGGCACGGCGGTGAGCTAACGCTCTGTTCTCTAAATCCCCCACTGTCCAGCCTTACACAAGAGTGAGTCAAGGGGGCTGACCCCGTGTTTCACTGCCTTCGCCCCGTGCTCACCTGCTAAGCCCGATTCAATAGCGCGGTGGCGATAGCGGCAATTCCTTCGCCCGCGCCGATGAAGCCAAGGTGATCGGTGGTGGTGGCAGCTACGGCCACCGGCGCCCCCACGATCTTGCTCATGCGCGTTTCGGCCTCAGCTTTGCGCGGCGCGAAGCGCGGGCGCTGCGCCACAATTTGTATAGAAATATTCGTGACGCCGTAGCCTGCTTCGCGCACGAGGCGTAGGCTTTCGTGTAGGAGAGTTTCGCCTGATGCGCCCGCAAATTCGGGGCGGTCGGTGCCGAAAATAGTGCCCATTTCGCCGATCCCAGCGGCGATGAGTAGCGCATCGCAGGCGGCGTGCGCTGCGGCGTCACCATCAGAATGCCCAGCTAGTGCCTGCTCGCCTGGCCATTCTAGGCATGCGAGCATGAGCGGGCGTTGCGGCTGTTCGCCAGCGGATGGCTCGAGCTTTTCAAATCCATGCACATCAACGGCTGTGCCGATACGCAAATCTGCAGTGTTCATAGCGATAGTTTATTCGAATTTATGCGAGTTTATGCGAGTGGGCTCGGCTTCTCCTGCTAGCCATTGAGCGAGCCGCAAATCGAAAGCGGTAGTGATTTTTAGAGCACGGCGATCCCCAGGCACTGTGGCCACTGGCTCACCAAGCAGTTCTACGAGCGCGGCATCATCGGGAGCAGCTGCTTGTTCGCTCACACTTAGTGCGGAGCCAGCCTGATGCGCCCGCGCAATTAATCCCAGCTCAAAGCCCTGCGGCGTCTGCACGGCTCGCAGCGAAGCGCGGCACACTGTGCGCGCCACCGTCTCAGTGTAGGCAAAAACGCTCGGCTGAGCACCGGCCAAATCCTCAGCGCCGCTATCGCCAGCTGCCGCCACCTCTTTGATGGTGTCCACCACCGGTAGCACCGGAATCACAGCATCAAAACCAGCCGCGAGCGCATTCGCTACGCGCTCAATCATTTCGGGCGGAGTGAGCGCCCGCGCCGCGTCATGGATCAGCACGTGCGTGGCATCAGGAAAATGATCAGCCACCGCCGCGAGCCCTAAAGCCACTGATTCTTGGCGTGTGCCTCCACCCGGTGTCACTACCACGCCATCATGCTGCGAAAATCCAGCCGCTGCTAGCGTGCGCGTAAATTCTGCCCGCGTAGCTTCGCTGTCGGCCGGCGCCGTTACCACGATCTGGTGCACCCCGGCCGCGCGCATACCTCTCACTGCCCATACCAGCAGTGGCTCGCCGGCCAGTTCAACTAAGGCTTTGGGCTTATCGGCGCCGAGGCGTGTGCCGGAGCCAGCTGCCGTCACCACTGCGGCGATATTGATTCGGCCTACCGCCTCCACGGCAATATTCATGCACTCTGCTGCACTTGCGGCGATATTCACGCTTGCCACCGATCGCTCACCGGCATCGCTCGCCGATCCGTCACTGTTCAAGAATCTGCTTCAGCAGTTCGCCAGCTTCCTTATCGGAAACGCTGCGAGCCAGAGCTACCTCGGAGCTCAATATCCCCCAGGCCTGCGCAAGCATCCGTTTCTCGCCCGCGGAGAGCCCGCGGTCGCCTTCGCGGCGAGTGAGATCGCGCACCACTTCAGCCACTTTGTTTACGTCTCCGCTGGTGAGCTTCTCGCCGTTGGCTTTAAAGCGGCGGCTCCAGTTTTGCGGCTCTTCCACATCCTTTTCGCGCAGGATTGAGAACACGTGCTCGAGCTGCTCGTCGTTCGAGACGTCGCGCACTCCCACTTTCTCCAAAGAATCCGCCGGCACCTCAATCTCGAGATCGCTTTGCACCACGCGCAGCGTGAGATAGAGCCGCTTTTCGCCGCGAAGCTCCTTCTCGGAAATATCTTCGATCACGGCCGCCCCGTGATGCGGGTAGACCACCGTCTCACCAACTTTGAAAGGCATAGCGCACTCATCTCTTTCTCTAGTAGGGCTCTATTCTACCAAATCGGCGGGCGCAAAATCTCCGCCATAAGGCCACTATTGCGATTTCGTGACGGAGGTGACGGCGAGAATACACCGAGAGCTCGGGCTTGACAGGGGGGGGGGGGGGGGGGGGGGGGGGGGGGGTAGGTCTTGGTGGGAAAAAGAGCCGCGCGGCGCCGCGAGGCGCAGAAGGGGCGAAGGAGGAGAAGGGCGACGGGAG
>R15__coassemble_366_pt1 | contig 57573 bp, 51 predicted proteins | sample R15__metabat2_low_PE_004 | metagenome-assembled genome bin R15 | reverse complement strand
GGTACTGCACACGCCAGTGTGTGGGAGAGTAAGAAACCGCCGTCACTAAACCCCCATCGGGGACACAGCCAAAACTGTGTCCCCGATACTTTTACCCGCGCAATGCCAATCATGGCCACGTAAATGTGATGTATTCGCTGGAATAGTTGCGATTTGGTCACTTTTCCGCTTTAGCATACGGACAGGGTGTTAAATATTGCGCATCATGCGGTAGCCTTTCTAAAGATTGTCTCGATTCCGAGATTTATCTTCATCGGTTCACCGATGGCACTCTATTGTCTAGAGTAAGGAAATATTTTGAAAAAGCTACGTTTTATAGCAGCAGGAGTAGCCACGCTTTCGCTCGCGCTTGCTGGTTGCTCCAGCGCTTCTCATACTGGTGAAGGCGATGATGCACAAGCCGCAGCTGCTGTGATCACCATGAACGACACCGAACCGCAGAACCCGCTGGTTCCGGCAAATACCAATGAGGTGGGTGGTGGCCTGATCCTCGATCACATTTTCGCGGGTCTTGAATACTACGATGTGGATGGTAATCCACAGTATGAAATGGCCGAAAGCATCGAGAGTGACGACAACCAAAACTGGACCATCAAGATCAAGTCCGGCTGGAAGTTCTCCGATGGAACTGCCGTCACCGCACAGAGCTTCGTGGACGCTTGGAACCAAGCCGTGAAGCACAATATGCTCAACGCATACTTCTTCGAATCGATCGAAGGCTATCCGGAAGCTCTAGCTGCTGCCGAAGCCGCTACCGAAGCTGGCACCGTGGGCGATGTGGATATGACTGGTTTGACTGTGGTAGACGACACCACCTTCACCGTGAAGCTGCTCCAGCCAGAATCCGACTTCCCGCTGCGCCTGGGCTACAGCGCCTACTATCCGCTACCTGAAGCGGGCATTGGCGATCCAGATACCGTGGCCGCCTTCGGCGAACAGCCAATCTCAAATGGCCCCTACGTTGTGAAGGAAGGCTCTTGGGAGCACAACGTGCAGATCGAGCTCGTGCCCAACCCGGATTATCAGGGTGGCCGCATGCCGAAGAATGGCGGCGTGACGCTTAAATTCTATGCAGGCCAAGATGCTGCATACAACGATCTGCTTTCTGGCAACCTCGACGTGCTCGATGCCGTGCCAGATTCCGCATTTGGCACCTATGAGCAAGAACTCGGCGAGCGCTCAGTGAACGATCCTTCAGCCGTATTCCAGAGCTTCACCATCCCGAAGGGTGATGAGCGCTTCCAGGGCGAAGCTGGCTTGCTGCGCAAGCAAGCTATCTCCATGGCTATTAACCGCCAGGAAATAACCGATACCATCTTCCAAGGCACCCGCACCCCAGCCACTGACTTCATTGCACCAGTAATTCCTGGCCACAATGAGGCTCTTAATGGCGTGGACGTGCTCTCCTATAATCCGGAGAAAGCTAAGGAACTCTGGGCGCAGGCTGAAGCTATCGAGCCATGGACCGGCGATTTTGAGATCGCATACAACTCTGATGGTGGCCACCAAGCTTGGGTGGATGCCACGGTGAACTCCATCAAGAACACGCTCGGCATCGATGCTAAGGGTGCTCCTTATCCGGACTTCAAGAGCTTGCGCGACGAAGTGACTAACCGTACCATCGAGACTGCTTTCCGCACCGGTTGGCAGGCTGACTATCCGAGCCCGTTCAACTTCCTTGGGCCACTGTACGGCACCAACGCTTCCTCCAACGATGGTGATTATTCGAATCCAGATTTCGATGCCTTGCTGAAGCAGGCTTTGAACACTTCGGATCAGGCTGAAGCCAACAAGCTCTATGATCAGGCGCAGGAACTCCTGCTTGCAGATCTGCCAGCTATCCCGCTGTGGTACTCCAACGTGAATGGTGGCTGGGCTGAAGGCGTGCAAGGAGTGGAGTTTGGCTGGAACTCCAAGCCACTGCTGTACAACATCACCAAGTGAAATGCAGTGTGAAATTAGCTTTTAGGAGCTAATTAGACTGCTAAAAAGCAAAATTATGGCTCGCAAGCTGAGAAGCATGCGGGCCATAATTTTGTGCCAACTACACTGGTTCCGTAAAATACTGCATATATCTTGATATGAAGCAAGGAGGCCTCAATGGCACGCTACGTTGGGCGAAGGCTCTTGCAGATTATTCCTGTGCTGATAGGCGCCACACTTTTGATCTATGCCTTGGTGTTCCTCATGCCAGGCGATCCGATTCAGGCGCTGGGCGGAGATCGTGGCCTTTCAGAAGCGGCCGCGAATGCGTTGCGCAAAAAGTATAATCTCGACAAGCCTTTTATTATCCAGTACCTGCTATATCTGAAGGGTATTTTAACCTTTGATTTTGGCCTTACGTTTTCAGGGCGTGAGGTGACGGAGGTGATGGCCTCGGCCTTCCCCGTCACGATCAAATTAGCTTTCATGGCCTTGGCGTTTGAGGCGATCTTCGGTATCGTCTTCGGCACTATCGCAGGGCTTAAGCGCGGCGGGATCTTTGATGCCACAGTGCTAGTGGTCTCGCTCTTCGTGATTGCTGTGCCTACCTTCGTGATCGGCTTTGTGCTGCAGTTCGTAATAGGCGTGAAGCTCGGCTGGCTGCCCACCACCGTGGGGTCGAACACCACGTTTATGGGGTTGCTGATGCCGGCTATCGTATTGGGCGCCGTCTCATTCGCATACGTGCTGCGCCTCACCCGCCAATCAGTATCGGAGACCGTGAATGCCGATCATGTGCGCACAGCATACGCGAAAGGCCTCTCGCGTGGCCGCGTCACCACGCATCACGTGCTGCGTAACTCGCTGATTCCGGTGGCCACCTTCCTTGGTGCAGACCTCGGTGCCCTCATGGGCGGCGCGATCGTGACCGAAGGTATTTTCGCTATCAATGGCGTGGGTGGCAATATTTATCAAGCGATTATTAAGGGCGAGCCAGCCACAGTGGTCTCTTTCACCACAGTGCTCGTGGTGGTGTACATCGTGGCCAACCTGCTGGTTGACTTAATGTACGCATTGCTCGATCCCCGGATTCGGTACGAGTGAGAGGAGGGGTGATGGATACGATCGAAAGCAAAGAAAAAGCGCTCTATCCTGGCCAAGAGCATTTCGTCTCGGAGGTGGATGAGACGGGCTTGGGGGCCGTAGATGCGGTGGCCGATGATTCTGCCCCATCGTCAATGTGGGGTGAAGCGTGGAAATACCTACGCAAGCGTGTGCTCTTTTGGGTGGCGCTCGCCATTATCGTGCTTGCCTTGGCGCTCGCCGCATTCCCACAATGGTTCACTGCCACAGATCCAAAATTCTGCGAGCTTTCTAACTCGATGAAGCTTCCCTCGAGCGGGCACCCCTTTGGTTATGATCGTCAAGGATGCGATATTTTTGCGCGTACGATTTACGGTGCTCGCGCATCCGTGATCGTAGGCGTGCTCACTACTATCGTTGTGGTGATTATTGGCGGCGCATTTGGCACTCTCGCTGGCTTCTTTGGCGGCTGGCTCGATGCGATCCTTTCGCGCGTCACCGATATTATCTTCGCTGTGCCGTTCTTGCTCGCTGGCATAGTGGTGATGCAGATGTTCCGCGAAAACCGCACGATCCTTACGGTGGTGCTCGTGCTTGCTGTGTTTGGTTGGCCGCAGATTGCTCGTATTACGCGCGGTGCCGTGCTGCAAACCAAGCAAGAAGAATTTATTACGGCCGCGCACGCGCTCGGTGAAAGCCAGTGGCGCATCATTTTGCGCCACATTCTTCCGAATGCCGCGGCTCCAATTATCGTGTATGCCACGGTGGCATTGGGCACCTTCATCGTCTCCGAGGCCACGCTTTCGTTCCTTGGCGTGGGTTTGCCGAGTGACGTGGTCTCCTGGGGTGGCGACATTTCGCGGGCTCAAGTGAGCTTGCGTAGTCAACCCTCAGTGCTCTTCTATCCTGCTGGCGCGCTGGCGATGACGGTGCTCAGTTTCATTATGATGGGTGACGTGGTGCGCGATGCTCTTGATCCGAAGATGAGGAAGTGACGGCGATGGCAGAAGAAACGAAAGAACTGAAGCCGCTGCTTGAGATCAAGGATCTAGAGGTAGCGTTCCAAAGCTCCACCGGCATGGTGCCGGCAGTGCGTAAGGCTAATCTTACGATTTACCCAGGCCAGTCTGTGGCTATCGTGGGTGAATCCGGCTCCGGCAAATCTACTGTGGCCAATGCGATTATTGGCCTGCTTCCTGGCACTGGCAAAGTGGTGGGTGGCCAAATTTTGCTTGATGGTGAAGACCTTGTGGGGAAGAGCCGCAAGCAGATGGAGGCGGTGCGCGGCTCCAAGATCGGTTTGATCCCGCAAGATCCGATGAGCAACCTCAACCCGGTGTGGAAAATCGGGTATCAGGTGCAAGAAGCGCTGGATGCTAATGGCGTGGGCAATAAGGGCGAGCGCAAGCAGCGAGTGAACGAGCTGCTGGCTGAAGCTGGTTTGCCTGATGCTGATCGCGTACGCAAACAGTATCCGCATGAGTTTTCTGGTGGTATGCGCCAGCGCGCGTTGATCGCTATCGGGCTGGCAGCGAATCCAAAGCTGCTGATTGCTGATGAGCCCACCTCGGCTCTTGATGTGACGGTGCAGCGCCGGATTTTGGATCACCTGGAGGGGCTCACCAGCCGGCTCGGCACTTCAGTGCTTTTTATTACGCACGACTTGGGCTTGGCTGCTGAGCGTGCTTCGCACCTTGTGGTGATGCACCGCGGGCGTGTGGTGGAATCTGGGCCAGCGTTGCAGATTTTGCGTGACCCCCAGCACCCCTATACGCAGCGACTCGTGGCGGCGGCTCCGTCACTCGCATCAGCGCGTATTGAGAGTGCCCATCGGCGTGGTATTGAGATCACTGATGAAGAGCTGATCGGGGCTGGGCAAGGCTCGAAGAGCCACGAGATTGCCGTGGAAGTGAAGCATTTGACGAAAACCTTCAAGGTACGCGGCGGTCATGGCGAAATGTTTAAAGCGCTTGACGACGTGAGCTTCCAGGTGCGCAAGGGCACCACGCTCGCGGTGGTGGGTGAATCCGGTTCTGGAAAATCGACGGCTGCGAATATTTTGCTTGGGCTACTTAAGCCCGACGAGAATCCAGATAGCCAGGTAATTTTCGGCGGGGTAGACGTCACTAATCTATCTGCGAAGGGCCGTTTCGATATTAGGCGCAAGCTACAGGTGGTGTTCCAAAATCCGTATGGTTCGCTTGATCCGATGTTTTCGGTGTATTCGGTGATTGAAGAGCCGATGCGGGTGCACAATATTGGCACGAAGAAGGAACGCGAAGAGCGAGTGGCGGAGCTGCTCGATTTGGTGGCTTTGCCGCGCTCAGCTATGCGGCGCTATCCCGGCGAGCTCTCGGGCGGGCAGCGCCAGCGCGTGGCTGTGGCACGCGCCTTAGCCTTGCGCCCCGAGGTGCTGGTGCTAGATGAGGCTGTGAGTGCGCTTGATGTGCTGGTGCAGAATCAGATTTTGCATCTGCTAAATGATATTCAGGCGCAGATGAATCTGAGCTACCTCTTTATTACGCACGATTTGGCCGTGGTGCGCCAGATTGCTGATGACGTGGTGGTGATGCAGGAAGGGAAAGTGGTGGAGACTGGTTCTGCCGATTCCATCTTTGCCAACCCGCAGACGGAATACACACGCAACCTGATCGATTCTATTCCAGGCGGCGATCTGCTCATTGGCGGCAATATCTTGGCCTAGCGAAATTGCGAAGCGAGAAAGAGATGGGGCCACAGCTGTAGCTGTGGCCCCATCTGCTTGTAGCGCAGCGAGATGCCGTTTATACGAATATCACTTGCGCGCCAGCACAGATGTCAATGAAATCATTAGCTGTGATCACGCCTTCGCAGCCAGGATGCATATCTGCTTCGAGGAGCTTCATCATGTCGAAGGTGAGCTTGCAGGCATACATATGGGCCCCAGAGGAGTGAAGCAAATCCAAGAATTCAGGCACATCAGGAATGTCTAGCTTGGCCATTTCGCGCTTCATATACCACGTGGCGAAAGCAGTGGCACCAGGCACGTTGCCAAATGCTTGCGGCACGCTCCAATGCTCCAGACCGGGCTTAATATTGCCAAAATCTGGCATGTGCATAGCAGTATTGGCTGCCATCGTAAACTTTAAATTCTTGTTGGTCTTCTTATTGAGAATATCCAAGCCCCAGAAGGTGAAGAAAATATGCACCTCAATGCCAGCCGCCAGGGCAGCATTGCCCATGATGAGCGCTGGGTAAGCCATATCTAGATTGCCTTTGGAGCAAATGAACGCCATTTTGCGCGGGCCAGTGTATACGGCCCCCTCGCCGCCGCCGGCGCCACCGTCACCGCCTGCAGCTGCCGAAGGGCGCGGGCCGAAATCTGGAATGATAAATCCTTCAGGAATTTCCATCTTTAATCCTCTCTATCGATTCGCTTTTCGGCCATGCCTATACGCATGCCACCGGTTTGCCAAGGCCGGCAAGCCATGCCATAATTTTGAGCGTTTTGCCTGGGAAGAGCTGGAAGAGCTCCTTAATGTTGAATCCTCCTTCCACCTGCATCCGGCGCAGCGTGGGGGTGGCGCCCGTCTTTTCGGCGTCAGCGCGCATCCACTCCAAGGCTTTCATGTGCTGTTCGGTGAGTTCTATCTCCACGAGCTCAGCCATATCGCGAGCCAACTCTTCGCTCCATTGAGTGCGATCTGCCATAAAGCCTTCATCGTTCACGAGAAAGCTGCGACCATTGAGAGTATTGGTAGGCATTATTCGCCCTCCTTCGGGAATTTCTTGCCGGCAGTCTGCATCGCTGAAGGAATTGGAATCGGCCGGCCGGGGAGCAGCATATTCCAGTACATTTGCTCAAAGGCGAGCTTGCCCATGTGGTTGAGGTGGGTGGGCTTTAGTAGGCTCATCGGGCCTACTGCGGGCAACGGGAACTTTCCAAGCAGCGGCTGCGTCTCGTAATTAAAATCGAGCAGCATTGCTTCGCCGCGGCCAGTCTCCACAAAGCAGTTGGCGTGGCCATCGAAGCTGGCCGGCAGCGGCTCGCCCTTGATCGCGGCGAGCAAATTCTCCACCATAATCTCGGCTGAGAAGTGGGCCACCGAGCCCGCCTTCGAAGTGGGTAGGGTGCCAGCGTCACCAAGCACAAATACGTTGTCCCACTTATTGGCACGCAGCGTGTGCATATCGCACTCTACGAAACCGCTCGCATCCCCTATGCCAGAATTGATCACGTACTGTTGGCCTTGGTTGGGTGGGATGGTGACGAGCATATCGAAGGGTAGCTCGCGGCCATCGTAGCTGGCCAGTACGCCGTCACCCACACTCTCCACCTGGAAATCAGCAGCAAGCCGGATGGAGCGATCCTCAAGCATATTGCCTAGCTCCTTGGAGGCCACCGGTTTGGTGAAAGCGCCATCGAGAGGCGTGACGAAGGTGATGTCCACCTTGTGGCGGATGCGCTGCTTGCGGAAGAAATCTTCCACAAGGAAGGTGAATTCCAGCGGTGCCACCGGGCATTTGATTGGCATTTCGCTAATGTGCACCAGTAGTTTGCCGCCTTTAAAACCACGTAGCGCTTTACGCAGCGTCTTCGCGCCTTCGAGGGTGTAGAACTGGAACACTTTGCTGTGTTTGCCTAGCTCTTCGGCCATGCCGGCCACAGCTTCTGGAACCGGCCGGGTGCCGGTGGCAATCACGAGCCAATCATAATCGAGCGTGCGCCCGCCGCCGAGCTCCACAGTGTTGGATTCAGGCTTCACGAGCTTAATCAAATCCTGAATGAAATCAATTCCTTCATGGAAATATTTAGCCCGCTCGCGCACCACGCGATCCGGCTTCATCCAGAAGGGCACAAATAAATACCCGGGCTGGTAGTGGTGCATATTGTTTTGATCCACCACCGTGATTTCCCAGGAGATATCGAGTTTGGAGCGCATATGGTTGGCCGCCATTGTGCCGGCGGTGCCGCCTCCAAGAATAAGTAATTTACCCATAAAATAATGTTATCTCGATCACGTTTCTAATGTGACCATTATATTGAAATAAAAAGGGAAGCGGCAGGAGGATAGCCGCTGCTGCGGCCTCCTTATGCGATGCTAGCGAAGCAGATTTCGTGGTAGTTTTCCCGCTCCCAGAGCAGGGCAAGCTGGCCATTTGGAAGTGGAAGGGCCACCGAATATGCGGCCGAGCCGGGATCTAAAGTGGCGGTGACGGCGAGCTGCTCTGGGTTGGGGCCGGTAAGTAAGCAAAGGTTGCGGCGAGCATCCCAATCTTGCAGGTCGGCGGTGGAACGGCCTTGCGAAGGATCGAATGTGGATGCGCCGATATTCTTAGCTTTTGTTGAATCCTCGCTGGCAGGATCTGCTGGGGCCGGAGCGAGCTGTGGCTGCAAATTTGTGAGTGTAGCTTTCCCGTTCCAATAGCAAAAGCCGCCATTGCAGCCCGGATCTGGCACGCTCAGCTGAGGTTTGCTCCAAGTGACGCCGCCGTCACTGCTTTTGGCAAGCAAGCGATGCGGATAAGCTCGAGTGCTCATATAGATATCGCCGTTAGGGGCCTGCGCTACTTTGGCTTCATCGCCGCCGGTGATCGCTGGATGGAGCTGCCAATGCGCACCGCCGTCATCAGAAATTGCTACTGCTGCGCAAGGGTGGCTAGAGCCATGCTCGCGATACGTGATAGGGGCGAGCACGCGGCCGCGATGTGTGCCAATTTGGAGTTGGATACCTTGGCCAGAAGAGAAAAAAATATTCGCAATATTCCGATGGCTAGTCAGTAATTCTTCGGTGACGCAGGCGTGATGCCAGGAGTAGCCATCGTCATCTGAGATCGCCATACGTAGCTCCCAGTGGCACTCTTCGCTAGCGCTCTTTGAATCGCGTATTGCGAGTGTGCTGCCGGCCGTGATTGCTTCGCTGCTATATCCATCCGCAAAAGCATCATCCCAAAACGAAAGCCCCCGCGAGGCCACATAGGCGCAAATGATTCTCCCATCTGCAAGCGAAATAAGCGAAGCGTCGCCATGCCCCCAGCCTTCGCCACCAGCAACCAGTAGGTTAATGCTGCTCCAATTCGCTCCGCCGTCATCTGAATAGCGATACCCGATCGAGAGTTCGCCAGGGAAGTCGTGAAAACTAGGGCGAATATCGAAAGCTGCAAGCATGCGCCCGCTAGGCGTGACGCACAGGGCTGGTATCCGGAAGTGAGGGTTTGCGGCAGTGGCTGCTGGGAGTTTGCTGGCCACCTGATCTGGCAGCGGCATTCCGGTATAAGCAAGCGTGATGGGTGGTAAAGCAAATTCGGTGGCCAAATTCATGCATTCATTTTACTGTATAGATTTTAGCTAAAATCGCACATATCTTGGGATTTGAGTGCGCAACACACCCAAGATATAGTGTTTATCTATTTTTTATAAGCATATATTTGAGCACAGCGCTTTTTGGCCTGGCGTGCGCAAACCGCCGTCACGCCCTAGAAAAGCGCCGGTGCTGAGTAATGGCTGCAGCGCCGTCACGCATCACGCACCGCTTGCGCGCCTAGGCCGCGAGCCAAGAGGGAAGGAACGGGTATGACTACTTATCTAGAACATTTGGAAGCCGAAATGGGCCAGGAGATTGAGCGCGCAGCGCACTTGATCGACCCGATTTCCACACTAGAGGAGTATGTTGAACGATCCGACTGGCGCGTGAATGCAAATGCCAACCAGGATTATTCGCTCGGCGGCATGATCCTAAATACTTCTGGCAAAGTGGTGGCTAATTATTGGCTCGATAAAGTGTTCACTAAAGCCGCTGGCGAAGCACACCGCGAGGGTGCGATCCACATTCACGATCTCGACATGCTTTCGGGTTACTGCGCGGGGTGGAGCTTGCGTCAACTGCTGGAGCAGGGCTTTAATGGCGTGCCCGGCACGGTGAGCTCGCGCGCTCCGAAGCATTTCTCGGCGGCGCTGGGGCAGATGGTGAACTTCCTTGGCACGCTGCAAAATGAATGGGCTGGCGCGCAAGCCTTCAGCTCTTTCGATACGTACTTAGCGCCTTTCGTGCGCCTCGATGAGCTGAGCTATGAGCAAGTGAAGCAGGGCTTGCAAGAGTTTGTGTTTAACTTGAACGTGCCATCGCGCTGGGGGATGCAGACGCCTTTCACCAACCTCACTTTCGACTGGACTTGCCCGGCCGACATCGCCGAGGAATACCCCTACATTGGCGAAGAGGTGTGTGACTTTACTTACGGCGAGCTGGCCGAGGAAATGGGCATGATCAACCGCGCCTTCATGGAGGTGATGACGGAAGGTGACGCCGATGGGCGGCCTTTCACCTTCCCGATCCCCACCTACAACATCACCAAGGATTTTCCCTGGGAGAGCGAGAATGCGCGGCGGCTTTTTGATATGACCGCGAAATATGGCTTGCCCTATTTCCAGAATTTTATCAACTCCGATCTGGATCCTTCGATGATCCGCTCGATGTGCTGCCGGCTGCAGCTTGATCTGCGCGAACTGATGAAGCGCGGCAACGGGCTCTTCGGCAGCGCTGAACTCACGGGTTCGATCGGTGTGGTCACCATGAATATGGCGCGCCTTGGCTACCTGCATAAGGGGGACGAAGCCGGGCTGGTGGCTGAGCTAGATCGCCTGATTGATCTGGGTATCGATACCCTCGAGCGCCGCAGGGCCACTGTGGCTGGGCTCATTGAGAAAGGGCTTTATCCTTTCACGCAGCGTTGGCTGCCTTCGCTCGATAATCACTTCTCCACCATTGGCGTGAACGGCATGAACGAGATGGTGCGCAATTTCAGTAGCGACGCTATGGATATTACGGCGCCCGAGGGGCATGTGATGGTGGCGCGGATCTTGGATCACGTGAACGCCCGCTTGGTGCAGGCGCAGGAAGAAACCGGGCATCTTTATAATTTGGAGGCCACCCCGGCGGAGGGCACTACGTATCGCCTCGCCCGTGAAGATCGCAAGCGCTACGCCGATATTATCCAGGCTGGCACTGCTGAGGAGCCGTATTACACGAACTCTTCGCAGCTCCCGGTGAGCTACACGCCTGATCCTTTCCAGGCGCTCGCCGAGCAGGAGGATTTGCAGAGCAAGTACACCGGCGGCACCGTGCTTCATCTCTATATGGGGGCGGCGATGAGTGACGGCGCGGCCTGCGCCAAGCTAGTGCGCCGCGCGCTCGAAGGCTATCACTTGCCCTACATCACCGTCACTCCTACCTTCTCGATTTGCCCTGATCATGGCTACATTTCCGGTGAGCATTTTGAATGCCCGAAGTGCGGGGAGGCCACCGAGGTGTGGACCCGCGTGATGGGCTACTTCCGCCCGATGCAGAGCTTCAACACCGGCAAGAAGGGTGAATTCCGCGAGCGCCAGTATTTCCAAGAAGCGTTGGTGTGAGCGAGCTGCAGCTAGCGGGGATTATCCCGTTTTCGGCCACAGATTGGCCAGGCAAGCTCACGGCCAGCGCTTTCGTGCAGGGCTGCCCGTGGCGCTGCGTGTATTGCCACAACTGGCAGCTGCAGCCTTTTCGAGCTGAGTGGCTCGGGGTGGCTGGCAGCGCTGGCGGTGACGGTGATGCGCGGCGTGACGGCGGTGCGGCTGGTGTGGGTGTCGGCACCCGAGATGCGGGCAGCGCCAGCGCTCCTAGTTTCGCGGATTTGCTGGAGTTGATGCGCTCGCGGCGCGGGCTGCTCGATGGGGTGGTGATCAGCGGCGGCGAGCCCACCGCGCAGCGGGCTTTGGGGAGCGCCATCGGTGCGCTGCACGCTGAGGGCTTCCCGGTGGGGCTGCACACTTGCGGCTATTTGCCCGCGCGCCTCGAAGCGCTGCTTGCTGATCCAGCCACTCGGCCTGAGTGGATTGGGCTTGACGTAAAAGGGCTGCCTGAAGACATGCCGGAAGTGGTGGGCTGTTCGCTAGTCACTGCGCAGGAGGCGTGGCGCTCGCTGGAAATCGCAGCGGCTGCGGCGCAGCGCGGCGAAATTGATCTCGAAGTGCGCACCACGATTTGGCCGGGCGGCGTGCTGGAAAAGCACCTACCCGCCGTCACTGCGCGCGTGAAAGCACTGGGTTTCGATTTGGTGGTGCATCAAGCCCACGACGTGGATGAAAATGGCCACTACATCGCGGAGAAATAGTGGTGTAGCGAGTGGTTAAGGCACTGCGCGAAAGCGGGTGCGTGGCTAAAGATACTGAAATGCAGCGCTCAAACTATGAGCTCATACACTTTTCGGATTATACTTTTGTTAGAAGTGCGCCAGCTTTCTGATTTAGGGGAATGGCCGTGGGCGGTGCGCGCGATTCGCGGTTTCCTTGCCTGCTCTTTGCCTGGCGTGCTTATCGATCCAACGGAAGGGGAATCCAATGGTACGCTCACATTTGCAGCAAAATAAGAATCAGGTAGCTCAATCACGCTCGGCGGCTCGGATCGCGATCGCAGCTGGCGCCGGCATCGCACTTACTGCTCCTGCTGCTATGGCATTTGGCGCAGAAGCGCTCACGGGGGGGGGTGAACGCTGATTTAGATTCGCAGTTTAAGCCGCTGCCGGGGCAGTGTGCTGCTGGCACGAATCTCACTGACGTGACGGCGGCCCGCGAAGCAGCGGTGACGGCGGCAGAGCAGGCTGCGGCAGCTGATCAAGCGCTCGCGGATGCGAAGGAAGCGGATCGCGTGACGGAGCTCGAAGCGGAGCGTGATGCGGCGGCAGAGGCTGCGGTAGCTGCCACAGCGGCTCAGGCGGCAGCGCGGGCAGCGGCCGAGGATGCCTATAGCGAGCTGCAAGCTGGTGTGGCACAAGAAACTAAAGCCGCAGCTGCGGCGGCTGTAGCGGCAGCCGCGAATGTGCAGGAGGCGCAGCGGGTTGCGGCGGCGGCCGCAGCTAATGAGACTGAGGCAAAAGCTGCTAATGATAAGGCCGAGGCTGCCCTAGCTGCGGTGCAAGCAGCAGCGCCCACTGATGAGCAATTGGCAGCAGCGGAAAAAGCTGCGGATGATACTAAAGCTGCTGCCGAGGCGGCACAAAAAGCCGCCGAAGCTGCGGCCGGCGCGCTCACTAAAGCCGAGCAAGATAAAGCTGCTGCGGATCAGGCAGTGCGGGATGCCACTGCCGCCAAGGATGCAGCCGATCAAGCTCTTGAGGCTGCTAAAGCTGCCGTGGCTGAGAAGAAAGATGCGCTGGATAAAGCTAATGCTGCGCTCAAGAACGTGCAAGACACTCTTGATAACGACCAGGCGCTGAGTGAGGCTCAGGCAGTGGTGGACGGAGCGCAGGAGGCTCTCGATCAGGCGCAGGCTGATCAGGCCACTAAAGACGCGGACGCCAAGGCTGCTGCTGAGAACCTAGCTGCCGCTAAAGAAGTAGCGCAGCAAAAGGCTGCCGATGTCACTGCTGCAAAGAACGCGCTCAAGGGCGAGCAGGATGAACTGACTCGGCTGCAGGGCGAAAAGACAGCGGCAGACGGCGCCGTGACCACGGCTGAGAATGCGGTCACCGCCGCAACCACCGAGCGGGATACCGCCAAGACCAAGGCCGAGGCCGCCGTGGCCGAGTGTGAGGCTTGCAAAGCCGCGGTGCGAGAAGCTGAAACGCTAAAAACTAGGGCTGATGAAGCTGTAACCGCAGCCACCCAGAACGTAGAGACTGCGAAGCAGGCCTGGGAGGACAGCAAGCAGGACGCAAAAGACCAGATTGCTAAAGGTGCTGGTGGGTTCCTAGAAGGAGACGTCCCTGAAAAAATCTTTACTGATGATTCATTAACCGCCGATGACGGATCCGCTCTATTGGCTCGTACAACTATGGGAGCAGAGGGTGACGCTACATCGCTTGAGAATATCAAGCAGGCTCTGTCGATTGTGCAGCAGTTGAATGAGTTGCGGGCTCTGGGTGGACGAAATGGTGAAACTCTTGCGCCCTTTAAGATTAGCGATTCGATGATGGCAGTGACTCAAGTGCAAACAAATTGGTCACGGACATTTTCTGACAACCACGCTGGTGCATACGGCACTGCAGAAAACTTGTCTTGGTATCCACTATCTGATTCGCCAGATGCTTGGTATAGCGAAAAGGAGATATACGATGACGCTGTGGCAGCCAACCCTGCTCTGAAAACTATGAGCGCGTATCAGATATATCAACAATATCCGGATCTTTACTACAGCATTGGGCACTACTTGAATATTGTCGATCCTGATAGCACCGCTCTAGGTGTTGCATATAACTCCAATACTGGAACCGTAGGTATGGATACCATTAGTCCTTCACAATTTACGAGCAATCCCGCGTATTTCACGGCTGAACAGCTGGCAACTCGTCCATGGGTAGGCAGCAATGAGACAACTTATACGGTTGAGGAATATATTCAGAGGCTTGATAACTACTACAACCCTTTGAAAGAGGAAGCAGAAAATGGTGATCCGGATAAGAAAGCCGCGTATGACGCTGCAGTAGCTGCCGAGACGGCGGCGAAACAAACTGCCGCAAATGCAGCCACTGCGTTGGAAACGGCACAGACCGAACAGCAGACCGCTTGCGTCGCCGCAACCGCCGCGCAGGATACTTTGCAGGCCAAAGAAGACGCGCTCACGACCGCAAACAATAACCTCACTACTGCGAATCAAAATAAAGATGCTGCCGACCAGGCGGTCACCAACCAAGAGGCTGTGGTGGCTACAAAGGAGCAGGCCGTGACGGATGCCGAGACAGCCAAGGCCGCCGCCGATGGCGATGTGACACAGAAAGAGGCTGACAATGCCGCCGCCGACAGGGCAGCCACCGCTGCCGCCGGCGTGGTGGCCGAAAAGCAAACCGAACTCGATGATGCCCAAGCCGCCTACAACGAGGTGCTGGCCACCAAGCAGGACGCGCAAAAAGCCCTAGCTGATGCGCAAGCCACGCAGCAGGCGGCTCAGGAGGCCTACGATGAGGCAGTGCAAGCCGAATCGGATGCCCAAGATGCCGTCGAAAAGGCAGCCGGCAATCTCACCACCGCTGAAGCGGAGCAAACCCAGGCTGGCACGGCGCTAACAGCGGCGCAGGAAACTGCTAAGAACGCGGATTCCGAAGCTGCCACTACGGCTGCCGCTACAGATGCGGCAGCTAAAGACCTGCAGGAGAAGCAGGAGGCCAAAGAAAGGGCTGAGCAGGCTGCAGAAACTGCCGCCTCGGTGGCGAAGGATTATGAGGCGGCAAAGAGCAGCTCCGATGATGCTGATGCGGCGCTCGCCGAAGCGAAGGATGCGCAAGAGCAAGCCGATGCTGACAAAGCTGCTGCGGATGCCAACCAAGCTAAAGCGGATGCCGTGCCCACGCTCGATGAATGGGTGGCAGATCAAGAAGAAGCCGAAGCAAATGCCCCGGCCAATGCCGCACCAAGAATGATGCTCTTCGCGGCGCCGCGCCCAGCGAGCGAGCTTGATACCCAAATTAAGGAGCTCACCGGCGCTGATGGGCTTTATGAGAAGTATCAGGCGGCTGCAGCCGCGGCCGCGGCTGCAGCTACCAAGCTCACCGAAGCACAAAAAGCATACGATCAAGCGATGATGCCACTGCAGGATTTGGTGGATGCCCAGGTGGCGGCTAATCAAGCTGCTCGAGAAGCGCAAATCGCCTACGAGGCGCTCTATACCGCTTGCACTCAGGTGCCTCAAAAGCCAAAGGAAGGTAGCAATGGCGAGCAAGCTGCTGAGCAAGCTGGTTTGCCGCCCACCGGCGCAGCCGTGACGGCGCCGCTCGCGCTCGCGCTGCTGGGCATGGGAGCTGGCGTGAGCATGGTGGCGGTGCGCCGCCGCGGTAAACATCACCTCTGATTCGCTGCAAGGGGCGGAGTAGCTGGGCGGAGTATAGTCGCGAAAGCGGATACTCCGCCTCTTGCTTTGCTCCGAATAGGTGACTGACTGCCCACTTTTCGGGCTGCGCAGCGCGCTATGATTTCGGTGTTGGAAATATTTCAGTTGCAGTTTGAGGAGGCGCATAGTATGAAAGCCCGATTGATTATGGTGGGCCCGCCCGGAGCAGGCAAAGGCACCCAGGCCAAGACCCTCACGGAGCATATGGGCGTGCCCAATATCTCTACCGGCGCGATTTTCCGCGCCAATATGGCTCAAGGCACAGAGCTAGGCAAGCTCGCTCAAAGCTACATGGATGGCGGAAACCTCGTGCCCGATGAGATCACTGATCAAATGGTGCACGCCCGGCTCAGTGAAGCCGACTGCGCCGAAGGCTTCCTGCTCGATGGCTACCCGCGCAACCTGCACCAAGTAGAGGAGCTCGATTCAATCCTCGCCGATCTAGGTGTGCGGCTTGACGCCGTGATAGAGCTCGTGATTCCCGATGACGCCGTGGTGGATCGTTTGCTTAAACGCGCCGAAATTGAAGGCCGCGCCGACGACACCGAAGCAGTGATCCGGCACCGCATCGAGGTGTATCATGAGCAGACCCAGCCACTCGTGAACGTATACAAAGAACGCGGCATCCTACTCGAAGTAGACGGCGTAGGCGAGATCCCCGAGATTCTTTGCCGCATCGAAACTGCTCTAGCAGAATTTTTGGCCAAGTAGTCACTTAGAAGTGCGGCTTGTACCTCTGGAGCGGCGGGTTTGATGCGACTGCGAGTTCCGCAGGCTTGCGGCGAAGCCCAAGCCGAGGATGTTTGAGCTTGAGCGTCGAAGCCGCCGCTGCCAGTGGTGAATGCTAACCATAGTCACTCAAAATAGTCGGTGAAAGGATCCCATGCGCAGGAGGAAGCGCGAAAAGATTGAACTGAAATCTGATGCGCAGATAGTGAAGATTCGCAAAGCGGCACTGATCGTGGCCGATATCCACGAGGCGCTGCTCGCGGCCGCGCGCCCCGGCGTCACCACCAAAGAGCTCGATGAAGTGGCTCGCGGGGTGCTCCGCGCTGCTGGAGCCAAATCCAACTTTCACGGCTACTACGGCTATCCCGCGCAGACCTGCATCTCCGTAAATTCCACGATCGTGCACGGTATCCCAGGAGATGAAGTGCTGCAGCCGGGCGATATTGTGAGCTTCGATTGCGGAGCTGTGCTTGATGGCTGGCACGCCGATGCGTGCGTATCGCTAGTGCTACCCGGCGGTGACGAAGCAAAGCGCCACGCACGCGAGCAGCTCAGCGCCGTCACGAATGAAGCAATGTGGCATGGCATCGCGGCGATGGCCACTGGCCGATATGTGGCAGACATTGGCGCCGGCGTGGAAGATTACATCGAATCTGTGCCTGAGCATGATCGCCCAAGCATAGTGGAAGAATTCATTGGCCACGGAATCGGCACCGCGATGCACATGGAGCCGCAGGTGTACAACTTCCGCGCCCGTGGGCCAAAAGTGAAGCTCCAGCCGGGAATGGTGCTCTGCATCGAGCCGATAATTGCCGCTGGTTCACCCGCGAATCGGGTGCTCAAAGATGGCTGGAGCGTGAAAACCAAAGACGGATCCGACGCCTGCCATTGGGAGCATGAGGTGGCGCTGCACTCAGGCGGCATCTGGGTGCTTTCAGCGCGTGACGGTGGCGCGAGCGAACTCGCGCGCTTCGACGTCACGCCCGTGCCATTAGTGCAGTAGCAAATCACGGGGCAGACCCCGCGATTCATTCGATCACAGAAACTCAGATTGGCAGTGAGGCAAAGCACGATTTTCTGGGTTTTCTCCAGTGGGGTATTGAGCGTAAACTAGATCACTGGTGCTCTGCGCCCTGCGCGCAGACATCAAGCAATAAAAAGCAACAAGTAAGCGGGAGCTAATGGCGAAAAAAGAAGGCAAAATCGAGGTAGAAGGCAAGGTCACAGAAGCCTTGCCAAATGCAATGTTTCGCGTGGAGCTAGATAACGGGCACCCAGTGCTCGCTCACATCTCTGGCAAAATGCGCCAGCATTACATCAAGATTCTGCCCGAAGACCGCGTGGTGGTAGAGCTCACGCCCTACGACCTCGATCGCGGGCGCATCGTCTATCGCTATAAGTGACCGCCCGATGAGATAGCCAAAGATCGCCGCGAGGCGAGATACGGCAGAGGACAAGACACATGAAGGTGAAGCCAAGCGTGAAGCGGATTTGCGATCACTGCAAAATCATTCGCCGGCACGGGCGCGTGATGGTGATTTGTGACGCCAATCCTCGACACAAGCAGCGCCAGGGCTGAGCTCGCAAGGAGCAAGCCTAGCGCCCGGTGAAAACCCGGAGTAAGAATGCGCCGCTAGCGAATAGCCATGAGAGCTATGAGCAACCCTCGGACCGAAAGCCGAGGCTCTGAAAAGAAAACGCAAGAGCGAGCAGAGAAGCGGTGCCCACACTTTCGGCAGAAAAGAATAGGGAGCCACAAGGAATGGCACGTCTTTCTGGCGTTGATCTACCACGCGAAAAGCGGGTAGAGATTGCGCTCACATATATTTATGGCATTGGCCGCACGCGAGCAAGCGAGACGCTTGCAGCCACGGGGGTAAACCCAGATACTCGCGTGAAAGACCTCACTGAAGATGATCTCGTGAAGCTCAAGGCTCATATCGACGAGAACTACAAAGTAGAAGGCGATCTGCGCCGCGAAGTGCAGGCAGATATTCGCCGCAAGATTGAAATCGGCAGCTATCAAGGGCTGCGCCATCGCCGCGGCTTGCCGGTGCATGGCCAGCGCACCAAGACCAATGCGCGCACCCGCAAGGGCCCGAAGCGCACGGTGGCCGGCAAGAAGAAGGCCAAGTAGGGCTAAGAGTAGTTCTTAGGCTTTTAAAAGCTAAGAGAGAGTTTCAGGAGAAATACACATGGCACAAAAGACTCAGGCGCGCCGCCCTCGGCGCACTGTGCGCAAGAACGTGACGGTGGGCCAAGCGCACATCAAGAGCACGTTCAACAATACGATCGTCACCATCACCGACACCAACGGCGAAGTGATCGCTGCTACCTCGAGCGGGATGGTGGGCTTTAAAGGTTCGCGTAAATCCACGCCATACGCCGCTCAGCTTGCTGCCGAGAACGCAGCCCGGCGCGCTATGGATCATGGCATGAAGAAGGTGGATGTGTTCGTGAAGGGCCCAGGTTCAGGGCGCGAAACGGCGATTCGTTCGCTTACCGCATCCGGCCTCGAAGTGACTTCGATCTCCGACGTCACGCCACAAGCTCACAACGGTGTGCGCCCGCCAAAGCGCCGCCGCGTTTGATCCTTTTTACTTCCAACTTAATAAATTCTTGAATCACAGCGCGATGCTGTGGCCAGCTTAGCGGCAATGCTTAGCCGGCCAGCAGCACAGCTAAAGGAACAGGAGCGCAATATAGTGGGCGCTCACGAAAGGAACAATAGTGATCATCGAACAGCGGCCAACGCTGACAGAAGAAAAGGTGAGCGATCACCGCTCCCGCTTCACGCTCAACCCGCTCGAGCCAGGCTTCGGCTACACCCTCGGTAATTCACTACGCCGCACGCTGCTCAGCTCGATTCCGGGCGCGGCAGTGACGAGCGTGCACATCGACGGGGTGTTGCACGAGTTTTCCACCATTGATGGTGTGAAAGAAGACGTGGCTGAAATTATTCTCAACGTGAAAGATCTCGTGGTGACCAGTGAGCACGACGAGCCAGTGCAGATGTATCTGCGCAAGCAGGGCCCCGGCGTGGTGACCGCTGCAGATATCACCCCACCAGCTGGGGTGGAGATCTACAACCCAGATCTCGTGCTGGCTCACCTAAACGAAAAAGGCAAACTCGAAATTGATCTCACTGTAGAGCGCGGGCGTGGCTACGTAAGCGCAGCGCAAAACAAAGATCCCGAAGCCGAGATTGGGCGTATCCCAGTAGATTCCATCTATTCACCAGTGGTGAAAGTAAGCTACAAGGTGGATGCCACCCGCGTGGGGCAACGCACCGATTTCGACAAGCTGATCGTGGATGTGGAGACGAAGCCTTCAATGCAGCCGCGCGATGCTTTCGCATCAGCAGGCAAAACGCTCGTAGAGCTCTTCGGGCTCACCACCGAACTCAACGACGAGGTGGAAGGCCTGGAGCTGAAAGAGGCTCCGATTCCAGAGCAGCAAAGCAGCGATCTACAGCGGCCTATCACCATCTTGAATCTTCCAGCTCGCAGCCAAAATTGCTTGCAACGCGAAGGTATCCACACTATCGGTGAGCTAGTGCAGCGCTCTGAAGCTGATCTTTTGGATATTCGCAACTTTGGCGCCAAGAGCATCGAGGATGTGAAAGACGAGCTTGCTAAGCTCGAATTGCATTTGAAAGATTCGCCCGCGGGATTCAATGCGGAAACCACTGAGTTTGGGGAAGACACCTTCGGCATGACCTTCAGTGATGACCTGAAGCTCTAGCTTGAAGCTACATTGCCCAATAGTGCGAATTTGAACTTTTGAGGAGAAAATACAATGCCAACACCAACTAAAGGCCCTCGCCTTGGCGGATCGCCCAAGCATGAGCGCCTGATTATTAACAACCTCTGCCGCCAGCTCATCCACAATGAGCGCATCGTGACCACCGAGGCCAAGGCCCGCCGCGTACGCCCATACATGGAGAAGCTGATCACTAAAGCCAAGAAGGGCGATACTTATCTGCGCCGCTTGGCCCTTCGCGATCTACGCGACCGCGAGACTGCCTATATTCTTTTCGAAGAGCTCGCTCCTAAATTCAAGGATCGTGACGGCGGCTATACCCGTATCGTGAAGCTCCCGAACCGCAAAGGCGACAACGCTCCCATGGCCGAGATTTCGCTCGTGCTTGAGCCTGTGGCCAAGAAGAGCAAGAAAAAGGCCAAGCCAGTTGATGAAGAGCCAAAAGCTGATGCTCCCGTGGTAAAGCCAGAAGAAGAGGCAACTGAAGAAGCTGCCGCTGCGGAAGAAACCGTAGCAGCAGAGGCTGAAGAGGCTGCAGCAGACGAAGCAACCGAAGAAGCTGAAGCTAAGTAGTTCTCACATAGTGAAGTGGTGCTTTTTAGAGATTTTCTTTGAAGAGCACCACTTCATTTTTAGTGCTGGAGACATGAATGGCGAGGTGATTAAGCAGTGGCGAAAGGCAGAATCAGATATTGCTTCGCTTTGCTAGCTGGCAAAGCGGTGCGCCTAGGGCTGCAGCTAATCGGGAAAAATGGCACGCAGCTGCCGGGCCGAATTGCTCTCGACATTTGCCCAGATTTTCTCCAGCATGTGCCTAAACCTGAAAAGATCGTAGCAGTTACCGGCACAAACGGGAAAACCACTTGCGTGAATCTCGCTCTCGATGCGCTCACCAAGCTTGGATATCGCCCGCTAAACAATAAATTTGGCTCTAATGTGCGCACCGGCATAGCTACAACTTTGCTCACTAACGCCACGATTACAGGCAAATCACGCCACGATTTTGCCTTATTTGAAATAGACGAACGCTCTTCGCGCCTTATTTATCCGCATGTGCAGCCCGACTATCTGCTGTGCACCAATCTGGTGCGAGATTCGATTCATCGAAATGCGCACGCAGAATATATTTTTGACATCATAGATTTGGCATTGCCTGCAAAAACGAAGCTTGTGCTTAATGCTGATGATGGCATCTCTAGCGAGCTTGGGGCTAAAAGTGGGCATCATCGAAGCTATTTCGGTATAGCCCATATGGACAGAGACCGCATTCAGCGCCACAACATAGTGAATGATTTACAAGCTTGCCCACGCTGTGGCAGCGAACTCACTTACGATCTTATTCGGCAGAATCATATTGGCAGATTTCATTGCGACCATTGCGGCTTTGCTTCGCCAAAGCCCGACGTTTCAGCGAAGCTAAACGAAGCACAAGGCACCGTCACCTTTTCGACCAAGCAAGGCGCCGTCACTAGCCCACTCGTGAACACAGCTGCATACAACGCATACAACCAAGTGGCTGTGGTGTCGCTTTTGATGCAGCTCGGAATATCGCTAGCGGATGCGGCAGCCGCAGTAGCGCAGCAGCAAATAGTGGAATCGCGGCATTCGCAGATCAAGGTTGGCGATTGCAATGTGGTGACAAACGTAGCTAAAGGTATGAATCCTGTGGCATGCTCATGGGTTTTTGATCAAATCCGTGAGACTCCAGGCCAAAAAGAAGTGGTGTTTCTGCTTGATGACGTCTTCGATAATAAGACTTCATCAGAATTCATTTGCTGGATTTACGATGCCGATTATGAATTTCTCAACCACCCTAGTGTGCGTAGAATCGTGTTGGGCGGGGTGCGCAGTCTCGACCACAAGGTTCGCCTGCTTATGGCTGGTATCCCGGAGCACAAGATCATCTGCGTGGATGACGAAGATGCAACACCAAGCGCTTTGGGCTTAGATTCTCAATGCATTTATGTACTCCATGATATTTATCGCAATGATCAAGCCCAACGAATCGCAGTTGAAATTGCGAATCTTCTGCGTCAAAAGCAAGAGCGCTCAGCCGATGCTGCTACCGCTAGGGCGGTGTCAGAGAGAAAGCATGGTGAAACGCGATGATTATTGAATTTCTTTATCCTGCTGTGGGCAATCTATATGGCGAAGCTATGCATATGAGATTTATTGAGCAATGCTTTCCTGAAGCTCAAGTAATAAACACCCAGCTCACCGACATGCCAGCCTTTCATCAGCAACGAGTCGACTTTGTGTTTATAGGAGCTATGCCTGAGCATGGCCAAGAGCGCGCAATAGACTCCCTAAACCGCTATAAAGATTCTTTGGAAGCAGCCATAGAAAGTGGAGTTGCTTTCTTAGCTACAGGCAATGCTCTAGAGATATTTGGGCAATACATCGAAAAAGAAGACGGCACAAAAATCCCGGCTTTGGGGATATTCCCAACATATGCCAAACGGGATATGGCTCACCGCTATAATTCGCTCTATTTGGGCGATTATAAAGGTATCAACATTGTGGGATATAAAGCTCAGTTTTCTCATTCCTATGGCGAAATTGGAGAAGAAGGGGCATTTTCCACGATTCGCGGCGATGGCCTGCATCCTGGCGCGCAATTTGAAGGCATCCATAGAAACAACTTTCTAGGCACTTATTTGCTTGGGCCATTGCTCATTCTCAATCCAGAATTCACTAAGGCTTGGGCTTTGGAAGCTACAGGAAAAGAAATAGAGATTCCTTACGAAGCGGCACTATATAGCGCGTATCAGCGCAGGTTATCTGAGTACACTAGAAGTGGCATTAAGTATTAACCAAAGGAGCATTGATGCACGGGGCAGCGATTTTTGATCAATACGAATCGAAGGTGCGTTCGTATTGCCGGAGTTTTCCCACAGTCTTTTCCAAAGCTAAAGGGGCAATCATTACCGCTGCTGATGGGCGCGAATATATTGACTTTTTCAATGGGGCTGGAGCGCTAAATTACGGCCATAACCCAGATGCTATTAAGCAGCAGCTTGTGGATTATTTGCTCGGCGACAACATTATTCATGGCCTCGATATGATGACTACTGCTAAGGCGCAGCTTATCGAAACTTTCGAAACTCAACTGCTGGCTCCGAAAGGCCTGGATTACAAAATAATGTTTCCAGGCCCAACAGGCACAAATGCAGTAGAGGCCGCACTTAAGCTAGCCCGAAAATATACTGGCCGACGCACTGTCTGGGCCTTTATGGGAGCATTTCATGGAATGACTCTAGGATCCTTGGCGCTCACAACTGAGCGCGCAGCCCGAAAGGGGGGGGGAGTACCGCTCAATGACGTCACCCATATTCCAGCGCCCTACATGTTCCCAGAACTTGACACTATTGAATATATGGAGACGCTGATATCTGACGATCATTCCGGCATTGAAAAGCCTGCAGCATTGATTCTAGAGACGGTGCAGGCTGAAGGCGGTGTCTACGTCCTCGATTCTGAATATCTAAGGGCGCTGCGCGATTTTTGCACGAAGCATGAAATCTTACTAATCATTGACGATATTCAGGTGGGGTGCGCCCGCACGGGAAGTTTCTTCTCTTTTGAACGCGCCTCAATAGCGCCTGATATGGTGTGCCTTTCGAAATCTATTGGCGGCTACGGCTTGCCATTTGCGCTCATGCTGATGCGCCCCGAAATTGACGTATTTGATCCAGGAGAGCACAACGGCACTTTCCGTGGCAATCAACTAGCGATCGTGGCTGCTCGGGCAGCTGTGGAATATATGCAGGCAACTGGCGTGGAAAAGATGGCTAGCGAGCGAGGTGAAATAATCGGCAACTATCTGCACCAGCGGCTTGATAAATATGGCTTGCCTGTACGAGGCATCGGATGCATCTGGGGTATTGATATGGGCTCAGATGCTGCTTCTAAAGCGGTGATGAATGCGAGCTTTGCTCACGGAGTGATCCACGAGCGCGCTGGGCGCGATAATTCTGTGGTGAAGCTAATGCCTTCGCTTGTGATTGAAGAAGAGCTACTACGCAAAGGGCTCGCAATCGTATGCGACCAAATAGAGCAAGTAGTAGCCAAAGGATAAATGGCTGATTGATCTCCTGCGACTATTCGGGGGCACAGTTTTAGCTGTGCCCCCGAATGTATATATGAGTGGGCATGGGGGTCGAGTACGGGTGTTCATTTTCCGAGGAAAACTGAACACCCGTACTCGACCCCCATGCCCACTTTTTGAGTGTATTATTCGGCGAATGTGCCGATATCGCGCCGGTAGTATAGGCTGCTTCCGGCCAGGCAAGTTTCGAGCAGCGGCAAGAGCTTAGCACGGCAAGCTGCAATATCTGCGCCGCGCATCGTCACGATTGCCACGCGCCCGCCCTTGGCTTGCCAGCCGCTTGCAGCCGCAGCGCTGCGGGCCGTACCCATGTGCGTAAAGCCAGCATCTGGATCAGCTGCCACAGCATCAACCAAAGCCTGCGGGATCTCCGGGCTCGCCGTCACCGTGCTAGGATAACCAGGAGAGCTCAGCACTATGCCAAGGCAGGTGCTATCCATGACGGGGAGCGTGGCAGCTTGGCCGGAAAGTAAAGTGAGCGCCACAGCGGCAAGGTCCCCTTCGAGGCGTGGCAGAATCACTTCAGCTTCAGGATCGCCCAAGCGGGCATTAAACTCGATCACCTTCACCCCGCGGGCCGTAGCAATCAAGCCAGCATAAAGGAAACCAGTGAATGGCACGCCGTCAGCAAGCATCTGCGCCAGAGTTGGCTCAATCACCCGATCAATCGCCTCTCGATACAGCTCGGGCGTGACACGCGGCACCGGTGAGACGGCCCCCATCCCGCCCGTATTGGGGCCAGTATTGCCCTCGCCGATGGGCTTATGATCTTGCGCCACCGGAAGCGGCACATAATGAGTGCCGTTCGCAGCCACAATAAGCGAAAACTCGAATCCGTCCAAGAATTCTTCCACGAGCAATGGATTCTCAGCGCTCAACTCTAGCTCGGCGAGCACAGCTTCAGCCTCGGCAGGCGTGGCGCAAATAGTCACGCCTTTGCCGGCGCGCAAACCATTCTCTTTCAGGACAGTCGGATATGGAGTAGCTGGATCAGCTAGGTATGCTGCTGCCGCTGCGTTGCACTCAAAGAGATTGTAAGCGGCAGTAGGCACGCCAGCTCGCTCCATTACAGCCTTAGCAAAAGCCTTCGAAGTCTCGAGCTGAGCCCCAGCCTGCGTGGGAGCAAAAATTGGCAAGCTATGCTCGGCGAACACATCGGCGATGCCTGTGGCCAGCGGAGCTTCGGGGCCCACAATAGTGAGCTCAATACCGCTCTGGCTAGCTATAGCGGCAAGCTCTTCCCATCCTGCTTTCGGATTTGCGCTGCTCGGCATTGGCAGCGTAGCTTGCGCCAACTGAGCAATAGCATCACTCGCTCCCACCGCCGTCACCTCATGGCCACATCCCACTAGATGCGCCACCAAAGCCATTTCACGGCCGCCGCCGCCAATAGTCATAACCTTCATTACTTCTCCTTGCTTTGGGCTCGTTTCAGCCAATATGGCGTGCCTTCTTTTTGAACTCGCTGAATCTTGTGGCTCAGATCCGCAATCACTTGCGGGAAGAGCTCATGCTCCACGGTATGCACTGCCGCCTCAAATTCGGCCTCCGTGCTATATTCCGTGACGTCGATGGCCTGTTGGGCGATCACAGGCCCAGTATCCATGCCAGCATCAATCAAATGCACGGTGACGCCGGCTGCAGCTTTCGCTGCCGCAGCTACTTCTAGATTAGAACTGGCGGCGTCACGCCAAATCTGCTCGATAATGTGCAGGCCAGGATAGGCAGGCAAAAGCGCTGGATGCAGATTCACGATCCGATCCGGGAAGGCTTCAAGCAGCGGCTTGCCAACTATACGCAAATAGCCAGCTAGCGCCACAAAATCAATCTCGTAAGCGCGCAGCGCTCCCAGAATCGCATCTTCCCATTCAGTGGCCGATTCATAATCTCTTGGGGAGATCACGTGAGCCGGAATCTCAAGCTCGCGGGCAATATCCATAGCGCCACATTCACAGTTGCATATAAGCAGCATCGGCTCAGCTTGGCCAAGCTCCCCGGCGCGAGCCGCAGCGCAGATCGCGCGGAAATTAGTGCCTGCGCCTGAGGCTAGCACTGCGAGATTGAGGCGAGTGGGAAACGCTGAAAACGCACGCAACGGAGCGCTAAGCCACCCCTCACTCATGGAGGCTCACCCCGCCATGATCGCTTACTCGCCCAATCACGAAGCTTTCGGTGCCAGCTTCGCGCAAGGCGGCCTGAGCTGATTTCACTTCACTTTCTGGCACAGCCACCACAAAGCCGATACCCATATTGAAAACGTTGTACATCGTATCCTGATCGAGCTTGCCGAGCGCCGCCGTCACCTCAAAAATCGGCAAGCTAGGCCAGCTTCCCAGCTGGATCTCGTAGCCGAGAGATTCGGGGCTCATGCGCGGAATATTCTCAAAGAAACCACCGCCAGTGATATTAGCCATGCCATGCACATTCACACCGGAGCGTAGCAGCGCAAGAATGGGCTGCACGTAGAGCTTTGTGGGCGTGAGCAGCGCTTCACCTACTGTGGCTGCTGCACCAGCAGCTGGAGTGATCGCCGTATCGGCAGGCAATGATGCGATCACCTCAGCAAGCTCAGTGCTCGCCACATAGCCAGCATCTTTGAAAAATACTTTGCGCAGCAGCGAATATCCATTCGAGTGCGGCCCGGAGCTAGGCAAACCGATCAGCACATCGCCTGGAGCCACATCCTGCCCCGTCACGATATCACTCTTCTCCACGGCCGCCACACAAAAACCGGCGATATCGTACGTGTCTGGCTCATAGAGATCATTCATCTCTGCCGTCTCGCCCCCAATAAGCGCACAACCGCTTTCCTTGCAGCCAGCAGCGATGCCGTGCACAATATCGGCCACCACGCTGGGCTCCGCCTTCGGGATCGCGATGTAGTCCAGGAAGAAAAGCGGCTCAGCGCCTTGCGCAATCACATCATTCACACACATCGCCACCGCATCAATGCCCACAGTGGTGTGGATACCCGTTTCGAAAGCGAGCATTAGCTTGGTGCCCACACCATCAGTGCCGCTCACCAACACGGGTTCGCGGTAGCCTGCTGCAGCGAGATCAAACATGCCGCCAAAACTGCCAATTCCGCCCATTACCCCGGGGCGGGTGGTAGCTGCCACGTCATCGCGAATCCGGCGCACCACTTCATAGCCGCGCTCCAAATCCACGCCCGCTGCTGCATATGCCGCGCCCGCTTGGGCATGGGGCGCTGGTGAGTGCGATTGCGTGCTCATGAGTTCTCCTTAGCTTGTCGATATTAGAGTGGCGATGGGATTGATGCGCTAGTTTTTAGCTGCGCAGTAGCGGACGGCGTTGGCGAAGATATCTTGCAGGCCAATGCCAGGGATATTACGCATCAGGCCGGGGCGGTAGCGCTCCGGGTGGCCCATCTTGCCCAAAATCCTGCCATTAGGGCTGATGATGCCCTCGATAGCAAAGCTAGAGCCGTTCGGGTTATCCGGAGCTGCCATCGTGGGCTCACCGCTCGCCGTCACATATTGGAAAGCCACTTGTCCGCGCTCAAAAAGCTCGCGCGCCTCGGCGTCACTCACCACAAATCGCCCTTCGCCGTGGCTCACCGGCACCTTGAAAAATTCGCCAGGCACAAAGCCGCTTAGCCACGGGCTGGCACTGGGCGCCGCGGCAAGGCGGGTAGTGGCAATGCGCGAGACGTGGCGCAGCTGGCGATTGTGGGTGAGCGTGGGCGAATCAGGCGTGAGCCGGGCGGGATCGCCATAAGGCAAGAAGCCAGATTTCACCAGCGCTTGGAAGCCGTTGCAAATGCCGAGCACCAGCCCATCTCGCTCGTCGCTGGTAAAAGCCGCGACAGCGCTGGCCACCTCGGGGGAACGCAAGAAAGCCGCCATGAATTTGGCGCTGCCATCTGGCTCATCGCCGAGCGAAAAGCCGCCCGAGAATGCCACAATGCTTGTGTGCGGATCAGCGAGCTTAGCGATAAATGCGGCCGTATCTTCTGCCAGCATTTCTGGCGTGAGATTTCGTATCGCCAAAAACTCGGTGCTGGCGCCAGCCGCTTCGAAAGCTTCCGCCATGTCATATTCCGAATTGGTGCCAGGGAATACTGGAAGCAGCACGTGCGGGGCGTCAATCTGTGCGGGCCGGGGCGGAACCGCTCCTGAGCACTCAAAACGGGGACCCTGATGCTCGTCGTGTGTCTCTGGTGTCGCAAGCGTACCAGAGACACACGCGCTCGCAGTCACCCCGACTCGCGCTCCGGAGGATTCCGCCCCGTCCGCCGATATGCTCGACCCAGCTGCACCCGTTCCAGTAAATGCAAAATTCGGAATGCTGGAGCTCTCCAAGCTTTGATTGATTGGGTATACATCGGCATACCTAGATTCTGTGGCAGCAATTGCCTCGGCCACAGTGAATTTTTCGAAACCAAAATCAATCGTGTGATTCTTATCCGTGGTGGCGCCGAGATAGATCACGTGCGGCTTTCGGGCCGCGAGCGGCGCTTCGGCGTCACTCAGATCGCCACCCACAGTGAAGAGCGGGGTGATGCTAATCATCGGGTCCACAGCAAATACGATGCCGCCCAGCGGTGCATTCGCGAGCTGCGCAGCTTCCGCGCCTTCACGAAGATACTGCCGAATGCTGGTACTGGAGGCAAAGAAGCCCACCTCATTGCCCAGGCACATATTCGTGACGGTGGCGCCCAAGCCTGCTTCACTCACCGGCGCAGCAGCGATCACGCCGCCCGCTTGCGCCAGCTCATGCAGCACCGCAAAATTAGCGCGCAGCTGCGAATAATTCGGAATTCCGGAAGCTAGGGGAACGTGTGGAAGATAATAGAGATCCGCTTGAGCGTAGGGGAGAGTGGCAGAGATAGCTTTGCTTGCTGCCATCGTGGCCACAGCGAAGCTCACCAGAGTGGGCGGCACGTGCAGCTCAGTACCGCACAGATCGCCCTCTTGGATGGTAAAGCTGCCGCTCATAGAATCTTTGCCGCCGATAGCAGCCACCTCGAATGCGTCTTGGGCTTCAAGCAAGCCGAGCAGTGCTTGCAGCACCGTGCCCCAAACTTCGGGGCGCTGATCTGGGCGCTGGAAGTATTCTTGCACAGTGAGCCAAGCGCCCTTCGGATCAGCGCCAGCTGCGGTGAGTGCGCTCAGCGCCTCCACCACCGAATAGGCACCCATGAGATAAGGAGAGCTATCAGCTAGCTTCGGGCTATATCCATACGTGATCACGCTGGCATTATCGGTGCCGCCAGGTATGGGCAGAGTTTGAATACTTGCGCTTTCGCGTGTCTTTTGCAGTTCGCCACCGAAAGGCATGAGCACGCTGGAGCGGCCCACAGTGGCATCAAACTGCTCGATCATGCCCTCTTGGGAGCAGGCAGCGGGCCAGCTTAGCGTTTCAAGCACTGACGCTGCATGCGGTGACGACTGTAGCTCGGCGCTATCTGGTTCTGGATCACGCATCGTCACTGCCTGCTCGCGGGCAGCGCCGTTGGTGTCAATAAAACTGCGCGCCAAATCGAGCACCAGCTCATCGCCGTCATACATGCGCAATCGGCCCGAATCTGTCACCTCGGCAAGCACTGTGGCTTCGAGATTTTCGGTGCTTGCGGCTGCGATAAATTTTTCGGCATCTAGAGCGCGCACCACCACAGCCATGCGCTCTTGAGATTCCGAAATGGCGATTTCTTTAGCGTTGAGGCCCGCATATTTGAGCGGCACCCGATCAAGGTGAATATCGAGGCTGGGAGCCAGCTCGCCCACAGCCACGGCTACGCCGCCAGCGCCAAAATCGTTGCAGCGCACGATCATTTGTGCCACTTCAGAGCGGCGGAAAAGCCGCTGAATCTTGCGCTCGTTTACGGGGTTGCCTTTTTGCACCTCGGCGCCAGCCGTAGTGAGTGAATCTTCGGTGTGTGCCTTAGAGCTGCCGGTGGCCCCGCCAATGCCGTCGCGCCCAGTGCGCCCGCCAAGGATAATCACCAAGTCTCCTGGCTGTGGCTCCAAGCGCTTCACATTTGCTTCAGGTGCTGCAGCCACCACGGCCCCCAGCTCCATGCGCTTCGCCACGTATCCGGGGTGCACAAATTCGCGCACGCTCGTGGTGGCTAAGCCAATCTGATTGCCATAGCTGGAATAGCCGAGCGTGGCGCGAGAGCTGATATCCGCCTGAGGTAGTTTGCCGGCTAGAGTCTCTTCACGTGGCGTATTGATATCGCCAGCTCCGGAGAGCCGCAGCGCCTGATACACCCAAGAACGCCCAGAAAGGGGATCGCGAATTGCTCCGCCGAGGCATGTGGCCGCGCCGCCGAAAGGCTCAATCTCAGTGGGGTGATTGTGGGTTTCGTTCTTAAACATCAACAGCCATGGTTCGCCGTCCACCTGCACCCGCACCGAGCAAGCATTGATCTCCTCACTCACCTCTTGATTCGCTAGCACGCCGCGGCGACGCAGATCCTTGCCCATAATCGTGCCTAAATCCATAAGCGTGGGGGCACGATCGGCGCGGCCGTTGGCGGCGCGTAGCTCCTGCCAGCGAGCCAGTGCACGATCCAATTCGGCGCCAAAGCGCTGTGATTCATTTCGGATCTCAGTGAGATGCGTGTTGAAAGTAGTGTGGCGGCAGTGGTCACTCCAATAGGTGTCGAGCACTGCGAGCTCCACTTCGGTAGGAGTGCGCCCCTCGGCGCGGAAATATTCTTGAATACAGGCAAGATCAGCGCCATTCATGGCCATGGCACGTTCGCGGCGTAGCGCCTCCAAACCAGCTTGATCTAAATCTAAGAATCCTTCAAACTGGGCAAGCGGCTCGCGCTGGCCATGATCAGGCTCGCGCAGCACATCGAGCTGCTTCTCGCCGGCCTCCACGGGATTGATCAGGTAGCCCTTGATTGCCGCAAGCGCTTCGGGGCTCGGAGCTGGAGCGAGTACGTACAATTCAGCAGAGTAGATACGCGCCGTGGTATCCGGGCGAAGTAGCTGCAACGCCTGATTAGCGGCATCAGCGCGCTGATCATATTGGCCTGGAAGTGGCTCAACGGCAAGGAGTTCACCCTCAAGGGCGAGATGCTGGAGCGCTTCGCACATTCCAGCATCGCGCACATCAATTAGCTCATCCACCCGCGCATCGCACACCACAGATTCGCGCAATGCATCAGCGTCAAAGCCATCTTCATCGGCGCCAAATACATCATATAAATGAATAATTGCCACCGTTTCCAAAGCTACATCTGGAAGATGGTTCAGCGAGGCCAAAAGCGCCTCTTCGTCACCTCGAAACTGTGGCTTGCGGCGCACGGCCAAGCGAATATCCATTAGGCTCCTTCAATTTGATGGTGGTGTACTCGAAGCTCGCTAAAGATAGAGGGCTATTTTGCGATTGTGTGCCCAAATGGGCGCGAAATTGCCATGCAGCCCTCTATATTCTGCTGCTCCTATCTAATCACGCTCTGCGCCAGCACTTTTTCGGTCTGCGCCGCGCGGAAAGCAACGTATTTCTCACGCATCTCAGCATCACTCAGCGCAATCATGCTCACGGCCAGCAAGGCCGCATTGTAGGCGCCCGAGCCGCCGGTGGCCGTAGTGGCCACCGGAATGCCGCGCGGCATTTGCACCGTGGAAAGCAGCGAATCGAGCCCGCCGGCCATTGAGGTGCGCATTGGCACCCCGATCACGGGCAGATGCGTATGCGAAGCGCAGACTCCAGCCAAGTGTGCGGCGCCGCCTGCGCCAGCTATTACGGCTGCGAAGCCGCGCTCTGCCAAGCCGCCAATAAATTCTTGCACGGTAGCGGGAGTGCGATGAGCCGAAAGGGCGCGCATTTCGTATTCCACGCCGAATTGCTCGAGCACGTCTGAAGCTTCTTGCATTGCCTCCAGATCGGAGCGGGAGCCCATAATAATGGCCACTTTAAACTGCGTCATAGCGTTCCAATCTTGGGCGAAGCTCAGCTCCGCCCTTAACTCTCAATCCCAGTTTTCACCAGTAAGGCGGGTGTATGCCTCGCGATAGCGGGCGGCGGTCTTTTCAATCACTTCAGCCGGCAACTCGGGTGCAGGATAGCTCTTATCCCAATCGAGCGTCTCTAGCCATTCGCGCAAAAATTGCTTATCGAAACTGAGCTGAGCGTGGCCTGGCTCCCACGCCTCGGCATCCCAGAAGCGCGAAGAATCGGGAGTGAAGGCTTCGTCACCAAGATGCAGCACGCCGTCACGATAACCAAACTCGAACTTTGTGTCAGCCAAAATAATGCCGCGGCTTTCGGCATACTCGCTGGCCTCTTTGAAGAGGGAAAGTGAGGCTTCTTCAAGGGCTTTCGCCGTCTCAGAGCCAATCTGATTAGCGAGTTCGGCCACTGAAATGTTTTCGTCGTGCCCGCTGGCAGCCTTCGTGGACGGGGTGAAAATGGGTTCGGGGAGCTTATCGCCTTGGCGTAGGCCAGCGGGCATTTTTACACCATTAATGGTGCCGTCAGCGCGGTAGCTCTTCAGCGCGGAACCTTCGAGATAGCCGCGCACGATGCATTCGGCCTCTACCATCTCAAGTTTGTTCACTAGCATGGAGCGGCGGGCAAGCTGATCTTCATAAGCATTGAAAGGAGCAGGATAATCCGCTGGATCAGTGCTCACCATGTGGTTTGGAATGATGTGGGAGAGCTTGCGGAACCAGAATGCGGATATCGAATTCAGCACGGCGCCTTTATCAGGAATTAGCTGGTCGAAGACCACGTCGAAGGCGGAGACGCGATCAGTGACTACGATGAGCAGCTGATCAGCGCAATCGAAAAGATCGCGCACTTTGCCGCTCGAGAGAGCAGATACGGTATCAATTTCAACATGCTTCATTAGAGCCATAGTTTGAGCTTAGGCTGCATAAGCACGCTCCGGCTTAGCTTCCCATAGTGCGGACTGATGCTGCTCGCAGTGTGGATGGCGCGATGGCGGCGCGTGCAGATGGCGGCGCGTGCATAAGCTGAGTGCAAAGAGCCCGATAGAATATGGGTATGCGAATAAGGCTCGATATTGCTTATTGTGGCACTGACTTTCACGGCTGGGCGGTGCAGCCGGGCCAGCGAACCGTGCAAGGCGAGCTGGAACTAGCCCTTGCTGCGGTGCTGCGCGAGCCGGTGGTGCTTACGGTGGCTGGCCGCACGGATGCAGGGGTACACGCTCTGGGGCAGGTGGCGCATTTTGACGTGTCGGAGCCAGCCTGGGCAGCTTTGCCTGGCCGCTCAGATAGGGATCCGGCAGTGGCGCTGGTGCGGGCGGTAAACGCAGTGCTCGCCCGGCAGTATTCGCAATCGAATGAGCAGGCATTAGTGCCTGCCCTCCCTGTTCAAAAGGGTGGGCTGAGGAAGGCCAGCCCGCGCGGGTTTAGTGACGTGGTGGTGCGGCGAGCAGCAGTAGTGCCGGAGAGTTTTGATGCGCGGTTTTCGGCATTGTGGCGCCGGTATTCTTATCGGATCGCAGATTGCGTGACGGCGTGGGATCCGCTGCGAAAGGATGTGCTTTGGATGGATCGCGAGCTGGACATTGCAGCGATGAATCGAGCTGCTGGTGCGCTGCTCGGCGAGCATGATTTCTTGAGCTTTTGCAAACCCCGCGAAGGTGCGAGCACAGTGCGCACGCTGCTGGAATGTGGCTTTGTGAGAACTGATCCAGAAAGTTCCTTGATCGTAGCTACTGTGCGGGCTGATGCTTTTTGCCACTCGCAAGTGCGGGCCCTCATGGGGGCGCTTTTTGAAGTTGGCCGGGGCCGCAAGCCTGAATCATGGCCCGCCGAGCTGCTTGCAAATCCCAGCCGTACTGGTGTCACCGCCCCTATCGCTCCCGGCCACCCGCTTACGCTCGAGGAAGTTGGATATCCACCCGCGGCAGAATATGGCGAGCAAGCGCAGCGTGCGCGCGTTTTTCGAGGCGCTTGCGCATGAATCGGCTCACAGCTGGGCGTGCGGCTTTGCAGTGACGCTCCAGTGCAGGTAGAGTGGTACAGGTTGTGTGGGCTGTATGCAAGATTTTCCCACTCGTTAGCATGAGCCTCGCAACGGGAAGATTTTTAGCAACAGGGTTGCATGTGGTGCTTTGGCATAAGCCATAGCCAGCTGCGTCACGAACGCATCCCGATACTAGAACGAAGGCTACGCAAGTGCGCACATATACACCGAAGCCAGGCGACGTTGAGAAGAAGTGGTACGTGATTGATGCCACCGACGTGGTGCTTGGCCGTTTGGCTACTCATGTGGCCACCCTGCTCCGTGGGAAGCACAAGCCGCAGTTTGCTCCAAATGCAGACACCGGCGATTACGTGATCGTGATCAATGCCGACAAAGTGGCTCTCACTGGCGCGAAATTGACTCAGAAGATGGCTTACCATCACTCCGGATATCCGGGCGGGCTGCGGGCTACCTCCTATGCGGAGCTGCTCGCCACCAAGCCGGAGCGGGCTGTGATGAAGGCTGTGCAAGGCATGCTCCCGAAGAATTCGCTCGGGCGCCAGCAGCTCACCAAGCTCAAGGTTTACCGTGGCAGCGAGCATCCGCACGCTGGGCAAAACCCTGTGCCTTATGAGTTGAAGAAAGCTACTCAATCGAAGTGACGCCGCGCTGGTGGCGGGCGTGAGTGCAGGCTTTCGTGAATGATCACGGCGGCGAACAGCTCACGGCAAGAGTTTGAAGGAGAATCGTGGCAGAGACCACCAATATCGAAGAGTTGGAGCTTGAAGAAGCAGCTCCTAGCTCGTATACCACGGAGACTGAAGCTCCGAAACCAGAAGCGGGGGCCGGCAAGGGTTCCTCGATCACTGCCCCAGGCGCTGGCCTAGGGCGCCGTAAGGAAGCCGTGGCTCGCGTGCGCTTGGTGCCGGGCTCAGGCGAATGGAAGATCAACGGGCGTACGCTCGAAGATTACTTCCCAAACAAGATTCATCAGCAGCTCGTGCATTCGCCGTTCGTGCTGCTCGATATCGAAGGGCGCTTCGACGTGATTGCGCGCATTAACGGTGGTGGCCCCTCGGGCCAGGCCGGTGCGCTGCGTTTGGGTATCTCCCGCGCTCTGAACGAGATTGATCGCGAGGCCAATCGCCCAGCGTTGAAGAAGGCTGGCTTTTTGACTCGTGATGCTCGCGCTGTGGAGCGCAAGAAGGCTGGCTTGAAGAAAGCTCGCAAGGCTTCGCAGTTTAGCAAGCGCTGATTTCATAATTGCTTGTGGGGCACCCCTTCGGGGGTGCCCTTTTTATCTAATTTGTTAGGTATGGGGGGGCAGGTACGGTGATTAACGTCGCAGGGCAAACCCCAATATGTGCGCGCGTGGTTTAAGATTGCTATCGGAAAGATTTGCTTAATTAAGGAGAATTTATGGCTCGGCTTTTTGGTACTGACGGCGTGCGCGGCCTAGCAAACAAAGAAATCACAGCTCCGCTAGCGCTGCAGCTGGGCGAAGCGGCAGCGCGAGTGCTAGCCAAAGGAAATCTGGGCCATAGGCCAAAAGCGATTATTGGCCAAGATACCCGCCAAAGCTCAGGGCTGCTCGCTCAGGCAGTGGCCGCTGGATTAGCAAGCGCAGGTATTGACGTGGAGCACCTTGGCGAAATTCCCACCCCGGGCGTCGCATATCTCACTGCCGAACAAGATTACGACCTTGGCGTGGTGATCTCAGCTTCGCATAATCCATTCCACGATAACGGCATCAAATTTATCTCTGGGAATGGATTTAAGCTGCCCGATGCGCTCGAAGATGAAATCCAGGCTGTGCTCGGCCAAGAATGGGATCGCCCAACTGGTGACGGCGTGGGCTTTATCAGTGAAAATGCGATGGTGAGCGACCGAGTATATATAGATCACCTGATTCGCAGCGGGAATTCACTTAAAGGGCTACGTATCGCGCTGGACTGTGCAAACGGTGCGGCATCTGATTTTGCTCCGCGCGTATTCCAAAAGCTTGGTGCTGACGTTGTAGTAATCAACGCGGCTCCCGATGGTAGGAATATTAATGACAAAGCTGGCTCGACCCATCCGCAGCAGCTGCAAGCGCTCACAGTAGCCACGGGCGCCGATTTCGGCTTTGCTTTTGACGGTGACGCCGATCGCTGCCTCGCTGTGGATCACGCTGGCAAGCTCGTCAACGGCGACCAAATCATGGGTATGCTCGCGGTGGCTATGAAAGAAGAAGGCCAGCTTAAGCGCAATACGCTCGTGCTCACGGTGATGAGTAATCTGGGCCTCCATCTCGCAATGCGCGATAAAGGGATCAAGACGGTGAGCACCAAAGTGGGGGATCGCTATGTGCTTGAGGAAATGCTCGCCCATGGCTACAACATTGGCGGCGAGCAGAGCGGGCATGTGATCAATCTCGATCACGCCACCACCGGTGACGGCACTCTCACGGCAGTGCTTGTGGCCAGCGCAGTGGCGAAGCAGGGCAAGAAACTCGCCCAGATGGTGGAGTTTGTGAAGATGCTACCGCAAACGCTTATCAACGTGAGCGGTGTAGATAAGACCCGGGTGGATGCAGTGAGCAAAGAAGTGGCTGAAGAAGAAGCGAAGCTCGGAGAAACTGGGCGGATACTGCTTCGGGCCTCAGGCACAGAACCGCTCATTCGTGTGATGGTGGAAGCTGCCACCCAGGAGCAAGCTGATGAGGTGGCTGGGCGGCTAGCTAGCGTGGTGAAGGAAAAGCTGGCGTTGTAACCTACGTTGTGAGTGGACGGCCTTTGCGAAGGAAACGCAGCGCAATCACCATAGCCACCAAAATAATTGCGGCGCTCACAGCGAAAGCAGCACTAATACCCACATACCAATGCACACCCGCCGTCGCGGCTCTGGCAGGCACTGGGCCACGCACTGCAAAGAATACGGCCGTGATAATCGCTATGCCGATGGCCGTGGCCATACGCTGGCCAGTCTGCAACACGCCACCAGCAGTACCTCCGCTCGAGGCAGGTACGTCAAGCATCGCTTGAGTCTGGTTAGCCGAACCCATTGCGCCGCCGCCGAGGCCCATGAGCAAAGTGGGCGGCACAAACCACCACCAGCTGTAGCCAAGATAGACAAGATACGTGACGCCGATGCAGCCCAGCAGCCCAGCAGCGTAGAGAGCCAAACACCACACCTGAATCGCCCGGCCATGCTCAATAGCATGCTTACCAGCCCAAACTGAAGCCACCCCGCTCAACACCGCATTGGGCAAACTCATCATGCCTAGCTCGAAAGGCGTGGCCCCTGCTGCATTTTGCAAGAAAATCATCAACACTGCCCAAACCGACGTCATGCCCAAGAAAAACACCGCCACAATAAGCATGCTGTAACGGAAAGTAAGAATCTGGAACAGATCCAAATCAACCATCGGGAAGCCGCCGCGCTCCTTATACTTTCGCTCCCACGTCACCCACAAAGCCATCAATGCAGCGCCAAGCAACACCAACAAATAGAACCAGGGGCTGCCTTTTATCATAAACGGAATCATCACAGCCACTACCGCGAGTGCAAGCAGCACTGCACCGAAAGGATCCAGATCGATCTTGCCCCGCCCAGCTGGCACCCTCACTTCATGCCCCGCAGCAGCCTCACGCGCCTCATACTCTCGCTCAATAGCATCTTTCTTTGGCCCAATCGTGCGCCGCTCCTTACCAAAAGGAAGCCAGAAAAAGGCCATAATCACGCCCACAATGCCCAGCGGAAAATTAAGAAAGAAGCTGCTGCGCCAACCCACTTCCGGGCCAAACAGGGCAATCAGAGTGCCAGAGAGCACCGGGCCAGCAGCCACCGAAGCAGCCACCACTAGCCCAAACAAACCAAAAGCTCGAGCCCGCTCCTTGCCCTCAAAATATTGCTGAATTAAACCCGTGGCCTGAGGTGAAAGCACCCCAGAGCCGAGACCCTGCGCCACGCGCATCAAATTCAAAGTGAGAGCATCTTGTGAGAAGCCAATCAATAGCGAGGCCACCGAAAAAATCGCTAGGCCGCTCACGAATCCTGCACTGCGCCCAAAAAGATCGCCCAAACGCCCAGCTGGCACCAAGAAAATACCAATGCTCAGCGCATAGCCTGAAATAATCCATTGCAACTCAGAATCCGAGGCGCCAATTGAAGTTTGAATCGAAGTGAGCACAGTGTTGATAGAACTCACCTGCATTAGGCTCATCATAAGCGGCACTAGGAGCACTACGAGCAGCTTATTGCGGCTATAAACTCGATCTGATCCAGCCACTCGAATTTCGTTAGAATTACTCTGCGGCTTGCCTGATTCTTTGTGCGTCACGTGCGTATCCATCATCCCTCAGCTTCTTCCCAAACTACTCAATGATAATGGGAGAGGCAGCTGTTCCCTTCCCAGCCGATAATGTGTGCTTGCTCGCAATTCGGAATTAGCGGCAATTAAGCTAAAATCTGAGGCATGAGTGATTCTAAAGCAATCCTTGACGCAGATTTTAATGGTGATAACCGCCGGCGCGTGCTCCTAAAACTATCTGGTGAAGTATTTGGCGGCGGAGCTGTAGGGCTCGACACTGGCGTGCTTACGCGGATTTCAGGAGAGATCGCGGCTGCAGTGCAAGACGGTGTGCAGGTGGGGATAGTTGTTGGTGGCGGCAATTTCTTCCGCGGCGTGGAGCTGCAAGAAGGCGGCATGGATCGCGCCCGCGCCGATTATATGGGTATGCTCGGCACGGTCATTAATGCGGTGGCGCTGCAAGATTTCTTGGAGCAAGCAGGCGTGCCCACGCGGGTGCAAAGCGCAATTACCATGACCCAAGTGGCTGAACCATACATCCCGTTGCGCGCTATTCGGCATTTAGAAAAAGGCCGCGTGGTGATTTTCGGTGCTGGCGCTGGCATGCCATTCTTCTCCACCGACACGGTCTCGGCCCAGCGGGCTCTGGAGCTGCGCTGCGACGAGCTACTGGTCGGGAAAAACGGAGTAGACGGCGTCTACACGGCGGATCCGCGCAAGGATCCCGATGCTACTAAGCTAGATCGCGTCACCTATGATGAAGCGCTACGCCAAGGGCTCAAAGTGGTGGACGCAGCTGCGTTCTCGCTCTGCCAAGATAATGGCATGACGATGCGAGTATTTGGTATGGGGCAGCCAGGCAATGTGACTCGGGCGCTGCGCGGCGAAAAAATCGGCACGCTGGTGACGAAGTAAGGCTCCGGTTATCGATTGGGATGAAGGTTCACGGCGCAAATCGCCACTGAATCCTCCGCTATCACGCAAGCTGGCACCCCGCTGTCACGAAACCGCCACAAGCAGCTTAAGATCAGCTGTAAACTTAGATACAGCAACAACTAGTGAGCGAGGAACTCATGGATATTGACGAAACAATGCTCGAAGCAGAAGAGAAAATGGACAAGGCACTGGAAGTAGCCCGCGGAGATTTCCAGAAAATCCGATCGGGGCGTGCAAACCCTGAAATGTTTACCAGCCTAATGGTGGATTATTATGGCGCTCCTACGCCGCTGCAGCAGCTTGCCACAGTGAGCATTCCTGAGGCTCGCACTGTGCTGATCACCCCATATGATCGCGGCGCAATGAAGGATATCGAGCGTGCTATTGCCGAATCAGATCTTGGCGTGAACCCCACCGATGATGGCCAGCTGCTACGCATCAATATGCCTCCACTTACGCAAGAGCGCCGCAAAGATTATGTGAAGCTAGCAAAAGCCAAGGCTGAAGAAGCCCGGGTCGCTGTGCGCCACGTGCGCCGCAATGCCAAAGAAACGCTTGATAAGATCAAGAAAGACGGCGAAGCTGGCGAAGATGATGTGGCCCGTGCTGAGAAAGAGCTCGATGGGCTCACAAAGAAGGCCACAGATCAAGTAGATAAGCTGCTTGATACGAAAGAAAAAGAGCTCATGGAGCTCTAATTCGGAGCACTGATAGGCAATGGGGATAATATCCCGTATACGCACCGAAGGGTTTGCGCTATTAGCGCCACGGCCACCCAAACGCCCTGAAGATTCACGCTCGCGTGCTGGGCGAAACTTACCAGCAGCAATGGCCACGGCATTTGTAGCGCTTGGGATCGTGGCGCTTAGCCTGATGTTTGATTCCTTCGTGTTTGTGTTGCTGGCGAGCATCGCATTTTGTATTGGGATATGGGAGGCGGCAGGTGCTTTTCTGACGCGGAAAATCACGATCCCGGTGATTGCGCTGATGCTGAGCACGCTGCTTATGGGGGCAGCTACTTATGGGGCTGGAATCGCAGCGGGATTTGCTACTTTTTGTGTGGCGGCTTTTGTGGTGGCTTTATGGCGGCTTTTTTCGCCGCGGCCACATGCAATGGTGGATGCTGTGGCGGGAGTATTTACTCTGGGGTGGATTTCGATGGGCGGCATGTTTGCTATCGCGCTGGCCGCCCCAGAATTAGGGCCTTGGTGTGTTGCTACGTTAATTCTGATGCCGGCAGCCTCTGATACGGGCGGATATGCGGTTGGTGTGCTTTTTGGGAAGCATCCGATTGCTGCTTCGATATCGCCTAAGAAATCGTGGGAAGGATTCGTAGGGTCCGTGCTGTTATCGTTCCTGGCAGCGTGGCTCCTGGTGCACTATGTGCTCGGGCTTGAATGGGGCTGGGTAGTGCTTTTTGCTTTAGTGACGCCGGTGCTGGCCACTCTTGGGGATTTCTCGGAGTCGCTGCTAAAGCGCGATTTTGGAGTAAAAGATATGGGTTCGATGTTTCCCGGCCATGGTGGAATGCTAGATCGTATCGACGCGATGCTCTTGTGCGCCCCGGCTTTTTACCTCATGTTTGCGATCGCTTTCCACGTGCTTTAAGGAGGAAACATGAGCGAAAAACAGGTGCTGCCGCGGGTAGAACATGGCCAGCGGCCAGTCCTTAGCTTTAACGAGCGCCAGTTTGGAAAGCCAGGGCGGCATTTAGCTGATCTTTCGCGCGAGGAGCGCCGGGTGGCTGTGCAAGAGCTAGGTTATCCTGCTTTCCGGGCGGATCAGCTTTCGCGCCACTACTTTGAGCACCTCACAGTTGATCCTGATCAGATGAGCGATTTGCCTGCAGCGCAGCGCGGCGCGCTCGCGAGCAATATGCTCCCCACGCTGCTCACCCAAGAAAAGGCTCAGTTAGCCGATAAAGGGGCCACGCTCAAGGTGCTGTGGAAGCTATTCGATGGCGCCGTGATCGAATCTGTGCTCATGGCGTATCCAGATCGCACCACGCTCTGCATCTCCTCGCAAGCCGGATGCGGCATGGCGTGCCCGTTTTGCGCCACAGGGCAAGGCGGGCTGATGCGCAATTTAACGGCCGCAGAAATAGTGGAGCAGGTGCGGCTTAATATGGGGCTTGCTCACGAAGGGGCAGTGACGGTGGCAGCGAAAAGCGATCCACGCTCCGTCACGAACATCGTCTTCATGGGGATGGGTGAGCCGCTAGCAAACTATAAGGCTATGGCGGAGGCAATTCGGCGAATTGCCAGCCCAGCGCCTGAAGGATTTGGCATATCAGCCAGAAATATCACCGTGAGCACAGTGGGCATCGTGCCTGGAATCCACAAACTCGCTGAATTAGGGTTGCCGCTCACCCTCGCCGTCTCGCTTCACGCTCCCGATGATGATCTACGTGACGACCTCATTCCCGTCAATACTAGATATAAAGTGGGTGAGCTACTCGATGCAGCCCGGCACTATTTTGTGCGCACCGGGCGGCGGGTGAGCATCGAATACGCCCTGATAAAAGATATGAACGATCAAGCATGGCGCGCGAAGCTGCTCGCCGACGAGCTCAATACGCGCGGGCGCGGGTGGGTGCATGTGAACCCAATCCCGCTCAATCCCACACCGGGCAGTATTTGGACGGCGAGTACGAAGCGCGCTCAGCAGCTATTTGTGGATACGCTAAGGGAAGCAGATATCCCTACCACGATCCGCGATACGCGGGGGGCCGATATCGATGGTGCATGCGGCCAGCTTGCTGCCACCGAGATCGACCCAGAGCATATTGCGGCCAGAGCGGCGAAAGCACAGCAAGCTGTAGCGCGCCGGGTAGCGGATTCAGATCAGCAAGCAAAGCTAAAGTGATGCTGTTTCAGCGATGCGCTGCGCCGAGAGCATGGCAATAGAAAGGAAGCCAAAATGGGCACAAATTTCACTCGGGTGAGCCGCTTTAAACGGGGCTATTCTCCAGCTCAAGTAGACGACTATATGGAGCGAGCCAAAGAGGCGTACACCAAGAAGGTGGGGAAGCTTCCTGCGGGCGAGGAGGGCGGCCCAGTAGCGTTCAAACTCGTGGCCGGCGGCTATTCGCCAGCGGCAGTGGATAGCGCGCTTGATCGGCTTCGATCGGCAATTATGAAGCAGCGCCGTGCGGCCGTGGTGGCGCAATCAGGCAAGCAAGCATGGCTGGATTCCACCTATGAGCGAGTGCAAGTGCTGGTAAAACGATTGCGACGCCCTGCGGGAGAGCGTTTTTCTGATGCTGCTAAGCACGGATATGAAAAAGACTCAGTGGATGCCTTCCTTGATTCAGTGCAACATTTTTTTGACCGTGATGGAAATATTCGCGCAGCTGATGTGGCTGGCACGATTTTCCCGGCGGCTAAGAAAGAGAAAGCATATTGCGAAGCTGAAGTAGACGCATTTCTCGATGTGCTCTTCGAGATACTTCTGGCAGTAGAGTAGCGGAGGATCGCTAATGCGAAACGTTTGGATCCTTGGAAGCACTGGCTCTATCGGCACCCAAGCTCTCGACGTGATTCGGCGGCATCCCGGAGAATTCCATGTGGCGGGCTTGGGTGCAGGAGGCGCAAATGTGGCTCTGCTCGCCGAGCAGGTAGCCGAATTCCAGGTGCCTATGGTGGCTTTGGCGCGCTCCGAAGCTGTAGCGGCTTTCCGAGAAGCTTTCGCCGCCGTCACGAATGCTCCGATTCCAGAGATTCTGGCTGGTGACGATGCTCTCGCGCAGCTTGCAAGCCTGGCCAGCGGCGGCACTGCCCTTGATTCTGATGCAGTGGTTGCGCCAGATGTAATACTCAATGGTATCACTGGTTCGGTAGGGCTCGGCTCCACTCTCGCAGCGCTTGCCACGGGAGCCACGCTCGCGTTGGCCAACAAAGAATCGCTCGTGGCGGGAGGGGCTTTGGTGCGCGAAGCGATGGTGCGCCCAGGCCAGATTGTGCCCGTGGATAGCGAGCATTGTGCGATATTTCAAGCCCTTCAAGCTGGTGTGCATCACCGTGGGCTCACTAGCGCAAACCTCGATGGAGAATCGAATGTGGCTCGGATTATTCTCACCGCGAGTGGTGGGCCATTTCGGGGGCTTAGCCGCAAAGAGCTGGAAGGCGTGACGCTGGAGCAAGCTCTTGCCCATCCCACTTGGAATATGGGGCCAGTGGTCACGATTAATTCCGCCACTTTGATGAATAAAGGGCTGGAGTTGATTGAGGCTGCGTATCTGTTCGATATGCCTCCAGCAGATATTGTGCCTGTGGTGCATCCGCAAAGTGCGGTGCATTCGATGGTGGAATTCGTGGATGGCTCCACAATTGCCCAAGCTTCGCCGCCCGATATGCGCTTACCTATAGCTTTGGGTATGAGCTGGCCAGCGCGGCTAGATCATGCTGCTCCCACGTTTGACTGGGGTGGAGGTAAAGCCGCGGCCAAAGCTTCTCCCTTGAGCTGGACTTTTGAGCCTCTCGACCACGAGGCTTTTCCGGCAGTGCAGCTGGCACGCGCAGCCTTTGCCACGTCACCGCTGCATCCAGCCGTGCTCAATGCTGCTAACGAAGAGGCAGTGGCGGCTTTCGCTGCGAGGCGATTGAGTTTCCTTGGGATTACGGACGTGGTGGCTCAGGTGCTTGCTGATTATTCTGGCAGCGAGCCGCAAGGTGGAGCTGGCGTTTTGAAAGTGGATCACGTGACGGCGGCCGAGAGCTGGGCGCGGGCGCAGGCTAATCAGATTATCGGCGAGTGAGCATAGTAATAGGATAATGAGTTTGTTGCTTTCAGTTTTTGGGATTTTGCTTTTTGTGGTGGGCTTGCTGATCACGGTGGGTTTGCATGAACTAGGGCATTTGATTCCCGCGAAGAAATTTGGCGTGAAGGTGCCGAAATATTTCATTGGCTTTGGCCCCACGGTGTGGAGTGTGCAGCGCTCTGGCACCGAGTGGGGATTGAAGGCGATCCCGCTGGGCGGCTTTGTGCAGCTCGCTGGCATGCTTGCCCCTGCCCGGGATGGCGTGCGCACGCGGCGCCCTGACGGGCAGCTTACGCTCGCTGAAGAAGCTCGGCGGCAGTCGGCTGCAGAGCTTGGGCCAGGCGAGGCCGCGCAAGCATTCTGGCGTCTGCCGGCGCGCAAGAAGCTGGTGGTGATGGCTGGTGGGCCGTTTGTGAATTTAGCGCTATGCGCGGTGCTCACGGCAATAGTGATGTGCGGTATTGGGTGGGGTACGTATGGCACCACGCTCGCTGAAGTGCCAATGTGCGAAAACGAAGCAGGCTGCGATTCCACCGAAGTGCTGCCTGGATACGCTGCTGGATTGCGCCCCGGCGATACCGTGCTGAGCTGGGGGAATACTGCCGTCACCAGTTGGGATGAGCTACAGCAGGCAATTTCGGAGGGCGGCAGCGCCCCGGTGCAGGTGCGGGTGCGGCGCGGTGAAGAGCAGCTTGCCTTTACCGTCACGCCTCGTGAAGCGCAACGGCCGATGGTGCGTGACGGCGCTGTGGTGCTCGATCCCGCCACCGGAGTGGCAAAGACGGAGCTGAAGCCATTTGTGGGGATTTCGCCAAGCATGGAGATGCGGCGGGACTCGCTTGGTGCTGCCTTGGCGCAAACTGGAAAGATCGCTGTGGGCACGCTGCAAGTGGTGGCGGTGCTGCCACAGCAGTTGTGGCAGACCGGAGCAGCATTGGTGACGGGGGCGCCGCGTGACGCTAATGGTGTGGTGGGGATAGTGGGAGTGGCCGACATGGCTGGCACTATCACGAGCGCCGCCGCTGAGCACTACACTTTCGCTATGCGAGCTGCAGATTTCCTGATGCTGATGGCTTCGCTAAATATGAGCCTGTTTATTTTCAACTTGATCCCGCTGCTACCACTAGATGGCGGGCATATTCTTGGCGCTCTCATTGAAGGCGCGCGCAGAACTATCGCGAGGCTACGCGGGCGAGCTGCCACTGCATCGGCACTTGGGCCTGATCCTTACACCTTTGACACCGCAAGGCTGCTGCCGCTGAGCTATGCCGTGATCGGTTTCTTCGTGCTGATGACGCTTTTGCTTGTGGTGGCCGATGTGCTCAACCCCGTGATGCACTAAAATAAGCCACATGAATCCTCAAGATACCGACGCGCCGGTGCTAGCCAAGCGCAAAGCGACGCGCAAAATCACGGTAGGGCATGGCTCGAAGGCAGTGAGCGTGGGCGGCGATGCCCCTATATCCGTGCAGTCCATGACCACCACAAAGACTTACGATACCAATGCCACGATGCAACAGATCGCGGCGCTTACAGCAGCCGGTTGCGATATTGTGCGGGTGGCTTGCCCTACCGATAAAGATGCGGATGCTTTAGCGCTGCTGGTGGAGCGCAGCGCGATCCCAGTGGTTGCTGATATCCACTTCCAGCCTCGCTATGTGTTTGCTGCGATTGAGGCTGGCTGCGGCGTGCGCGTGAATCCCGGCAACATTAAGAAGTTTGATGATGTGATCCCCGAGATCGCAGCGGCAGCGAATGCGAACGGCACCTCGATGCGTATTGGTATCAACGCCGGTTCGCTCGATCCGCGGCTGCTCGCTAAATATGGTAAGGCCACGCCTGAAGCGCTGGTGGAATCCGCAGTGAATGAGGCGCGCCTTTTTGAAGACGCAGGGTTCTACGATTTTGCAATCTCGGTGAAACATCATGATCCCGTGACGATGGTGCGAGCCTATGAGCTGCTCAGCGAAGCTGGCGATTGGCCTTTGCATTTAGGCGTGACGGAGGCGGGGCCAGCTTTTCAAGGCACCGTGAAGAGCGCGGTGGCTTTTAGTGCGCTGCTGGCTCAAGGTATTGGAGACACCATTCGGGTGAGCCTTTCGGATGATCCTGTTGAGGAAGTGAAAGCCGGCGAGGCAATATTACGGGCGCTCAATCTGCGCCCCAAGACGCTCGAGATTGTGAGCTGCCCTGGCTGCGGCCGCGCCCAGGTGGATATATGGCGCTTGGCGAACCAAGTGGAAGATGGCTTAAAAGGGATCACGTATCCGCTGCGCGTGGCTGTGATGGGCTGCGTGGTGAATGGCCCGGGCGAGGCCCGCGAGGCTGATCTTGGCGTGGCCAGCGGCAACGGCAAAGGCCAAATTTTTGTGCAAGGCAAAGTGATCGAGACGGTGCCAGAAAACGAGATTGTGCCTAGGCTTATCGAGTTGGCGCCAAAAGTGGCCAAAGATCTCGGCTTATTGAAATGAGAAGCTTAAGTGAATTGGCCATGGCCTTGGGGGCGAATGCTTAGACCGGCCGCTGCAGTGCGAAATCTTCCAGCTGAAGATTTCGCGGCTGCCCGAGCGCTAATGGATAAAGCCCCAATCGAAACTGTGCTAATGCGTGAATGGCTTGATACTGGTGCGCGCAGATTGGCTAGAGGGCAGCGATTTTTAGGGCTATATGACGGCGAACAGCAGCTAGTGGCGGTGTGCTGGTGTGGAGTAAATATAATTCCTTGGGGGTTTGATTCAGCTGGTTTAGATTTGCTGGCACGCCGGCTACAGCGAATGCCGTTAATAGCTAATTCGCTGGTGGGAACTGCTGATCAAGTGCTGCCGCTATGGGAGCGAATGGCTCCTTATTTTCGCCAGCCGCACGAAGTGCGTGAGCATCAGATATCTATGATTTGGAAAGGCGCTGGCTCGGAGATAGCCAAATCTTCAAGTGCGCTGATATCGGCAGTGCGGCCAGCTACGATATCTGAATATCAGCTAGTGTTTCCAGCAAGCGTGGCAATGATTAGCGAAGAGCTAGGATATGATCCCACCGCTAGCGGAAGCTTTTATGCGCGGCGAGTACGCGAACTTGTGGCTGCCGGGCGCACCTACGTGCAGTTAGGAGCAGATTCTCAAGGCGCAGCGCGAGTAGATTTCAAAGCCGATGTGGGGGCGATCGCGGGCGGGGTAGCACAGCTGCAAGGCGTATATGTGCTTCCCGAATTGCGTGGGCAAGGATTGGCTAGCCGAGCGATAGCTTCCGTAGCGCAGCAAGTAAGCCAACGCTTCGGCACCACAGTGCATCTATATGTGAATGATTATAATTTGCCCGCTGTACGCGCCTATGAAAAGGCTGGATTTGAGCCAGTAGGAGAATATGCCACCGTGATGTGGTGAGAATGGGAGCTGCTATATGCGCTTAATATACGCCTATAGTAGCTGCACCGAGAATTGGGCTGCAGTGAATATTTGCTGAAACTAAAATGCTAAAAGAATTGAAACCAGCAAAATCTTTACCACAATCCCAAGCGCAAAAATCGCAGCATATCCAGATTCGATCCGCTCATCAGTATTTTTTGACTGCGCAAAAGCTAACAAAGCTGGCTGGCCCAATACGCCCGCCATAGCGCCAACAGTGCGTGCAGCGGAAAGCCCAAGCAATCGGCCTATTATTGCCACTATCAGCAAAGCCACCCCGGCAGCCCCAGCGCCTAAAATACCTGCTTTCACCCCAGTCGCCGAGAAAGCTGTGGCAGCAAAGGCCGGGCCGCTAGAAATGCCTACAGCCGCCAAGAAGAGCAGCAGCCCAATCTGGCGTACCGTGATATTTGCGCCATAAGGAAGCTGCCATACTAGCGGGCCAGTGCGCTGCAAATACCCCAAAATCATGCCTACCACTAGTGGGCCCGCTGCCGAGCCAAGCGAAAACGCGGCACCGCCAGGAAGCGTGATAGTAGCCATGCCCACCAAAATCCCGAGCACAATCCCCAGCCCGAGAGTGAGCGCATCTACTTCAGCAGCGCGGCCTTGCGAATTTCCAAAGAAAGCCGCAAGCCCTTGGGCTTCTGGGCGAGGAAAAGCCACAGCAAGCCGATCTCCAAGCTCTATCCGGGCATCGTCGGCAGCTAAAAGCTCCAAATCTCCGCGCTGAATCCGAGTCACGATCCCACCAAAACGCGAAGGCAAATTCAATTCTGCAATCGATTGCCCTGCAAGGGAAGGCCGCGAAACTATAAATGAGCGAAATTCTACTGTAGAGCGGTCATCGGAAAGATTACGAGGAAGCTGATGCCCAATAGCACTGACGGCTGTGGCAACAGCATCTGGAAGCCCTACTACCACCACCAAATCTCCAGGATGCAAAATCTCACCTGGGCTAATCACTCTAGTGACACTACGAGTGGATTGGCCGCCGTCAGCATTCTCCACAGTGTACTGCGAGCGTAAATAGCTCATCTTCACTTGCTGCTCAATCCAGCCTGGCACTTCGCGCAGCGCGATCTCCTGCTCAGCCACCGCCGTCACCGCCACCAAAGCTTGCCCAGCAAGCGAAGCAGTATCGTGCTTTCCAGGCCACTTTCGTGCCACTATCAGTGCCACTGCCACAATGCCAGTGACCACACCCACCGGGTAAGCAAGCGAATATCCCACTGCAGGAGTAGCTGAGCCGGTGATCTGGCTTGCTGCAGCAAGAGCTGGGGTAGTGGTGGTAGCGCCTGCGAAAATGCCTACCCCAAGATCTATCGGCAAATCAAGCGCGAAAGCACCTAGGGCGGTGAGCCCAATTGAGAGTATGAGTGCAAAGACAGCTCCAAGCATTAGCTTGTATTGGCGGCGCAGCTGCACAAAAAAAGTGTGCCCAGCTGAAAGCCCCACGGCATACACAAATAGTGCTAGCCCTACGTTTTGCACTAGCACCATTTCCTTGCCCATTTCTGGCACGAGAAATCCCACAGCTAGCCCCACAAAAAGTGCGCCAGCAGCGCCAAAGCGAAGTGGACCAAAAGGGATCGCGCCTACTAGTGCACCCAATGCCACCACCATAAACAAAGTAAGCAGCGCAGATGCCGCAAGCAATTCAACCATGCTTACAGCCTAGCGGGGCTTTGCAAAAAGCGGCAACACTCCTTGGCCTGCGTTATGCTTAAGCCATGCTAAAAATGAGTAAAGCTTTTTTGCGCACGCTGCGCGACAATCCTGCCGATGCCGAAGTAGATTCCCACAAGCTCCTCGTGCGCGCGGGCTATGTGCGCCGCGTCTCACCAGGTATCTATACTTGGCTGCCTTTGGGGCTTAAGGTGCTGCGGCGAGTGGAGCAGATTGTGCGTGAAGAGATGGATCGCGCGGGGGCTCAAGAGCTGCTCTTTCCGGCGCTGCTGCCGCGCGAACCTTATGAGGCCACGAATCGCTGGGAAGAATATGGCCCAAATCTTTTCCGCCTCAAAGACCGCCGCGATGCAGATTATTTGCTGGCTCCAACGCATGAGGAAATGTTTACCCTTGCGGTGAAGGATATGTACAGCTCATACAAAGATCTTCCTGCGATGCTCTATCAGATCCAAACGAAATATCGCGATGAAGCACGCCCACGAGCTGGGATTTTGCGCACTCGTGAGTTCGTGATGAAAGATGCTTATTCTTTTGATATTGACGACGAAGGCCTTGGGGCCTCATACGATTCGATGCGCGAAGCGTATCAGCGAGTGTTTGCGCGCCTAGGCTTGCCTTTTGTGATTTGCTCGGCGCAGAGCGGGGCTATGGGTGGCTCGCGTTCAGAAGAATTCCTCTTCCCCTGCGCGATTGGCGAAGATACATTTGTGCGTTCGGAAGGCGGGTATGCGGCTAATACTGAGGCGGTCACCACGCCTCCGGTGGCTACTATTGATTGGGAAGCTGCCGCCACGCCGTCACCAAGCACTGTGGCCACGCCTGATTGCAAGACTATCGAAGATCTGGTGGCCTACTTCAACGAGCATTACGCCGATGCGGCTGCGCAGCCGTGGAGCGCTGCTGCCATGCTTAAAAACGTGGTGCTCGTGGGCGTGCATCCAGATGGTGAGCGTGAAGTTTTCGTGGTGGGCGTGCCTGGGGATCGTGAAGTGGATCTTGGGCGCGTGGAAGCTAATATGAGCCCGCTTGAAGTGGAGGTGGCTACGCCCGAGGATCTGGCTGGGCATCCGGAGCTGGTGCCAGGCTATATCGGGCCGATGGTGATCGGGCCGCAAAGCGCTGGCCGCAAGGTGGATGACGAAGGGCAGCCGGTGGGCGGCGTGCGCTATCTGCTCGATGCGCATATTGCGCGTGGTTCAGAGTGGATTTCGGGTGCGAACGGTGTGGATGAGCATACGATGCATCTCGTTTACGGCCGTGACTTCGAGGCGGATGGCACGGTTGAAGCTGTGGAAGTGCGTGACGGCGATGAAGCCCCTGATGGTTCGGGGCCGTTGAGTATTGAGCGGGGTATTGAGATTGGGCATATTTTTGCGCTTGGGCGCAAGTATTCCAAGGCTCTTGATCTGAACGTGCTTGATCAAAATGGTAAGGCCACTGTGGTGGCGATGGGTTCTTACGGCATCGGTGTATCGCGGCTGGTGGCGGCGCTAGTGGAGCAAAACCACGATGAAAGGGGCATGGTGTGGCCGCTGGATGTGGCGCCGGTGCAGGTGCATGTGATTGCTACTGGCAAGGGCGAGGAGCTTTTCGCGGCTGCCGAGGCGCTGGCTGGCGAGGTAGAGGCTGCTGGATATTCGGTGCTGTATGACGATCGGGCGAAGATGAGTGCGGGCGTGAAGTTTGCAGACTATGAACTCATTGGCGCTCCTTATGCGATCGTGGTGGGCCGTGGCTTTAAGGATGGCAAGGCAGAGCTGCGCAATCGGCGCACTGGTGAATCTCGCGAAGTGGCCGTGGCGGATGCAGCTAGCGAACTGCTCGCGTGGATTGCCAAATGAGCTTGTGGCGTGGCGAGTATCCGATCGGTTTATTCTGAGCGCTTGGGTTTCCCAGTGGGTGGGGCGAGTGTGGATCTTTTGCTTCGCATAAGTCTTTGTGCGTAGCTTCAGCTTTATGTTTCAAGAGCTGGGATGCAATTGGGTATCATGGTGGCCATGAGTGAAGAAACACTGATTTTGGTGAAGCCCGACGGTGTGCGACGCCAGCTCACCGGGGAGATTTTGGCTCGCATCGAACGCAAAGGCTACGTGATCAAGGCGCTAAAAATGGCGCAAGCCACTCCCGATATGCTTGCGCGGCATTACCGCGAGCACGTGGAAAAACCATTCTATCCTGGGCTTGTGGAATATATGACGAGCGGGCCAGTGGTGGCTGCGATTGTGGCAGGATCACGGGTGATTGAGGGCGTGCGCAGCCTTAGCGGCGCCACCGATCCCACCAAGGCGGCTCCAGGCACTATCCGCGGCGATTTTGGCCGAGACTGGGGCAGTGGTGCAATGTTGAATCTTATCCATTCCTCTGATTGCCCAGAATCGGCCGAATGGGAAAAGAGTGTGTGGTTTAGCTGATGGCAGTGCGCATAGCTCAGCGCGGAAAGGTGCCGCCTTTTCGCGCAATGGATATTCTCAAGCCAGTAGCTGAGCTCGAGGCGCAGGGGCGCGAAACCTTCCTGCTCTGCTTAGGTCAGCCAGCCACACCTGCCCCTAAGCCAGTGATCGCAGCCGCGAAGCGGGCGCTCGAATCCGATGCCCTTGGCTACACCGCCTCGAATGGCACCCCTAAGCTGCGCCAGCGCATCGCGCAGCACTATCGTGAAGAATACGGCGCGCAGGTAGATTCAGCCAATATCGTGATCGCCACCGGCTCATCGGCTGCGTTTACTGCTATCTTCTTGGCTGCATTTGAAGCTGGTGACGCCGTGGCGATGACCCGCCCGGGCTATCCGGCGTATCGTAATACGTTGCGTTCGCTGGGTTGCGAGCTGCTCGATCTTGACTGTGGCCCAGAAACCCGCTGGCAGCCCAGTGTGCAGCTGTTGGAACGTGTGACGGCAGCGCGCGGCGGGGAGGCGCCCGCTGGTTTGATTATCGCTTCACCGGCGAACCCCACTGGCACGATTCTTGGCGCCGCAGAGCTTCGCGATATCTGCGCGTGGTGTGACGAGCACGGCACGATGCTGATCAGCGACGAAATATATCACGGCATTAGCTTTGGACAGCGGTGTGCTTCGGCCACGCAGTTTTCCCTGGATAACGTGACGGTAGGTAGTTTCTCCAAATACTATTCGATGACTGGTTGGCGCCTTGGTTGGGCGGTGCTACCTGAGCAGCTCGTGCGGCCAGTGGAGCTCCTGCTGGGGAACCTCAATCTTTCAGCGCCCACGCTTTCACAACTCGCAGCCCAGGCAGCTTTTGACCTCGAATCAAGAGTTGAGCTCGATGAGCACGTGCGCCGATATTGTGAGAATCGCAAGATCGTGCTGGAGCAGCTGGCTGCCGCAGGGGTGCGCCGCGTGGCTCCCGCGGATGGCGCATTCTACGTATACGCCGACGTCTCTGATTTCACTTCCGATTCGGCCCAGTGGGCTGCGGATTTGCTGCAAGCCACGGGTGTGGCGGTGACGCCAGGAGTAGATTTTGCTGAGGACGCGACTTTTGCCCCTGGCAGCCAGTCTGGCGCCGGCGTCACGAATTCACCCTCACTCGATGGCTCGCGCTATGTGCGGATCTCCTTCGCTGCAGATACTGCCACAGTGCGTGAAGGGATGCGCCGGCTCGTGGCATGGCTCAAAGAAACATCCAGTGGCGCATTAGCTTCCTGAAATCTGGGGGAGGGCGAGCTTAGGTGGCGGGTTGATAGCTGGCCACATGCTGCCATTGCTTGAGGTTATGCCAAGAACTGGAAGTGACACCGGTGGCGAAAGTGGCTACGGGAAAGCCCCAGCCAAGCTTATCGCGCTCGCTAGGGGCCGTGAGAATTGCGGCGAGTGCCCCCACGCTCATCTGATGGAAGAGCACTAAAAGAGTGTGCACAGAATCGTCAACTTCGTGAATCACCTGATCCAGCACCCAGCCTGGCCCAGCTGCATAGAGATCATCGCAGTATTGCACTGCGCTGAAATTCACGCCCACTGATTTCAGTGCCTCCAGCGTCTGGCGGGTGCGCTGGGCTCCTGAGACAATCGCCAGATCAATATTTCCATACTGCTGGGCAATAATGCCGCCTTGTGCGGCGGCTAGCTGCCGGCCCCGGGCCGTAAGAGGCCGCTCGAAATCGGCCCCGCCATAGGCTGCCTCGCTGTGGCGCATTAGAAAAAGTCGGCGCGCACCGCCAGCTTCTAAGGCTCTAGCGATTGCCCCGTCACGCCCGCCACCACTGGCACTATCTAAACGATTCATGCTGCTTTTCATGGATATTAATTGTAGCCGCGAATTATAGTTCTATGATCCTGCCGCGGGGGCCGATATAGCTTGGTAGAATAAGCGCAAGTTCAACGCCGAACAAGGAAGGAAAGAGAATGATTTCTCGGACAGTAAAAATTGGATCATCCAATGGTCTCCATGCCCGGCCAGCTGCTGTATTTGCCAATGCAGCCGGAGAATATGATGTGGAATTCACGCTCACTAAAGATGAGGAAAGTGTGGATGCTGCTAGCTTGCTTGAAGTGATGACGCTCGGCGCCGAATTTGGAGATGAAGTGACGCTCTCCACCGAAGACGATTCCGCCACCGAAGCTCTCGATGCTTTAGCTACTTTGCTCGAAGAAGATCAGGAAGGCTGAGATGGGGCAGCTGGCAGAAGAAAATATTAAAGGGCTCGGCGTATCAGCTGGGAGCGTATATGGCCCAGCCGTGATCGTAGTAAACTCCATTGACGTGGATCACAATGAGCCCGGATCCACTGCCCCTGAAGCAGATACTGAAAAGGTAAAAGCAGCAATGACGGCGGTGAGCAACGCCTTTGCTATGCAAGCGGCTGATGCTTCGGGCGCCGTATCGGAAATTTTGCTCGCGCAAGGCGCTTTGGCTAAGGATCGCGGGCTGCAAAAATCGGTGACGAAAAAGCTCAAGGCGGGCTCTGGCATCACCCATGCCGTGCGTGACGCCGTGGCTGAATATGCCGATATGCTCACTGCTCTGGGCGGATACATGAGCGAGCGCGCTGCCGATCTTGCCGATATTGGCGATCGCATTATTGCGCATTTACGCGGGCTGCCAGCACCTGGAATTCCTGATTTGGATGTGCCCAGCGTGCTGATCGCCCGTGATCTTTCGCCAGCACAGACGGCGAACCTGAAGCCGAATTTAGTGCGAGGAATCATCACCAGCGAAGGTGGCGCCACCTCCCATACCGCTATTTTGGCGGCTCAGCTGGGGATTCCCGCAATCGTGGGTGCGAAAGAAGCGTTAAATATTGAGCCTGGCACGATAGTGGGCCTCGACGGCGGCACTGGGCAAGTGTGGATTGCGCCAGATGAAGCCACGCGCGAGGCTCTTGATAACAAATCACGGATTCGGGCTGCTATCCTCGCCAATTCCAGCGGTGTGGGCGTCACTAAAGACGGCCACCCTATCACATTGCTTGCGAATATTGGCACTGTGGCAGACGCCGTGGCGGCAGCTAAAGAAGGCGTGGAAGGATCTGGGCTTTTCCGCTCAGAATTTCTCTTCTTGGGGCGTTCCGATGCTCCGAGCTTGGAAGAGCAGACTGAGACGTACACGAAAGTGCTTGAGGCTTTCGGGAATCGCCGCGTGGTGGTACGCACTCTCGATGCTGGAGCTGATAAGCCACTTGCTTTCACGAACCAAAAAGAAGAGGAAAACCCGGCTCTCGGCGAGCGTGGGCTACGGCTCTCGATGGTGCGTGAAGAACTGCTCGATACCCAGTTGCAGGCTCTTGCAGCGGCGCAAGCAGCCACGGGTGGCAACTTGTGGGTGATGGCCCCGATGGTGAGCACAGTGGAAGAGACGAAGTGGTTTGCTGAGAAAGCGCGCGGCTTTGGGCTCAAGAATGTGGGCATAATGATGGAGGTGCCGGCAGCCACGGTTCGGGCACATCAGATTATGAAATATGTGGATTTCGCTTCGATGGGCACAAACGATCTCACCCAATACACGATGGCCGCTGACCGGCTCAACCCGCAGGTGGCGGCGCTTAATTCTTATTGGCATGGAGCCGTGCTCGATATGATGAAGGCCGCTTGCGATGGGGCTCATGCCAACGGCAAGTATATTGGGGTGTGTGGTGAAGCTGCTGGCGATCCGCTTATGGCATTGGTGCTAGTGGGCTTGGGGGTCGGTTCGCTCTCGATGGCGGTGAGTAAAGTGGCTGCGGTGCGTTTTGCCCTCTCGCGCCATGATTTCACGCAATGCGGTGCGATAGCGCAGGCGGCGCTCGCGGCGCAGACGGCGCAAGATGCTGAGGCTGAAGTGCGCGCAATGGTAGATCCAGACGTGTTGGCGCTGGTGTAAAACCATTCTTTGGCGGGGCGGAGCGGTGGCTAGACTGACGCTCCGCCCCACAGCTATGCCCACGCTCTTAATGTGCCCACTATTCGGACACTAGCTGTATTGCTTGATAAAATGAAATAAACCTTTTAGATAGTTCGCAGCTAATTGGGTAGGGATATAAGTGGCAATTTTCATGGTGTTGATGTTTTTGGTGATGGCTACCATCGGCACGGTGATAATTGGCGAAAAAACCGGCTTGCCTTGGCCGGCTCTCACCACCATTGTCACTACTATATTTGTGTTTATCCCAGGCACCCCCGCTATTGAGGTGCCTCCAGAGCTGATACTTCCAATCTTTTTGCCGCCTCTACTTTGGGCGCTCGCGAGAAAAACATCATGGGGTGTGATTCGCGAACAATGGATCACGATCACGGCGCTCTCCGTGCTGCTCGTCGTAGCCACAGTATTCGCTGTGGGCGCCGTCACCTATCTGATGATTCCAGCTATGGGATTTGCTTCGGCGATGGTGGTTGGGGCTGCCGTGGCTCCGCCCGATCCGGTGGCAGTGGAGGCAGTGGCAGAGCCAGCAGGAATTCCAAGGCGCATCCTCAGCGCATTGCAAACCGAAGGGCTCTTTAATGACGCCGTTTCTATCGTGGCTTTCCACCTCGCTTTGGCCGCCGTCACCGAGCATGAACACGTGACGCCTTTGGTGGCGGTGGGGACTTTCCTTTACGCTGCGGCTATGGCCGTGGTGCTCGGCTTGCTGGCGGCACGCGGCGCTGCCTGGGTGGTAGAGCATGTGGAGGGGCCTTCTGCGCGAAATGTCTTCGTCTGGGTAGTTCCTTTTGTTACATATATTCTGGCTGAAGAATTGCATGCCTCGGGCGTGATCGCTGTGGTGGTGGCCGGCATTGAGATGCATTCGCGGGCTTCGATTGAAGCTGAAGACAGGCTCTCAAGCAGCTCGTTTTGGGATACGGTAGACGTGCTTTTTACAGGCGCTGCTTTCGGAATGATTGGGCTCACTGTAAGTCAAGCTATAGAAGAAGTTGGCAACCAGCTATGGGCCGCTGTGGGCGTGGGTGTAGCTGTGGCGTTCGTAGCTATCGCGGTGCGAGTGCTGATGCTAGCTATTGTGGCAAAAATAAACAGAGTGCGTGGGCGGGCTGCATCAGCGCCTCTGCGGGCGCAAGAAGTGCTGCTTATGAGTTGGTGCGGGATGCGCGGCCTGGTGACACTCGCGCTCGTGCTATCCGTGCCGATCGCAGGCTTTCCAGCACGCTATCAGCTTTCGGTGATTGCTCTCACTGTGCTCTTAGTGACGATGGTGATTCCGGGGCTCGCCCTGCCCTTACTTATGAAAGTGCTTGACGTTACTGCTGGGCCGGCGGGGCGAAGCGAGCGGATGCGGGCGCGCGTGGTGAAGCGAGCGCGTGACGCCGCGGCCCAAGTGATGAAGCAGCACTATGAAGAGCTTGATCCAGACGTGAGCGCCGCTGTGCAGCATTGGTTTGAGCAACAAATGGCCTACAGTGCTTGGTTTACAGATGCAAATATCGTGGCTGCAGGCGAGAAAACTGAACGCAAACTGCACGCTGAAGAAGTACGCCGCGCAGCCTACGCCGTGCGGCGCGAAGCCATCGCAGCCGCGCAGCAAGCCCTTCTCGAAGCGCGTAACGAGCGCGGCATCAATCCCATGATGGTGGATGAAGTGTTGCGCGAAATAGATCGGCTCGCAGTGCTGGTGGCGCGCCAGCCCCGCTGAGGTTGATAAGTGGACATGGGGGTGGGGGGGGGGGGGGGTGAAGTAAATGAAATAAAGTTAAACAAACCACAACAGAC
>R15__coassemble_359_pt1 | contig 60542 bp, 30 predicted proteins | sample R15__metabat2_low_PE_004 | metagenome-assembled genome bin R15 | reverse complement strand
TTTTTTTTTTTTTTTTTGTTTTGTCTGCTTTGTGTTTTTTTTTTTTTTTAAATACACAAACCACCCCCCCCCCCCCCCCCCCCCACCCATTTGCCCACTTCGTGAAGAGATGTTTACGATCTGAGACGAATTGCCCGGAGTTTGGAGCCTGGGGAGAAGCGCCGTTAATATTTTGCACATGACGAAGAAGATCATTCTTGTGGTGGTACGCTAGCGCACCAGCTAGTGGCTACTTCTGGTGCGCGCCCCTCGGTAAACCGAAGGGGTTTTTCTTTAGTCTGAATCAGTACATACTCATACGTAGCGATCGAAGGAGGATCGATGCCGCAGCTCGATATGAAAACCCTGCCAGAGCAGTTTGCTGCGATGGCAGCGGCAGGCCATCAGATACGCGAAAAATCCACGGGTGCGCGCTCCCTTATTAGAGCTTTAGAAGAGCTTGGCGTCACCACCGTATTTGGCATTCCAGGCGGCGCGATATTGCCCACCTTCGACGCTCTTTACGATTCCACCAAGCTCGAATATGTGCTCACCCGCCACGAGCAAGGCGCTGGCCATGCGGCTGAAGGTTACGCTGTGGCTACTGGCAATGTGGGCGTAGCGTTGGTGACGAGCGGTCCGGCCGCCACAAATCTCGCCACTGCTTTCTTGGATGCGAATCTGGATTCGGTGCCGATGGTGGCTATCACAGGCCAGGTGGGTACTGATGCGATGGGCACGGATGCTTTCCAAGAAGCTGATATTGTGGGCGCCACGCTGCCGCTCACGAAGCATTCGTTCCTCGTCACGGATGCCGCTGATATTCCAGCGCGAGTGGCTGAGGCTTTCTATATTGCTGCCAGCGGTCGGCCAGGCCCAGTGCTCATTGACTTTCCGAAATCCGTGCAGAATCAAGAATGTGATTTTGTGTGGCCTCCGAAGCTGAATCTGCCTGGCTATAAGCCGCAGCTCACGCCTGATTCGGGCTCGGTGCAAGCGGCTGCGGAGCTGATCGCGCAATCTAAGCGGCCGGTGCTTTACGTGGGTGGCGGCACAATCAGGGCTGGGGCATCTGACGAGCTGAAAGCCCTCGTGGAGCTCACGGATGCGCCCGTCGTCACCACTCTCAATGCGCGTGGCGCTATTGCTGATACTGATCCGCACGCTTTGGGCATGCCTGGCATGCATGGCACTGTGCCAGCCGTGCTGAGTATGCAACACGCTGATCTTTTGGTGACGTTGGGGGCGCGCTTTGATGATCGCGTCACGGGCGATTTGGCTACTTTTGCGCCGCACGCGAAAGTGATTCATGCCGATATTGATCCAGCTGAGATTAACAAGCTGCGCAAAGTGGATGTGGCCCTGATTGGCGATGTGAAGGCTTCGTTGGCTGGTTTGCTTGAGGCTTTGCCGGCGGTTTATGAGCGCGAAGGAAAGCCTGATCTTACTAATTGGTGGAACTTCTTGGGTAAGCTTCGCTCGAATTACGTGCCTGGCTATGACGAGCCCGAAGATGGTTTGATGAGCCCGCAATACGTGATCGAAAGGCTCGGCGTTGCAGCTCCTGATGCTTTCTTCGCCACTGGCGTGGGCCAGCATCAAATGTGGGCGCAGCAGTTCATTAAAATGCAGTTCCCGCGCCAGTTCATCACCAGCTGTGGCGCGGGCACGATGGGCTATGGCATTCCTGCAGCGATGGGAGCGAAGGCTGGCAATCCAGATAGCACGGTGTGGTGTATTGACGGCGATGGCTCCTTCCAGATGACCAACCAGGAGCTCGTCACGTGCGCGCTCAACAATCTGCCTATTAAAGTGGCGCTCATCAACAATTCCAGCCTCGGCATGGTGCGCCAGTGGCAACATCTCTTCTACGATAAGCGCTTCTCGTTTACGGATCTCAACGACGGCGCTGGCACTGTGCGCATCCCGGATTTTGTGAAGCTAGCTGAGGCTTATGGCTGCGCCGCTTTCCGGGTGGAGAAATATGCGGATGTGGATAGCGTGATCGAGCAGGCAATGGCGATCAATGATCGGCCGGTGCTGGTGGAATTTGTGGTGAGCCCAGATTCAATGGTGTGGCCAATGGTGGCTGCAGGCACCGCTAATGACAGTATTGAATATGCGCGCGGGCAGCGCCCAGACTTCTCGAAAGTGGAGGATTAATCATGGCGAAAAAACATACGATTTCGCTGCTGGTGGAGAATAAGCCAGGCGTGCTGGCGCGCGTGAGCGGCCTCTATGCTCGCCGCGCTTTCAATATCGATTCGCTCGCTGTGGGCACCACTGAGAATCCCGCAATTTCGCGAATCACGCTGGTGGTGGATGCTAAGAAGCAGCCGATCGAGCAGATCACGAAGCAGCTCAATAAGCTGCTGAACGTGATTCATATTGAAGAGCTTAAGGATGATGATTCGGTGCAGCGCCAGCTGGTGCTGGTGAAAGTGGCTGCGAATGACGGCAATCGGCATAATGTGCTGCAGGTGAGCGACATGTTCCGGGCGCACGTGGTGGATGTGGATCCGGAGGCGGTGACGATCGAGGTGACGGGGAGCCAGCAGAAGGTGGCGGCGTTGCTGGCTGGTTTGCGGCCTTATGGCGTGAAAGAGATTGTGCAAAGTGGCGTGGTGGCTATTGGCCGCGGGCCGCATTCGATGAGTGAAGCTAAGCGTGTTGAGCTGTGTGAGCAGGGGCTTTTGGAAGATTAAGAAGATTCAGGCTGGTGCCTAAGAGTTTGTGTCAAAGAAAAGGAGAATATGATGGCAACTATTTATTATGATGACGATGCTGATTTGAAGTATTTAAGCGGCAAGAAGGTGGCTGTGATTGGCTATGGCTCGCAGGGCCATGCGCATGCGTTGAATCTTCGTGATTCTGGCGTGGACGTGGTGGTGGGTTTGCGTGAAGGCTCGAAGAGCGTGGCCAAGGCTGAAGAGCAAGGATTGGCCGTGGCTTCGGTGGCTGAGGCCACGAGGCAGGCTGACGTGGTGATGATCCTCGCTCCGGATCAGTATCAGCGGGGGATTTATGCCGAGGAGATTGAGCCTAATTTGAAGCCGGATGCGGCGCTGTTCTTTGCGCATGGTTTCAATATTCGCTTTGGCTACATTAAGCCAGGCGCTGGCCACGACGTGTGCATGGTGGCTCCGAAAGGCCCTGGCCACACCGTGCGCCGCCAGTTTGAAGAGGGTCGCGGTGTGCCAAATATTATTGCTGTGGAGCAGGATGCTTCAGGCCATGCTTGGGATATTACGCTCGCGTATGCGAAGGCGATTGGTGGCACTCGTGCCGGCGTGATTAAGACTACATTCACGGAAGAGACGGAGACGGATCTTTTCGGCGAACAAGCAGTGCTGTGCGGTGGCTTAAGTAAACTGATTATGAGCGGTTTTGAGACGCTGGTGGCGGCTGGCTATCAGCCAGAGATTGCTTATTTTGAGGTGTGCCACGAGATGAAGCTGATCGTGGATTTGATCAACGAGGGCGGCCTTTCCAAGATGCGCTGGAGCATTTCTGATACGGCGGAGTATGGCGATTACGTGAGCGGGCCGCGCGTGGTGACGCCGGATGTGAAGGAGCACATGGGCGAGGTGCTGGCCGATATTCAGAATGGTGCGTTTGCTGAGCGCTTCATTGCTGATCAAGATAATGGCGGCCTTGAGTTTAAGGAATTGCGCGCTGCTGGCGAGGCGCACCAGATCGAGAAGGTGGGTTTGGAGCTGCGCAATATGTTTGCTTGGGGCAATGCTATTGATGCTGATTACGAGCAAGGCCACGCCGGGCGCTGAGCTTAATCAGCAAGGATTTGGGCGCGGGGCAAAGTAGCTTTTTAGTTACTTTGCCCCGCGTCTTTTGCGTGATGCATCGCGTGAAGAATTCTGATCCATATGAGATTAAGCGGCGCAAACCCAAGAAGAGCCAGCTAATTTTGGGTTGATAGTGGCGGGTGCTAGCGGGTTTTCTTGTATCTACGGATTTTCTTGATTGCCCATTCGTAGTGAGAGCTCGTGGCAGATACCGTGTATGAGCCGAGCGAGGTGGTGCCGGTGAAAGAAAAATATTTCTTGGTGAATAATTCTTCATCGCTAAAGCGCTGCATTCTAGCCAAGATTTCATTATGTGAAGCGATTAAAAGCTCTAGTGCTTCGTGGTAGGAAGCGCCGGCGTGTTTTGCCCGGAATTCTTCATTCATTGGCGCATAGTTGCTCCACGTGTATGGGGCGGGCAGGTATGATTGATTCTCGCCGCTTATGTTTGCGTCCAGCCAGTTCAACCATAGTTTTTGCCATTCGTGCAGGTGGATGAGGATGTCTTTGCAATTCTTGTCACGGCGCCAGTGAGGCTCCGGCCCGCTCTCGGTGAAAGCTGGTGGGAAGTGTGCTTCACGGGCTTCGGCTGGTAGTGATTCTAGGATTTGCGTGAGTTTAGCGAATTGCGTGGTGGTGGCAGAAATGAGTTCATCTTTGGTTTTAGGCCTGGGCATGCCACTAATTGTAATAGGGAGATGCTGGGCGTGGCGGCTACGGATTTTTGCCATGGCCGGCGCTGGCGTAAAGTGCGAGGTGCAAGAAAAATCGCGCGCCCTCGTATCGCGCGCGGACGAGAGCCTAAAGGAGGCCACCCAATGCAACTGAATATTGACGGCGAACTGCGCGAACTAGACCCCGCCCAGCCCATCAACGGAATCGACTATTTCAAAGCAAACCGCGATATCGTGGCGTTGCGAATCGATGGCGAACTCAAAGACCTTGCCACACAGCTCACTGATCTTCCTGAGGGCAGCGCGATAGAAACAGTGGATATCCACAGCGAAGATGGCCTCAATATTCTGCGCCACTCTTGCACCCACGTGATGGCGCAAGCAGTGCAAAATAAGTTCCCCGAAGTAAATCTCGGCATCGGCCCCTTCATCACCGACGGATTCTATTACGACTTTGGCGCGATTCCCTCCGTCACCCCCGAAATGCTGCGCGAGCTAGAAAAAGACATGAAGCGCATCGTGAAATCCGGGCAGCGCTTCGTGCGGCGCGTCACGGATGAAGCCACGGCCGCGGTGGAGCTCAAGGATCAGCCGTACAAGATTGAGCTCGTGGGCCTCAAAGGCGGTAGTGACGCCGATCGGGATCAGGCCGCGGAAGGCGCCAGCATCGAGGTGGGCGGGGCAGAGCTCACCATGTACGACAATGTGAACCGGCGCGGGGAAGTGGTGTGGACTGATCTTTGCCGCGGGCCACACCTGCCCAACACTAAGCTTATTGGCAACGGCTTCGCGCTCACTCGCGCATCTGCCGCCTACTGGCGTGGCAACCAAGCCAACGATTCGCTGCAGCGCATTTACGGCACCGCGTGGCCTTCCAAAGAGGAACTCACCGCCTATCAAGAGCGGATTGCTGAAGCCGAACGCCGCGACCACCGCAAGCTTGGCGGCGAGCTTGATCTTTTCAGTTTCCCGGATGAAATCGGCTCTGGCTTGGCCGTATTCCACCCCAAGGGCGGAATTGTGCGCATGGAAATGGAGAATTATTCGCGCCAAAAGCACATCGAGGGTGGCTACAGCTTTGTGAACACCCCGCACATCACCAAGAGCAACCTATATGAAATCTCAGGGCACCTCGATTTTTACGCAGATGGCATGTATCCGCCGATGCACATGGATGAGGAGCGAGACGCCGAGGGCAATATCACCAAGCAGGGCGCGGATTATTACCTTAAGCCGATGAACTGCCCGATGCACAATCTGATTTACCGCTCGCGCGGGCGCTCGTATCGCGAGCTGCCGTTGCGGCTTTTCGAATTTGGCACGGTGTATCGCAACGAAAAGTCTGGCGTGATTCACGGGCTTACGCGCGCTCGCGGCTTCACCCAAGACGATGCGCATATTTATTGCACCCGCGAGCAGATGAAGGATGAACTCACCACGCTGCTCTCGTTTGTGCTAGATCTTTTGCGTGATTATGGCTTGGATGATTTCTATCTCGAGCTCTCCACTAAGAATCCCAACAAATTCGTGGGTGACGACGAAATCTGGGAAGAGGCCACGCGCACGCTCGCTGAGGTGGCTGAAGATTCGGGGCTGGAGCTAGTGCCCGATCCGGAAGGGGCAGCTTTCTATGGCCCGAAGATTTCGGTGCAAGCCCGCGATGCGCTGGGGCGCACTTGGCAGATGAGCACGATTCAGCTTGATTTCAATTTGCCTGAGCGGTTCGGGCTTGAATACACGGCTCCCGATGGTTCGCATCAGCGGCCGGTGATGATTCACCGCGCCTTGTTTGGCTCAATTGAGCGCTTCTTTGGGGTGCTTACTGAGCATTATGCGGGGGCTTTTCCGGCGTGGCTAGCTCCAGTGCAGGTGCGCCTGGTGCCGGTGGCTGAGGCGTTTAACGATTACTGTGACGGCGTGGCGGATAAGCTGCGAGAGCGCGGCGTGCGCGTGGAGGTAGACAAGAGCGATGATCGCTTTGGCAAGAAGATTCGCAACTCAGCCAAGGATAAGGTTCCGTTCACCCTGATTGCGGGCGGTGACGACGCCGCAGCCGGCGCCGTGAGCTTCCGGCTGCGCGATGGCTCGCAAGATAACGGCGTGCCGGTGGCGGACGCGGTGGCGCGGATCGTGGAGCAGATTAAGAGCCACGCGAATCAGTGAAAGTTTAGCGCGGTATTAGCAAGCATTGTTTTGCTTTTTGGGGCGGAGGAAGCGCAGCTCCCTCCGCCCCGTATTGCAAGCATAGCCGCAAGGTATGGATCATGGCAGACATTAAAGATATTGAGCGCGAAGTGATTGAGCGTGAGTGGCCGCTGGATGCTGATGGCTACCCACATCGCCAAGCTGCTAGGGTGGTACTGCTCGATCCCGCTGGCAGGGCGTATCTGATTCTCGGGCATGATGTGGACGATCCGGATTTTCGCTGGTGGTTCACCCCGGGCGGGGGCATCCTGCCAGGGGAGAGTGCGCAAGCTGGTGCTGCCCGAGAGCTGCGCGAGGAAACCGGCCTGGCCGCAGCGCCTACGCGCCTCGAAGGCCCGCTACTGGAGCGGCAAGCCACTTTTCGCTTTGTGGGCAGCACCCGCAAGCAAGACGAGCAGTTTTTCTTGCTGCGGGTGACGCAGCAGGAGGCCGCCGCCGTCACCGCCGGGGAAGGGCGCGAGCTCACCGCACTGGAGGAAAACGTGCTGGATCGGGCGGCATGGTTTACCCCGGAGCAGCTAGCGGCGAAGCAAGAGCGCGGCGAAAACGTATTTCCGCGGGAGTTGCCAGCGCTGCTGCGCGAATGGCAGCGCGGCTGGAACGGCGTCGTTATAAAACTAAGTGATAGGTGAAAACTTCAACTGCAAGCCCGCAGTATCTGCGACTTAAGACCCGTTCGGGGGGGGCGTAGTTAAAGCTGCTAAATATCTGGCAGTAATTTCAAATTCGGGGTAGCTGTAATATTTATTTGTCTGATAGGTTTTTCTCAAATGGTGCATTTTGTAAGCAAATATAGCTGAAGCGCACAAGCTATGCACCGCAAAACGGGGATATTTCCCCCTTCACAACGAAGTGAGAGGGATCTACTATATGAAAGCGTATTACGCGCAGCGTGCACACAAGGCAAAGGCGAATCTTGCCATGCCAAAAAACTCGTTAACACGAAAAATCACTGTGGCCATAGTGGGCATCATGCTAGCTTTTACTGGCATGCTGCTTCCCGCCTCCGCAGCAGCGGCTGCTAGTCCAAACATCACCGTCACTCTCAAAAATCGCCCTGCAAATGCTGATGGCAAATGGCGTTTTGGCGAGAAAATGAATTTCGAAGTAAAAGTGGCCAACGGTGCTGATGCTATTCGCGTGGAGCCATACACTGATGCGCAACACACCAACCTTGATAAAGCCCTAAGCGGCTGCAAATGGAATCTCTCCCCGAATCAAACCACGAATGCTTGCACAGGCAGCTACACAATCACGCCAAAAGACGCGGGAGCTTTTATCCCGAAAGTTACCTACAAGATGTGCGCTGGCACTAGCTGCACCAACACTAACGTTACCGAACTGCCGGCATTAGAGCTCGATCAGCAGCAAATAGAGCCAGCGCTCGCCGTGAGCTTTAATATCCAAAATTCGCAAGATGCCCCGTGGGAGCTCGGGGACACCGTGCGCTATAAAGTGAGCGTCACTAACACTTCGAGTGCTGCACGCTCCTATGAAGGCATCGAATCGAATCTGGCCGGATTTAACTGCAAATGGGGCACTATCAATAAAGACCAGACGAAAACAGATTGCCCAGAGCTATCGCATACCATCAGCGCTGAAGACGTAGCAGCTAAATCATTCACGCCGTACGTGAAGTTTAAAGTGTATGGGGGTACTAGTTATCCAAAAAATGATTATTACACTCTCTCCGACGATAAATACGCTTTTAAAGGCGATCCGATTCAAGTAGGTGAGAACGCCACTCCCGGCACCGATCCCGAGGCTCGCACTGGCGTGCAGATCAATGCGCCGCAATCGGTGGCCAACAGTGATTTCAGTGTGAAGATTGATCTTGTGAATCAGCCGCAAGACGGCACTTGGGATAAAGGCGATGTGGCAGAATTCCGGATTACGCTGGTGAATAGCACTGATAAAGCGCGCGGTTTCGAGATTGAGAATGGTGGTACCACCACGAATCTCACTGATGCTTCTGGATGTAAGTGGTTTTCTGCTAATCCTAGAGAACCGCAAGAATGCTATCGCGCCGGCCACACCAAGAGAATCACGCATACGATCACTGCTGAGGATGTGGCAGCAGGCGAGTTCACTCCGTATGCGCGGCTGGTGATGCACAATGCCACCAACTATTCCGAAAGTGATATTGTTTCATATCTTGATGCAGGCCCGGTGCCAGCTCCAGCAGCTTTCGAGAGCGCTATTTCTGCACCGAAGAATAAATATGTGGTGGGGCAGACGATCCCCTTCACGATCACTTTCAAGAACACTTCGGGGATAGCTCGTAGCTTTGCTTCGGGGGCGTCCAACATGACGAATACTGGTGGCTGTAAATGGAATTCGGCCGCACCGAACGATCCGCTCACCTGCACTGCTGGATACCATAAGGTGACGGCGGCTGATCTAGAGCGTGGTAGCTACACTCCATATATTCAATGGAAAATGCATGATACCACTGGCTATGCTGGCGATCCAATAAAGCAGCCGATCACTTTTGGCACTCCGATCGAAATTGTGGATCAGACGATTAAGATCACCAAGTTTGCACAGAATCCCGATTCAGTGAAAGCCAAGTATCAGGATGGTGACGTGGTGAAATTCGACATCGAGCTCACGAATTCCTCTAACGAGCCGGTAAGTGCTGATCCAGACTCGCTGCAATGGGTGCGCCGCTATGCCGATTTTGCTCGCAAAGATTTCGATTCTGATAATTTCCAGCAAAAGTGTGCCTTCGATGCGATTCCTGCTGGCGAGAAGCTCAGCTGCAGTGTGGAGTATGAGCTCACTGAGAGTGATGTCGAATATGGATACGTGACGGCGGAAGTGGCTTTCGTGGCCGGCAAAGGCAGCGAAAATGAGCAGGAAGTGAGCGCTCAGGCCTACGGTGTGCCCACTCCGGGCGAGTTTGAGGCAGCAAAGCCGTTCGCGGTGAAAGACGCTAATCCAACGCTCGCTGCTACTTCGCGCTCTGGCATGGAGATGCTGGCGCAGGGAGCTGGTGGAGAAAATAGTTATGCTGCGCGTATTCCCGCGATTGCGGTGGTTTCGAATGGTGATGTGTTGGCTTCGTATGATTACCGGCCTTGTGACGGCGGTAGCGGCTGTGGCGACAGTCCGAACGCCAACTGGATTGTGCAGCGTCGTTCGAAGGATAATGGCGTGACGTGGGGTGCGCCCACGGTAGTGGCAATGGGCAAGAGCGGGGATGGTCGCTATGGGTATTCCGATCCTTCCTACGTGGTGGATCATGAGACCGGCACGATTTTCAACTTCCACGTATACAGCCAAGATCAAGGGTTTTGGGGTGGCAATTACACCCGCAATGCAGATGGCAGCGTGAACGAAACTAATCGCGCCACCATGAATTTCGGGCTCTCTGTCTCTAAAGACAACGGCTACACCTGGGAGCAGCGAGTGGTGACTGCGCAAGTGCTGGATGGTAAAGTGCCGCCGATCCAGAGTTGCTTTGCTACTTCTGGTGCTGGTACCCAGAAAATCCAAGCTCCGCATAAAGGGCGTTTGCTGCAAAATGCGGCTTGTTTGAAGAATGACGGCTCGGTGGCGGCCTTCACGCTCTATAGCGACGATCATGGCACCACCTGGAAATCGGGGGCGCTCACTGATGTGAAGCCGGGTGATCTGAATCTGAAGTTTGATGAGAACAAGGTGGTGGAGCTGGGCAACGGCGATTTGATGCTCAATTCGCGCACTTCGGATGGCTCTGGAAAGGGCTACCGGATTGTGGCGATCTCGAAAGATGGCGGCGAGACTTGGGGTGAATACAAGGTAGACAAGAATCTGCCCGACACTACCAACAACGCCCAGATCATTCGGGCTTTCCCGAATGCAAAGCCGGGCACGCTACGTTCGCAGGTGCTGCTTTTCTCGAACACGCACGATAATGGGCGCAACAAGGGCTATGTAAAGATTTCCTACGACAACGGCGCCACTTGGCAGCCGGGCTCGGTGATCCGTAGCAATGGCACTGGCTATACCACAATGGCAGTGCAGCCGGATGGTTCGATTGGTTTGCTGCTCGAGCCATCTGGTGGCGGCTGGGCCGATATCGCCTACATGAATTTCAACCTGGCTTGGATCGATCCGGATCACGATCTGGATTCCGAGCTGAAGGCTAAGAGTGGGTTTGAGGAGCAGCGAGCCACTGATGGTTTGGTGATCGCGGATATTGCTGCGGCTGGTTTCTTTGAGCGTAATGATCCCGCGCTCAACGATAGATTCACCGCCACTGGTTTGCCGCAGGGGCTTTCGATTGATCCGGCTACGGGCGTGATTTCCGGGACTCCGGCTGCTGGCAATATGGATGAGCAGACTTTCAAGGTGCAGGTGACGCTCGCTGAAGCCGAGGATGGCACCGGCTATCCGCGCACGGCTGAGGCCAGCTTCGATTTGGTGCTTGCTGCCAATCCGAATCCAGATACGCCGGTGACGCCGGGTGCGGTTTCTAACGTGGATTCCCAGGGTGCTACTGATCCTGACGCTTTAGATCCCGCGAGCTGCACTGTGGCTCCTTTTGCCCAGGTGACGCTAATGGAGGGTGTAGCTTATAGAGCCGAGGTGCTGGATGCGAGCGGCGCGGCGGGAGAAACCAAGCATATTGATGCTGCTGGCAAGGTGGAATATGGCTATGGGCAGACGCTACGGATCACTGCCGTAGCTGAGGATGGCTTTGTGCTTGCGCCAAATGCCACGGCTACCTGGACTTGGAGTGCTCCTACGCTTGCAGCGTTGAACTGCTCGGGCACGCCTAGCGACGGCGATAAGCCGGCGCAGACGGGTGAGTCTGGGCAGCCGGCGCAGGCTGGTAAGCGGGCTGATGTGAAGCATATTTCTGATACCGGCTCATCTCTTGGCTGGGTAGTGCTGGCCGCGCTCGGGTTGATCGCCGCCGGCGGCGCAGCCGTGGCCAGCCGCCGCTCATGGATGGTTGCTTAAGGAAAAGGAATAGGGGAATAGAAATGGCAAAAAATAAAGCAATGCTCAAACACTTCGCTGCTTTAGTGGCTTCATTAGCACTGCTAGGTGCTGGAATTTTTTCTCCGCTGAACGCAGCGCCAGCTCAGGCGGATGAAAAGCCGCTAGGAGCCGTCACTACTATCGCAAAATGGTATGACGATATTGCGGGAGCAGCGCGTTATCGGATTCCAGCGCTCACTCAGGCGCCAAATGGCGACTTGCTCGCCATCTACGATATGCGGCCCTCGATGGACGATCTGCCTGCTAATATCGGCGTGGTGATGCGCCGCTCGAAAGATGGCGGCGCCACTTGGGGGCCAGTGCAAACTATCCGCTATGAAGCTGGAAACACTGGCAACGGCGACCCTTCAGTGCTGGTTGATCGTGAAACTAATCGGATTTTCGTATTTTACGCTGGCAGCGTGAATAGAGGTTTCGGCAATGCTAGCGCTGGAGCCACTGAAGGTGACCCCAACACCATGCAGGTGGCCTACTCTTATTCGGACGATAATGGCGCCACCTGGCGGCACGAAAACATTACCGAAGAAGTAAAGAATCCAAGCTGGGCTGGCATTTTTGCAGCATCAGGCGAAGGCATCCAACTGCGCAGCGAAAAAGCGCATAAAGGGCGGCTCGCGCAGCAATACGTGGTGAAAGTAGGCGGCGCAAATAAGTACGCCACGCTTTATTCTGATGATCACGGCGACACCTGGAAATTTAGTGAACCTTATGGCGACGCAGCTGATGAAAACAAAATCGTAGAACTATCCGATGGCACCCTAATGCTCAGTGCCCGCGTAAGTGGCGGCATGCGTCGGATAGCATACTCTGATGACGGCGGCCTAAATTGGCGCGATTTTCAAACTGATGGGCAGCAGCTTGATCCTGCCTCGAACGGCACTATTACCCGTATCTATCCTGATGCTCCAGCCACTGATCCCAAAGCAAAGATGCTGATGCTGCTCAACGCTGAAGACACTGATATTCGCCGCAACGTAACAGCGAAAGTATCGTGTGACGATGGCCGCACCTGGCCCGGGCGACTCTTAATCGATCCAGAAGAATCCGAATACGTGACTGGCACCCCGATTTTCGATGCCAACGGTGCGGCCACTGGCGAAGTGGGAGTGCTCTTCGAGCGTGCTGGATATACCGAAATTGCCTACACCTCGATTGACACCACCAAAATGGATATGCTTTGCGCGCCGATTAGCGCAAAACGCGGCGGCAAGGAAAGCGCGATTAATAATCGAAATACTGTGAAGGCAGGGCAGAGTGCAAACTTCACGCTCACCGTCACCAACCAGAGCAGCGAGGAACTGCCAGCTGGTAAACTTTCGATCACCGGATATCCCAATAGCGAATGGAACACTACTAGCACCGCTAATACGCCGGCAATTCCCGCTGGGCAGTCAAAGAATGTAGTGGTGCAGCTGGCGGTGCCCAATACACTACTTGGCGACAGGACGCTGGTGGCTACATACACGGTGGGCGGTAAATCATCGCAACAATATCTTTTCGTGAACGTGACGAACGCTGTTAACCCTGCCACCCCTAAGGTGAAAATCGAGCCTTATCTGGATGCGGTTTACAACAACAAGTTGAAAGACAAAGACTATTCGCCACTGGGAGATAGTGCGGTGGTTTGGGTGCGAGTCACCAACACGGGAAACGTAGCGTTGAATAATGTGCAGGTTTCTTCTGATTCCAAGTTCAACAACATTGCGGCATGCAGATGGGCTGGCCCGATAAATCCTGGCGAAGCAAAGCTTTGCAAAGGTAACTTAGGATCGGCTCAACTACGCCATGAGATCACGCAAGCTGAAGTAAACGCTGGAGTTTGGAACCCCACCTTTAGCGTGTCGGCGAATTCAACTGCAGGAAAAGCCACCGATTCTTCAAAGCGCGTGAAGCTAGATTTAAGTGATCCTAGTTTGGATACTTCTGGGAATGCGGATAATTCCGTGAAGGTGTATCTGCCCACCGGGGATTTCCAAAGCTCCAGCTATATAAGAATGAAAGACGATCAGGTGGCGAGTTGGCTGCTTCCAGATGGGCATGAGCTGGGCTTGGAGATGGCGAAAGCCAACCGTACTAGTGCACAGCTCGTTGTGAATTCGCCGCGCAGCGGCAAGCTCACCGCCGAGGTGAGCGAGGAAAGCGGCGTTACTTGGGAGGTCACTTATCCTGAAGAAATCGGCGTGACCAGCGCATATAAGGCGAACGAGTGGCCTCGGCTCACCCAAGACAAGACTGTGGATCCATTGCGCACTGATGGGCCCACGATCGCGGCTAATAAAAACCAAGCTATTTGGTTTGTGGCAAAGGTGGCTAAAGATGCGCCGGCAGGAATTATAGATCAGACCATCACGCTCAAGCTCGATGGGGTAGAGATTGGTAGCTATCCCGTGCTCACTTCGGTGCGAGATGTGCAGCTACTTGATACTGCCAAACGCCCCTATATGCTTGACCTTTGGTGGCATCCAGATGCGATTTCCGATTGGTATGGCGATACGCTTTGGAGCGATGATCACTTCGCACACATCAAGCCATATCTGCAGGAGCTAGCTGAGGCTGGCCAAGACGTAGTAAACGCGGTGATTGTGGATGATCCTTGGTATCTACCATCCGATTCTCGCCCGCAAACTCAATCGCATTACGCTTCCACGGTGGAATGGCACAGGGACGGCGAGGATTATACTTTCAAGTTCGACGTGTTCGACAAGCTAGTAGCCGCACATGAGGCAGCTGGCATCACCGGGCCGATTCATGTGTTTGCAATTAAGGGATTCAGGGAAGAGCGGATCACCTATATTGATGATAATGATGGCGGCAAGGTGAAGACTGATAAGCTCACGCTTGGTGGCCCAGAATATAAAAAAGCTTGGGGTGATTTCCTCACTGCCTTCGAAAAGCATTTGAAGCAAAAAGATTGGTTTGATCGCACTTCGCTTTTTGTGGATGAGCCGCAAACTTCCACAGTGCAAGCATTCGAAGCGCTCGTAAATGAAGTAGTGCCATCCTGGCAAGGCAAGTTAGCGATTGCTGCCAACAGCCTTGCCGAAGCAGACAAAGCGGGCTTCGTGGCCGTAAATTACGATTTCGCGGCGAGAGTGACCGATGATTTGATTAGCGAGCGCAAAGCTGCCGGCAATTCTACGCTCCTATACACCTGGGCGCAGCCGCTCAACCCGAATGTGATCACGCCTTCATCGCTGCAAAGCGCGCGCACCTTGAACTGGGTGGTGGGGCGCAAGAACCTAGATGGCTTCCTGCGCTGGACCTTCAACTCGTGGCCAGAAAACGTGTACGAAATGCCAGCATACAAGTATTCGCAAGGTGACGAATACCTAGTGTATCCCGGTGGCACTAAAGACAATACTGATCCACTGCCGGTATCTTCAATGCGCTGGGAAACTTTCCAAGATGGCATCGACGATGCCGAGATTATCCGCGAAGCCAAAGACACCGTGGGCGTTGATATGGATGCGGTGAACCGAGCCGTGGCGGCTGTGGGGGATAAAAACACTGATTCCGCACCAGCTTGGGCGGCGATGGTGGGCTCGCGCTCGATCCTGCTCAATATGATTGGCGAGCAGCTCAGCTCCAGCCCGAGCATTACGGCAAGTGCTTCCGCTAGCATCGTGGCTCCGGGCGCGCCAGTGAAGGTGAGCGTGAAAGTGAAAGCTCCGATTGGTGTGGATCTAGATCCGGTGACGGTGACGCCGCAGGTGCCAGCAGGTTGGCAGATCACGCCCGCTGCCACCACGAAGCCGATAAAAGCCAACCAGAGCGCCACGCTAGATTTCTGGGTGGCCAACAATTACGGCTCCGGGGTGGGCACCATAGAATTCACTGCCACAGCGGCTGATACGCCGCTGGAAGCGAGCGTGGAGCTCACCGCTGCGGCGGACGAGTGCGTGGTGGCGGCGCTGGATGGCAGCAACTTTGGCACAAACTCGGAAGAAATTGCTCAAGCTTCGGCCACCGAAGGGCCGGTGCGATTCGCCTTTGACGGCAAGCCCGGCACCCAATGGCATTCTGAATATAAAGGGCACGCCTTCCCGATTGAAGCACAGTGGAAGACTGATGCCAGCCCAGATCAGCCGCTATGCGCCGTCACCTATCAAATGCGCCAAGATACTGGCACGAACGGCAACGCTAGCGAAGCCGATATCTATACTTCTGCAGATGGGAAAACATGGAAGAAAGTAGTGGAAGGTGTGAAGCCGAGCAGCTCTAAGAATATGCAGAGCTTCACGCTGCCAGAAGGCACCACCGGCCCTTGGGTGAAATTCTCAATCACAGCGGCAAGCAGCACCGTGCCGGGCAACAATTTTGGCTCCGCAGCCGAGTTTGGCGCCACCAAGCTGGCGGCAGCCGCGAAGCCGATCACCGTGATCGATACTGTGAATGCAGATGGCACGGTGAGCCAAAAGTATGTGGTGCCCGAAAGCGCCATCACCTATGAGGTGAATGGCAAAGCCAAAGATCCCGGCGAATATCCAATGCAGCCAGGCGAGAAGATCTCGGTGGCTATGAACGGGCTGGCCGATCATGGCTATAGCGTGCCGGAAGATGCCACTCCAGATTGGGAGCATACTTTCTTGAAGCCCGAGGTGGCGGGAGATGGCGCGCAGCTGAATCCCGGCGATGCTATCCCCGAAGGGGTGCGAGTTTCATTGGCAGCTGCCAATGGCGGCACCGTGGCCTTTGCCCTCGGTGAGGGCGCACCCACATGGGTGAAGATCAGCGAAGATGGCACCCTTAGCGGCACTGTGCCGGCAGACGCGGAGTTTGGGGAAGTGGAAGTGCCTTTCACGCTCACCAATACTGTGGCGGATGATGCGGCTCGCCCCGCCGTGGCTGGTACCTTCACCAGTGCGGGCGTGATCAAGCTGCATGTGATTGATCCTAATGCGCCTGAAGAGCCGGAAGAACCGGAGAAAGTGACGCCGAAGGAGCCAGTATCTAACGTAGCCCCTGGCGCCGAGGATCCCTATACGTGCGATACCGAGCCTTGGATGCAGCTCACGGCCACTGATGGCGTGCACTACACCGTCACCGTGAAAAACACTGAAGGTGTGGAGCGCGAGGTGAGCCCAGAAAATGGCCGCGTGGAATACGGATACGGCGAGACGATCACGATAACTGCTGTAGCAGAAGAAGGCTATACGCTGGCCAACGGCGCGCAGAGCCAATGGAGCTGGACGGCGAAAACTAAGGCTGAGCTAGGCTGCCCGGAGCCGCAAGATCCAGGTGAAGGAACTGGTTCTGGCGAAACTGGAGGCGAAACTGGAGGTGAAACTGGTTCTGGCGAAACTGGAGGCGAAACTGGCTCTGGCGAAACCGGCGGTGAAACGCAAGAGCTCCCCCAGCAGCCAAGTGAAAGCAATAAAGCTCAGCAGCCGCAGCAGATCTCTGATACCGGCTCCGCCTTGGGGTGGGCTGCAATAGCGGCGATAGCGCTGCTGGCTGCTGGTGGCGTGCTCGCGGCACGGCGAGAGCGGGCGTGAGGCTAGGGATTGCCGATAAGGATCGGGCAAGCACGTTTGCATTGAGTAAGGATTGGGCTTGTGGCCCTCAAGCAAGAAATTGAGAGAGACACATTATGAAGAAAGATGGCCGAGCTAGGCGATCCTGGCGCAAGCTGAGCAAAATCGCGGCACTTGCTGTGGCGTCTGTAATGGCGTGCGCGGCGCTTCTTGGAGTGCCGGTGCCCGCCTTAGCTGCGGCGAATGACGCCTTAAATATTTCATTTTCAGGCCAATTCAACAATCAAGGTGGTGGTTTGATTTACAACACCGCCGGTGATGAGGTGATGGTAGGCTCGCTTGCGCCGGTGGGCACTCCTGATTCCGCCGGCGTCACCAAAGATGAAGCCAACGGCGTCACGTTCACCGGCGGCGAAATGGCACTGCACTTCACCGCAGCCGAGCAGTATGCGCTGGGTGCGCAGAGCGGCAATGCCACTCGCTCTTTCAAAGCGGAGCTGGTGGCCAAGCCCAACGGCGAGCAAAGCGCGAATAGCACGCTATTCTCGGCTGGTGGCAACCTCTTCTTGCGCTACGAGAATGCCGACACGCTCAAATTTGGATTTGCTTCTTTTGACGGCTCGAAATGGGACGATCATGCAGCCACTGCGCCAGCTCCGAGTGATAGCGATTTTCACACCTATCAGCTTGCTTACAGCGCCGCCAATGATGGCACGGCCAAGCTAGAGCTCCTGATTGATGGGCAGCCGAAAGGCAGCGTGAGCGGCGCGCAAGCCAAGCTCGAGAATGGGCTATCCGCAAAATTCGCCATCGGCAACGAGGTGCATCCGCAAGGCAATGATCGCGGCTTCGTGGGCTATATCAAGCAGGTGCGAATTGGCAATATTAGCTCGGCATGGGAATACGTGCCCGAGGTGGATCGCACTTTGGTGCACGTGGATTTTGAGGGTGCACTGGCCGGGGTGGCTGCCGGGGCGGCGGCTGCGGCGGGAGGCTCACAGTATCAGGCGGCGAGCGAGGAACAGCTCGATGGCACACTCGCTTTCCGGGAAGGCACCGCCGCGCCGAGCGAGAGCGCAGTGGCGCTGCAGGGTGGCACCCAAGGGCTGCAATATGAGGGTAGCGAGCTGGCTTTTAGCGGCGATACCATGGCCGTGCCATTCATTGCGGAGGCGCGCTTCACCCCGAGTGCCACCGATAATATGACCACCATTATCGCGGCTGGCGGCAATATTTACGTGCGCTATGCGGGCGGCAAGCTCGAATACGGCTTCGATTATCAGATTAATGGGAATTGGGCGAGTGCGAAGCAATCCGTTTCCGCTCCCGCGGCGGGCACGGAGCACGTGATTTCGATGGCTTATGTGCCCTCGAGCACCGGCGCGCGCATGGTGGTGTATGTGGACGATACGGCGCAGCAGGAGGTGACGGCGGCGGCGCAAGCAGCGCTCGGCAGCGGCACTCACGGCACGCTTGCGTTTGGCAACGACGTGCACGCGCAAGCGCTGGAGCGCGGCCTGAAAGGTTCGCTGGATGAGGTGCGCATCGCCACCACCACGGAAGCCTTTAACCAAGCCGAGTTTAAGTTGCACTTGCAGCTCAACGACTGCACCGACGTCACGCCAGCAAACTGGATCGATGTGGATTCCAAGGATTCGAATGAATGCATCCGCGCCAAGCTTTCGGCGCTGCGCCCCACCGAGATTCAGGCGCAATATCAGGATTTGGAGCAAATCGGCTTCATCCACTACGGCATCAACACCTATCACAATCAGGGTTGGGGCGATGGCACGGAAGATCCGAAAAGTTTTGATCCCAAGCGGATCGACACCGATCAGTGGGCCAAGGCTTTTGCCGATGCCGGCTTTAAGCTAGTGATGCTCACCGTGAAACATCACGACGGCTTCATGCTCTACGATTCGCGCTACACCGCGCACGATATGGGCTCCACCAACTATCCCGATATGGATATCGTGCGTGATTTCGTGGATTCGGCGCGGGCATACGGCTTAAAGGTGGGCTTCTATGTGAGCACTGCCGATTCTAATCAAGAGATCGTGGGCACTTTCGGCAACGGCAAGCCAAAGCAGGAGCATACCTTCCCTGAAATGGTGGCGAACGACGATCGCCAGGCAGCTTTCGATGCGGGCGAACTCGAAACCTTCCAGGCCAACGTCACCGATTATGGCGCCTATTTCCTCAACACGCTCTACGAGCTACTCACTGAGTACGGCGAGATATCTGAGGTATGGTTTGACGGCGCAAACGGGCACACCACGAAGCGCGAACAATATGATTATGAGGCCTACTATGATCTGATTCACCAGCTCCAGCCGAAGGCGGCGATTGTGAATAGTGCGTATGATGCGCGCTGGGTGGGCAACGAAGATGGCGTGGCGCGCGTGGCGGAATGGAGCCCGCAGGCCACTGGTTGGGCGAGCGATCGCGGCCGCTATTACGTGCAGCCCACCGAGCAGGGCGGAGAAGGGAACGATCTCGGCTCGTTCGCTTCGGTGGCAAACGAAGTGCGCAAAGGCACTGCTACGCGCTTGCACTGGTATCCGGCGGAAGCCGATGGGCGCAACTCGAATAACTGGTTCTGGACGGCGAGCGACACTCAGCGCGATCCAGCCAAGATCATCAACATGTATGAGAAATCCACTGGGCGCAATGCCGTGTTCCTCCTCAATGTGGGGCCGAATATGGACGGGCTTTTCGAGCAAGCAGATCTCGATCAGCTCTCAGATTTTGCAGCCGAGATTCGCTCGCGCTATGCCACCCCGGATTTGGCGCTGGGCAAGAATGCGGTGGTGACGGTGGACGGCGAGGAATCGCCTGCTCCGCTTTTGGTGGATGGCGCCACCAACACTTCCGAAGCTACCGGCAGTGCGCTGCCCACTTACTCTGTGGAGCTGGGCGAGGAGCAGAGTTTCCGCTATCTGGTGCTGGGCGAAGATTCGCGTGCTGCAGGCCAGCAGGTGGAGCAGTGGAATTTGAGCGTGCGTGAGGGCGGCACTTGGCGGCAAGTGGCGAGCGGCCCCACGATTGGCCACCGGCGTAACGTGGATCTGGGAGCCACCGTGCGGGCAGACGCGGTGCGGCTCGCGGTGACGGCGGCGCGCGGCCCGGTGCAGATCTCGCGGCTCGAGGTGCACGATAAAGGGGCGAGCACTAGCGCGGCGGCGCAAAATGCGCCGAGTGTGTATTTCCTGGATCCAAGCGCCGAGCAGGCGGGCGATGGCAGCTCGAAAGATAGCCCTTTGAGCTCTGTGGCGCAGCTTAATACCAAGCAGCTTGCGCCGGGCAGTTTGCTGTATGTGAAGCGGGGGAGCGAGATCGAGGGGTTGCTGCACGGCTTTGGCTATGGCACTGCCGCAGCGCCGGTGCAAATTAGCTATTACGGCGGGGATTGCGAGAGTGCTGACCCGGTGTGGAGCCTAGATGGATTTGCGCAGCGCTTGAGCACTGCCCAGATGCTCGAAGCCACTGGTTTTGATGATCGGGGCTGGAAGTATGTGGCTGATCCGGTGCTGCCTGCCGGCGCGAGCGTAGAAAAAGAGCCACTGCTGGAATGCCCGGTGGATCCCGAGGAGCCAGAGGAGCCGGAGGAGCCTAAGAGGGTGACGCCGGAAGCGCCAGCATCAAACGTGGTGGCTGGTGCTGAGGATCCCGCCGATTGCGATACGGCGCCGTGGATGCAGCTCACGGCTACTGAGCATGTGAGCTACACCGTGATCGTAAATGGCGTGGATGGCACAGAGCGCGAAGTGAGACCTCAGAATGGCCGCGTGGAATATGGGTACGGCGAGACGATCACGGTAACTGCTGTAGCAGAAGAAGGCTATACGCTGGCCAACGGCGCGCAGAAGCTATGGAGCTGGACGGCTCCCACTCGCGAAAAGCTAGGCTGCCCTGTATCGGAAAAGCCAGTGACGCCGGAGGGTCCGGCTGAGCTGGAAAAGGGCGGTGCTAGTAGTGTGCAAGGCGCTTCGGCTCAGGCAGATGTGCGCAAGCTTTCGCATACTGGCTCTGCTTTAGGCTGGGCGGGGCTAGCAGCGCTTGGCCTCGCGGCTGCTGGTGGGCTGCTGGTGGCTGGCCGCAAGCGGGCTTGATTAAAAAAAGTGGGGCATAGGCGCTGGGTGCCAATGCCCCACTTTGCTCTCCCCGCGACTCGCGCGAGAAGACGGCGTGCATGAGAAAATTGGACTGACCGATTTTCTCAGCAAATACGGCGTGTGGCACCCGATTGCCGCCACAGCGCAATCAAACAATCGATATTTATCTTTGGCACAAGGATAGGAATATGGAAAACGCAATAGGTGTGAAGCCGAAGCAGGCGCAGGCGCTAGTGCGCGCGGCGGCATGGCTGGCTGCGCTGGTAATGGCTCTTGGGCTGCTGGTGGCAGCGCCGAGTGTGGCTCATGCGGCGGCTGTGGAATACCAGATTTATCCCACGCCGCATAGCGTGAGCTATGGCGAAGGCAGCGTGGCGCTGGGCAAAGCTGATCTAGTGATCGAAAGCGGCATTGACGCCGAGACCCAAGCTCGGCTCGACGAGACGCTACTGCTGCAGGCGATCCCCGGCGTCACTTGGAAAGGCGATGCTGCGCTGCCAGCGGGAGATGGACTTTCGGTGCTGGTGGGTATCAAGGGATCCGGCGGCGCTGTGGATAAGCATGTGGCGCAGCTGGTGCAAGACGGCCAGCTGAGCTACGATTCGCAGCTTTTTACCAAGATTGATTCCTATCTGCTCACGGTGGTGCCAGCGGCAGCGGGGGAGCGCGATGAGATCATCGTGCTGGGCAAAGACACCGATGCTGCATTCTATGGGCTTACTTCGCTCTATCGGATTTTCCAGCAAGCCTCGGGTGAGCAAGTGCGCGAAGTGCAGCTCGAAGATTACGCCGACGTGCGCAACCGCGGCTTTATTGAAGGCTACTATGGGGTGCCGTGGAGCACGCAGAGCCGCATCAACCTAATGACTTGGGGTGGCTATCACAAGCTCAATTCTTATTTCTATGCGCCGAAAGACGATCCGAAGCACAATGCGCAGTGGCGTGAACTATATACCGAAGAGGAGATCACCACTAAAATCGAGCCGCTCGCCAAGGCTGGCAATGATTCCAAGACCCGCTTTATCTATGCTTTGCATCCCTTTATGAGCAATCGGATCAGGGTTGATGATGAAGTAGATAATTATGACGAGTCGCTCAAAAAGCTGCAGGCCAAATTTCAGCAGGTAATCGATGCAGGCGTGCGTCAAATCGCGATTTTGGCAGACGATGCGGGCGATGCTGGTGAAGATGTTTACGTGCGGCTGCTCGAAGACATGACCGATTGGATTCACGGCTTGCAAGCGCAAAAGAATGCCGATGGCACGCCGAAATATCCGGGGCTGAAAGATACGATCGTATTCTGCCCCAGAGCCTACATGGGCTATGGCGAAGCTTGGTATGCGCAGCTTCCAGCGACGATTCAGGTGATGAACACTGGCGGCGATATTTGGGGTGCTGCTCGCCACGAGTTCTTTGAGCAGTTCAAGAATAATTCAGGCGGCCGGGGCACCTTTATGTGGATGAACTTCCCTTGCTCTGATAACAACAAGAACGCCTTGCATATGGCCAACTACGAGAACTTCCTCAAGCTCGACGTGCAGCCCGGCGATCTGGAAGGGCTCGTGATGAACCCGATGCAGCAGTCGGAGGCCAGCAAAGTGAACCTCTTCCTCGGCGCTGATTTCGAGTGGAACCTCTGGGAAGGCAGCTACGAGCATGCCGATCAAGCATGGAAGGATTCCTTCTCCTACGTGGATCACAATTCACATGAAGCCACTCCCGCTTCGAATGCGCTCCGCGATCTATCGCAGCACCTGCGCCGCATGGTGGGCGCTGGCAACGTGTGGGAAGGCCGCGAATCAGCAACCCAAAAAGATGAGCTGCTCGCCTTCCAAGCTGCGGCTAAAGCGGGCACAGTTTCGCAAGAGCAGGTGACGGCGGTGCGCGCGATTTACGATGCGCTCGAGCAGCCAGTGGCCACCTATCGCGAATCTGGCGATCCCTATATGGAAGCGCAGATCCGCCCGTGGCTCAACGCTTTTGATGATCTGCGTAAAACTGCGGATCTCTTCCTCGATGCCTATCAAGCCAAGCTCGATGAGCGCACCGATGATATGGTGGCCAACTATCAAGCTGGCACGGCGATGCTAAATACCTACAAAGAAGCCAATATCTTCCCGTGGATGCCTTATCCGGGCGACAAACGGCCAGTGGCGCAGGTGGGCATGGCGTATTTAACCCCCACGCTCGACGTGATGGCAGCTTCTTTGAAGCAGCAAGTGCAGTTAGCCATGGATCCGAACGCATTGATCTTCAGCTACATCACTAGCCGCACCGACACCCCGGTGGGAGATGTGGCTTCGGTGCTAGATGGCAACGATGGCACCGGCGTCACCTACAAGAGCCCAAATTCGATAACCACCGGCACCTACGTGGGTGTGCTCGCGAATCGTGCTTTCGACCTTGATGCGGTGAAGTTTGTGCTAGGCGATGCTTCGGGCAAGAACTACATGGATCATGGGCAGTTGCAGGTGACGACGGACGGCGAGCACTGGACTCCGGTGGAGGGCGCTGCGGAGGCTACTACGTCACCCGTCACCTACTCGGGGCTTTCCGTGAGCGGCGTAAAGGGAGTACGGCTCTATGCCACGCAAGACAATTCGCTCGATGCTTGGTTGGAAGTGAAAGAAATCGCGGTGAATCCGGTGCCACAGCCCGCATATTCACTCGAGAATATGAGCATCTATAGCGGCAATTATGCGAACCTTACAGACAGCAATTTGGATGGTAACCCGCTCTGGATACGGCCAAATGGCTCGGACAGTACGCCAGCCGGGGCGGCAGTGGTGCTCACCTATCCCACGCCGCAAGAGATCACGAAAGTGGTGTATGCGCAGCCGGCGGGCGGCGATGAGATCACCGACGGCGTGCTGGAATACACCTCAGATGGCTCTAGCTGGAAGCAATTGGCGCAAATTGGCAGCGGTAACAACACGGTGGATGTGAATCCTGCAGTGAGTGCTTTGGCAGTGCGGGTGCGCAATAAAGCTGCCACCGGCAAGTGGTGGAAGATCAACGAGTTTCAGGTGATCACCAAGGCTCAACAAGCCGTGGATAAGAGTGCTCTGAAAGGTAATATCGCGCAAGCGCAGGGCAAGAAAGAAGCCGACTATACGGTGTTTACTTGGCAAGTGCTAAGTGGCGCGCTGGCGCAGGCGCTCGAAGTGGCAGGGCGAGCCACGGCTTCGCAAGAAGAGGTGGATCAGGCCTCCGAGCTACTGGCCAATGCGATTGCGGGCTTGCGACCGAGCACCGGCGGGGAGACGACCGGCGGCAATGTGCCTGTGGATCCAGATAAGTTGGAGAGCGTGGTGCTGCCTACCGATTTCAGCAAGTTGCGCACCATGCTCCAGGTGAAAGAATCGCTGGTACCGGCTGAATACACCGTGGATAGCTGGGCTGCCGTGACGGCGGCGCAGGCGAAAGCCGAAGCAGTGCTCGCGGATACCAAGGCGAGCCAAGCTGAGGTGGATGCTGCGCTGGCGGCTTTGAATGATGCAGTGAAAGCGCTAGAGCCAAAGAGCGAGCCGGATACGCCGGGCGACAAGGAGGAACCAGTGACGCCGGAGCAGCCGAGCGATCCCGAGCAACCAAGTGAGGTTGACACTCCGGCAGCACCGCAAGTGAGCAAGCTAGCACAGACAGGCCTGGAGATCGGCTCGCCAGCTTTGGTGGCTTTCTTGCTGATAGTGGGCGGCAGTCTAGCCGTACACCGGAAAATGCGCGAGAGCTGAGGAAATGAAGTGAGAATGAGAAGCGGAAAGTTTAGGGTAAAAGCGTTTGCAGCAGTGGCGGTGGCGCTCGGTATAGCGCTCGGCGCAGTGCCAGCCTTTGGTGCGCCTGGTGACGGCGAGGTGAGCGTGGGCAGCGGCGCGGGCGAAGCTGGGCAGAGTGCGCGCCCAAGCTATGATGAGGTGTACCAGATCGTCGATCAGGTGGATTCGTATAGCAACAACGGGCGCGAATACGGATCAAGTTATCTGAAGTTCGCCTTTGACGGTGACCCGAATACCCACTGGGAGACGGGCAGTAAAAACGATGCCGATTTCAAAAACTATGTGGACGTAGTGTTTAAGCAAACCACTGAGATCGGCAGGCTGGTTTATTACCCGCGGGTGCTAGGCGACCGTGGGAAGGGCTATCCCACTGAGCTTTCTGTGTATGCCTCCGAAAGCGAGCAGGGCGAAGATTTCGAGTTGGTGCATCACAGCTCGCAGCAGGCAGACACAGGGGCGCTCACTATTGATTTCGACCAAGCCTATAGTTTTAAGCTGCTGCGCTTCCAATTCGATGCGGCGCATAAAGACTGGGCGGCAATGGCTGAGCTAAAGTTTTACAAATACGATCAGCTCAATCACGACGTGCACGCGCTTTTCACCAACGGCACCTTCACTAAGCTGGCTTCCGGCGTCACCAGCAATCAAGTGGAAGCGCTCTATCAGCAAAGCCTTACCCACCCGGATGCTGGCCTCACCGCGCTGCTCGAATCGGCGCGCGAGCTGCTCGCGGGGGTAGATCTTGAGGCGGATGTGATCGAGCTGAGCCGCACTGGCGATCCGCGCAGCTACAGCGCGAATGTGCTGAAAATGAGCAGTTTTGGCTCGGCTCTGCTGCCTACCGGCATTGCGGCTCGCTCCGGCGAAACCTTGCGCGTGTATGTGGAAGCTGATCCAAAAGCGCCGCTACCGCGCCTCGTCACCTCACAATCAGTGGGGATTTATTCAAATTGGAAGGCTTCCCACCAGCTTCATGTGGGTGAAAACGTGATCACCGTGCCCAGCTTCGATAATGTGGCTGGCACCGTGGCAGGCGGGCCGCTCTATTTCGAGAATCCATACACGCCGAGCGAGCAGCCGGTGGCGCCAAAGGTGCGCATTGTGGGTGGCTACGATTTCCCCTTCTTCAAAGATGGCGATAATGTGGCGGATTTTTTGAAGGAGCTGCGGGATTACACTGCGCTGCGCACGGAAAATCCCGATCAATATGGCGATATCGTGGAGATTGCAAATGATTTCGTGACGGCGAGCGGTGTGCTCGCCAACGCGCAAGACTATCTGGATGGCTCCTCGGATCCGCAAAAAGCGTTGGATTTTGCGAAAGACCGGGTGCAAAAGCTACTGGCGCTCTCCGGCGTGACCGGATTCTACGGGGTCACCAATGCTAAAGGCGTGGCGAATCCGGTGGCGGAATTTAAACCTGCCTCGCCCACCGAAATGCCAATCCCGCGGCACATGATCCGGCTGGTGCGTATGCCCAGCGCCGGCTATTTCGCTTATGCCTCTGGCGACCATACGGGCGTGGGTGAAGGCACGATGACTTCGATTTTCAAGGGTGGCTATTACGGTTGGGCAATTCCGCACGAGCTTGGGCATCATTTCGATTCGCCGAAGGCCACTTGGGTGGAGCGCTCCAACAACATGTGGGCGGGCTACAATCAGGTGGTGCTGCAAGGCGAGGCGGATCGTATTAGCGATGCCGAGTATGAGGAAATCTTCACCAAGCTTGCGCCCGATAATTACGCCGATCTTTTTGGTAGTGAAGAGCGATACAACATTGAGTTTGCGATGCTCTGGCAGCTTTATCTTTACGATCACGATTTCTGGAAGGAGTACCAGCTGGCCGCGCGAGCTGGGGATTTCGCAGGTCTTGATGAGCCGCAGCGCATGGTGGCCTTGGCTTCCGAGGCGTTGGGTTTTGATGCCAGCGATCATTTTGATCGTTATCGCTATTTCGAGCGGCGGTATCCGAACCTCAGCGCTGAAGAGCGGCAGGCGGTGAAAGATACCGTGGCCGAGCAGATCAAGAAGGCTGGAATTCCAGTGCGCCCGGATAATGCGCGCACTTGGTATATGTGGACCAAGGCGGCTGATGATGTGAAAGCAGCGGCCGCGGCTGCCGGCACTGGGCCAGTGGGCGAGCCTGCGGCGGCTGGGCGCACTTTCGCTGATTTGGCTCCGGTGCAGATAGATTCAGTGCGCTATGGCACAGGCACGGGCGAAGACGGCAACGGCACAGTGACGGTGCAGCTTAGCGACCCGCTAGTGCGGGATGCCGCGCGGCTGGGCTATGAGGTGAGCATGGATGGCAAGGTGTTGGCCTTCACCCGTTCCAATGCATTGAAGGTGGCGCTGCCAGCGGGTACGAATACTGATGCCTCGCATCGCTTCACTGTGCGTGCTTTTGATCTGGAGCTCAACCCCACTCGCGAAAGCAGCGGCTTTACGGCGAGCGCAGCGGATCCGCAAATTGCGGTGGTGGGCGCTACCGTGGTGCCGGTGGGCGCGGATGCGGATGCGGTGCAGGCGATGGTGCAGGCGTATAGCGCTGCTGGCGAGCCGCTCAAGGCTATTGCAGATACTAGCGGCGTGAAGTTTGATACGCCGGGCACCTACCCAGTGCGCTTCACGGCCAAGGATAGTGCTGGGCACACCGTCACCCGCACTGTGACGGTAAACATTGCTGCGGAAGTGAAATCGCTTTCTAAAGATGGCGATGCGGGGATCATGCCCGCCGAATCCAAGGTGGCATGGCCGGAAAATAGTGGACCTTCATACAACAAGAAGATTCAAAGCCAACGCAAGATTTCACTGCCGGTGCATGATGTGCTCACCGGGGAGGATCGGGCTCCGGATCACGAATACGAGCAGGGGATCGTGGCGCACGCCAACTCGCGGCTGGTGTATGACCTTTCCGAGCTAAAGCCGCAGTATTTCGAGGCATTCGTGGGGATCGACGGTGCTGTGGATCGCGACAAAGCTCCCAGCTCCGTCACTATGAAAGTGATTGCTGATGGGCGCACGATCTACACTTCGGGAGTGATTGGCGCTGCCACCCCAGCGCAGCAGGTGAAGCTGGATATCACAGGCGTGAAGCAATTAGAGCTGGTGGCGGATGCAAACGGCTCAAACAGTTCGGATCATGCTGCTTGGGCAGATGCCAAGATTTCGCTGCTCCCGGCCGATCCGGAGCAGCCTGGAGGCTCTGAAGGCAGCGGCGAACCAGAGGAACAAGAGCAGCCACTGGAGCAGGGAGAACCGAGCGAAAATGAGCCGGCAGTGGTTTCGAATGCCGTGGCTACACCGGTTGCTAGCACAGCTAATGTAGCTCGCACTCCAGACACTGGTGCGCACACAGCTATGGCTGGTCTGCTTGCGCTGGCGCTGGCGGCTTTGGGTGGGCTGCTGGTGGCTGGCCGCAAGCGAGCGTAGCGCCAGCTTGCACACCTCGGCGTCACCGCCGTCACTTGGCCACCGCCGTCACTTGGCCACCGCCGTCACTTGGCGTCCGATTTCCAGGTAGGTTAGCAATTCGCGCTACACTTGGAAAGGTTATGCCGGATTTTTAAGGAGGAAATGTGTCGGGACATTCTAAGTGGGCCACCACGAAGCACAAAAAGGCAGCTATCGACGCTAAGCGCGGCAAGCTTTTCGCGCGGCTGATCAAGAATATTGAGGTGGCGGCGAAGACTGGCGGCCCGGATCCGGATGGCAACCCCACGCTTTTCGATGCGATTCAGAAGGCCAAGAAGAATTCGGTGCCGGCCGATAATATCGACCGCGCGCTCAAGCGTGCCAGCGGCGAAGGCAAAGATGGCGTGCAATATGAATCTATCACCTACGAAGCCTACGCAAACGGCGGGGTGGGCGTGATTATTGAGTGCCTCACCGACAATCGCAATCGCGCTGCGAGCGACGTGCGCGTAGCGCTCACCCGTAACGGCGGTGCGCTGGCCGAGAGTGGATCGGTGAGCTATATGTTTGCGCGCAAGGGCGTGGTGGAAGTGCCGAAAGCCGCTGGCGTAGACGAAGATACGCTGCTTATGGCGGTGCTCGATGCCGGCGCCGAAGAGGTGACGGACGAGGGCGAAGCTTTTGAGGTGCTCTCCGATCCCAACGATGTGGTGGCGGTGCGCAGCGCGCTGCAGGATGCTGGTATCGATTACAACTCGGCCGAAGTGCAGCTGGTGCCGAGCATGAAGGTGGCGGTGGATCTCGAGGGCGCACAGAAGGTGCTAAAGGTGCTCGATGCGCTTGACGATCTCGACGACGTGCAGAATGTGTATTCCAACGTAGACATTCCCGAAGAAGTGGCGGCACAGCTAGACGAGGAGTAGCGTGCGAATCTTGGGCGTGGATCCGGGGCTCACTCGCTGCGGGCTAGGCGTGATTGAGAGCCACGGCGGGCGGCGGGTGAGCTTGATAGACGTGGACGTGGCGCGCTCTAAGCCAGAGATGGCGCCACAAAAGCGGCTCCTGATTATCTACAACAAGCTCGAAGAGACGATTCGCCTGCAACGCCCCGATGAGATTGCTTTCGAGCGGGTGTTTGCGCAAGATAATGTGCGCTCACTAATGGGCACTGCGCAGGTGGCTGGCATTGTGCTGCTAGCGGCGGCGCAACACGGCATCCCGATCGCCTCCCATTCTCCGAGCGAAGTAAAGGCCGCCGTCACTGGAAATGGCAGAGCCGAAAAACGCCAAGTACAGCTGATGGTGCAGCGGATCCTGGGGCTCCCAGAGCTGCCGCGGCCGAAAGATGCCGCCGATGCTTTGGCGATTGCGATTTGCCACGCCTGGCGTGGGGGAGCGATCCACATGGAGAGCGACGATCCCACGCGCGCCCAGCACGGCGGGGCGGGGATGCTGCCCCGAGCGGAAGGGCCAGACCTCACTCCGGCGCAAATAATGTGGGCGCAGGCGGAGCGGCTGAGCTCGCGCCACGGCGCAGTGGCACCAAAATAATCAGCAGTGGCACCAAAATAATATTGCGTGCCCTCGTCTTAGTTGCGTTAGGTGCAAAACTTACTTCTAGTAGCTTTATAAAATCGTGACCTTCGCCCTATTTTCCATTTTTCCCTATCTATAGTGTGGTGCTCACTACTGTATTTTCCGACATATTAGTCTTACAAAGCTGTGGCTAATGGTGCCGGCACGCAGTGAGTTAGTACTGCAAAGCACAACTACTAAATCGGGGAAAACATGAGAATAAAGACTGCGTGGGCCACCCTCGGCGTAGCTGCTATAGCGTTTGCTGGGCTGATGCCAATAGCAAATCCAGCCACGGCTGCGCCAAGTGAGCAAATCATCCCGGCTATTGCAGCCGCGGATTTGAGTGCAGTGGCTGTTTCGGATGAAGCGCCAGAAGAGCCTGACCCAAATGGCGAAGCTGCAGCTGCTGTGGATGGCGACGTGAACACCTTCTGGCATAGTGCATACTTGCCAGCTGAGAAGGAGTATCCGCACTGGATCTCGGTGCAGCCTTATCAAGGTGAGGATCTGAAATCTTGCAATATCACTGGTTTGAACTATTTTCAGCGCCAAGGTGGCACTGGCGGTGGGGCCAAGAACGGCATCCTAGGAGGCTATGAAGTATATGCCTCGGATACCAAGCCCAAAGCCACTGCCGATCTCACCGGCTCGCTTGCCACAGGCACTTTTGTGGATAAAGATGAGGTGCAGTCGGTCACTTTCAACGCTGTGGATAAGCAGTTCATCACGCTAAAAGCCACAAGCACGGCAAACACCGATCCCGCGAAGCAAAAGCTTGCCACCATTGGCGAACTGCAACTGCAAGGCTATTGCACCACTACCGCCGGCAATATCTTGGTGCGTCCAATCGCACCCACGCAATCCGACGATAAAGCATCAGTGAATTTGCCGAACGTGCGCGGGGTGGAATGGAAAGTGAATGGCACCGCTGCCACCGGCACTGCCACGCTGCAAGATGGTAATAACACCGTCACCGCCACTGCGAAAGATGGATACACTTTCCCGAAGAATATTACAGCGGCGGAGACCAGCTTTAGCTTCACCTATGATGGCGCCCCGCTCCCCGTCACCATTCCCGAGCTGAGCGGTGATTTCCAGCGCGGGCAAGGCGAGTGGAAGCTCACGCCCACCACTCAAGTGGTACGTAGCGCAGAAATGAGCGTGCAAGCTGACCTGCTGGTGGCCGAGCTGAATGAGTATTTGAAAGCCGAATCTCAAGCTGGCACTGTGGAAGCTACCGAGCAAGGCTCCGGTATCAAAGTGGTGGTGGATTCATCTCGCGCAGGCACGCTTGCACAAGAAGGCTACGAGCTTAAAATTGAGGCTAGCGGTGTGACCATCACCGGCGCCACCAAGGTAGGTGCTTTCTACGGCACCCGCACGCTCTCGCAAATGCTGCGCCAGCAGCTCACGCTCCCCGCCGGCACAGTGGTGGACAAACCTCAATATGCCGAGCGCGGCGTGACGATGTGTGCCTGCGTGATCAACACTTCCACCGATTGGATTGATCGCTTGCTCACGGATATGGCTGATTTGAAACTCAACCAGATGCTTATCGAATTGAAGGTGAAATCAGAGAAATATCCAGAGACCAACACGTATTCTTACTACACGCCTGAAGATGTGCGCCAGCTCGTAGAAAAAGCTAAGGATTACGGCATCGACGTGATTCCAGAGATCAACTCCCCGGGGCACATGGATGTGTGGTTGGAAAACAAACAAGACTTCATGCTGCCCACCGGCAGTAAGCGGGTGAACCAGCTAGACGTGACCAAACCGGAAGCGATTCAGTTCTACAAAGACCTCATCGATGAATATGACGATGTGTTTAACACCCAATACTGGCATCTTGGCGCAGATGAATACATGATGGGTGATAGCTATTCGAATCACCCAGAGCTTGCGGCCTTCGCTAAAGAGAAGTTTGGCGCTCAAGGCAATGCGGAAGACACTTTTATTTGGTTTATCAACCAGATTAACGATTACGTGAAGACCAAAAAAGGTCCAGATGGCAATCCTAAGATCCTGCGCATGTGGAACGATGGCTATATTTCCGGCGCCACCCAGCAGCTCGATAAAGACATTGTGGTGGAATACTGGAACTCCGCTGGGCGCAATGTGATCGATGTGGTGAATGACAACTACAAAGTGATGAACGCTCACTTGAACTGGTATTGGTCGCGGCCCGGCAGCTATCCCATGAACTATAATCTCGGGGCTGCCTACAACACCGCTCCTAATAGCTTCCCCAGCGGCACGCTCACCACTGATGCACAAAAGCAGCAGCAGACCGGTGTGAAAGCCTCAATTTGGCCAGATGATGGCACGATTGTGACCGAGAATGAGTACGAGGAAGAGATCTATCCTGGGCTGCGAGTGATTTCGCAGATCGCTTGGGATGGCGGAAAGGCTAGTGATGCTTCCACGTACGACCAATTCAAAGCTAGCCGTATCGATAAGATTGGGCGCTCCCCAATGTGGGAAAACGTGAATCGCACTCCAATTGATCCCAGAAATGCAGCAAGCGGCTCTTTCAGCATTAAGCAGGTAGGAAGTGACGGCGTGCTGAGCCTTTTGGGTGCGCATGCGGGTATTGATGGGCAAGATTCCTTCAAGCTGGTGCAAACTCCAGATCAGTACTATCAGCTGAAATCAGTGGCGAGCGGCAAGTGCTTGGGAGTTTATTCAGGTGATAGCCATTTGGGCGTGGTCACCCAAGTGGGGGTGCAAATTGAAGCTACTGATTGTGCGGACGTGAGCGTGGGTAAGCGCGCCAGCGGCGCTGCGCAACGAAACCCACAAAAGTGGCAGATTATCGAAACTGACACTGAAGGGCAGTATGTGATTCGCAATGCCGTGACCCAGCAAAATCTTGCAGTGGCTAGCGGCAAAGAAAACCACGTGGATTTCAAAGCGGATCGCTCGCGCGCGCCAAAAGCTGGGGCGGTAGTGCAATTCCCGGCAGATATGACTGATACCACTTGGGAGATCACGCCGTTCGATGCGCCATTCTCGGTGACTTCCAGCGTGGATGCAGGCACCGTGCATCCTGGTGAAGATACTTCTAAAGCGACGATCACTGTGACGGTGACCAACGATAGCGATGCTCCACTTTCCAATATCACCGTCACCCCGCCTGCGCGGCACGCTGGTTGGAGCATCACGCCAGCCAGCCATCAGATCGATTCGATCCCGGTGGGAGAATCTAAAGAAGTGAAGTTCTTTGTGGCTTCGCAGTGGATTCTGGGGGCTAAGAACTTCATCTTCGACGCCTCAGATGGAGTAAACAAAGCTAGCACTGCTAAAGAGGTGGCGAGCGTGTGCAATGCGCAAGCTGTGAGTCCTACGGCTATCGCTGCTTCTTCTCAGGAAACTACGGAATCGGGTCAAGAAGACGGACGATACGAGCGTGCGGTGGATGGAGATTCCTCCACTTTCTGGCACACCCAGTATTCTGCGCCAGCTGGCACTTTCCCGCACTGGATCAATCTGAAACTCGATAGCACAAAAGATATTTGTGGCTTGATCTATCAAGGTCGCTCTGGTGCCACGCCAAATGGGCGTATCAAAGAATACGAAGTGTATGTGAGCGACACTGAGGCGGGGCTAGCGCCTGGTACACCTGTGAGCACAGGCACTTTCCAAAATAACGATGCGGAGCAAACGGCAGGATTCGTGGCGCGTGGGCAGTATGTGCGCTTGCAAGGGGTCAACAGCGCTTATGCAAACGGTGATTCCTCGGTGATGACTGTGGCAGAGCTGAAGCTGCTCGTCGGTACTGTGCCAAATCAGCTTAAAGCTGCCGTACCGCTAGAGCCGGTGTGGGATGAATCCGATGATACTTACACGATCCAAGCTGTGGAGGGCATCAAATACACCGTAAATGGCCAGGAAGTGGGAGGGAAGGTGAATGTGGCCGCGCCGGCTACGGTGACGGTGGAGGCAACGCTCACCAATTCGGATGCGTATTACATTCCGGACGATGCACCGGAGCAATTTACTCATGCCTTCCGCAAAGCCGTGGCACCTACTGTAGTTCAGTTTGATGATCAAACCTTCGGGTATGAAGTGCCAAACGATCCATACTTCGATTACTTCGTGGGTGGCGCCAAGCTGAATGCGGGCGACAAGGCCACTGTGGGAGCAGGAAACTCCGTGATTGTGGATGCAAAGCTGAAAGCTAATATCTCAGAAGCGGAATATGAGGTGGCGCAGGGCGCTCAAGTGCAATTTGAGCATCAGTTCCCGCAGCAGCCTACTGCGAGTGAGGAAGCGGTGCTTACCTTCGATCTTGGTGGTGGCACACTGAATGGTAAGACTGATGCGCTTACCATTGAAACTCAGGTGGGTAGCACTATCACGATTCCGGATGCCCCTACGCGCGAAGGGTATACCTTCGAGTATTGGGAAGGATCGAAGTATTTGCCTGGCGATTCTTACAAGGTGACGGGCGACCATCAGTTCACCGCCAAGTGGGTGAAGAATAGCACTGACGACCCGGGCACGGACGAACCCGGCACTGATGATCCAGGCACTGATCAGCCCAACCAGCCGGGCGAGCAGAAGCAGGCAGACGTGAAGCGTACGCCAGATACTGGCTCGCGCAGCGCCGGGGTGGCTTTCGCGGCGATAGCACTGGTCGGTGCGGGCGCGCTGCTCGCAGCGCGGCGGCGCCGCGGCGCATAGGCCACAAGTTGAGGGAGAGTGTACCACCACGGCTGTGACTCGCTCCGCGATGGTGCCTAGCCCACAAGTGCGAGGGAGAGTGAGCCCTTTGCCAGAGCTTCACTCTCCCTCAATTCGCACTCATTTTCTCAAATTAAAAGGAAGCCAAGCAGCGTGGATTATGCGCAGCGGCGCAGCTTCATAGCTGCGGCGCACCCGCTGGCTCCGTGATATCCGATTTAGCGAGACCGCAAAGGAATCGCCAAAGCGAAAGCATTTCAATGGGGAAACACAAAATCATTGCAGCAGCAGGCGCTTTAGCGCTGGTGTGTGCTGGGCTTTCGGTGCCAGCACAAGCCGAAGCTGTGTATACGCCACTCACCCAGAGTGATTTCAAAGTGGTCTGGGCATCATCAGAAGCACCAGAAGAGGATCCGAACGGCACCAAAGAGCTTACCCTCGACGGGAAAAGCGACACCTTCTGGCACTCGAAGTGGAGCGGCGGCGAAGCAGCTGCTCCGCACGAGCTCATTTATGATCTTGGGAAAGAAGTCACGGATCTCGGGCGGGTATCGCTCACGCCTCGCCAAGGCAATCTGAGCGGGCACCTGCGCGATTACGAAATCAAGTATTCGGCGGATCAAGCGTGCGCCGAGGCAGACCAGGATTATGCCACTCAAGCCACGTGGAAAGAGGCTAGCACTGGCACTATCACTCAGACTAAGAATGCTGCAGGCCAATATCCTGATGTAAACATCGATTTCGCGCCAGTAGCAGCTCGCTGCGTGTTGGTTTCCATCGTGAATAGCTGGGGCGGCGATGGCAGTGAGAAGACTGCGGCTTCGCTTGCCGAGTTCAATGCCGCCACCGTGACGGGCTGGGAAGAACCGCCTGCACCGCCGGCAACTGATCCGGATGCTGAGCTTGATATCCCGGAAGTGGAAGGCGCTTTCACAATCAGTGACGGCGCCGTCACCGCCACCTTGCATCCTGATTTCCCGCAGGTGATCCAGTATGCGGTGGGCGATAAAGTGCTGGCTGGCAATATCGGTGAGGCGCTCACCAGCATCAACGTGAATGAGAAAGCGCAAGCCGTCACTGTGGATACTCCGCAACAGACAGCCGATAGTGCCACCTATAAGCTCCACGTCACCGCTCTAAATGCCACGATCACCGTGAAAGTGAGTGTAAAAGAGGGCACTCTTACTTGGGAAGTCACCGATATTCAAGATCCAAATGCGAAGATTGATCGCCTTGCTTTCCCTGGTTTGAATTTGGTGACGGTAGATGGCGCCTCGGAGGGCTCCATTATTGTGGCCAGCAACCAGACAAATCGTGCCATAAACTCCGATACCACTATTGATGTGGCTAATGCAGCAGTTAATACTGCAGCAGCGGGCTGGATGGCCGCTATCAACGATAGTGATCTCGCTGCCGGTTTACTTTCTAATGCCGTGGCTGACGACGAAAATGGCAATGCCACCAACGATGGTTCCAAAATCAACAGCCGTTGGCAAGCAAAAGTGCAGCTCTATGAGGGCGTGAAAGCCGCAAGCGTATCGCCCGGATCATTCGTGATATATGGCACTCAGGCACGCGGCGATGGCAAAATCGGGCGCGAAGAGCTGCCCTACGTGCAAGTGCGGGTGGTGGCTGATAAGAATGCCACGGATAGCGTGGATTGGCAGGATTCTGCTATCGCCACTCGCGAACTGATGGTGGCTCGTGGCTTACCAAATGGTTATGAAGAGACGGCGCAGCAAGTGGTGCAACGTATTCCTTTCAATATCGTCTCGCAAGCCACCCACCCATTCTTGCGCACCCTTGATGATACGAAGCGGATCTCGCTCGCCACAGATAATCTTGGCCAGTTAGTGCTGCTCAAGGGATATCAGGCTGAAGGGCACGATTCGGCTCAAGGCGATTATGGCAGTCACTACAATGAGCGCGCCGGCGGTTTTGATGATTTAGTCACGCTCCTTGACGCTTCGCGTGAATACAACGCTAAATATGGCGTGCACGTGAATGCCACCGAAAGCTATTCTGAAGCACAATGCTTTGATGATGGTGAGCATGAAGCCGCAGGCGAAGGCGTGAACTACGAGAACCCCTGCACGCTCAATATGCCACCGAGCGCAGCCTGGGGCTGGATGAACCAGGCCTATTACATGAATTCGGTGCAAGATCTCACATCGAAGAATTTGGTGAATCGTTTCCAGAATTTCCGCGATGAGCTCACCAAGGCTGGCGTGGCAGATCAGCTCGATTGGCTCTACTTCGACGTGTATTACCGCACCGGTTGGCTTGGCAACCGCGTGGCTGAGGAAATGCAGGGGCAGGGTTGGCAAATCGGTTCTGAATGGGCTCACGCCATGACCGACTATTCCAAGTGGAGCCACTGGGCCAACGATGAAGGCTACGGCGCTGACGATAAGGGTTTGAACTCTTTGCTGGCTCGCTTTATTGAAAACTCTTGGCGCGATACCTGGAATCCTGATCCGCTGCTTTCGCACGTGCAGATTCAAGAATTTGAAGGATGGACAGGCCAAACCGATTACGCCCGGTTTATCAACAACGTGTGGCAGCGCAACCTGGCAGTTAAATTCTTGCAACAATCCGACCTGCTCACCTACGAGCAGGCGGCGGCAGGCAAAGAGGGTAGCGCCACTTTTGCCAACGGCACCGAGGTGCGCACCCCGCTCGCTGCGGAGGCTTCGGGATGGGATCTCACCTACAACCGCACCATTTCTTATGATGGCAAAGAGGTGTTCAAGAACGGCGGCGCTTACTTGCTGCCTTGGGGCACCGAAGACAACGACGGCGTGGGCGTGGGCGACGCCATGGCCGGCGGCACCAAGATGTACCACTACAACCCGGCTGGTGGCTCCACCACTTGGCAGCTCACCGGAGCATTCGCTTCCGATCCCAGCTTCACCCTTTATAAGCTAGGTGACGACGGACGCGAGGAGATTGGCACCGTCACCAATAGCAATGGCTCGGTGACGATCGAGGCAGAGCGCAACACTCCATACGTGCTCTATCCGAATGCGGCGCCTGCACAAGCTGAACCGGACTGGGGCGAAGGCAGCAATATCTCCGACCCCGGCTTCTATTCCGGGAATCTGGATGCTTATGAAGTGCAGGGCAATGTGAGCATTGTGGATCCACTCTATGCAAATGGCGGGCGCAACCTTGGCCGCGTGGCTAAGCTCGGTGCGGGCGAGGCCTCGCTGAGCCAAGATCTAGAGTTGACTAAAGGCGATTACTCGATCTGGGCTTGGGTGGAGATCCAGCCTGGTAAAGAGCGTGCGGTGACGATGAGCGTGAGCGGCGATGCGAAAGCCGTGGGCAACCAGACTGTGCTAGATGGCGTGCCTACTTCGCAAATCACCAAGAGTACCGCGCTGAACGGCACTGCTTCTGATGAGAAGCTGCGCACCTACTTCCAGCGCATGCGCGTCACCTTCCACACCGATGGCGGCGGCGTCACCTTCAAGATTGCTGCTGATGAAAACAAGGTGGCGAGCGTACTGGTAGACGATCTGCGCGTGGTGGATTACGTGCCGCCAGTGGATCCGAATCCTACCGAAGAGACTGTGTTCTTCGATGATCTCGAATCGGTAGACACCGGGTACTGGCCGTTTGTGACCGGCAAAGACCGCGCTGGCGGCGATGCCCAGACTCAGATGGCTGAAGATCACCCGCCGTATTCCGATGCTGGTTGGTATGGCAAGAACAAGAACGGAGCTGTGGTATCCGGTGGCAAGCAGACCGACAACGTGCTGGATGGCAAGTGGAGCTTGCTCTCGCACGAAGAAGGCAAAGGCCAAGTGACCCGCACGATCCCGGCTTCGGTGCCATTCGAAGGCGGCAAGACCTACCGGGTGTCGATGGATTACCAAAATGCCTACGCCGGCGAATATGAGCTCGTGGTGGGGCGCGACACTGTGGACCAGGCCAGCAGCCAGATCACCAGCACCATTATGAAATCCCTGCCGGTGCCGCAGGCTCACGGCGTGGGCGCCGGCGGCGAGGGCACCAAGGTGCTCAGCGTTGAATTCACCACCGGTATGGATGGCGATTATTGGTTCGGCTTCAACAAGAAAGGCGGCAGCCCGGCTTCCGATCTGAGCATCGACAACATCCGGGTGGAGCTCATTGACGAGAATCCCGATGCTATTGCAGGCAGCGCCACACCGTCACTAAGCTTCTCGCAGGCCGCAGTGATGGCGGGCGAATCCGTGATTGCCGCCACCGGCGCCGACTTCTTCGAGCAAGGCACGCCCACCAATATCACCACCACGCTGACAGGGCCAGCAGGCTGGATTATTAAAGCCGCCGGTGATCCGGTGGGTGATACTGCTGCTCAAAACTGGAGTGTGCAGGCACCTGGCGACGCTACGGCTGGTGATATCACCTACACCATTCGATACGACGTGGATAATGACGGAAAGTATCGCGAGGTGAGCATCACCAAGCAGCTCCCCGTCACTAAAGGCCTCGAAGCCGGCGAAACCTGGCTCTCCAATTTACCTTGGAGCGAAGAGCGAAACGGCTGGGGGCCAGTGGAACGCGACCTGGAGAATGGTGAGCAGGGCCTTGGCGACGGCACGCCTATCGTGATGGGTGGCACCACTTATCCGAAAGGTATTGGTATGCACTCGGTGGACAACAACACACCAGCCAACGTGAGCTTCGATCTCGGTGGCAATTGCTCCGTATTCAAAGCCACTATTGGCGTGGACGATACGCAGCCAAATGGTTCAGTGACCTTCACTGTGCTGGGCGATGGTAATACGCTCTATGGGCCGAGCGATACTATTACTAAGGCCGGGGGCACTAAGGATATTTCCGTGGATATCACTGACGTGAAGAAACTGCAGTTGCAGGTGGGCACAGCTGGTAATGGGAATGGCAACGATCACGCTAACTGGGGTGGAGCCAAGGTGACTTGCGCTGAAGCTGAGGATAGCGTGGCTGTGGTGGCTACCGACGGGGTAGGCCAAGTGGGAACGCCAATTGCTGCGATTCCAGTGATAGTGACGGCATTGGCGTCTAGCTCGTCTGATTACACTGTGGAAGTGACCGGCCTTCCGAAGGGGCTCTCGTACAACACTGAAAAAGGCGTGATCGAGGGCACCCCTGAAGAGGAGTTTGACGGCGAAGTGACTGTTGCCGTCACTCAGGACGGGAAGAGCGCTTCTACCACGATTCGCTTGATTGTCGGGGATGGAGCTAGCGAGTCGGTGCTTCCCGTGATCGATCCGGTGGCGGGGCAGTCGGTGCAGGTGAATAAGCCGATAGCTGATGTGACGCCAACTGGCAAGAATGTGGCGGAATTCGGCATCGAAGGCATCTTGCCCAAAGGCTTGGTGTGGGATGCCGATACGCACACGCTTTCCGGCACGCCCACAGAGGTAGGCAGCTTCAAGCTCTTCGTGGTGGGCAATGACGGCGGGGCAAATGGCTCGCTCGATGCAGTGCCAGTGAGCTTCACGATCCACGTGACTCCGGAGCCGCCGAAGCCGGTGGAAGCCACGCAGCCATCGGTGAGCGATCCGGGCAGCTGTACCGTGCAACCATTCGTCACTATTCCAGATACCGCAGGGGTGCAGTACTACTTGAACGGCAAGGCTGTGGAATCCGGCAAGCACGAATATGCATACGGCATCACCGTCACCGTGACTGCGCAGGCGAAGCTGGGATACGAGCTCACCAACGCCGAAGCGGCAGCCACCGGGTGGCAGTTCAGCTCGGATGCATGGGATGCGGATAAATGCGGCGAGCCAGAGCCGCCAGCTCCGGATTCGGATTTGGATCCCGCTCCGCAGAGCAAACCTAGCGTGGCTCGCACGCCCAATACTGGTGCGCAACTGGCTATTGCGGCTGGCTTAGCACTGGTATTGCTGGGCGCAGGCGGCGTGGCAGTGGCGGTGCGGCGGCGCCACTGCTAGTAGCTGAAGAACTAGCCTAATATTGGGGACGGAGCGTAGCGCTATAGGCGTGGGTTCCGTCCCCAAATTGTTACCTGCGCTAAAGCTGCACTGGCGCAGCCGCTTTCGCTACACTTACTTTTTAGAACTGTTGTTCGATTAGCGATGAGGATATTAGTGGCGAGGAGGCGCAATGATTGCATCGCTCAGTGGCAGCGTGCTGGCAGTGAGCGCGGGCACGGCAGTGATTGACGTGGGCGGCGTGGGGATGGAAATACAGGCAACCCCCAACACTTTGGCAGCGCTGCGCGTAGGGGAGCAGGCCCATGTGCACACCAGTCTTGTGGTGCGCGAAGATTCACTCACACTCTTTGGCTTTGAATGTATTGATGAGCGCGATGTATTCAACATCCTGCTCGGCGTCTCTGGCATCGGCCCACGCACTGCCCTCACTGTGCTTTCTGTGCTCCCTCCAGATGAGCTGCGCTCCGCCGTCACCAATAAAAATGAAGCGGCGCTCACGCGCGTGCCTGGCATCGGCAAAAAAGGTGCTCAGCGCCTAATACTTGAAATTGGCACGAAGCTAGGCCCAGCTCTCGGTGCTGGAGCTAATGGCGCCGATGCTGGCCGAGCCCAGCCTATAGTTGTGGTGGATCAAGACGTGGTGGCAGCCCTAGTGGGGCTCGGATGGCCAGAAAAGCTGGCTTCCGAGGCAACCGCACAGGCGCGCGCTAATGGAGCAGATGCGGCGCCAAGCGTGGCAGAATTACTCAAGAATTCGCTGCGAATATTGGGAAGTAGGCGCTAATGGGAATCGAAGATTGGGAGATCACCTCTCTAGAAGCGAGCAATTCTGAGCGCGCCCAAGAGGCGGCATTGCGCCCCAAGCACTTGAGTGAATTTGTGGGGCAAGAAGTGGTGCGTGGCCAACTATCGCTAGTGCTTGATGCAGCGATTGCGCGCGGAAATCCGCCCGATCACGTGTTGCTTTCCGGCCCGCCCGGGCTGGGGAAGACTACGCTCGCAATGATCATTGCTGCTGAAGTGAAAGGCTCGCTGCGGCTCACTAGCGGCCCCGCGATTCAGCATCCGGGCGATTTGGCGGCGGTGCTTAGCTCGCTGCAGGAAGGCGACGTACTCTTTATCGACGAGATTCACCGGCTGGCGCGCACTGCCGAAGAGATGCTTTACCTAGCGATGGAGGATTTCCGGGTGGACGTGATGGTGGGCAAAGGGCCGGGCGCCACCTCGATTCCGCTGCCGCTGCCACCATTCACCGTGGTGGGTGCCACCACCCGCGCTGGCCTGCTCCCGGCACCGCTGCGCGATCGCTTCGGCTTCACGGCGCATCTCGATTATTACAGCTACGCGGAGCTGGCAAAAATCGTGGAGCGCAACGCGATCAAGCTCGCAGCCGAGATCACGCCCGATGCCGCCGCCGAAATAGCATCGCGTTCCCGAGGCACGCCGCGCATTGCCAACCGGCTGCTGCGCCGGGTGCAAGATTGGGCGCAGGTGCGCGGGAGCGGGGTGCTCGATCTGGCGGCAGCGCAAGCAGCGCTGGAAGTGTTTGAAGTAGACGAAAGCGGGCTAGATCGGCTGGATCGCTCGGTGTTGGAAGCCATTTGCACCCGTTTTGGTGGCGGGCCCGTGGGGCTCACCACGCTCGCAGTCTCGGTGGGCGAAGAGCCGGAGACGGTGGAGACGGTGGCCGAGCCGTATTTGGTGCGCGAAGGATTCTTGGTGCGCACCCCGCGCGGGCGCATGGCTACGGCGAAAGCTTGGGCGCATATTGGGCTTAAGCCGCCAGAAGGGCCACAAGGCGCACTTTTTGAAGCCTAATAGCATTCAGCTCGCCCAATGCAGGCAACGTCACAAGCCCACCCCTGAGTGCTAATTCATAAAAAACCCTAAAAGGCGGTAAACTTTTTCACGGTCTAATATTTGGCAAACGTGGAGTGTTTATATGGGTTTCGAGATTATCCTTCTGGTAGGCATGATTGTGCTGCTCTTCTGGTGGATGAGCCACAGTGCAAAAAAGCAGCAAGCAAAAATACGTGACGAGCGTGACGCCGCAGTGGTGCTTGGCGCGGCTGTGATGACCACCTCCGGTTTCTTTGGAAAGATCGTAGATATTGATGGTGACGCCGTCACTCTCGAATCTCCAGATGGTACCGAGACTGTTTGGCTTAAATCAGCTATTTCTCAGGCCCGTGAGATCCCTGTGGCAGATGTAGCTGAAGACACTGAGGCAGCTGAGAATGCCCTAGCAGTGCCAGCCGTTGAGGAGAATGCAGGTACTGATAATGCCAATGAAGCGCCAGGCGAAGATATTACCGAGCACAACGAAGAAGAGAAGTAAAGTGGCTGAAAAGAAAGTATCGAAAAAGCGGTATCAGGCCGGCAAACGCCTCGCGGTACTCACCGTGCTGGTAGTCGCTCTCGTGGGCGCACTCGGCGTGGGCACTGCGATAAGCAAAAATAGCAATCGATTCACCCCCGATTTGGCTCTCGACCTTGAAGGCGGCACACAGTTAATCCTGACGCCGATCACCACTGATGGTTCGCAGATCACAGATAGTGATGTGGCTCAAGCTATCGAAATCATTCGCCAGCGCGTAGATGCATCAGGCGTGGCTGAAGCAGAAATCACCTCCCAAGGTGGATCGAATATTGTGGTGGCGCTCCCTGGGGAGCCGAGCCAAGCCACTCTCGATTTGGTGCGCACCTCGGCCGTGCTTCGTTTGCGGCCAGTGCTCACGGCTATGGCTCCGAATGCGCTTTCGAGCGCTGACGTGCAAGCAGCGCAAGCCCAGGCCACCGTCACTGAAGGCGGTGACGCCGAAGTGCAGGTAGAAGGCGAAACACAGGGTGAGGCCGAGGCGGCAGCCGAGGATGCAGCAGCACAGCCAGCCGAGCAAGGCACTGCAACTGAAGGTGACGGCGCAGCTGAAGATGCGCAGCCAGCCCCAGAACTCACTGCGGAAGAGCTGCAAGCGGAAGCTTTCAAGCTCGCTGATACCAACGGCGATGGCCAGCTTTCCGATGCGCCCGCTACCGAGCCCACTGATGCTTCCGATCCAAATTGGGTCACAGAGCAGGCACTGTATGAAGCATACATGCTGCAGTGCGGTAGCGATGAGGCGCGTTTGGCTGCCACCGAAGACGATCCTACGAAGCCATTTGTGGCCTGTAGCGCCGACGGCATTGCGAAATATATTCTTGGCCCTGCAGAAATTGAAGGAACTGAGCTCACTAAAGCCACTTCAAGCCTCGCCGTAAATGATCAAGGCACACCCACTGGTGGTTGGGCCGTAAACATGGAGTTCAACAAGACTGGCGCTGATACCTTCCTCGCCGTCACGCAGCGGATTTACGAGCTCGAGTCGCCGCGCAACCAGTTTGCCATTGTGCTAGATGGGCAGGTGCTTTCGGCTCCCGTGCCGAGCGGCCCGATCTCTGGCGGGCGCGCTCAAATCACTGGCAACTTCACCTCCGAAGCAGCTGCTAGCCTCGCTAACCAGCTTTCCTTTGGTTCATTACCGCTCAACTTCACCGTGCAAAGCGAAGAGCAGATTTCTGCCACACTCGGCACTGAGCAGCTCGCAGCTGGCCTCATCGCTGGCCTGATCGGCCTGGGCTTGATCGTGGTGTACATGATTTGGCAGTATCACATGTTGGGCTTCATTTCCGTGGCTTCGATCGTGCTTTCAACTGGCCTATCCTATCTAGTAGTCTGCTTGCTTTCCTGGATAATGGGATACCGCCTCTCAATGGCTGGCGTGCTCGGCATGATCGTCTCGGTGGGCGTCACAGCCGACTCGTTTATCGTATATTTCGAGCGTATTCGCGATGAGATTCGCGATGGCCGCACAATTCCAGGGGCTGTGGATCATGGCTGGGATCGCGCCAAGCGCACGATCATTATTTCCGACTGCGTAAACCTAATCGCCTCCGTGGTGCTTTACCTGCTCACAGTGGGCTCGGTGCGTGGCTTCGCCTTCACCCTCGGTATCACCACAGTGCTCGACCTTGTGGTGGTGATGATGTTTACCCATCCGTTGATGGTGAAGCTGATGCGCACGGCCTACTTCTGCGAAGGTAAGAAGTTCTCTGGCCTCGAAGAGAGCCAACTGCAGCGCGAGCCGCTCTTTAGAGGATTTGGTTCAGCTTTTGAGCTTGGGAAACGCAGTGACGGTGCGGCCTTAGCGGGCACTGAGCCTACTGAGCGAGAGCTTGCAGGGGCTGGCGTGACTGCTAGTAGCTTCGCCATCAATAACGGCGAGACACTCGCCCAGCGTAAAGCACGGCTGCGCAAAGAAGCCAAAGCGGCAGCAGAAATAGCAAGCGAATCCGCCGTCAATGAGGGAGAAGCTACTGCCACAGATGGCACCGCATCCGATGAAGGGAGCGAAGCATAATGGCACTTTCGATGTATTCGATCGGTAACAAACTCTATTCAGGGCGTGTCTCGCTCAAGATTATTCAGCTGCGCAAAATATGGTTTGCTGTCGCAGCCATAGCCGTGATCGTTTCGATCGCATCATTCGCGGTGAAGAGCCCGAATCTTGGTATTGAATTCCGCGGCGGTTCCCAATTCACAATCAGTGGCACGGCCACCCAGAATCAGCAGCTCGCCTATGACGTGATCGCGAAAGAGGGCAACGATAAAGCCCCACGCGTCTCTAATGTGGGCACTAAGGGTATGCGGGTGCAGACAGTGCAGCTCGACGCTGATCAGACCCAGGCGGTGAAAGAAGCGTTGGCCGAGGCATATAGTGTGCCAGTGAACGACGTCACCTCCACCTTCGTGGGGCCATCTTGGGGCGCCGACATTATGAGCAAAGCAATCCGGGCAATGATTGTGTTCATGCTGGCGGTGAGCGCTGTGCTCATCATCTACTTCCGCTCCTGGACTATCGCGGTGGGTGCTCTCGGCGCCTTGCTGCACGATTTCGTGGTCACACTAGGGGTTTATTGGATTCTCGGCCTCGAGATCACGCCAGCCACAATCATCGGCATCCTCACGATTATGGGGTATTCGCTCTACGACACCGTGGTGGTGTTTGATAAAGTGCGGGAGAATACGGCTCAGCTTGAGAAGCAACTTCGCTACACCTACGAAGAATCAGCAAACCTGGCCATTAACCAGACGTTGATACGCTCACTTAACACCTCCATCACAGGCCTGCTCCCGGTGATGGCAGTGCTCTTTATCGGTGTGGGCATTTTCGGTGCTGACACGCTGCGTGATCTGGCATTAGTGATGTTTGTGGGCATGGTGCTTTCCACGATTTCTTCGATTTTTATCGCAGCCCCACTCGCCGTCACGCTTGGTATGCGCCGCGGCGACATCAAAGCGCACACCCAACACGTGAAAGATGTGCGCGAGCAGGTATCTAATGATATGGACGGCGCCACTCTCTCCAAAGCTGATTCAGATATGCTCAATTACGTGACGGAAGGCGAGCGTGAAGCTGGCCACCACATGGGGGTGGCGGCGCAGCCGCGGCGTAAGAATAGGAGCAAGCGATGAGCCAAAGCCCGGTGTTTCCCAGTGATGTGGTGAAACTTGTAGAAAACCACGTGCGTGAAGTGAATGATTTCCCGGCCCCGGGAGTGCTTTTCCGTGATATCACGCCGCTCATTGCAGATGGCCATGCTTTCTCTGAGCTGATTCGGATTTTGGCGGATCGCTACCGGGGCAAAGTGGATGCCGTGGCTGGGCTGGAATCGCGTGGCTTCATTTTGGGTGGGCCGCTCGCTATTGCTCTTGGTGTAGGCATGCTCACCGTGCGTAAGGCAGGGCGTTTGCCAGGGCCAGTAGTTGGTGTGGATTACGATCTCGAATATGGTAGTGCTCGCATGGAGCTACAGCCTTTTACTGTGGAAGACGGTGCTCGAGTGCTGGTGATTGACGACGTGCTAGCCACTGGCGGCACGGCTGCGGCTGCATTCGATTTGATCCGCCAAGCCGGGGGAGAGCCAGTGGCGCTTTGCGTGCTGCTGGAGCTCGTAGATTTTGGCGGCCGTGAGCATCTGGGCCCAGAAGTGCCCGTGGATGCTGTGCTCAGCTACTAAAGTCATTTTTCTGGGGGAGTCACGCAGCGCGTGACTCCCTTTTATATTCCTCGCCCACTTTAGAGCAGAACACTTCGGCCATTTCTGCTGCTGGGGTTATAATTTCTCCATGGCAGGCAACACTAAGAATGTGCGCGAAGGCGCAGCTAGCAAAGGCGGTAGGCTGCGCGGGATCTTCGGCGGCCGAAGTGTGCAATCTGGAGGAGCAAATGCGGCTGGCAGCGGCACTGCCCGCCCCCGGTATGCCACCACTGCTGCCGGAATACAATATCCTGAGCTTTTACAGCCGGTGATGGCCACAATCGAAGGGCGCGAGATTGACCGCTCTCGAATCATTCACGCCTTCGAAGTAGCAGCCGAGCTTCATAAAGCCCAACGCCGTAAATCCGGAGAGCCTTACATCATTCATCCAGTGGCAGTGTGCGCTATTCTAGGGCAGCTAGGCCTAGACGAAGACACCTTAGTGGCTGCACTATTGCACGATACTGTAGAAGACACTGGATACACTCTTAAACAGCTCGCCCAAGAATTTGGAGACACTATTGCGCTGCTTGTAGACGGCGTCACGAAACTCGACAAAGTGGAATTCGGCGCTGCCGCCCAAGCCGAGACAGTGCGCAAAATGGTGATCGCAATGGCAAAAGATATCCGGGTGCTCTTTATTAAACTTGGCGATCGGCTCCATAATGCGCGCACCTGGGGATTCGTAGAATCTAAATCCGCGCAGAATAAGGCGCGAGAGACTCTCGAAATCTATGCTCCGCTCGCACATCGCCTGGGAATGAACTCTATTAAATGGGAACTCGAAGATCTCTCATTCCGCACCCTATATCCAGCCGTATATGCTGAAATCGAGCGGATGGTCACCGAGCGAAATCCAGAACGCGAAGCATATATCGAAAATATTAAGGCGATCCTCGAGCGTGAACTTGCTGCCGCCCACGTCAAATGCACTATCACTGGCCGCCCTAAGCACTATTACTCGATTTACCAAAAAATGATTCTACGCGGGCGGGATTTTGAAGATATATACGATCTTATCGGTATGCGTGTGCTCGTGGATGAAGTGCAAGATTGCTACACCGCCCTCGGCGTCACCAATACTATCTTCACCCCGATCCAAGGGCGGATCAAAGATTATATAGCAGCGCCAAAATTCAATCTGTACCAATCTATTCACACCACCGTAAAAGGCCCAGACGATAAAACCGTGGAGGTGCAGATTCGCACCTACGATATGCATCGCCGCGCCGAATACGGGGTAGCAGCGCATTGGCGCTACAAAGAAAATCCGAATCAGACAAGCGGGCAAGTGCCAGCAAGCACCGAGAATTCCCAGCTAGAGTGGCTCCGCCAGCTCGTAGAATGGCAGCGCGAGACAGCTGATCCAACCGAATTCCTTGATTCGCTGCGCTACGAAATGAGCGGCGATCAAGTGTATGTGTTTACCCCAGCGGGCGAAGTGATGGAGCTGCCCTCCGGGGCTACGCCAGTAGATTTCGCGTATGCTGTGCACACTGAGGTGGGGCATCGCACCGTGGGCGCGAAAGTGAATGACAAGCTAGTCACCCTCGATCACATGCTTGAATCTGGCGATTCCGTAGAGATTATCACCACTAAAAGCGAAGACGCTGGGCCCTCCCAAGGGTGGCTCGAATTCGTGGCCACTCCGCGTGCTCGCGCCAAAATCAAACAGTGGTTTAAACGCAGCCGGCGTGAAGACGCCATTGAGGCAGGTAAAGAAAAATTAGCTAAAGCGATCCGCCGCAAGAACGAGCCAGTGCAGCGGCTAATGAGCCACGACACTCTCAATGCAGTGGCTCACGACCTGCAGCTCAACGACGTCTCGGAGCTATACCGCTCGGTAGGTGAAGGAAGCACAGCAGCCGAGACGGTGGTGCGTGCAATCATCTCTAGCCAAGGTGGGCAAGCTAGTGTAGAAGAGACGATGGCTGAGGCTGTGACGCCGGCGCACATTGGAAATCGGCGCGAGAGCAGCGTGAGTTCCGCCGTCATCGTCAACGAGATAGATGATGCTGATGTGCTGGTGAAGCTCGCCAAATGCTGCACTCCAGTGCCGCCGGATCAGATCGTGGGTTTCGTGACCCGCGGCAGCGGCATTTCGGTGCATCGCACCGATTGCCCAAATGTGGAGAGTCTACGTAAGCAGCCCGAACGTTTTATCGATATTGCTTGGGATCGCGCTCCAGAGGGCGTATTCCTGGTACAAGTGCAGATCGAGGCCCTAGATAGGCGCGGCTTGCTGGCCGATATTTCCAGGGTGCTCTCAGACAATGGTGTGAATATGCTTTCTGGCTCGATCAACACCAGTTCGGAGCGCATGGCTCACTCCACTTTCACCTTCGAGATGGCTGAGCCGCATTTGCTGATGCATGTGCTTCGAGAGCTGCGCAAGATTGAGGGCGTATACGATGCGTATCGCGTCACAGCAGGAAAGAAAGAAAGCTTGCAGCGAGTGCCCACGGCATAGGCACAATCAGGCTATTGTGCCGTGGAAGCTTGTTTGGAGTTGAGCGCATCAGCTAGCTGGTGGAAAATAGCGCGCACCTTCTCAATATTGCGCTTTGACCGCACCTCATAGCTGCATTCAATAATGCTTTCCAAAGTGCAATCTGGGCATGATCGCACCAATTCAAGAGCGTATTGCACGCCTGTGGCTGGATCTTTAGCCATTAAATCAATTGCGGTGCGCTCAGCTGTAGTGAGCGTTTGCGAGCCGATTCGAGTGAGGTGCGACGGCGGAAACTGTGCTCTTGGCGCCCCTCGAGGAGCGGAAGAATCAGTGTAAGCGAAATCTAGCTTGCGCTGGAGCTGCATACTCGTGCGGCCCGTGTGAATCCAAAGCGCCGTCTCAGCTGTGGCCACAGCGCCGTCACGCGAAAACTCGCTGATTACGTAGCCGCGCATAGGAGCAGTGGCGCACCATTCGCGGGGCACAATTCGGCCCCCAGGTAAAAGAGCACCCGCATACTCAGCGTTGGCAAATTCATTCACCTCAGCTAAGGATACGGGTGCAATCGATGGCTCCGCCATAGCGTTAGTCTTTCAGCACCTCAGCCAGCCAAGCTTTACGAGCTGCGAGAGCATCTTCAAATTCTTTTACCTGCTTGGCATCGCCAGCTCCCTGAGCTTGCGCGATTTGCTCTTCAAGCTCAGCGATAAGTGCCTCTAGCTGCATTGCCATACCATTGGAGCGCTGCTCTTTTTCGGGATCTGTGCGCTGCCACTGAGCTTGATCGGCATCGCGAATTTCGCGCTCAATCTCGCGCATCCGGCCTTCAGTGCGGCTCACTTCATTGCGTGGCACTCGGCCAATAGCATCCCACTCTTCGCCGATAGCACGAATCGCTTCTTTCGCTGCAGCCACGTCTGAGATAGGCAGCAAAGCTTCAGCCTTCTCTAGCAAAGCGAGCTTACGCTCAAGATTCGCGGCATATTCTTCATCAATCGAGGCGTTGTGGGCATTGCGAGCATCGAAGAACACTTGCTGAGCAGCGCGGAAACGCTCCCAAAGCTTATCGTCGTCTTTACGAGTGGAGCGCCCAGCTGCCTTCCATTCGTCCATTAAAGCCCGATAGCGAGCTGCGGTATTACCCCAATCAGTGGATGATTGGATAGCCTCTGCTTCTTTAATGATTTCTTCTTTTCGCTCGATGGTGGCCTTATGTTGAGTTTCGAGCTCAGAGAAATGCTGGCGGCGGTGGCGATCAAATTGGGTGCGGGCCGAAGAGAAACGCTTCCACAAAGCCTCTTCCGTGGGTCTATCGATGCGCACTCCGTGGCGCTGCGCATATTTCCACTGATCGAGCAGTTCGTTAAACTTTTGCCGTGAATCGCGCCAATGGGTTTTGCGAGGATCTTGGGCAGCTACGCTCTCGGCTTCTTCCACGATCGCGGTGCGTTCAGCGAGCGCCTGATCTTTCGCTGCAGCACGTTGCTCTGCCACTTCAGCTTTACGAGCTTCGAGAGCCGTATCGAGAGCGCTGGCTCGCTCGCGCAGCGATGCTACGTCACCAATCACTGCTGGCTGCTCGAGCTGCTGGTGCAGGGCTTTCAAAGATTTTGCTGTCTCCTCTGGAGAGATTGTGGTGAGCCGGGATTCTAGCAGCGCCACCTGGGCTTGCAGATCAAGATATCGGCGCACATACATCATTAGTGCATCATCTAAGCTGCCGCCTGCTGCGTATTGGCCCACGATGCGCTCAGGCTCGTCGCCTGAGGAGCGCAGCCACACATTGCCTTCGGCGTCCACGCGCCCCCAGGCTGCGGCTTCAGCTGCGGCTGCCGCGTCAACTGCTGGTGCGGCGGTTTGCGGATTCGCGGCTGGCTTCGGAGCATGATGCGGTTTTGGGATGGGCCGAGCAGCTGGGGCTGGCTCTGGCTGTGCTTGCGCTATCTCCTGCGCGTCCGCTTCAGTTTCAGGCGCTGCAGCTGCCGTTGGCGCGGATGCTGCAGCTTGGGCGGGTGCTGTTTGTGCCACTGCAGCGGGTGCTTGCACTTCAGCTGATTCGCTGGTGGCTGCCACTGCGGATTCTGGGGTGGATTCGGCCATATCATGCTCCTTTAGCCGGGGTAGGCTCGCGCCTCACCGTTCTCGTTTTGTCATTGTTAGTGTACCTGTTTCATGTGCTGATCGGCACCTTGGTTCATTGCACTCTCGTCCACGCCTTATTCAAGGAAATGCGGTAGCGTGGAGGCATGAAGATTTCGCGTTTTATGGATAATTTTATTGCGGCTAATACGTACGTGATTGTTCCCACCGGAGGTGACGAGGCGCTGGTGGTGGATCCAGGCGCGGGTTGCGCAGCCTGGGTGCAGAGCGAGCTGGAGCGGCTCGGCGTGCGGCTTGGGGCGGTGCTCTTCACGCATGGGCACGGCGATCACGTGTGGGATGGCGCTGCTGTGGCTGGTGAAGCGCCAGCTTACGTGGCCAGGGCGGATCTGTATCGGCTCGAGGATCCAGTGAAAGATACTGCACTTCCTGGTTTCGCGCTTGGCTTGGGGCGAATGGGAGCGAGCGAGCAATGGGTGAAGCCGAAGGGGGTGACGGCGCTGCCCGCAGAAATATATTCGCAGGCGGTGGAGCTTGTGCCAGGCTTGCCGATGCGAGCAGTAGCCACTCCAGGGCATACCGAAGGATCCACAGTGTTTCTCTTTGAGGGCGTGGTGGAAGAAGCTTTCTATGCAAAGCTTGTGAACCCAGAGCTGCGCACTTATATGCTTGCCGGTGATGTGCTATTTCGCGGCAGCGTGGGCCGCACTGATTTGCCGGGCGGCGATCAATACGAAATGCAAGCCTCACTGCGCTTCCTCGTCAACTCGATCAAGCCTGACGTCTTCGTGCTGCCAGGCCACGGTGAGATCACCACAATGTGGACCGAAACCCGCGAGAATCCATACCTTCACGAAGCCATGAGCTAGGGGCCGCCGCTGCCGGCAGCGCAACGGCATAGAATCAAATTAGTTTCATTAAAATGCGCAAAAGTGAAAGAATAGGCGCATGGCTAAAATTGCACCGCTTTCTGGTTTTCCTGAATGGCTCCCCGAAGGGCGTATCGTGGAGCAAAAATTGCTCGATACGCTGCGCGCCACGTTTGAACTGCATGGATTTTCGGGTATCGAGACCCGTGCCGTGGAGCCAGTGAGCCAGCTGCTTTCTAAGGGCGAGACGTCAAAGGAAATCTATCTGCTTGAGCGGCTACAAGCTCGGGAAAATTCCGGGGGCGCGCCAAAAAAAGAAGCCGAGCTGGGCTTACATTTTGATCTCACTGTGCCGCTAGCGCGCTATGTGCTTGAGCACGCTGGCCACCTCGATTTCCCATTCCGTCGGTATCAGATACAAAAAGTCTGGCGCGGCGAGCGGCCGCAAGATGGGCGGTTCCGGGAGTTCGTGCAAGCCGACGTAGACGTAGTGGGCGCTGATCAACTCGCTTTCCACCACGAGATCGAGCTGCCGCTGGTGATGGTGGATGCGCTCAGCAAACTGCCAATCCCGCGCGTAGTGATCCGCGCCTCCAACCGCAAAGTGGCGCAGGGTTTTTATGAAGCCATCGGCATCGAAAACGTGGAGGAGACGCTGCGGATTCTCGACAAGCTCGACAAAGTGGGCTCTGATGCGATTATCGAAATGCTGCGTGACGGGGTGGGTGCCAGTGAAGAGCAAGCACGGCTTGCCCTGGAGCTTGCGAGTATCGCCACGCCTGATGCTTCTTTCGCTGATCGAGTGCTCGCTCTGGGCTATCGCAGCGAGCTGCTCGAAGAGGGCCTCGATGAGCTAGTGCGGCTAGTGGAAGGCGCCAACGAGCTCATCCCGGGCTCGCTCACGGCAGATCTCAAGATCGCTCGCGGCCTCGATTATTACACTGGCTCCGTCTATGAGAGCACGCTTATCGGACATGAAGATTTGGGCTCGGTGTGCTCTGGCGGGCGCTATGATTCGCTGGTTTCTGACGGCAAGCGCAGCTATCCAGGCGTGGGGCTTTCGATTGGTGTGAGCCGCATTTTGGCGCGGGTGATTGGCAATAGCATCGTGACGCCGAGCCGCAAGGTGCCCACAGCTGTGCTGGTGGCCGTGAACAACGAGAGCGAACGCCGTCACGCCGAAAAAACTGCTTACGCGCTGCGCCGGCGCGGCATCCCCACAGAGGTGAGCCCAAGTAGCGCAAAGTTCGGCAAGCAAATCAAATATGCCGATAAGCGCGGGATACCTTTCGTGTGGTTTACCACTGAAGCAGGCGAGCAGGTGAAAGACATCCGCTCCGGCGAGCAAGTGAGCGCAGACGTAGCTGCGTGGGCGCCGCCAGCGCCAGATTTACACCCGCAGCTCTCGCGTGATGCAGCAGGGGAAGCTGGCGGCGATGAGTGAGGCTGAATCTGGCGGTATGCATGATGGCAGCTTAGCGGCGAGCGCGCAGCCCGAATCTGGGATTGTTGCCGCGCTGAGCGCATTGCATGCTCGCCTTGAAAGCCTCGCTTTTCCGTTTCGTTTTCCAGGAGCCGAGCAAGGCCTGAATGCGGCACACAAAGCGGCCCGCCAGCTGAGCGATTACGTGATCCCGCGCTATGCCACGCTCGATGCGCCGCTGCTGGCCGTGGTGGGCGGCTCCACTGGCGCTGGGAAATCCACGCTCGTAAATTCGCTGGTGGGGGAGCCAGTGACTCGCGCTTCCGCGATTCGCCCCACCACCCGCCGGCCCACTCTCGTGCACAATCCAGGCGATGCGCAATGGTTTGAGGCAGAGCGCATTTTGCCGCACCTAGCGCGCGTGAAAGCCACCCAGCTAGAAGAACTTCGCAGTGGCTCAGACTTGCACAGCAGCGATGCGGGCAGTGCAATTACTGAGGTGACGCTGATGCCAAGCGAAGGCTTACCCGCTGGCCTGGCTTTGCTCGATTCGCCTGATATTGATTCGGTGGTGCGCGAAAATCGCGCTCTTGCGGCCGAGCTGCTCGCCGCCGCGGATTTGTGGATCTTCGTCACCACTGCCGCAAGGTATTCTGATGCCGTGCCCTGGGAGCTGCTGCGCGAAGCAGCCGAGCGGCACGTGGTGATTGCCGTGGTGCTTAATCGAGTGCCGCCAGAGGTGAGCCGCGAAGTGGCCCAGGATTTGGCTGCCAAGCTCGAGCAGCGCGGGCTCGCTGATGCCCCGTTTTTCGTGGTGAATGAAAGCGTGCTTAATGATCGCGGGTTTTTACCCGATTCGGCGGTGGCTCAGCTGCGCGATTGGATTCATGGGCTGGCGCGTGACGCCGCAGCGCGGGCGAGCGTGGCACGCACCACGCTCTCGGGGGCTGTGGAGGCGCTGCTTGCTGCCAACCCCGAGCTGCTGGGCGCCTACGATGAGCAGGTGAAAGGTGTGGAGAATCTGCGGGCGGTGCGCGATATGTATTTCGCCGCAGCCAGCACGAATATTCAGCAGCAAGCAGGTGATGGTTCGTTGCTGCGCGGGGAGCTGCTCGGGCGATGGCAAGACGTGGTGGGCACCGGTGAATGGAGCCGTAAGCTAGAGAGTGGCATTTCGCGGCTGCGCGATAGGATCACGGGAATGATCACCGGCAAGCCGCCGCGCGATGTGCAGGCAGCTGAGCATGCGATCGAAGATGGCGTGTATTCGCTGGTGACGGCGGAGCTGGGCGGAGCAGTGGCGCGCGTGCTTGAAGCATGGGATCGGACTGCCGGCGCGGAGCAGATGGCCCAGCGAGCGAGTGAAGCGCTCCGCAGCGAGGCTGAACGCAATGAAGCAGTGGCAAAGCTAGTGCGCGATTGGCAAGCGGCACTGCTGGAGATGGTGCGCACCGAAGGCGCCTCTAAAAAGACCACTGCGCGCATTCTCTCTTTTGGCGTGAATATGATTGGCGTGGCGCTGATCATTGTGGTGTTTGCAAATACCGGCGGGATCGTAGGCGGCGAGGTGGCCGTGGCGGGTGGCACTGCTGTGGTGGCGCAAAAACTGCTTGAGGCAGTGTTTGGTGACGATGCGATCCGCCGGATGACGGCGCGCGTAAAAGCTGATTTACAGCAACGGGTGACTGCCGAGATCGAGATTGACAAGGCCGCTTTTGAGCAGGTGCTCGCTCGTAGCGGCGTCACGCCACTAGAGCGCGAAGCACTAGCAGTGGCATTTAGCCAAGTGCGCGCCCGCTATCGAGAGGGCGGTGAATAAATGGGCGTGAAGCTTGAAGAAGGCAGCGAAGCCCTTGAGAAGGCTGCGGCGCTGGCTGAGGGCCGGTTTCAAGCTGCCAGTGCAAATCAAGCCCGTGGCGTGATTGAACATGTGGGCCAGCGCAGCCGTTTCGGCTTTGAGACCACGGTGGTGGCGCTTGGCGGCGGCACCGGAGCAGGCAAATCTTCGCTGTTCAACGCCGTATTGCGGGGGCGCTACGCCCGCGCAGCAGCCATTCGCCCCACCACGCGCTCCGCGCTCGCCGTCTCCAACCGCCCTGCCACGGCACTGCTTGATTATTTGCAGGTGCCGGATCGGCGAGAAGAGCCAGCTATTGAGCAAGTATTTGATAGTTTGGCTACGCGTGGACGGCACGCTCGGGCGCGCACGCTCGTGATGCTCGACTTGCCCGATATTGATTCTGATGTGGCTGAGAATCGTGCGATCGCAGCGCGGTTGGCGCAAAAAGTGGATGTGCTGATCTGGGTGCTTGATCCGCAAAAATATGCTGACGCCGTGATCCATGAATCCTATTTGCAGGAGATGACGGCGCTTTCGGGCTCCACGCTGGTGGTGCTCAATCACATCGATGAGTTGCCGGATCAGGCGCGCGAAAGCGTGATTGCAGATGTGCGGCGGCTGCTAGCGGCAGATGGATTGCGAGCTGAAGTGATCGCCACCTCTGCACGCACCGGCGCGGGCGTGGCAGCGCTCCAAGAGCGGATTAACAAAATCGTGAAATCGAAAGCGGCCATGGCAGAGCGCCTCGCTGGCGACGTGCGCAGCGCGGCAACTGCGATGCTCGCTGATGTGGCTGCTGAAGGTGGCGAGGATCCTGGGCGGGAGAGTAAGCGTGGTGAAAGCGCTGAGCTCGATAGGCTCACTGGCACGCTAGCGCGCGCTGTGGGAGCAGATAAGGTGGCGCAAGCCGGGGCAGATTCCTATCGGCTCCGGGGGAGGAAAGCCACCTCGTGGCCGTTGCTGCGGTTTGTGTGGAACGCCAAGGTGGATCCATTGAAGCGGCTGCATTTGCTTGACGTGAAAGGAAAGCTTCCGAGTGCTACTCGCGCTGCTTCGGGCAGTGACGTGGATGGCGCAGCGGCAGTGACGCCAGTGATCGCCACCGGCGTGCAAGCGGATACGGCAGCCCGCACCGCAGGCCGGAGCGCCGTCACGGCTTACGTGAAAGATAGCACGCACGCATTGCCGCATTCGTGGAGCGTGCACACCCGCACCGCTATGGATGGAGCGGCTGATGAGTTTTTCGCTGGAGCTGACGGCATTTTCAGAAATGCGCCAGTGCGGCTAGCGCCGAAGCCAGTGTGGTGGAGCTTGATGAATTTGGGGCAGTGGCTCGCGCTGGGCGTGGCCGTGGCTGGCGGCGTATGGCTTTTACTTTGGAATTTCGCGGATATGCTCGGGCTTGTGCTGCCTGATCCGCCGGCTTGGGGGATCTTCATGCTGCCCACCCTGATGCTGGGCGGGGGCATATTGCTCGGCTGGCTACTCTCGCTTTTGAGCGTGCCGCTGGTGGCACGCGGCGCAGATCGCACCCGCCGGCGCGTGGTGAAAGGTTTATCGAAAGCTGTGGCGCAGCGCGCGCAGCAAGTGGTGGCCGAGCCTTTGGCTGCCGAGCTGAGCCGCTATCGAGAGTTCTATAGCGCGCTCTCACTCGCCGCGAGCACTCACGCATAGCGCCTAGCAATGCAGCCAGATTAGCGCATCTCGGTGCGGGTACCGATCCAAATGCATAGTGCTATCACGATGCAAGAAAAGCTGATAGTGGCCGCGAAGGCGGCAGTGCCGAGGGCAAAACTAATGGCGTAAATAATGCCAAGGTAAGCCATCATTAAAGCTCCACCTAAGGTGTCGGCCACCTGCAATCCTGAAGAAACTTCACCATGATGTTCAGGCGGGGTGACGGCCAGCGCGTGCACCGAAGTGGCAGGGTAGAGGGCGCCAGTGCCAAAGCCAGCCACCAGCCAGCCCGCTAGCAACACCCAGCCGGAAATGCCCGGAAGCAACGCCAGCATGGTGGCAGCCGTGCCAATAAGCTGCAAAATCGGCCCCACAATCGCAAGTGCAGCTCTAAATTGCGGTGTGCTAATCCGCCCCTGCACCCAAGAGCCCAGCGCCCAAGTGGCAGAGCCCGCCGTCATCACAAACCCTGCTTGCGTGGCCTCCCAACCATGCACCTCTTTAAGTAGCAACACCAAATAAATCTCGGTGGCAATCGTGGCCCCATTAATCAAGCCACGCAAAGCGATCGTGGCCGGCACCCCCCGCGCAGCCAATAATGTACCTTTCGGTACCAGCACCCGCACCACCGCAAAAAGCAGCGCTGAGGCGAGCAACGCCGTCACAATCAATATCCCATTAAAATCAGCTGGATCAGTGCCCGAAATAATCTGCAAGCTAGCCACCAGCGCTCCAGCCAACAGCGAAGCCACAATCAGTGCACGGCGAATCTCCAGTGGCCGCGGCACATGAATCTGCGGGAAATGCTTAAACCTGCTATACGCTACCGGCAGCAATACGGCATAAAGCAGCGGGCAGATGCCAAAAACCAGGCGCCAATGCAAGTGCTCCACGAAAATCCCGGCCACTAGTGGCCCGATAAAAGAAGGCAGCACCCAAGCAAGAGCGAAAGCTGCAAAAAAAGCTGGCTGTTTGCTTTGCTTTACGTGCGCCCCCACCATCACGTATAGCGGCACAAGCGTGAGCCCGCCACCGATGCCTTGAATCGCGCGGCCAACCACTAGCACTAATATAGAAGGCGCGAAAGTAGCAACCAGTAGACCACAAATAAAGAGAGCAAGGCCAATATAGAGAGGCGCTTTGGGGCCTTTCGCATCACACCACGGGCCAGCGAGTGCAGTGGTGGTGAGTTGCATTGCGAGGCCAATGCCTGAAACCAGCGCATAGTATTGTTCTCCATGCAAAGCCTCCACCACATATGGCATTGCGGTAGATACGGCCACTACTTCAAAAGCCACGAGCGTGATCATTGCCACTGCGATCACTTTAAACCAAGCGGCGAGGCGTCCGCTCAGTAAAAGCTCTGGATTTTGCTGGTTTTGCACCATTTCTTCGGCGGCGTTCTGTGTGGTTTTCGGCTTGGGTAAATTCGGCATAGGCAATATCTTGCGCAAAACGGGCGTGAAATTCAAATAGCAGGGCAGGCGGCGTAAAATAGAGTTTGTGTGCGCCGCCCGTCTCGCGGCGTGCTGTAGCCCGCCCGTCTCGCGGGTGAATTTCACAACCACATAGAAAGGGGCTCGCGTGTACCGCACCCGAATGGCAGGATCCCTGCGCCGAGAAGATATTGGATCAGAAGTCACCCTCACTGGCTGGGTGGATCGCCGCCGCGATCATGGCGGAATTGCATTTATTGATCTGCGCGATGCGAGCGGCATTGCTCAGGTGACGATCCGCGAAGAAGTGGCTCACGAGCTACGCAGTGAATACGTGATTAAGGTGACGGGCGAGGTGATCGAACGCCCCGAAGGCAATGCGAACCCTGCGCTTCCCACTGGCGAAGTGGAAGTGGAAGCCAGCGCCGTGGAGGTGCTTAACCCGGCCGCGCCGCTGCCATTCCAAGTGAGCGATCACGCTGAAGATTCTGGTGCCGTAAATGAAGAGACCCGCCTCAAGTATCGCTATCTCGATTTGCGCCGCAGCTTCGAGCAGCGCGCGATTCGGCTGCGCGCCAAGGTTTCGCAAGCAGCCCGCCGCGTGCTTGATGGCCACGATTTCGTGGAAATCGAGACCCCTACGCTGATTCGCTCCACCCCCGAAGGTGCCCGCGATTTTATCGTGCCAGCGCGCTTGGCTCCCGGTAGTTGGTATGCGCTGCCGCAAAGCCCGCAGCTTTTCAAGCAGCTGCTCATGGTGGCTGGTATGGAGCGCTACTATCAGATCGCGCGCTGCTACCGCGATGAGGATTTCCGCGCGGATCGCCAGCCGGAATTTACGCAGCTTGATGTGGAAATGAGCTTCGTGCAGCAAGAAGACGTGATGGCTGTGGCCGAAGACGTGCTGCGCGAAATTTGGGCGCTCATCGGCTATGAGCTTGCCACCCCGATTCCGCACATCACCTACGCCGAGGCAATGGCAAAGTATGGCTCTGATAAGCCAGATCTGCGCTTTGGCCTGGAGCTCACCGATCTCACTGAGTATTTCAAAGACACGCCGTTTAGGGTGTTTCAGGCGCCATACGTGGGCGCTGTGGTGATGCCTGGTGGCGGCAGCCAGCCGCGGCGTACCTTCGATAAGTGGCAAGAGTGGGCTCGGGCGCGCGGCGCTAAAGGTTTGGCGTACGTGACGGTGGCTGAGGATGGCTCTGTGGGCGGCCCAGTGGCAAAGAACATTAGTGACGCCGAGCGCGATGGACTTTTGGAAGCCACGGGCGCGAAAGCAGGGGATTGCATCTTCTTCGCCGCAGGCGAAGTGACGGCCTCGCGCGAGTTGCTGGGCGCGGCGCGGCTCGAGATTGGCAAGCGCACGGGCTTGATTAAAGATGGCGAGTGGAGCTTCGTATGGGTGGTGGATGCGCCGCTCTTTAAACCAACGAAGGATGCCGAGGCTGAGGGTGACGTGGCTGTGGGCGGCGGCGCCTGGACGGCCGTGCATCACGCTTTCACCTCGCCTAAGCCTGAGTGGCTCGCCAATTTTGATGAGGATCCAGGCAATGCGCTCGCCTATGCGTATGACATCGTGTGCAATGGCAACGAGATTGGCGGCGGCTCTATTCGTATCCATCGCCGTGATGTGCAAGAGCGCGTTTTTAAGGTGATGGGGCTTTCTGCCGAAGAGGCGAACGAAAAGTTTGGCTTCTTGCTGGAGGCCTTCAAGTTTGGTGCGCCGCCGCATGGCGGTATCGCTTTCGGCTGGGATCGCATCGTGTCGCTGCTTGTGGGTGCGCCTTCGATCCGCGACGTGATCGCCTTCCCGAAGATTGGCAATGGCTGGGATCCGATGACGGACGCGCCCGCGCCAATCACCGCCCAGCAGCGCAAAGAGGCTGGGGTGGATTTCAAGCCGAAGCAGAAGAAAGAGCAAGAAAAAGCTGCCTGAATCTAAGCGCTGCTTCGCGCTTGCGAGGCTAGCTTAGGGGCAATGGACAGTGGGGGTCGAGTGCGGGTGTCCAATTTGCGCACAAATTGGACA